>Ga0207657_10002070_pt1 | contig 21704 bp, 15 predicted proteins | sample KBSC33metaG_FD_184316 | JGI IMG/M metagenome (GOLD analysis project Ga0207657, IMG submission 184316) | Corn rhizosphere microbial communities from Kellogg Biological Station, Michigan, USA - KBS C3-3 metaG (SPAdes) (version 2) | ecosystem: Host-associated > Plants > Roots > Rhizosphere > Soil ... | reverse complement strand
CGAAGAGTTCGACATCCTGCGCGAAGACCTCGACGCCCGGCTCGACGAAGCCGCCCTCAGCGCCGACTTCGAATCCCTCCCCATCGAAACCCTCGCCCGGCGCGTCATCGCCGACATGGGGCTTTCCGGGGACGTGACGCTCAGCCTTGCCGAGACGCCGGCGCAGGACGCCGCCCAGGCGTCGCAACGGCCGCCTGAATTGGCGGACACGGGCTAACGGGTCCTCCTCCCCTTGTGGGAGGAGGTGTCGGCCGAAGGCTGCCGGAGGTGGGGTTTTGCACCGCCATCCGCGCGATCCGGACCGTCGCTCAAAGCTCAGATTCCGAGAAACCCCACCTCCGACCCCTTCGGGGCCACCTCCTCCCACAAGGGGAGGAGGACTCGCGCCCATGCCGGGACGAGGGGTTGTTTGCAAAATCGAAACTGGCGGAGTCCTATCGCTCATCTAGCGATCAAGTTGATGCGTGGCCTCGCATCGGGTGGCGCCGGCGCTGAACGTCGAGCCCCACACGTGCCGCTGACGTCGAACTTCGAGGGTGTCTCCGACGGCGCATCCAAGGACCGTGAACGTGTCGAAGGTCGGTTGCCGGTCGGGCAATGACACTCTCACCCACGGACTACGGCCATATCTGCCTCCGCCGGAGCCCATGGCGACGATGCGACCGCTGGCGGACGTGGGTGGCCCTATCGGGACCCAAACGATGGCCGACAGCAGCGATCCCAGTATCGCAAGGACGATCAGGACAGGCAGTAGGGGATGTACAGCAGCGCAACGCTTCCATTGCGCCTCAAGGTGGCTTCCGCTCACCGCCCCTTGAACCCTGTCGCCACCAGATAGAGCTCCGAACTGTCCGAGCGGCTGGCCTTGGGCTTGACCGTCTTCACGCTGGCGAAGTGGCGCTTCAGCGTGCCGATCACCTCGGCCGTCTCGCCGCCCTGGAAAGCCTTGGCCACGAAGGCGCCGCCGGGCTTCAGCACCTCGACCGCGAAATCGACCGCCGCCTCGATCAGCCCCACGATGCGCAGGTGGTCGGTCTGGCGGTGGCCCACGGTGTTGGGCGCGATGTCCGACATCACGAAATCCGGCGCGCCGCCCAAGAGGCGGATCAGCTCCGGCCCGCAGGCCGGGTCGGTGAAGTCCATTTCCAGGATCGTGGCCGGCGGCAGCGGATCGACCGGCAGGAGATCGACGCCCACGATGTCGGTCACCCCGCGCTCCAGGGCGACCTGGGTCCAGCCGCCGGGCGCCGCGCCCAGGTCGACCACCCGCGCGCCGGGCCTCAGCAGGCGCAGCTTGTCGTCAAGCTCGGTCAGCTTGTAGGCCGCGCGGCTGCGGTAGCCGTGGGCGCGGGCCTTGGCTGCGAAGGGGTCGTTGATCTGGCGGTTCAGCCACGCCTGTTGCGAGGGCGTGCGCTTCCAGGCGGTCTTCAGCCTTTCCGGCGTGGCGCGGCCGGCCTCCGTGCCGCCGGTGGGGGGGCGGACCATGCGTTTGCGCGGGGGCTCGGTCATTGGGCGGCCATGGGCTGGGACGCTCGCCGGCGTCGCTTTCGGCGCCGCGCGCCGCGGTCCGACATCAGGGACAGCAGGATGCCTTCCCGCAAGCCCCGGTCGGCGACGCGAACGCGGCTGCACGGCCACAGTTCCTGCACCGCCTGCAGGATCGCCGCGCCCGCCAGCACCAGGTCGGCGCGGTCGGGGCCGATGCAGGGCTGCTCGGCCCGCGCCTTGGCGGTGATCGCCAGCAGCCGTCCGGCCGCCGCGTCGCACTCGTCGCGGCTCATCCAGATGCCGTCGACCCGGCTGCGCTCATAGCGCGGCAGCTCCAGGTGCAGGCCCGCCAGGCTGGTGATCGCGCCCGAGGTCCCGATCAGGTGGGCCCGGTCGGCGTCGAACACCTCGCGCAGCGGGTCGGCGCGGCGAAAGGCCGCGATCTCGGCCTTCATGGCGTCCACCATCGCGCGGAACCACGCCTCCGTAGCGACGTCGCCTTCCGGAAACCGCTCGGCCAGCGTCACCACGCCGATCGGCACCGAGAGCCAGGCGCGCAGCGGCGGCGCACCGGTGGGCGGCGCCCCGCGCAGGTCCACCCAGGACAATTCGGTCGATCCGCCGCCGACGTCCACCACCAGGGCTGCGTCCAGGCTGCGGTCGATCAGGTTCAGGCAGCCGGCCACCGACAGCCGCGCCTCTTCCTGCGGCGGGATGATCTGCAGGCGCAGCCCCGTCTCCTGAAGGACCTGCTCGATGAAGGCGGGGCCGTTCTCGGCCATGCGGCAGGCCTGGGTGGCGATGGCGCGCAGGCGAAGGACGCGCCGGCGGCGCAGCTTCTCGGCGCTGACCTTCAGCGCCGCCATGGCCCGGTCCATCGCCGCGTCCGACAGGCGTCCCGACTGGCTGAGCCCCTCGCCCAGCCGCACGATGCGCGAATAGGCTTCGACCACGCGGAACCCGCCCGCGCCCTGTGGCGTGGCGATCAGCAGGCGACAGTTGTTGGTCCCCAGGTCGAGCGCCCCATAGAGGGGCGACTCGCCAGCAGGTCTGCCCCGGCCACGCATGGTGGCGGCGGGCGCGCTCGGCGCCTCAGTCATGGACAGCTTCCGTCCTTCGCAGGCGCGGCCACACCTGGCGCGCCTCACTTCGGGGTTAAGCTTAGCAAGCCTGTTCGCCTCTCGGAAGGCTCGGCCTTGTACGGAGGGCTTTGAACGCTACGTTCACCTTCCGGTCAGGAGAGGAGAGGTAGATTCAGCCTCATGGACACGCAGAGCGCCAAATTCGCCATCGGCCAGGTCGTTCGTCACCGCGTCTATCCGTTCCGCGGCGTGATCTTCGACGTGGACCCGACCTTCTCGAACACCGAGGAATACTGGCTGTCGATCCCGGAGAACATCCGGCCGCACAAGGACCAGCCGTTCTACCACCTGCTGGCGGAGAACGAGGAAAGCTCCTACGTGGCCTACGTCTCCGAGCAGAACCTGCTGCCGGACGACACCGGCCAGCCGGTCGGCCACCCGCAGGCCTCGATGCTCTTCGAGTCGTTCCGCGAGGGCCAGTACAAGCTCAGGCCCCGGATCAGCCACTAGGCGGCGCTCAGTTTCCGCGCCTGCGCCTGGTCGGCCGCCGCGCCAGCCGCGTCGCCCAGCAAACCCTTAACTTCGCCGCGCGCCCGCCAGGCGGCCGCACTGCGCGGGTTTGCAGCGATGGCCGCGTCGTAGAAGTCGCGCGCCAGCAACAGGTCGCCCAGGTCCCGATAGGTGTCGGCCTTGGCCGCCAGCGTCGCGGCGTCGTTGGGCGTCAGCCGCAGCACCTTGTTGAAGTCCCGCAACGCCTCGCTGTTGTGGCCCAGTTGCCTGTCGGCGACGCCGCGGTTGAAGAGCACGATGTCGTCGTTCGGGTTCACCGCCAGCGCGTGGTCGAAGTCCGCCATGGCCAGGTCGGCGCGGTCGATGGCGAGATAGAGGTTGCCGCGGGCGTTCAGGATGTCGCCGCTGTCCGGATCGATCGCAAGGCCGGCGGCGAAGGCCTTCAACGCCTTGTCGCCCTTGCGCTTGGCGGCGAACGCACGGCCCCGTTCGGCGAGCTCGGCGACTTGCCGGGCCTGGGCGGAGGTCAGCGGCGTGGCGCGGCGGAGCGCCGGCTTGGGCGCCGCGGCTGCCGGAAGCGGCGCAGGCCGGGCCTCGACGGCGGACATCAGCTCACCCTGCGGCAAGGCCTGGGGCGCCGTGCCGGTCACCAGCGGGCCCCAGCCGGACCAGTCGCGCGCGAAGGCCGCCTTCACCGCCTCTGGGCCCACGTCGTCCATCAGGCTGTCCAGCGCCTTCAGGCCGCCCCGCGGCGACAGCTGCGGCAGGCCGTCCAGCGCGCGGTCCACGAGGTCGTCGGCGCGGGCCGGAGACGGTCTCGGCGGGGCGTCAACGCCGCGCCGGATCGAGGCGCGCAGCCGCTCCACCGCCGCGTCCAGCTCGCTTTCGGAAGGGCCTTCCTGGCCGAAACGCCGGATCTCGCCGGAGACCGCCGCGATGGCCGCCAGTTCGCGGCCCTTCAGCGGCGTCACCGCCACGCAGGTCTTCAGCGCATCGGGACGCAGCTCATCGCTGATGCTGATCTCGCCGTAGGGGGCGTCGCGGCGCGATTGATAGACGTTCAGCCGTTGTTCCAGCGCCGCTTGCCAAAGGCCGCGCATCAGCAGGCTGCGGAGGTTGGCGAGCTCGTCACCGACGGGTTGCGGCGCGGCGATCCGACAGATGCGCGCGACAGCGGCCACCCGCGGGTCGATCTGCATCTGGGCGGCCGGCGCACGCGCGCCAAGCGGCGGCGCCTGCGGCCTGGGGGCGAGCGGGCCCCGCGGCGTCCAGTCCGCAAAGGCCGCCTTCACCTGCTTTTCCAGGTCGTCGGCCGACAGATCGCCGACGATCACCAGGAAGCCGTTCTCCGGGCGGTACCAGCGGTCGTGGAAGGCCTCGAGCTTCTGCGAGGTCAGCCCCGCGACACTCTCGACGGTTCCCAACGGCAGGCGATCGTGCGAGCGCAGGCCGGCGTCCTCGAAGGCCTCGATACGGTCGCGGAGCTGGCGGAAGGCCGAGGCGTTGGCGTTTCGTTCGGCCTGGATCGCCGCCCTCTCGCGTTCGACCTGCGGGCCTGCGAAGACCATCCCGTCGGCGACGTCGCGCAGCCATTTGAGCGCCAGCTCGGACTCCCGCGCCGTCGGGGTCGCCAGGTCGATCTGATAGACGGTTCGGTTGAAGCCGGTGGAGGCGTTGCGGTCCCGCCCGAAGGCGACGCCGAGCGGAGCGAAGGTGAGCGCGAGCTGGTTGTCCGGGAACGAACGCGTGCCGCTGAACGCCATGTGCTGCACGAAATGCGCTGCGCCCCGCTCATCGTCCGCCTCCTCGTAGCTACCGAAATCGAAGCCAAGGCGGAGCGACAGCGCGCCCTTTGGCGTGGCGTTGTGCTGGACGGCATAGCGCAGGCCGTTGGGCATGCGCCCGTAACGCACCAGGGGATCGGTCTGCAACGGCGGCGCGCTGGGCAGCACGCCCAGCGCCATCGGCTCGGCGGCGTGCGCCCGCGACGTCCCGATCGCGACCAGGGCCGCCGCAAGCCAGGCTGCGCAGCGAAGATGACGCATTCAGGTTCCTGCTTCGGGGGAATGAAAGCCTTAGTCCGAATGGGGTAAGCCCGGCAATCGCGGCGGCAGCGCGACCGCGCCGTCGCATTTGGGCGATTTATGCGCGACCGCTTGGGTTTGCGGATGATCCTCCCGCAGGCGCCCACGTCGCAGCCCGACTGAGGACGGAACTTCCGCGCGAACCGCGCCATTCTCGGCGGCATGAGCGCCGACGGATTCGCCAAGAGCCCGCCGCCGGGCGCGCGGGCCGACTGGACCATCGACCAGGGATGGGACAGCTACGCCGCGGCCGAGCATCAGGTGTGGATCACGCTCTACGAGCGCCAGGCGGCCATGCTGGACGGCCGCGCCTGCGAGCCGTTCATGAAGGGCCTGGAGGCGCTCGACCTGCACCGCTCGGGCATCCCCGACTTCGCGCGCATCAACGCGGAGCTGAACCGGTTGACCGGCTGGAGCGTGGTCGCCGTTCCCGGGCTCGTGCCGGACGAGGTGTTCTTCGATCACCTGGCCAACCGCCGCTTCCCCGCGGGCCAGTTCATCCGCAAGCCGGACGAGCTCGACTACCTGCAGGAGCCGGACATCTTCCACGACGTCTTCGGGCATGTGCCGATGCTCACCGATCCGGTGTTCGCCGACTACATGCAGGCCTATGGCCGCGGCGGGCAGCGCGCGATGCAACTCGGGCGCCTGCACAACCTCGCGCGGCTCTACTGGTACACGGTGGAGTTCGGTCTTCTGCAGACGCCGCAGGGCGTGCGGATCTATGGCGCGGGCATCGTCTCCAGCCGGGCGGAATCGGTTTTCGCGCTCGACGACCCGTCGCCCAACCGGCTGGGTTTCGATCTGGAGCGGGTGATGCGCACGCCCTATCGGATCGACGACTTCCAGCAGGTCTATTTCGTCGTGCCCTCCCTGCAGGCGCTGCTCGACGCGACCCTGCAGGACTTTGCGCCGATCTACAGCCGCCTCGCGACGGCGCAGGACATTCCGATCGACCAGGTCGAGCCCACCGACCTGGTGATCACCCGCGGCGACCAGGCCTACGCGAGAGCCCGCGCGGCGGCTCAGTAGTCCCGACGCCAGCGGACGGAGAGCCGGCTCGCGCCCTGCCCGCCGATCCGCGAGACGATCGAGAGGCTCCGCTTCACGCGCCACTCGACCTGCGCGGCGCCGCCGTCCCGTCCGCCGCCAGTGAGCTCGAGATAAACATTGTCGGTCAGATATTTGCCGCCGGATACGGAGACGGCGCCTGAAGCTGCGTCGCCGCCGCCCAGGGCCAGCCGGTCGAGGCCGGCGAAGGTCCGAAGGTTGCCGATCACGTCGAACCCGCCGCCGCCCGCCATGGCCGACAGCGCCGAGGCCAGCTGCGCAGCCTCCAGCGGCGAAAGCTGGGAGGCTGTCCGTCCGAACAGCACCTGCGACAGCACCTCGTCATTGGGCAGGGCGGGCGTCGAGGTCAGGCTGATCTGCGGCCGCGCCGCGGTGCCGCGGATGCGCACCGAGGCTGTGAGCGTCGGGTCGTCGCGGGTGGCGGTGAGGTCGAGCCGCACCTGCTCGGCCTTGGTGGAGAGATAAACGACGCTCGTCGGATCGAAGGTGAAACGCTTACCGGCGAAGTCGTAGTCGCCGCGGACCACGTGGGCGGAGCCGCTGAGGTCGGGGTGGGCTGTCGTGCCGCCGACATGGGCGTCCAGCGACAGCTCGACATCCAGCCCGTGGCCTCGCAGGAAGACGCCGCGCGACGCCTTCAGGCTCACGTCCAGGGCCCAGCCGTCGCCTCTGCCGGCGGCGGGCGGCAGGGAGGCGGGCAGGTCCGGCGGACGGTTCCTTTCCACGACCTCCATGGCCACCACGCCCGATGGGGTCGGTAGGCGGGCTGCGACGTCGGCCCGGTCGATGGTGAGCGCGCCTGACAGGCGCACCTTGCCGTCCGCCGCCCGGTCGATGGTCGCGCGGCCGGTCGCCGAGGCGGTGGCCTGGTCGTTGTCGATCAGCCGGAACCCCTTGAGGTCCAGTCGAAACGTCGAGGCTCCCTCACGCAGCAGGCTGATCTGCCCCGAGCCCGCGACCGAGCCGCCATGACCGTCGACGCCGCTCGCCTGCGTGACGTTCACGGCGTTGCGCGCGAAATCCGCCTTCACGGCGACGTTGCGCAGCGACAGCCCCGTCGCCCCGTCGTCGAAACGGCCGCCCTCCACGGACACCTGCCCCGTCGCGGTCGGATCAGCGAGCGTGCCGGCCAGCGTCCCTTGCGTCACCACCTTGCCCGCCAGGCTGCGCTCGCCGCCCACCAGCAGGTCCCACAGCGGGCGCACTTCACCCTGCGCCGCGAACCGGCCGCTCATCGGCCGCTGGCGCGCGATCGCGACGCGGAAGGGCGCGGCGGACGCCTCCGCCGGCAAGACGACGCTGGCGTTGGCGGTCAGGCCCTGGGCGTTGGCGGCGCTCAGGTCCAGCGACAGAACGTTGCCCGCAAGTCGCCCGCGAACCGCCCCATCGATGCCGGAAGCCGTCGGCGTCCCGCGGCCTCGCGCACCCACAAGCTTCGCGTCGAGCGCCCCGTCCAGCCGATCCCCGCGCCCTTGCAGGGTCAGGACGGCGTCGGTGCGGCCGGCCAGATCCTCGTCGAGCATCCCAAGCGTCAGGCCGCTCACCTGGGCGCGCACATCGGTCCCGGCGGCCGACAGCCTGCCGTCGAACTCGATGCGGCCGCCGTCCGAGGCGGCGAGCCTGAGGCGAGCGCTGTGTTCCGGGCCGCCAAACCGCAGTTGCGCAGCCTCGAGCGTCCGAACCTCGCGCTTCCCGAGCCGTCCCTGGCCCTCGAAGCTCAAGGCATAGCCCGGCTTGGCGTCGGCCAGCACGCCACTGCCGTTCAGGCCCCACCGCCCGCCGCCGGACTGCCCCTCGGCCTGCGCCGAATAGGGCAGCCGCGCCAACGGCCCGTCGGCGGTGAGCTTCGCGGTGCGAACCGTGAGGTCGGAGCCGCCGAACCGCAGCCTCTCGCCATTGAGGTCCAGGACGGCGCGGACCCCGCCCGGCCCATCGGCGATCTTCACCGTACCGGCCGCCCTGCCCGCGTCGAGGAAGGCGCCGCGAGTCACGGCGATCTGCAGATTGGCGGCCGATGGCGCGCGGCTGCGCAATGAGAGCGACCCGGAGGCCTTCACGCCGCCCGCGTCGAGCGAAAGGCCGGTCAGGTCGACGCCGCCCTCGGGGAAGGTGAAATCCGTTCGGGCGCGGGCCGGCCCGAAGGCGCTGGTCGCCGTCAGCGCCGCCATGCCGCTCGACCCATCGGGCCGGCGCAGGAAGCTCAGCGTCAGGTGGGCGTCCTTCAACAGCAGGCGCGGCACTTCGATCTCCGCGACGTCGGCCAGCAGGTCGGCGCGAGGGGCGTCCAGCATGCCGGTGATCGCGCCGGAGCCCTTGGCCTTGCCGGCGATCTCAACCGGGCCTGCATGGAACGGCCCGTCAGCGCTCCAGTCGAGCTTGAAGCTGAGCCCGCCGTCGGCGGCGAGGACGCCCGCCGTACTGACCTTCAAGGCCGCGCCCGCCAGGATCGCCGAGCCCACGGCAAGCCGCCGACCTTGCAGGTTCGCCTGCGCCTTCAGTTGCGGCCTGCCGCCCAGCAGGCGGTCGATCTCGGGATAGCCGGTGGCGAAGCGGTCTCCACGGGCATCGACGGTGAACGTCCACGGCTGTCCGGACCTGGGCTGGCCGGCCGACCAGCTCGCCTGCGCGGAGCCGGCGGCGCCCGCCCGCGCCGCGGCGAGGTTGGTGGCGAGGGCCTTCCCTTTGAAGGTGAGCCCGCCCAACAGGCTGCGCCCGCCGCTCGCCTCGACCTTGAGCCCGGCGCCCGCCACCTGCAGGTCGCGCAGCAGAAGCCGCCCGTCGGCGAGCCGGGAGCCGTCGAGGGTGACCCTTGGCGCCCCGCCCAGGAACGCGGCGACGAAGCCCGAGCCGTGGCCGCCGGCGCCCACGATCCTGGTCCTGACGTCCCACTGGCGCGCTCGCTCGGTGATCTCGATCGGCCCGGCCGCCTGCGCCAGGGCGTAGCTCCCGAGATTTGCCCGCGAGACTGAGGCGGATCCCGCGAAACGCCATTGCGCCTGCGCCTGGGTGAGCCGGCCGCTCACGCGCGCGGGACCCATTTGCGGCCCGCCGGTGATCTGCGAAAGCGCCGCGGTCTCAGCGTCGATCTCGACCCCCTGCGGCCCAGCCCGTCGCTGGCCCAGATCGCCAAGCCCGCGCGCCCGCACCGTCAGATTGTCCGCGGCCACGCGCGCATCCAGGGCGAAGAGGTCAGCGCCCGCACGCCGTCCGGCCACCACAAAGCTCGCCCGCGATCCGAAGCGCCGCGCATAGGGCGCGGTCAGGCTGGAGGCGGTGAGCGAAATGCGGCCTCGGGCGTCCCCGCCGTCCTTGTTCCAGGAACCCAGCGCGCGGAGCGGTTCGGTCGCGCCGGACCCCGCGACCACGCCAAACTGGCCCTCTGAAACCTTGCCGCCGACGACCGCCTTCAGCGTGAAGGCCTGGTCGGACGGCAGCCCGAGCGCGCCCGCGAGCGCGCCGCCCTTCGCCTCCTCAGCATCGACCAAGACCTCGAGCGGCCGCTTTCGCGGAATGTCGTAGTCGACGTAGAGATAGTCCCCCGGATGCAGGACGCTGGTCGCCCGCACCTTGCCACGCTGACCGCCCACCCGGGCGACATCGAGCTGCAGGCCGAGGTCATAGACGCCGCGCACATAGCTGAACGCCGGCAGCATCTCGACCCGGGCCTGGGCCTCGTCGATGTGGAAGGAGACCGGCATCCCGGTATCCTTGCCCTTCGGCGTCAGGATCGGGCGGCGCAGGATCTTCACCGCCTGCGCGTCGATCCGTTCGGCATGGAAGTTTCGGACGAGAAGTTCGGCGTAATGCCATGTCATGTGGAGGTTATCGGCCTCCAGCCACACCCCCGCTTCGTCGCGCAGGGTCAGCTTGCGGATGCTCAGATCTCGCCAGACGTCGCCGCTCAGGCCCTCGATCTTGAGCCGCCCGAACCGCCCCACCTTCAGCCCGTCGGTGCTGGCCTCGATAAGCAGCCGCGCCTGCGGCAGCAGCACCCCGAAACGCAGGCCCACCAGGCCCAGCGCGATCAGGACCAGGACCGACAGCGCCACAGCCACGATGGCCCTGGGCAGACGCGACGCGCGCCGCGCAGGCGTGTCCGCGGGAAGGTCGTCGGGCGAACTCAAAAGCTCTGCCCGATGCTGACGTAGATCTGGAACGGCGGCTGGCCATGCTTTGCGGTGACTGGCGCAGCCACGTCTACGCGGATCGGCCCGAAGCCCAGGTTGTAGCGCACGCCGACCCCGGCCCCGACGCTGAGGTCGCCGAAGTCGGGGTACTGACGATCGCCGACCGCGCCGGCGTCGACGAAGGCCACAAGGCCCCACGGCCCCTTCAGCCGATGGCGCAGCTCCAGCGAGACCTCGGTCAAAGACAACCCGCCCTGCGGCGTGTTGTCGGCGAGCCTCGGGCCCACCTGCTGGTAGCCGAACCCCCTCACCGACCCGCCGCCGCCGGCATAGAACCGTTGCGGCGCTGGAAGGTCCGCAACGGACCCGTGCACGATGCTGCCCAGGTGCAGGCGTCCAGCCAGGACTGTGTCGGCCTGCGCATCGAGGGGAAGGTAGCCGGTGACCTGGCTTTGCAGCCTGAGGTACGGCAGCGTCCCGTCCCCGGTGAGCAAGGTCGGCTCGATCCGCGCGCCCACGCGCCAGCCGCGACGCGGGTCGAGCGGGTCGTCGGAGCGGTCGAGCGCCATGTCCGCCAGCCCGGCGAAGGTCGCGATGTCACGGCCGAGCGATGTGAGCGACCCGATCCGAACCTCTTCCGTGCGGCTGAGGTCGAGCGACCCGCCCCAGGTGAAATAGGTGCCCGTCAGGCCGAAGGTCGCATTGCGGCCCCAGCGCCGCGTGACGTCGGCGCTGGCCCTGAAGCCCTCCTGATCATAGGCCGGCGTGCTGGCCCTGTAGGCCGCCACGCTGGTGGCCAGCGTCTGCTGCGGCTTGCGCCAGTGCGGAAGGGAAAGGTCGGCCTGTAGCCGGGTGTCGACGTTGGAGAGCCGGCCCAGGATCGAGAATGTGTCCGCCCGGCCCAGCAGGCTGTAGCGCGTCCACTTCGCGTCGAGGCCGAGGCCGTCGATGGTGTCGTAGCTGGCGCCGAGTTCGAGGGTCCGCTTCTGACGCTCGGCCAGGCTGACCACCACCGGCCGCAAGCCGTCCGGCGTGAGCTTGTCGGCAGGCGCGAGCGCCACGGTGACCGATTCGTAGACGCCGGTGTCGAGCAGCCGCCGCTCCAGTTCGGCGACATCCTCGGGGTCGTAGGCGTCTCCGCGCCGCCAGGGGGCCAGGCCCTGCAGCCATTCGGCACGGGTGCGGCCGGTGCTGGTGAGCTGAATGCCGTCGAGGCGCGCGATATCGCCCGCGGCGATCCGGTAGTCGGGGCTGACCGTGCGATCGGCGTGATCGACGACGACCTCGCGCGGCTGGGCCTTGACGTCCGCATAGCCGCGCTTCTGGACGGCCGCGACCGCGCGCCCCTCGGCGCTAACCACGTCGGCGGCCCGGCCCGGCTGTCCCGGCGTGAGAGCCAACGCGGCCTGCGCCGCCGCCGCGGCGGCCGCGTCAGGCGGGGTCCCTATCCAGTCGATGCGGGGCTGGCCCAGGATGAACCGGGGCCCGGGCGCGATCTTCACGATCGCCTTGGGCGCGTCGCCCTCGCCCACGTCCGGTTCGACGTCGTAGGCGTAGAATCCTTCCGAGCGCAGGACCGCGATGGCGTCCTCTGCGGCCTCCCGCGCCCGCCTGCGCGCTTCGAAACGATTCTCGATGGGACGATCGGTGTCGCCGACGGCGCGCATCACCTCGGCGCGCAGGTCAGGAGTCAGTTCGCCCTCGATGGCGGCCTTCGGCTCGGCGGCGCGGGCCGGCGTCGAAAAGCCCTGGATGCTGAGGGCCGCCCCAGCCGCGACGGCGTACACAAGACGAGCCAAGCTCTCCAATCCTCGCACGCCCCTCGTCGGGTGTAACGGCGCTCGCGCGGACTGTCACCTGCGAGCGCGCGGCTGGCGCCTGATCCCTCGGCGATCGCAGTCTGCGCCGCGCGCGGCATAGCGGTAGCAACAGCGCTAAATCGCTCACCCTTGCGTCCAAGGGGTCCGGCGCCTAAGGTCCGCGCCGCTTCGCCAGGCCTTCGGACGCCATGCGAATGTGGGCCGGTAGCTCAGTGGTAGAGCATTCGACTTTTAATCGAATGGTCGTGAGTTCGAACCTCACCCGGCCTACCAACGCGGCCTCCCGGCGCCTAGGTTTTGGAGAGCTGCGGCGGGCTACGACGACCCTTCGGTGCGCCATTTCGGCCCCATCCGGACGAAGGGTATAGGCGTTGGCGCGAGCACGCCTTCCCGCCGCAGCCCCCTTACCGCCACAGTATTGTCGGCTAGACTGGCGGCCGATGCGTGGCGGAATCGTTCTTGGCTTGTCGCTTGCCGGCCTTGTGCTGGGCGGATGCGTGACCGGACGCTCCGATGGCTCGCCCAAGGTGCAGACCACCGGCGAGGCGAACCGCGAGAGCATAACGGGCGCGGCCCAGGCGCCGCTGCGCGACCTCAACCTCCTGCGGACCAAGATCCCCGAGGTCCTGCTGCAGGCGATGGCCGATCCCTATGAGCGCCCGAGCGGCAAGAGCTGCCGTCAGCTCGCCATCCTGATCCAGCCGCTGAACGACGCCCTGGGCGCGGACCTCGACGCTCCCGAGCCGGATACCGACGACCTGCTGGGGCGTGGCAAGACGACGACCTTCGGGGCGGTGGCGGGCGCCGCCCAGGACGTCATTCCGTTCCGGGGTTGGCTGCGCAAGCTCACCGGAGCGGAGCGTCACGACCGTTATGTGCAGTCCGCCATCACCGCGGGCGCCGTGCGGCGGGCCTATCTGAAAGGCCTGGGCGAAGCCAAAGGCTGCCCCCCGCCCGCGACGCCTTCGCACCAGTTGGCGGGCGCGCCGGTGATCGAGCAATCGTTCAAGCCGAAGTTCCCGATCCGCTAGAGCACGATGAGTTTTGATGGAATCATCAAAACTCTGAATCGTGCTCGCAAGTCTAAGCGACGACCCTGTTCTCCCCGCTTTGATGGTTTCCATCAAAGCGGGCCAGGGTCTAGGCAGGCTGACCCTGGCGAACCGCCTGGCGGCTGGCGAAATCGCGGCGGAAGGCCTCCAGGCGCCCTTCCGAGATCGCCGCGCGCAAGGCGGCCATCAGCTGCTGGAAGAACGCCAAGTTGTGCCAGGAGAGCAGGACCTGGCCCAGGATTTCCTCGGACTTCACCAGGTGATGCAGGTAGGCCCTGGAATAGTCGCGGCTCGCCGAGCAGGCGCTGGCTTCGTCCAGCGGCGCCTCATCGTCGGCGAAGCGGGCGTTCTTGAGATTGACCGAGCCTTCCCACGTCCAGGCCTGGCCGTGCCGGCCGGACCGGGTCGGAAGCACGCAGTCGAACATGTCGACCCCGCGCGCCACCGCCTCGACGATGTCGATCGGCTTGCCGACGCCCATAAGGTAGCGCGGGCGATCCGGCGGCAGCATGTCGGGCGCGAAGTCCAGCACCTCGACCATGGCCTGGTGCCCCTCGCCGACCGCAAGGCCGCCCAAGGCGTAGCCGTCGAAGCCGATCTCGGTGAGCCGCTCGGCGGACTCGCGGCGTAGCGGATGCGAGACACCGCCCTGCTGGATGCCGAAGAGAGCCTGGCTCTCGCGTGCGCCGAACGAGGCCTTCGAACGCTCGCCCCAGCGCGCCGAGCGCCGCATCGCCTCCGCCGTGCGGTCTTCCGTGGCCGGTAGCGACACGAGTTCATCGAGCTGCATGACGATGTCCGACCCCAGCAGGTCCGCCTGGATCTCGATGGACCGCTCGGGCGTCAGGACATGCCGCGATCCGTCGATGTGGCTCTGGAAGGTCACTGCGTCCTCAGTGACCTTGGAGATTTTCGACAACGACATGACCTGGAAGCCGCCGGAGTCGGTGAGGATCGGCTTGTCCCAGCGCATGAACCGGTGGAGCCCGCCCAGGCGCGCGACCCGCTCGGCGGTGGGCCGCAACATCAGGTGATAGGTGTTGCCCAGGATGATGTCAGCGCCGGTCGCGGTCACCTGGTCGACGGTCAGCGCCTTCACCGTGCCAGCCGTGCCGACCGGCATGAAGGCGGGGGTGCGGATCTCGCCACGCGGGGTCGAAAGCACGCCGGTGCGCGCCTTGCCGTCGGTCGCTGCGATGCGGAACGGAAAGGCCGCCATCAGCCTGCCCTCCAGAGCAGGCTCGCGTCGCCGTAGGAGTAGAAGCGGTAGCCGGTGGCGATCGCGTGGGCGTAGGCCGCGCGCATGGGCTCCAGGCCCGCGAAGGCCGACACCAGCATGAACAGCGTCGATTTCGGCAGGTGGAAGTTGGTCATCAGGCCGTCGGCGGCGCGGAACCGGTAACCCGGGGTGATGAATATCGCGGTCTCGCCTCGGAAAGGCCGGATCACGCCATCCTCCCCAGCCGCGGATTCCAGGAGCCGCAGTGACGTCGTGCCCACGCAGACGATCCGCCCGCCAGCCGCGCGCGCCGCGTTCAGCCGCCCCGCCGTCGCCGCGTCGACCTCGGCCCATTCCGGATGCATCCGATGTTCGGCGACGGTGTCGGTCTTCACCGGCAGGAAGGTCCCCGCGCCGACGTGCAGGGTGACGAATTCGGTCATGACGCCGGCTTGCGCGAGGCGCGCGAACAGCTCGGGCGTGAAGTGCAGGCCCGCCGTCGGCGCGGCCACCGAGCCATCCTCTTCGGCGTAGACGGTCTGGTAGTCGGCGCGGTCCTGTTCGTCCTCCGCGCGCTTGGCGGCGATATAGGGCGGCAGCGGCATGGCCCCCCGCTCGGCGATCGCCGCGTCGAGGTCGGGCCCCGCGAGGTCGAAGCTCAGCGTCACCTCGCCGCCCTCGCCCTTCGCGGTCACCGTCGCGTCGAGCGCGCCTACCAAGCAGGCGCGGTCGGAGCTTTCGCCAAAGACGATCCGGTCGCCCTCGGCCAGCCGCTTTCCGGGGCGCATGAACGCCGTCCAGCCTGACGCCGAAAGCCGCCGGTGCAGCGTCGCCTCGACGGCGACCCGGCCCTCGCCCCTGTGCCGCACGCCTTTCAGCCGGGCCGGGATGACGCGCGTGTCGTTGAGCACCAGGACGTCGCCGTGGCGCAACTCCCCAGGCAGGTCCGCGACCGTCCGGTCGTGCAACTCCGCACCGGCGGGGACGACCAGCAGGCGCGCCGAATCCCTCGGCCTTGCGGGCCGAAGCGCGATCCGATCGTCGGGCAGGTCGAAGTCGAAGTCGGCAAGCTGCATGGAAGGCGCGTGAAGCGCATGCGCCGGCTTTCACGTCAAGTCGCCCACCATGCTACGCAGGGCCTTCATGGCCGCCGACCGACTCGTGACCACCGCCATCCTCGGGCCGCCGATCCTGGTGGGCGCGACCCTGTGCGCCGGCATGGCCGCCCTCGCCCAGCTCGGCCGCTGGAGCCCCACCTGGGACCTCTTCACCCACTTCGCGGTGATCTACCTAGCCGCCGGCCTCTTCGCCGTGGGCGCGAGCCTCGCCTTCGCGGGCCGGATGCGCGTGGCGGTCGCGATCGCCGGCGTGGCGTGCGTCCTCGCCGCCGGGCTCCTGATGGCGCCGGAGTACCTGCGCTCGACGGGCCCGAAGGCGGCTCCGGACGCCGCCCGGACCTTCAAGGTGGTGCAGTTCAACGCCTGGAGCGGCCGCAACGGCAACGCCAAGCTCGTGAACTGGCTGAGCGCCGAAAAGCCGGACGTCGTGGTGATCGAGGAATCCAGCGAAGGCGTGCGCCAAGCCCTCGCCGGAGCCGGCTGGTGGCCGGTCGCCGGCCGATCCGGCGTGATGCTTTTCACGCCTGGGCGGCCGCTCGCCGAAATCGTCCCGAAGGACAACCTGACCGGGCCGATGGAGCTGAACGGCGTGGTGGTCTCTTCCCCGATGGGACTGGTCACCGTGCTGGGCGTGCATGCGCCCTGGCCAACCCACCTGACCTTCAAGCGCGACCACGACCTGCTCGTCCCCATCGTCCGCAGCTATCCCGCCGCGACGACCATCCTGGCCGGCGACTTCAACTCGACGCCCTGGTCCTTCGCGCGCCAACGTGACGACCGGGATTTCGGGCTGATCCGGCGCACGCGGGCGGTGTTCACCTGGCCCATAGCCGCCTATCGCCGCAGGTTTCTCCCAGTGCTGCCGATCGACCACGTCTATGCGGGCCGTGGATGGGCGACGGTGAAGGTCGAGCGCGGCCCCGCGCTCGGGTCCGACCACTATCCGGTCGTGGTCACCCTAGCGCCGACTGCGCCGTCCTGATCGCGGCTTCCAGCCTCTCGCGGCGTTGCGCGTGGCGCTCGTCGACCGCCTGCCGCCGTCGATCGAGCTCGACCTGCGCCCGCCCGATCGCGGCGACCGCCCGCTCATGCTCGGCCTCGAGTTCGGTGAGCTTCGCCTGAAGATCGGCAAGCCTCTTCAACTGCGCCTTGGTCGGGCCCTTGGGCTCCGCGCGTTTGGCGCGCTTCAGTTTGGCGAGCTTACCGCGGGTTCCGGCGGGCGTGCGCAACACCTGGCCAGGCCTGGCGAGCGCCGCGGTCACCAGAGCGGGGTCGTCGGTCTCGTGGGCGGCGCCTTCCTTGAAGACGTCCTGACGCACGCCCCAGGCGGCCAGCGCCTTGGCGCGCGAACTCACCGCCACGACATAGTCGGTGAGCCCGTCGGAGGTCACGAAGACCTTAAGCCGCGCCGCCATGGCCCAGCCTTCCTCAACGCGCCTTAGGCGTCCGCGGCGACCTTCATGGAGACGATCACGCCGGGCTCGCGCGGCGGTTCCCCCTTCGGCAGGGCGTCGACGTTCTCCATGCCCTCGGTCACCTCGCCCCAGACCGTGTACTGGCCATCGAGGAAGCGCGCGTCGTCGAAGCAGATGAAGAACTGGCTGTTGGCGGAGTTCGGGTTCGCCGTGCGGGCCATGGAGCAGACGCCGCGCACATGCGGCTCCTTGGAAAATTCGGCGGGCAGGTTCGGCAGGTCCGACCCGCCGCTGCCGGTCCCGGTGGGGTCGCCGCCCTGGGCCATGAAGCCCGGGATCACCCGGTGGAAGACGATCCCGTCGTAGAAGCCCTGGCGCGCCAGCTCCTTGATCTGGACGACGTGCTGCGGCGCGAGGTCGGGACGCAGCTTGATCGTCACCGGCCCGGTGGAAAGCTCCAGCTTCAGGGTGTTCTCGGCATCCATCATTTCACCTCGACAGGAATTTCCACATCGCACGCGGAGAAGCCCGCGCCCTTGGCCGTCTTTTCGTGGGCGATCTCGGCCTTGAACCAAGGCCCTTTCGGATCGATCACCCGCACCTTCGGCCGTTCCGCCTCCGGCAAATCGGCGAGCACGCGAACCCGTTCCATCCGGTCCTGCGGGGCTTCGACCGGCTCGCCGGTCTTGATGGCGCGCACGACGTCCTGGCCGGCGATCACGCGGCCCCAGGCAGTGTATTTGGTTTCCAGCGACGGGAAGCGCGCGCGCATCAGGAAGAACTGGCTGTTGGCGGAATTGGGGTCGCTGTCGCGCGCCATGCCGGCGACGCCGGGGCAGTAGAGCGGCCAGGCCCGTACCTTCTGGTCGGCCGTGAGCGGCGCCATGGCCATCGATTGACTGGTCACCGGCAGCGACTTGATGAACCCCACCTCCGCCACCGTCTGGTCGTCGGCCATCACGAACGGGCTGTCGGCGCCGCGGCGGAAGATGAACTCCTGCGGCACGTTCGGCTTGGAGGAGCCGCCCTGCCCGTTGTTCTGGGGATCGCCGGTCTGGGCCATGAAGTCGTCGATGACCCGGAAGAACCGCAGGCCGTCGAAGAAGTTCTCGTGCGCCAGTTCGCGCATCCGCGTCACGTGCTGGGGCGCGACCTCGGGGACCATCTCCACCAGGATCCGGCCCTTGTTGGTGTCGATCACCAGGACGTCATTGGGATCGGGCGTCCGCCAGTCCGACGGCCCCGGGGCGGCGGGCTTTGGCGTTGCGGGAGGCTTTTTCGGAGCGGCGGAAGCGGTGACAGCGACGGCCGCGGCCACCGCGGCGAACAGGACGGTTCTCATGGAAATCACTCGTAGCGGCCGGGCGCGGCGGGCGCCAGCGGTTGGGATCAATGGCGGCCGGCCTTGGCCAGCAGCCGGTCCTTGACGCTGGGGCTGACGAACTTGGTGACGTCCCCACCCAGCAGCGCGATCTCTTTGACCAGCTTGGAGGCGATCGCCTGGTGGCGCGGATCGGCCATCAGGAAGACGGTCTCGATCTCTCGGTCGAGCTGCTGGTTCATCGCCGTCATCTGGAACTCGAACTCGAAGTCGGCCACGGCGCGCAGGCCGCGCACGATGATGCTGGCCCCGACTTCGCGGGCGAAGTGCATGGTCAGCCCTTCGAAGGGCTGCACCAGGATCTCGGCCCGGTTGCGCAAGGGAGCCACCGCCTCCTCGACGATCGCCACCCGCTCATCGAGATTGAACATCGGCCCCTTGCCGGTGTTGATCGCCACGCCGAGGACCAGTTTGTCCACCAGCTTCACCGCCCGGCCGATGATGTCGGTGTGCCCGTTGTGGATCGGATCGAACGTGCCCGGATAAAGCCCGACGCGGGTCATGCGGTTTGGTCCCCCAACAACCGATCTCCGCCTTTCGCCGCCGTACGCGGTTCTGGCAAGGAGAAACTTATCGCCGATCAGGCCTCAGGCGCGTCAGTCCCGCCACCCGCCTCGGGTTCGCCGGCCTCGCCGTCGATCGTGCCGTCGGCATCATCCTCGCCGGTGTCGGCCAGGCGTTCGACCGAAACCACGTGCTCATCCTCCGAGGTGCGGAAGATGATCACGCCGGAGGTGTTGCGCCCGACCATCCGCACCTGCTTCACCGGCGTGCGGATGAGCTGGCCCTGATCGGTGACCAGCAGGATCTGATCGAACTCCTCGACCGGGAACGACGCCGCCAGGCGACCGCCCTTCTTGGTCAGGTCCTGGGCCAGCAGGCCCTGGCCGCCTCGTCCCGTGCGGCGGAACTCGTAGGCCGAGGTGCGCTTGCCGTAGCCTTCGGTGGAGACGGTCAGGATGACCTCCTCCGCGGCCCCGAGTTCGGCGATCCGTTCGCCCGAGAGCGCGGCTTCGTCGCCGACCTCCTCGTCGTCGTCCGGCGTCGCGGCGTCCTCGACGTCCTCGCCTTCGTCGTTGGCGGCGCGGCGCATGGCGTTGGCGTGCTTCACATAGGCCGCGCGCTCGGCCGGGGTGGCGTCCACCGACCGCAGGATGGCCATGGAGATGACGCTGTCGCCCTCGGCGAGGCGGATGCCGCGGACGCCGTCGGAGTCACGCCCGGCGAACACCCGGACCTCTTCCGTCGCGAAGCGGATGCAGCGCCCGAGCGCCGTGGTCAGCAGGATGTCGTTCTGCTTCGCATTGCAGACGCCGACGCCGACGATGGCGTCGCCCTCGTCCAGCTTCATGGCGTTCTTGCCGTTCCGCCGGATGCCGATGAAGTCTGACAACTTGTTGCGCCGCACCCTGCCGGAGCGGGTGGAGAACATGACGTCGTACTGGTCCCACGTCGCCTCGTCTTCCGGCAGGGGCAGGATCGAGGTGATGCTCTCGCCCGGCTCGATCGGCAGCAGGTTGACGAAGGCCTTGCCGCGCGAGGTGGGCGTCCCCACCGGCAGGCGCCACACCTTCAGCTGATAGGCCTTGCCGCCTGAGGAGAAGAACAGCATCGGCGTGTGGGTGTTGGCCGAGAACACGCGCGTCACCGCATCCTCGTCCTTGGTCGCCATGCCCGAACGGCCTTTGCCGCCGCGGTGCTGGGTCCGATAAATCGACAGTGGCGTGCGCTTTACATAGCCGCCGTGGGTGACGGTGATCACCATGTCCTCGCGGACGATCAGGTCTTCGTCCTCGACGTCGGCGTCCCCTTCGACGATCTCGGTGCGCCGCGGCACGGCGAAAGCCTCACGGACCTCCACCAACTCCTCGCGCACGATGGCCATGATGGCCTCCCGCGAGGCCAGCAGCGCCAGGTATCCGGCGATGGCCTCGGCCAGGCTTTGCGCCTCCCCGAAGATCTCGTCGCGGCCAAGGCCGGTCAGGCGCGAGAGCGTCAGCGCCAGGATCGCGCGCGCCTGCTCGTCGGAGAGCCGGATCTTGTCGCCGTCGATCACCAGAGTGCGCGGGTCTGCGATCAGCTCGACCAGGGGCAGCATGTCGCCCGCCGGCCAATCCTTGGCGATCAGCCGCTCGCGCGCCTCAGCCGGGTCCTTGGACGAACGGATGATGTGGATGAATTCGTCGATGTTGGCGACGGCGATCGCGAGGCCGACCAGCACATGGCCGCGATCTCGGGCCTTCGAAAGTTCGAACTTGGTCCGGCGGACCACCACCTCCTCGCGGAAGTCCACGAAGGCGGTCACCATGTCGCGCAGGCCCATCTGCTCGGGACGGCCGCGATTGAGCGCCAGCGCGTTCACGCCGAACGACGACTGCAGGGCGGTGTAGCGGTAGAGCTGGTTCAGGATCACGTCGGCGCTGGCGTCGCGCTTGAGCTCGACGACGATCCGCATGCCCTGCCGGTCGCTTTCGTCCCGCAGGTCGGCGATGCCCTCGATCCGCTTCTCGCGCACCAGCTCGGCGATGCGCTCGACCAGCGCGGCCTTGTTCAGCTGATAGGGGATCGAGTGGATGACGATCGCTTCGCGCTCTTTGCGGATCTCCTCGATGGAGGCCACGCCGCGCATGATCACCGAGCCGCGGCCGGTCATCAGGGCCTGGCGCGCGCCGGTGCGGCCGACGATCTGGCCGCCGGTCGGGAAATCCGGCCCGGGCACGATGTCCAGCAGGGTCTCCACGGAGACCTCCGGGTCGTCGACGTAGGCCAGGCAGGCGTCGATGACCTCGCCCAGGTTGTGCGGCGGGATGTTGGTGGCCATGCCGACGGCGATGCCGCCTGCCCCGTTGACCAGCAGGTTCGGCACGCGGCTGGGCAGCACCACCGGCTCATGCTCGGAGCCGTCGTAGTTGTCCTTGAAGTCGACGGTGTCCTTGTCGAGGTCCGCGAGGATCGACATCGCCGCCTTGGTCAGCCGGCACTCGGTGTAGCGCATGGCCGCCGGCGGATCGTTGTCCACCGAGCCGAAGTTGCCCTGCCCGTCGATCAGCAGCAGGCTCATGGAGAACGGCTGCGCCATCCGCACCAGGGTGTCGTAGATCGCGAGGTCCCCGTGCGGGTGATACTTGCCCATCACGTCGCCCACGACACGGGCGGACTTGACGTAGGAGCGGTCGGGCGTGTGGCCCTGCTCGTTCATCGAGAAGAGGATGCGCCGGTGGACCGGCTTGAGGCCGTCGCGCACGTCGGGCAGCGCCCGGCTCACGATCACGCTCATGGCGTAGTCGAGGTAGGAGCGCTTCAGCTCGTCTTCGATCGCGATAGGGGCGATGCCCCC
>Ga0207657_10002068_pt1 | contig 21706 bp, 22 predicted proteins | sample KBSC33metaG_FD_184316 | JGI IMG/M metagenome (GOLD analysis project Ga0207657, IMG submission 184316) | Corn rhizosphere microbial communities from Kellogg Biological Station, Michigan, USA - KBS C3-3 metaG (SPAdes) (version 2) | ecosystem: Host-associated > Plants > Roots > Rhizosphere > Soil ... | reverse complement strand
GCGACGTGCAAGGCGGACAGAGCGGCGGGCGTCACTCCGGCGACCCGGGAAGCCTGATCGAGCGTGTCCGGGCGGGCTGTGGATAGCCGCTCCACCATTTCGTTCGAAAGCCCTGGTACGGCGGCATAGTCGAAGGCGTTCCCAAGCCAGACGCGCGAGTCGCGCCGGACAGCCTCCCACTCCCGATCCTGGCGCTGCAGATATGGCGCGTAAAGCGCGTCAGCGCGAGCCTCCTGCGTCTCGGACCAGTCCGAGGATGCGCGCTTCTCCAGATGCTCCTCAATATGGCGCCTGCGACGCGGCGACGCGGCTCCCGCTGAGAGCGCAGCCTGCCCCAGGCGCGTCGTCGCATTGTCGGCCCGAAGCGCGAGCCGGTATTCCGCGCGGGCGGTCATCATCCGATACGGCTCGGACACGCCCTGGAGCGTCAGGTCATCCACCATCACGCCGATATAGGATGTGCGCCGATCGAAACGGACAGGTTCCATCTCTAGCGCGGACGCCGCAGCGTTTAGACCAGCGACCAGACCCTGCGCCGCGGCCTCCTCGTACCCGGTGGTGCCATTGATCTGACCAGCGAGAAAGAGCCCCTCAATTTCCTGGACCTGCAGGGTGTTCGCCAACCGCCGCGGATCGACGAATTCATATTCCACGGCGTAGCCGGGCCGTGCGATTTTCACGCGCTCGAGTCCAGCGATGGAACGAACGAACTCGCGTTGAACGTCCTCCGGCAGCGAGGTCGAAATGCCGTTAGGGTAGACAAGCGCATCGTCGAGACCTTCCGGCTCCAGGAAGATCTGGTGCCCATCGCGACCGCCGAACCTCTTCACCTTGTCTTCGATCGAAGGGCAGTAACGCGGCCCTCTCCCCTCTATTGCCCCAGCGAACAGCGGGGACCGCGCAAAATTAGCCTCGATGATCGCGTGGGTGCGGTCGCGAGTCCGCGCGATCGCGCAATGCAGCTGCGGCAGCTCCATCCCCGCACCGAGACACGACAGCGTCCAGCGTTCATCGTCGCTCGGCTGGCGTTCTAGACGAGCCCAGTCGATCGTGCGTCCGTCCAGCCGAGGCGGCGTACCGGTTTTCAGCCGGCCCTGCCCCAGCCCGATCTCGCGCAGCTGCGCTCCAAGCGCGGAGGCAGTTTTCTCACCGTGCCGGCCGCCCTCGAGAATTCGTTCGCCGATGAACATTCGCGCATCGAGAAAGGTACCGGTGGCAATCACCAACGCCTTGCACGGTAAGCGTCCAACGTTCGTTTCCAGCGCTTCGACGCGCCCGTTTCGAAGAACGATCCGGAGTGCCTCGCAAACCGTCAATTCGACCCCGCTCTCGCGCACCAGGTTCGCGAGCGCCTCCCGATAAAGACGCCGGTCGGCCTGGACTCGCGGGCCCTGCACCGCGGGTCCTTTGCTGCGATTGAGCATGCGCCGATGGATCGCCGCGCGATCCGCTGCCCTCGCCATCAATCCGTCGAAGACGTCGAGCTCGCGGACGAGGTGCCCCTTGCCAACCCCGCCGATCGAGGGATTGCACGACATCTGCCCCATATCCTCGGCCCGGAAGGTGACGAGTCCGACGCTCGCGCCGCGCCGCGCGGCCGCGGTCGCTGCTTCGCATCCGGCATGGCCCGCTCCGATGACAAGAACGTCGAACATCGGGGCGCCTTAGCGGATCGCCGTTTCACGTGGAACACCGGGCAGAGCATTGGCGGGTCCGGGCAGTGGCGCGAGCTATTTCCCCAGACAGAAGCGTCCGAAGAGCGCATCGAGCAGATCCTCGACGCCGGCCCGCCCGGTGAGCCGGTCGAAAGCCGACCGGGCCTGCCTCAGCGATTCGGCAACTATGACCACGTCGCATGCCTTTCCCGCCGCATCGAGGGAGTCGCGAGCTTGCTCAATGCAATCGGCCTGACGCCGGTTCAATGCGATTTCGCCCTCAACCGGCAAAATCGCCCGCGCTAACTCGGATACGGCGCGCGTCAGTTCATTCAGACCCAGCCCCGTGAGGGAGGAAACGGCGAGCGACCCTGCCGGCGCGGGTCCGCGATCCGGGATGTCCGCGCGGGCGTGAACGCGAATAAGCTGCGGATGCGGCGGCGCGTCCCGCGATTCCCCGAGCCACACGACTACGTCGGCGACCTCGACCAGTTTCAGCGCGCGGTCGACTCCGATTCGTTCGACGAGTTCGTCAGAGTCGCGCAGGCCGGCCGTATCGATGAGCCGGATCGGTACGCCCGAAAGTGCCAGCGCGACTTCGATATGGTCCCGCGTCGTCCCCGGGACGTCCGTCACTATCGCGCGTTCATATCCGGCTATCGCGTTGAGAAGGCTGGACTTCCCTGCATTCGGAGGACCCGCGATCACGATCCGGGCACCCTCGCGGAGCGGTTCGGCGCGGGGTCGCTCGAGCCACTGCGAGAGCTCTTTCGCTAATGCGCCGCAATCGCGTGAGAGCAACGGGTCTGCATCGACCGAGTCTTCGTCCACATAGTCGATCGCGGCTTCGGCGCGCGCGGAGAGGTGCAGCACATGCGCCTGCCAACGTTCTATCTGAGTCCTGAGGCCGCCTTCCGCCATCATTAGTGCGGCCCGCCGCTGGTTCTCCGTCTCCGCCTCGATGAGATCGGCGAGCCCTTCGGCTTCAGTCAGGTCGATTCGGCCATTCTCGAATGCCCGACGAGTGAATTCACCAGGCGCAGCCTGCCGCAGCCCTTCGACTCCCGCCAACGCCTCCAGAACCGCCGCCACGACCGCACGACCGCCGTGGCAATGCAATTCGACCAGGTCCTCCCCCGTCGAACTGGCGGGAGCGTCGAATCGAAGCACCAGCGCCTCGTCGAGAAGCGACCCATTTCGGTCCCTGAGCGCGCGCACTGATGCTTGGCGCGCCGCCGGAAGCGAGCCTGCGAGCGCGATACCGGCACGATGAGCCTCGGCCCCGCTGACCCGGATCACCGAAATGGCCGCGGGTGGACTGCCGCTCGAAAGCGCGAAGATCGTGTCCGCTGACATGCCTCGCCCTTAGCGCGAGCAAGCAATGCCCGGAAAGATCAGGAGATCAGCGTCCCTACCCCCACCGCCGGATGCACCCATCCCTCGTGGATCATCTTGAGAGCCACATAAACGATCACGAGAAGGCCGATGTAAGCGATCCAGCGGTAGCGATCGATGTAGCGCGCAATGACATTGGCAGCGAGACCCATCAACGCCACCGCAACGATCAGCCCGACAATGAGGATGCCTGGATGGTCCCGCGCCGCGCCGGCGACAGCAAGGACGTTGTCGAGGCTCATGGAAACGTCCGCGACTGCGACCGCCCAGACTGCCGCCGCAAAACTCTTCGCCGGACGAAGGCCGGACCGTTCGTCACCGACGACCTCTTCGGAGCCGCTCGATTCTCCCTCGTCGCGGCGAAGTTCACGCCACATGCGCCACGCGACCCACAGCAGCAGCAGCCCGCCAATCAGGATCAGGCCGATGATCTGAAGCAATTGCGTTACCACCAGCGCGAAGATGATTCGGAGCACTAACGCCGCGATCACGCCGATCAGGATGACCCGACGACGCTCCCGTGCCGTCAGCCCAGCCGCAAGTGCACCGACGACGATCGCATTGTCGCCGGCGAGCACGAGGTCGATCATCAGCACCTGAAGGAAGGCGGCAAGAGCCGCCGGCTCGGTGATGTTCGAAAAATCCTGGATGATCGCCGCCCACACCCCGGCCAAGCCCGTCGGAGCGCTCGCAGCGGAAGCGGTGGTCAGGATCAGATCGAACAAGGTCTACTCCTCGGCTGTGCGCTGCTGAATCGCCAAACGCGCTAGCCGAGGCCGAGGACGTTCCTCAACCCCAACACGTGCTCGCCGCCGACCCAGCCTTCGTAGATCATGCTCACCGCCACATAGAGGATGATCCCAAGGCCGAGGTAATTGATCCAATGATAGCGATGGATCAGCCGGGCCACGTAGTTTGCCGCAAGCCCCATCAGGAGCACCGAAAAGGTCAGGCCGACGACGAGCAGCGCCGGATTCTCGCGCGCGATCGAAGCGACGAGGAGAACGTTGTCGAGGCTCATGCTGAGATCGGCAACCGTGATCTGGATCGCCGCCCGGAACAACGTCTTGGTGGCCGGTGGGCCTTCGACCTGCGGCGTCTGGGGATCATCGGCAACGACGGCCGCCTTCGGATGCAGCTCGTGGATCATGTTGTAGGCGACCCACAGCAGCAGAAGCCCGCCGGCAAACACCAGCCCCGTGATCTTCAGGAGTTGCGTTGCCAGGATCGCAAACGTGATCAGGAAGACCAGCGCCATGCCGACGCCGAACATCAGCACCTTGCGGCGATCGCGGGCCGGAAGGCCGGACGCAAGCGCCCCCATGATGACGACATTGTCGCCGGCCATCGTCAGATCCCCGACGATGATCTGGCCGAGTTTGGCGAGACCGGCGCCGGTGAAGATGCTCGAGAAGCTGAATCCCGAGATCATCCGCCCAGCCAGCCCGCCTTACTGGTTCATCGAAGCGAAGAAGTCCTCGTTAGACTTGGCGTCCTTCATCTTGTCGAGAAGGAACTGCATCGCGTCGACGGTTCCCATCTGCATGAGGATCCGGCGGAGCACCCACATCTTGGTGAGCGTGCCCTGTTCCACCAGAAGCTCTTCCTTGCGGGTGCCGGACTTGCCGACGTCCAGCGACGGGAAGATGCGCTTGTCGGCGACCTTGCGGTCGAGGACGATTTCGCTGTTGCCGGTACCCTTGAACTCTTCGAAGATGACTTCGTCCATTTTCGAGCCGGTGTCGATCAGAGCGGTCGCGATGATCGAAAGCGAGCCGCCTTCCTCGATGTTGCGGGCAGCGCCGAAAAAGCGCTTTGGACGCTGCAAAGCATTGGCGTCGACACCGCCGGTCAGCACCTTGCCCGAGCTCGGGACGACGGTGTTGTAGGCGCGCCCAAGCCGGGTGATCGAGTCCAGCAAAATGACCACGTCCTTCTTGTGCTCGACCAGGCGCTTCGCTTTCTCGATCACCATCTCGGCGACCTGGACGTGCCGGCTCGCGGGCTCGTCGAAGGTCGAGGAAATGACCTCGCCGTTCACCGAGCGCTGCATGTCGGTCACTTCCTCCGGCCGCTCATCGATCAGAAGGACGATCAGGATCACTTCCGGATTGTTGTCGGTCACCGCCCGGGCGATGTTCTGGAGAAGAACGGTCTTGCCGGTGCGCGGCGGGGCGACAATCAGCGCGCGCTGCCCCTTGCCGAGCGGAGCGACGATGTCGATCACTCGGGCCGACTTGTCCTTGATGGTCGGATCGAGCGTGTCGAGCTTGAGCTTTTCGTCCGGATAAAGCGGCGTCAAATTGTCGAAATTGACCCGATGGCGCACGGCGTCGGGATCGTCGAAGTTGATCGACGTGACCCGGGTCAAGGCGAAATAGCGCTCGCCGTCCTTGGGCCCGCGGATTTCTCCCTCGACCGTGTCGCCGGTGCGAAGGCCGAAACGGCGAACGACCGAGGGCGCGACGTAAATGTCGTCCGGTCCGGCGAGATAATTGGCTTCCGGTGAGCGCAGGAAGCCAAAGCCGTCGTTGAGGACTTCGATCGTGCCGCTGCCGACGATCTGCAGGCCCTCGTCCGCCTCGACCTTGAGGATCGAGAACATCAGGTCCTGCTTGCGCATCGTCGACGCGCCTTCGACGCCGAGTCCCTCGGCCATGGAAACGAGCTCGGCCGGTGATTTTTGCTTGAGATCTTTGAGATGCATTGGGGATCGCTTTTCGGGCGTGGAGGAGACTTCAGCTGTTCAAAGCCGGGCGGCGGACGCCGCTTGGGTGGACGACTGGCTGAATCGGCAGAAGGACGAGAACAGGCCGGTGCAGCCTTGAAGAGCGCGAGTTAGGGAGCGGCTTGGCTCAAGTCAATCGGGTGTGTCGACGATTGAAAACGGGACAAGTCAGAAGGGACGGACGATCACCAGAACCACGATAATCGCCGTCGCGATCCCCGGAACCTCGTTCATGATCCTAAGCGCGCGGCTGTTTTCCGACCGTTTCCCGGCGGCGAGCTTCTTTCCGTAAGCTCCGAGCCAGCCCTGATAACCGGTGAGCGCGATGACGAGCAGGAACTTGGCGATGAACCAGCCTTCGTGAAAGGCATTGATGTTGAAGGCCAGGAGAAGGCCCAGAACCCAAACGATGACCATCGCCGGAGTGAGGATGATGTTGCGCGCCCGCCGCTCGCGCTCGATCCAGGCGCGGTCCTCCGCGGATCCCGGCGCCGCCTCGTGGTGATAGACGTAGAAACGCGGCACCAGCAGAAGCCCAGCGATCCAGAAGATCACGAAGGTGACATGCGCGGCCTTCACCCATGGATAGGCAACTCCAAGGAAACCGGTCAGGTCGGTCATTCGCTGCCTTTCACAAGGGCCACTAGCTGTTCGACATTTTCGACCGGAGTGTCGGGAAGGATTCCGTGGCCGAGATTGAAAATGTGCGGGCGGTCGCGGAATGCGTCAACAATGCGCAGAACCGACTCCCGCATCTGCTCGCCGCCCGCAATCAGCGCAAGAGGATCGAGACTGCCCTGAACCGGGAATCCGGACGGAAGCTCGCGGTGGGCCCAGGCGGGGTCCACGGTTTCGTCGAGCCCGACGCAGTCCACCTGGGTCTCGTCGGCATAAGCTCGAAGCTTGCTTCCCGCGCCCTTCGGGAATCCGATGATTGGAACGCCTGGATGGTCCGCACGAAACCGTTGGACGAGCCGGGCGGTCGGCGCGATCACCCAGCGTTCGAACTGCGCCGGCGCAAGGCTTCCCGCCCAGCTGTCGAACAGCTGGATGACCTCGGCGCCGGCTTCGACCTGGCCGGAGAGATAGGCGAAGGTGACGTCTTCAATGCGCTCGATGATCGCATTGAAACGCTCGGGGTCGGAATAAGCGAGCCGCCGGGTTTCCGACTGATCGCGGCTTCCCTGGCCAGCGACCATGTAGGTCGCGACGGTCCACGGAGCCCCTGCAAAGCCGATCAGGGTCTTCTCCGCCGCCAGTCTCTGCCTCACCTTCCGGACGGTTTCGTAAACCGGCTCCAGCCGCGAGAGAATCGGAGTGAGCGAGTCGAGATCGGCGGATGCCAGGGACGGAGTCAGGCGGGGCCCCTCGCCCGCGACGAAACTCAAGTTCTGCCCGATCGCAAAGGGAACGATCAGGATGTCGGAAAAGAGGATCGCAGCGTCGAATGCGAAGCGCTGCAGCGGTTGCAGGGTCACGTCCGCTGCGGCGTCGCTGTCGTAGACCAGGTCGAGAAAGCTGCCCTTATGCTGGCGCAACTGCCGGTATTCCGGAAGATAGCGGCCCGCCTGCCGCATCAGCCACATCGGCGGACGATCTCGCCGCTCGCCCTTGAGCACGGCAAGCAAAGTCTTATCCGTGGCACTCGCCGATCTGGGTTTCTTCGGCGACGGGGCCACCCTCTCTCTCCCTAATTAGATTCTTAAAGAAATATTGGAGCTGTAGTTGTCCGGCTGGAGGCGGGAAATAGAAGTTCGTTCCGGAATTTCCAACAGCGCAGGCCGAGGGACTTCTTCGGGAATCCCGCGAGTCGCGGTGAGAGTCTCCCGTGATTCACAGGCTGGGGACGATCGGGGACCGCCGTGGATGGAATCTGGAATTGCGCGATACGAGCTCTGGGCGGTCGTCCGGTTGAGGCTATCCCCGAACCCGCGCTAGGGAGTCGCACGCCCTTTTCCACAAGGTTGTCCTTTTGACCCTCCTCTTGGCCTCGAGCAGTGCAATCCGCCGGCAGATGCTGGAGCATGCCGGGGTCGGGTTCGATTGCGTTCCGGCCAATGTCGATGAATCGGCCGAGAAGGCCAGCCACGATGATCCTGCAGCCCTCGCGACCGCGCTGGCCGAGGCCAAAGCCAAAGCCGTGGGCGCTGACCGGCCGGACGACTGGGTAATCGGAAGCGATTCGGTCGTCAGCGTGGACGGCCGCCTGTTCGACAAGCCAAGCGATCGCCACCAGGCGGCGGAGCACCTTCGTTTCTTTTCCGGCAAGGAGATGAATCTGACGAGTGCGGTCGCGCTCGCCCGGGTTGGCGAGATAGACTGGAGCCTCTGCGACAGCGCGCGGCTTCGGGTGCGCGAACTCTCGGGCGCCTTCATCGATCGCTATCTCGATGCCGAATGGCCCGAAGTCGGCTATTGCGTCGGAGTCTTCCGGCTCGAAGGGCGCGGGGTGCAATTGTTCGACACGATCGACGGCAGCTTCTTCACGATTCTCGGAATGCCGCTGCTGCCGCTTCTGGGCGCGCTTCGCGACCGCGGAGTGCTGCCGCGATGATCCGCCTCGCGCTGACCGGCTCGATCGGAATGGGCAAATCGACAGTCGCCGAAATGTTCAGGCGCGCGGGTGTCCCCGTCTTCGACGCCGATGCGGTGGTGCGCCGGCTGCAGGGCCGCGGCGGCGCTCTGGTCAAAAGGATCGAGGAGCGCTTTCCCGGCTCAACCGGCCCCGGCGGTGTCGATCGCGATGCGCTGTCGAAGCTGGTGCTGGCGGATGCCGGCGAACTGGCGGCGCTGGAGGCGATCGTCCACCCCGCCGTCCACCACGAGCGAACGCGCTTCATCGTCGAGAACGGCGATGCCAAGGCCTTGCTGTTCGAAATCCCGCTGCTGTTCGAAACAGGCGGCGGCGAGGCGTTCGACAAGGTCATCGTCGTTTCCGCCCCGGCGGGGGTTCAGCGCGAGCGCGTCCTTTCCAGGACCGGGATGAGCGAAGCAAAATTCGAAGCGCTGCTCGCGCGGCAAATGCCCGACGAGGAGAAGAGACTCCGCGCCGATTTCGTCGTCGACACAGGCGGGGACCTATCCACAACTGAAGCCCAGGTCCGGGAAATTCTCGCTTGTCTCGGCCTCGGAGCAGGTGATTAAAGACGGTCATGCGCGAAATCATATTCGACACCGAAACCACCGGTCTGGACCCGGCCGGCGGGGACCGCATCGTCGAGATCGGTTGCATCGAGATGATCAACCGCGCCGAGACCGGCCGACATTTCCACGCTTATTTCAACCCCGAGCGGCCGATGCCCGCCGGAGCCGAAGCGGTTCACGGGTTGAGTGACGTTTTCCTGTCGGACAAGCCGCGCTTTTCCGAGCGGGTCGAGGACCTGCTGGACTTCATCGAGGATTCGCCGCTGGTTGCGCACAACGCCGGCTTCGATTTCGGATTCCTCAACGCCGAGCTGGGATTGTGCGGCCAACAGGCCGTCTGCCTGAGCCGGATGGTCGATACGCTGACGCTGGCAAGGAACAAGCACCCGGGGGCGAAGCACAGTCTCGATGCGCTCTGCACCCGCTTCGGAGTCGACCGCAGCCGCCGAACCAAACATGGCGCCCTGCTCGACGCGCAGCTCCTGGCGCAGGTTTATATCGAGCTGACTGGCGGCCGTCAGATCGGCCTCGGCCTGGTCGAGGAAACCGCAGGCGCTGAAATCGTTGAGGTCGTGGGCAATGTCACCGTTCGACAGCCGCGGGCACCGCGCCCGCATTCGCCCGCAGATGAGGAGCTGGAGCGCCATCGAGCGTTTATCTCCAAACTGGTCGAACCGATCTGGGCACGCTTCACCGCGCCGAGTTGACGCCGCGTGGGGTGCCGCCCAAATCGGTGGCCGAAGCCTTTAGGAAAGGAGCCTCGCCAGTGGATGTTCGAGTCGCGGACCACCAGGTCGAAACGGGCGATTCCATCAAGGAACATGCAATCCAGCGGATCGAGGAGATAACCGAAAAATATTATTCGCGTGCGGTCGGGGCCAACGTCACCTTTGGCAAGGGTCCCTATGAGGATTTCACCTGCGACATCGTCGCGCCCGTCGCCCAGGGCGTCATTCTCAAGGCATCGCATCGCGCGCCGACGGCACAGGTCGCATTCGAGTGCGCCGCCGACAAGATTGAGAAGCAGCTTCGGCGATACATGCGCCGGCTCAAGGACCACAAGCCGGGCCGCGACGCCGCCCCGATCCTGGAAGCGAACGCGGCCTATCATATTTTTGCGGGCACCGATCAGGAGGAAGAACCCCCGGAGAATCCTACCATCGTCGCGGAGACGAAGGTCAATATTCCGGAGGCCAATGTCGCCGATGCAGTGATGATGCTCGACCTCAGGAATACGACGGCGCTGATGTTCCGGAACAGCAATTCGGGCCAGCTCAACATGGTTTATCGCCGCGAGGACGGGAATATCGGCTGGGTAGAGCCGCAACAGCGCTAGATCGCGCGACTCCAATTCCGGCGGCGGCTGGCAAAGGCCGCCGCAGTGCTGCAGAAGTCTGACCGATGCACCTCAGCGAATTCCTCGATTTCGACGCCATCAAGCCTGCCCTGTCGGCGGGCAACAAACGGTCGTTGCTCAACCAGCTGGCGAACATTGCCGCAGGCCGACTGGACCTCCCGGCGTCGGACATCCTCGACACAATCAGCGAGCGCGAGAAGCTCGGATCTACCGGGTTCGGCCAGGGGGTCGCGATCCCGCACGGCAAGGTGGACGGACTGAATCAGATTTACGGCCTGTTCGTGCGTTTGGCCGAACCCGTCGGATACAAGGCCATAGACCGCAAGCCCGTCGATCTGGTGTTCCTGCTTCTTTCGCCGGCCGACGCGGGCGCCGAGCATTTGAAGGCGCTCGCCGCGATCAGCCGGGTGATCCGCAATGCACCGACGCTCGAGAAGATGCGCGGCGCGCGTAGCCGCGATGCCTTGGCCGCGGTCCTTCTTGGAGCGGACGAGCGCGACGCCGCCTGACCTCGGGATGACGGGACGCCTCAACGCCTCCATCGAAGCCGCCGGGCTGATTCGCCGTGCGGAGGCGGCCGGAGATTTCGGAGTCGTCGTTCGCAAGGGTGATCCGGAGCGCGGTTCGCTACTCATCCTGATTCGAAGCCGCGGAGTCTACATCTCGTGCCTCGAGCGCACGCTTGCGCTCGATGGCCGCTACAGCTGGGGTCCGGTCGGGCCGGCTTCCGTCCCAAGAGAAGAAGAAGTTTCTCAATTCCTCGCGCGGCGGACGCAATTCGACCCGGATTTGTGGCTAATCGAACTGGATATCGCGCAGCCGGAACGATTCATCGCTGAAACGACCTCCGCGGGTTGATTATCGCCCAAACCCCGGAAAAAGGGGCGGCGAAAGTGAGAGCGGGGGGCGCTTTTCCACCGAATGACCGGATGGAAGCGCCACGCGAGACGGGGATCCACCCAGGGGCAAAGCGGAATTCGTAACCGCGCGTAAGAGCCTTGGTTTGGGCGGATAACCGCACTGACAACGGACAATATGGTGGCTTCGCTTCGCTCGGCGCTGCTGATCTGTGCCGCGATGAGCGCCAGCTCGGTTGCGCCGGCCCAAGTCGGTCCAAGCGCCCAGACGGTGCTTCCGGCAGCGACGGCAGTCAGCCCGACTGCAATCGCCAGGGACTTGCTCCGCAATTCCCAGAACCTCGCGATTCCCTCACAGGAAACCACGAAAACCGATCAGGATCCGGACACCGCGCAGGTCGATCCGGACGCCGATCTGCCCACCATGGTCGCCGAGCTGCGCAGCTCGGAGCCCGGAAGCCGAGAGCTCGAGTGCCTCGCCGCCGGCATCTATTTCGAATCCAAGAGCGAGCCGCTCGCAGGCCAGCTCGCGGTCGGCCAGGTCATTGCAAACCGGACGGACAGCGGGCGCTTTGCCGACACCTATTGCGGCGTTCTGTTCCAGCGCGGACAATTTTCCTTCGTCCGCGGCAAGTCGTGGCCCCGCATCAACACGGACGGAAGGCAGTGGCAGACCGCCGTCGCGATCGCCAAGATCGTCGACCAGGACCTCAAGGATTCCGCCGTCGGCAATGCGCTCTACTTCCATGCGCGGCGGGTCCACCCGGGCTGGCGCATGAAGCGCGTCGCTTCGATCGGAAATCACATCTTCTTTCGCTAGAGGACGAGCGGGCGCAATTGCCCCTGTTCCCTGAACGTTCTAATCACGGGATGTGAGTACCTCTCCCGAATCGCTCGTTCAGCCCTGTTTTCCCGATGCGCCCGTCGCCGCAGACGTGGCGCGCGGGGTAACGCGCCTGTTCTGCAGACAGGAGCTGTTCGTGATCTGCGAGGTCCCCCTTCCCAATGGGCGGCGCGCGGACCTGATGGGCGTGGACTCGACGGGCAATCTGACGATCGTCGAGATCAAGGTCGCCCGCGCCGACCTCCTCGGCGACTGCAAGTGGACCGACTATCTCGACTATTGCGACCACTTCTACTGGGCGGTCGCGCCGGCGTTGGCTGCGATTCTCGACAGCGAGGAATATCTTCCCAACGCGGCTGGGTTGATCGTCGCCGACCGCTACGATGCAGCGCTCGTGCGTCAGGCGCTCCACCGGCCACTTGCCCCGGCGCGCAGGAAAGCTGAGCTTTTGCGATTCGCCCGCCGGGCGGCGCGGCGGTTGTCGGAGCAACTCGACCCGACGCTCGGCGCCGGAACCTAGGGAGCGGGCTTTTTCGCCTCAATCAGCTTGAGCATCTCGGGGGTGCGGTTGTCGCGTTTTGCATAATCGCGGGCCGAGTAGCCGGCGACCGAGTCGGTCTTATCCGGATCGGCGCCGGAATTCAGAAGCGTTCGGACGATCGGCACCTGGCGGCGCTGAACCGCGATGATCAGCGCCGTTTCGCCGGCGCGATTGGAATCATTCACCCGGGCGCCGAGCTGGACTAGCCAGTCGACGGCGTCGCCGAATCCGGCGCGCGCAGCCGCGATCAGCGGCGTCTCGCCGTTCGGACCCGCCATGTTGGGATCGGCCCCTTGCTGGAGCAAATAGCCGGTCCAGTCATGGTCTCGGTTGTTGATTGCGGCGATCAATGCCGTCTGGCCGTTGAGGTCGCGGGCATTGATCAGCGTTGGCTGGCTCTGGAGGAGCTTGACCGCATCATTGCTGTTGCCGTCCTGGATCGCCTTGACGAACTGCGCACCGTCATAGCCACCCATCTGGGCAGGGGCTGGAAATGCGATTGCAACCGCGGCGATCGCAAACAAGGCGCGTCGAACGGTATTCATTCCGGTTCCCCCAGGCTTACTTGATCGGCGCGCGTTAGCAGAGCATTGCTGGCTTTGTCATGAATACGGGCAAACCATTCTGGGAAAAGCCTTTGTCGGCGCTCGACCGCGGCGAGTGGGAAGCATTGTGCGACGGCTGCGGACGCTGCTGCCTGCACAAGCTGGAAGATGACGAGACCGGCGAGCTTTATCCGACCAACGTCGCCTGCCGACTGCTCGACCGCCGAAACGGGCGCTGCACCGATTATTCCAATCGCAAGACGCTCGTCGCGGATTGTGTGCATCTCGATCGCGGCAAGCTCGGCAAGCTCGACTGGCTTCCGGAGACATGCGCCTATCGCCTTCGCGCCGCCGGCGAGCCTCTTCCGGAGTGGCATTACCTGATCTCGGGCAGCCGCGAGACGGTCCACGAGGCGGGGCAGTCGACTCGCGGCTGGACGATCAGCGAGGTGGATGCGGGCGAGCTTGAGCATCACCTGGTCGAGCGTGCGCTTTAGGAGGACGTCGGCCACGCAGGTCGCTACCCATCCCGATCTCCCGCTGCCGGTCGTCCTTTGCGCCATCCGCAACGCGCGGCGGATGCGGTTGCGGTTCGACGAGCGTGAGCGGCTCTTAAAGCTCACCCATCCGCGCGGCGTGCGAACGTCGGCCGCGCTTGCCTGGGCCGCGAGCCAGAAGGAATGGGTGGAAGAGCAACTCGAGCGCGCGCTACCGCCTGTAGCGCTCGTTCCCGGAGCGGTGATTCCCGTTGAAGGCGTCGACGTCGAGCTCGCCTGGAACGAGGACTCGCCGTGCTTGCCGGCACTTGCCGGAGGGAGGCTGGTTTGCGGCGGTCCGCATAGCCGGTTTCCTAGGCGCATCGAGCTGTTCCTGAAGCGCCTCGCGCTCGATACGTTGTCGGCAGAAACCGCGGAAATCGGCGAGCGCGGCGGGTTGCGGGCGATTTCGGTCAGCATCGGGGATGCGCGCACCCGCTGGGGAAGCTGCAGCAGCAAGGGCAGCATCCGCTATTCGTGGCGACTGATCCTCGCTCCGCCGGAAGTCCGCCGCTTCGTCGTCGCGCACGAGGTCGCGCACTTGAAGCATCTCGACCACGGCAAAGGCTTCAAAGCGCTCGAGCGCGAGCTGTTCGGCGGCGATGTCGCCGCCGCCGAACTTTCATTGCGGAAGACCGCTCCGCGACTCCGACGGATTGCCGTCCCCGGTCGAGCCTGACTGCGGCGGCCGCTGCTGGCCTGGACGCGGCGTAGCGGGCTGAGGTTGCGGTTGAGTTGTCGCCGGCGGGACCTGCTGCTGCGGAGGCCTTTGCGGTTGCCGCTCTCGCGAATTGCCGAGCACGTTGTCGAGCCACTGCTGGTTGAGCCCGCCTTGCGGCTGCTGCGGCTGTTCGCCGGGCGGGAGCGTGCCGGGCGGATATTGCTGCGGATTGCGGCCCGGTGGATAGCCGCCCGGCGGCGGAACCGGATTGCCGTTCTCGTCGACCAGCGGCGCAGTGTTCATATCGAGATATTCGTCGCCCATATATTGTTCATCGGGTTCGAGGTTCCAGTCGGGCATCGGAACCGTCGTCTGGAACTGCTCGACGGGGCGGTTGGCGACCGCGACGCTCATGAAATCATGGAAGGCCCTGGCAGGGGCGGTGCCGCCGTAGAGGCCAGCGACCGGACGAGCGTCGTCCCGGCCCATCCACACGCCGGTTGTCAGCCCGCTCGAAAAGCCGATGAACCAGCCGTCCTTGTTGGACGTGGTGGTGCCAGTCTTGCCGGCGACGGGACGGCCGATCTGCGCGGCCCGGCCGGTTCCAGTGAGCACCGCCGACTGCAGGAGGTCGGTCATCTCCGCCGCCACCCAGGGCGCGACAAGGACCCGCTGCTCGGGCGGGTCGTGCCGGTAGAGCTCCTTGCCGTTGACGGTCACGACACGGGTGATGGCGTAGGGCGTGACGGCCATCCCGTTATTGGCGACGGCGGCGAAAGCCTGGGTCATCTCGATCAGCCGGACTTCGCTCGATCCCAGCACCATCGACGGATAAGTCGAGATGTCCGTGGTGATTCCGAATCGATGCGCCATGTCGGCAATGGTGGAGAAGCCGAGCTGCTGGCCGATCTGCGCGCTGATCGTGTTGATCGAACGGGCGAAGGCTTCGCGGAGCGACACTGGCCCGGCATAATCGCGGGTATCGTTGCGCGGGGTCCAGCCGTTGATGGTGACCGGCTGGTCGACCACCGTGTCCGTCGGCTTCATGCCCGATTCTAAGGCGGACAGATAGACGAAGAGCTTGAAGGCGGACCCTGGCTGCCGCACTGACTGGGTCGCCCGGTTATAGATCGAATCGGGATAGCTCTTGCCTCCGACCATGGCGCGGACGGCACCGTCCTTGTCCATGGCGACGAGCGCCCCTTGAGCCCCGTTGGGAGCGTCGGCCACGATCGCGCGCTGCGCGGCCTGCTGCATCGCCGGGTCGAGCGTGGTCCAGACGTCGATCGGTTCCGAAGTCTGGTCGATCAGCGTGTCGAGCTGCGGAAGCGCCCAATCGGTGAAATAGCGGACGCTGTCCTGCTGCGTGGTTTGCTGGATCTTGATCTTGGCGGGATCGACGCTTTGCGCCTGGTCGCGGCTGATGAAGCCGCTGTCGACCATTGCATTGAGCACCACTTCCGACCGGTTCCGGGCCGCCTCCACGTCCGCGGTCGGCGCATAGTTGGAAGGCGCCTTGACGAGGCCGGCGACGATCGACGCCTCGCCCAGCGACAAATGGTCGGCGCTGTGGCCGAAAAAGCGCCTCGAAGCTGCATCGATGCCGTAGGCCCCGCCGCCGAAATAGACCCGGTTGAGGTAGAGCTCGAGGATCTGGTCCTTGGTGAACTTGCGCTCAAGCGCGAGCGCCAGGATCGCTTCCTTGATCTTGCGCCCGAAAGTGCGGTTGTTGGTCAGGAAGATGTTGCGCGCGAGCTGCTGGGTAATCGTCGAGCCACCCTGGAGCCAGCGACCGGTCTTGATCCGGACCGCGACCGAGCGGGCGATTCCGATCGGATCGACGCCGGGATGGGAGCGGAACCTCTTGTCCTCGATGGCAATCATTGCCGAGCGCATCGCGGGCGGAATTTCCTCATAGGTCAGCCATTGGCCGAAGCTCGGGCCGAGCGAGATGAGCACCGCGCCGTTGGACGCATGGACTCGGATCATCTGGCCGAGATCGTTGCGCTTGGTGAGCTGGTCGTAACTAGGCAGCGAGGCCACCGCGACCGCCACTGCAACCACGAGCGCGATCGCGCCCAGCAGCGCGGCATAGAGGGAGAGCTTGAGCGCAGTGCGCAGCGGGCGCCGCTCGGTGCCTGTCGGGGTTCGGGCCATCGGGGATCAGGCGATAGAAATGCGGTGAGGATCGGGCAAGGCCGTCATTGTCGATCGTCCTTCCCTGCGGCCGCGCATCAGCATAAGCTCCATGGCCAGCTCCAATGCCTAAGCGCGGGTTACGCGCACATTAACCCTGTTTTTACGTGCATGGCCAATAGTCCGGCGCATGAGGTGCACGTTCCGCCTCTTGAGCAGCCTGGCTGCCGCCCTTCTGGCCGGCGCACCCATGCCCGCGTCCGCGCAATGCCGGCTCTGCTCGACCCCGACCACCGACCTTCAGTCCGACCCCGACGGCGGGGATATTCGTCTCGATGTCCAGGCGACCCTGGATTTCGACCGGCTGGTTATGCTGGGCAGCGGTCAGGGCGATGCGATCCTGCTTCCCAACGGGGACCGAAGCGCAACCGGATCTGTGGCGACCGTCAGCGCCCGCGCCATGGTCGGCTCGATAACCGTCCATGGCGAACCGAATCGGGCCCTCCGGGTCGAGATGCCCGGGAGCATCCAGCTTTACTCGCTGACCGGAGGCAGGATCTCTGTCGACCAGCTCGGCACGGACCTGCCCGGAATGCCGCGACTCGATTCGACGGGCAACCTGACCTTCCGATTCGGGGGGCGGTTGCGGATCAACGGCGACGCGGACGGCGATTATCGCGGCGACGTTCCAATCACCGTCGAGTATCTCTAAGCGCTCCCACGCCTCCTGCGGGTGGAATGGTTCAAAACGGATAAATCGTTACGGACCCGTTTACCAAGCCCTTGAGGGAAGGGGTAAGCGGCGGCGGTTAATGAGACGCTCACGGGTGACCGGTCCAGCGGTCGGGCAGCCGCTGTAATCTGAACCAGTGGGGAAATTGACATGAAGAAAGTTCTGATCGTTGCCGGTGCGGTCTCCGCCCTGGCCCTTACCAGCACTCCCGCTCTTGCGGTGAGCCCGACGACCCAGGCGACTGCGACGGCGCGTATCGTCAAGCCGCTGACGCTCGATTCGGTCCGCAATCTTGACCTCGGCACGATCGTGCTGAGCGGGACCGCTCCGTACACGCAGACCGTCGGAATCACGCAGGCCGGCGTGTTCAGCTGCGGCGGCGCCAGCCTGACCTGCTCGGGCACGACCCAGACGGCACAGTACACGGCGACCGGCACGCAGGGCCAGACGCTCACCGTCGCCGGCTCGGCCACGATTCCGCTCGTCAACCAGACGCAAACGTCGCCGAACCTGACCCTGACCGTCGCTTATCCGACGGTCGGCTCGGTCGTTCTCAACTCGGCAGGGACAGTTACGTTCGACCTCGGCGGTTCGATCCAGGTCAGCGACACGACCGCGGACGGTGTCTATACCGGCACGTTCGACGTCACTGCCGACTATCAGTAATCGCGTTGGATAGCTGCGGCCTTCATGCGCCGCGGTTCGAGGGGCTCGCCGGCGACGGCGGGCCCCTTTTCGATGAGCGTTGAACGGGCATGGTGAACCGAAAATCAACCATTGCGAAGTAACCCCGCAATACCTCCGAAACGGAGCAAAGTGGGGATCCGAAATGAACTTGCTGACCAAAGCCGTCGTTGCGGCTGCTTTCATCGCCGCGCCCGTCCTTCCGCTGTCCGAGGCCGACGCCGGCGTAGGCGACCTCCTGGTGGCGCCGACGCGTCTGGTCCTGAATGGCGGGCGAAGCGCCGAAGTGATCCTCAACAATATCGGGGAAGAGCCAGCGACGTACCGGATTTCTGCCGAATTCAGGCGGATGAATGCGGACGGATCGCTGGAGGAGGTCCCCAATCCGACCGCCGCCGAGAAGGCCGCCGCGGATATGCTGATCTTCGCTCCGCGCCGAATCACCCTGGCCCCGCATGAGCCCCAATCGATCAGGATCGCGGCCCGTCCGCCAGCCGGCCTCCCTGACGGCGAATATCGTGTCCACCTGCTGTTCCGGGCGATCCCTCCGGCAACCCCGGTGACCCAGGTGGCAGCGGAGCCCGCAAAGGGCGTCAGTTTCAAGCTCACCCCGGTCTACGGAGTGACGATCCCGGTGATCGTCCGCCTCGGCAATCTCAGCGTCCAGGCCGGGATCTCCAACGTCCACCTCGAAAAGCACGACGGCAAGCCAGCCGTCGCACTCGAGCTCAGCCGCACCGGCACCCGCTCGACCTTCGGCGAGATCAGGGTGCTGAAGGCGGGCGTGAAAGATCCCATCGCACTGTCCCGCGCGGTCGCCGTCTACACCGAGATCAACGAGCGCGCAGTCGTGGTGCCGGTCAACGACAGCTACAAGGGCGACCTCGCCGGCCCAGTGACGGTCGAATATGTCGAAACCTTCGACGATGGGTCGAAAACCATCGCCGAGACGCAGGCAGTGCTGCGCTAGGGCAGGGGGCCAGGGGCGCAGGCGACGGTCGATGGGTGCCGCCGGCAAATGGCTAGGCTGGGCGGGAGCGCTGTCCGCGTTCGCCTGCATGGCCACGGTCGGCGCCGACGCCGCCACCCCGGTCGGCGACAGCTGGGCCGCAAGTCCGGACGACCAGTTCCTTCTTGACGTCAGGCTTCACCAGTACCGGCTGGGCGATGGTGTTCGAGCCTACAATACTCCGCAGGGGACCTGCCTCGTATTCGGCGATTTCCTGACCACGCTCGACGTGCCCATGAAGATCGATCTCGGGACGAAAAAAGCCAGCGGGTGGGCGTTCAAGGAGAACAACACCATCTCGATTGACGCCGGTTCGGGCAAGGTCGACTACGGAGGCAAGACCGAAAAGCTGGCGCCGACGGACATCCGCGAAACTCCGGAAGGCTGGTGCGTTGACACCGCGGCCCTGTCGCGCTGGTTCGGGATCGGCGTAAAGCCGGTGACCAGCGGATCGGCGCTGGTAATCGAAACCGAGGCCAAGCTCCCGGTCGAGCTGGCGCTCGAGCGCGAGAAGCGGGCAGCGAACCTGCACAAGTCCAAGTTCGACCTCGCCTCGCTCCCGCAGGTGCGGCTCCCGTATCGCATGTGGCGGACGCCGGCGCTCGACTTCGTCGTGAGCGCGGGAATGACGTACCGCGCCGACACCGGAATCACGGTCGATCGCCGAAGTGCGGTCTATGCCGCGGGCGAGATCGCACGCTTGTCCTACGACGCGCAGGTCACCAGCGACCAGAAAGGCGTTCCGTCCACGCTCCGGCTGCGCGCTTATCGCTCGGATCCGGATGGCGGCCTCCTGGGTCCGCTCCACGCGACCCATTTCGGCTTTGGCGACGTCGCCGGATTGGCGACCCGGCTGACCGGGAGCGCGACGAGCGGGCGCGGCGCCGTCTTGACCAATCGCCCCGTCGTCAGCCCGACCAGCTTCGACCGCACGCACTTCGAAGGCGATCTCCCGGCCGGCTGGGACGCCGAACTCTATAGGAACGGCGAGCTTCTTGCCTTTTCGCACGGCGACAGCCGCGAGCGTTACGTCTTCGACGACGTGCAGCTGATGTACGGCGAAAACCAGATCAGCATCGTGCTGTACGGACCCCAAGGTCAGGTCCGGACACGCGACGAGGTTATCAACGTCGGGCAGGACAACGTTCCGCCGGGCAAGACCTGGTATTGGGCGGGCGTGAATCAACCTGGCCGCGACCTCATTTCGCTTGGCAATGACGCCGTCAGCCCGATCGAGCCGAAAATGCAGGCGACGCTGTCTGTCGAGCATGGGCTCGACGAGCGCACGTCCGTGGGCGTGCTCGCGCAAACGATGCTTCTCCAGGATCAGCGTGTCATCTTCATCGAAGGTTCGGTCCGCCGGTCGATCGGTTCCGCCCTCGTCGAGGTCGGCGTGTCGAAGGAAAGCAGCGGGGGAACGGCGGCGAGAGCGCAGCTGCTGGCAAGGCTCGGGTTGCTGAACGTCAGCGGCGAGGCCGTGATTGCCAACGATTTCCACCTCCAGGGTGGACCGGCGACGACCCAGCGGGAAGCGCGGCTCGGCGTCGATGCGCCGATTCGGCTCGGAAGGACGGTGATTCCCGCCCATGCCGACGTCCATTATCTCAGCCGCCCGGACGGAAGCTCGCAGCTCGATGCCGCGGCCCGTCTCGCCACGACCATCGACCGGTTCAATCTCGCCGCCCAGGTCAGGTATACGCAGCAACATCTCGCAAAGGGCCCCGCTCCGCCCCCAGATGTGGTCGCGGACCTGATCGGAACCGGGCGAATCGGCCCGGTCAGGGTCCGCGGCACCGCCACTCTCGAGGTCAACGGGAAAAGCCGGTTCCGCGGGGCGGATCTCACTGGCTACTGGTCCGCGTCCGACAATGTCGATTGGGAAGGCACGCTCGCCTATGACGGGCCGCTACATCGCGCGCGGGCCCGAATCAGCCATATCAATCGCTTCGACGGCCTCGCGCTCGCGGTCACCGGGGAGGCCGCGACCGACGGTTCGGTGGCGATTGGCTTCAACCTCAACTTCTCGCTCGATCCGAGCCATGGATTTACCCTTTCGCGGCAACCCCTTGCGTCCGCCGGATCGATCCGCGCGCGGGTGTATCGCGACCTCAACGACAATGGCATCCGCGATCCGGACGAGCCGCTCGAAAAAGGAGCGGTCGTCACCGCCGGCCAAACGGTGGCGAAGGATCCGACCAATGCGGAGGGCATTGTGATGGTGGCCGGCCTGGCGACCTTCACTCCGATAACGGTCGGAATCGACCGCAGCAGCCTCGGCGATCCGATGCTGGCGCCCAAAAAGGCCTTGCAGGTGGTGGTGCCGAGGCCGGGAGTCCCCGCCCCGGTCGACATCGGCTTGGTTTCGTCGGGCGACATCGAGGGCGCGATCGTCAAGAATGGGGGCCTTGGCTTCGAAGGCGTAGACCTCGAGCTATTGGATTCCAGCGGTGCGGTAGCCGGGACGGCGCGCACAGACTATGACGGATATTTCCTGTTCGAGGGCGTTCCCTATGGGACCTACCGAGTGCGGATCGCCAAGAACTCGGCGGAGGCAATCGGCGTCGGCCAGGAGCTGAAGCTGCAGGCGACGGTCGACGACCAGCATCCGGTGGCGCGCCTCGGGACGACACAGCTCCAACCGCAGCCCAAAATCGCCTCTTCCCAATAGTCGTCCGAGACGACTTTCCGGATTGCAACCGCTGATGCGACGCAGTCGCAGCTGGAGATTTTGCGCTTGAAAGCCCGGAGAACGTGCGGCCGGCTAGCCTGCGGACTAGCTTGCTCGCATGCTGGTGCGGTCGAGAAGACTCGAACTTCCACGGCCTTTCGGCCACAGCGACCTCAACGCTGCGCGTCTACCAGTTCCGCCACGACCGCACGT
>Ga0207657_10002067_pt1 | contig 21721 bp, 21 predicted proteins | sample KBSC33metaG_FD_184316 | JGI IMG/M metagenome (GOLD analysis project Ga0207657, IMG submission 184316) | Corn rhizosphere microbial communities from Kellogg Biological Station, Michigan, USA - KBS C3-3 metaG (SPAdes) (version 2) | ecosystem: Host-associated > Plants > Roots > Rhizosphere > Soil ... | reverse complement strand
GCGCCGTGCCGCGCAACCTTCTCCAAAGCATGACGTTTCGCGTCCAAAACAGGGAGACGGCGATGCGTTCCACATCCATTTTCATCGGCGGCTGCGCGCTCCTCGCGGCGCTGTCGGGCTGCAAGACGACCGACGCCGGCTCGGCGCTGTCCACCGCCGGCCATGCGGTCGGCGGCGCCGCCTCGGGCGTGCCGTCGCTGGTCAATGTCGATCTCAGCAACGTGCTCAACAACCTCGCCGTGCAGCTGCACCTCGACCGCGCCAATGTGCCGATCAACGCGCAGATCCCGATCAACCTCGCGGTCAACGTGTGCGGCGTGTCGATCAACGTCCTCTCCGCCTCGAAGGGCGCGCCGGCCAATTGCACCGCGCAGACGGCGCCGGCGGAGCTCGCGCAGGTCGTGCAGCAGCAGATGGCGGCGGGCGGCAATGTCGGCGGCGGCGCGCAGGGCGGCTCGACCGCGACCAATGCCGGGGCGAGCGGCAGCGGCGGCGCCGGCGGCGGCGGCGCGCAGGGCACCGGCGGCACGTCCAACGGCGGCACGAGCACGACCAACCCGCCGCCGCCCGCCTCGACCACGCCGCCGACGGGCTCGACTCCCAAGGCCTGAGCGATTTCGTTTCAAGACAGGAGGATATGTCCATGCGTCAGGAGCTGAAGCTCATTCTCGCCGCCGCCGCGCTGGCACCGCTCGCCGCCGCGTGCAGCACCGACGGCAGCGGCCGCCCGGCGACCGCCAGCACCCAGACCGTCGACAAGGCGCCGGCGGACGGCGGCGCGGGCGGCGGGAGCGGCGGGGGGACGATGGGCGGCGGCGGGGGCATTCCCGCGCTGGTCAACGTCAACCTGCAGAACGTGCTCAACGACCTGTCGGTGCGGCTCAACATCGACCGGGCGAACATCCCGGTGAACGCGCAGGTGCCGATCGACGTCGCCGCCAACGTGTGCGGCGTCTCGGTGAACGTGCTGTCGCTGTCGAACGGCGGCAAGGGGACCTGCACCGCCAAGACGGCGACGCCGCAGCTCGCCCAGGTCGTCCAGCAGCAGGTGGCGGCCGGCGGCTCGGTCGGCGGCGGCGCGCAGGGCGGCTCGACCGCGACGACGGGCGGCGGGACCGGCACCGGCGGCGCGGGGAGCCAGGGTTCGTCCAACACCGGCGGCACCTCGAACGGCAGCACCGACAATACCAACACGCCGCCGCACCGCTGAGCGGCGGCGGCGCCTTGCCGAGACGCCACTGGCACGCCCGCGCGAACCGCTCTAGAGGCCGCTGGAACTCAAGGGCTTAAGCGAGCGGGCTATGTGCGGGATTGTCGGGATTATCGGGCGCGAGCCGGTGGCGGAGCGGCTGCTCCAGGGGCTGCGACGGCTGGAATATCGCGGCTACGATTCCGCCGGCATCTGCACGCTCGTGGACGGCAGGCTGGAGCGGCGGCGGGCCGAGGGCAAGCTCGACAACCTCGCCCGCGAGCTTGCCGAGCACCCGCTGTCGGGCAATGTCGGCATCGCCCACACGCGCTGGGCGACGCACGGCGCGCCGACGCTCGGCAACGCCCACCCGCACATCGTCGACGGCGTGGCGCTCGTCCATAACGGCATCATCGAGAATTTCCGGCCGCTGCGCGAGGAGATGATCGCCGAGGGGCGGATGTTCGAGAGCGAGACGGACAGCGAGGTGGTCGCCCACCTCGTCGACCATCAGCTCAAGCAGGGGAAGGCGCCGCAGGAGGCGGTGGCGGCGGTGCTGCCGCGGCTGCACGGCGCCTTCGCCATCACCATCCTGTTCCGCGACTTTCCCGACCTCCTGATCGGCGCGCGGATGGGGGCTCCGCTCACCGTCGGCTATGGCGAGGGCGAGACCTATCTCGGCTCCGACGCGCTGGCGCTGGCGGGGCTGACCCAGCGCATCGCCTATCTCGAGGAGGGGGATTGGGCGGTCGTCACCCGCGAGGGCGCCAAGATCCACAACCGCGCCAACGAGCCGGTCGAGCGGCCCATCGTGCATTCGGGCGCGTCGGCGGCCCGGATCGAGAAGGGCAATCACCGCCACTTCATGCAGAAAGAGATTTTCGAGCAGCCGATCGTCGTCGCCCAGACGCTGCAATCCTATCTTCGGCCCTACGAGCAGAAGGTGGCGCTGCCCGACATCGACTGGTCGTTCGCCGACGTGCCGAGGATCACCATCGTCGCCTGCGGCACGTCTTATTATGCCGGCATGGTGGCGAAATACTGGTTCGAGCAGTTCGCGCGGGTGCCGGTCGAGCTCGATATCGCCTCCGAGTTCCGCTACCGGCAGCCGGTGCTGGAGCCGGGCGGGCTCGCGCTCTTCATCTCGCAATCGGGCGAGACCGCCGACACGCTGGCGGCGCTGCGTCACGCCAGGAGCGAGGGGCAGCGGATCGCCGTCGTCGTCAACGTGCCGACCTCGTCGATGGCGCGCGAAGCGGACCTGCTGCTCCCCACCCATGCCGGCCCGGAAGTGGGAGTCGCCTCGACCAAGGCGTTCACCTGCCAGCTCGCCGTGCTCGCGGCCCTCGCCGCCAAGGTGGCGCGCGACAAGGGGCGCCTCACCGACGAGGAGGAGCGCGACATCGTCGAGCATCTCTCCGAGGCGCCCGCCGCGATGAACGCCGCGCTCGAGCATGACGAGGAGATCATGGCGTTGGCGCCGTTCGTCGCCCGGGCGCGCGACGTCCTCTATCTCGGCCGCGGCATCGACTATCCGATGGCGCTCGAGGGGGCGCTGAAATTGAAGGAGATCAGCTACATCCACGCCGAAGGCTATGCCGCCGGCGAGATGAAGCACGGGCCGATCGCGCTGATCGACGACAATGTCCCGGTGATCGTGCTGGCGCCCTCGGGGCCGCTGTTCGAGAAGACGGTGTCGAACATGCAGGAAGTGCAGGCGCGCGGCGGCCGGGTGCTGCTCATCTCGGACGCCGAAGGAATCGCGGCGGCGGGCGACGACCGGCTGGTCGCGGCGCTGGAGATGCCCAAGGTGCACCCGCTGATCGCGCCGCTCGTCTACGCGATCCCGGTCCAGCTCCTCGCCTATCATGTCGCGGTCGCGAAGGGGACGGACGTCGACCAGCCGAGGAACCTGGCGAAGAGCGTCACGGTCGAATAGCGGCGCGCCGCTTGCGCCGCGGGGCCCGACGCGCCATCCTCCCGCCCAGGCGGCGAGGGGGGCTCTGCTGATCGAAGCGCGGGACCTGGAGGCGATCGGCAGCGCATTGGGCTGCGGCGGCGACACGCCGGCGCAGATCGCCCGGCGCGGCCGGGTGCGCGACTATCCGCCGCGGGCCTGCCTCGTGCGGCAGGGCGACCGCTCCGCCACCGCCTTCCTGATCGTCCTCGGCCGCGCCCACGCCCTCCTCTACGGCGCGGACGGGCAGCTCGTGCTGCTCCACGATTACGGGCCGGGCGACCTGTTCGGCGCGCTCGGCGACCTCGCCGGAGGCGAGGAGGAAGCGGACGTCGTCGCCGTCGAGGCGGTGCGCGCCTTCCTGCTCGAAGCCGCGGCTTTGGTCGAGCTCGCGGAGCGGCACGGCGCGATCGGGCTGGCGCTGTCGCGGCTGCTGCTGAAGCGGCTGCGCGCGACCTCGGCGCGGATCTACGAGCGATCGGCGCTCTCCGCCCCCGGGCGGGTCTGCGCCGAGCTGCTGCGCCGCGCGCGGGCGGGCGAGGGCATGGCGATCCGCCCCGCGCCGGTGATCGCCGAGCTGGCGCTCAGGGTCGGCACCACCCGGGAGACGGCGTCGCGGACGGTGAGCGCGCTCGCGCGGCGCGGCATCGTCCGGCGCGACGGGGACGCGCTCGTCGTCGCGGCGCCGCAAAGGCTGGAGGCGGAGCTGGTCTAGGCGGGCCGGCGGATGATTGCGTGAAGCTCGACCGGCGCCTCGCCGGGGCCGGCGGTCAGCTCGCCGACCAGCTCGGTACGCAGGTCGGGCGCGCCCTGGGCAGCAAGGGCGGCGGCGAAGTCGGCGGTGACGCACACCGCGCCGGGCGGGGCCGAGGCGGCGGCCCCGGCGGCAAGCGCGGCGGCGTCGCCGGCGATACGCGCTGCGTGCGCGAAGGGGTCCGAAACGGGGTCGGCGATGCCGTAATGGCCGCCGACCGCCTCCTCCTCGGCGGCAAGAGCGAGCGCAGCGCGGGCCGCCTCGTCCGGACCGGCATAAGCGAGCAGGATTTCGCGGCCGGTGAACCAGGGACCGAGACATGGCGCGGGCCCGGCGCCGATGCGCCCGGCGGCGGCGGCGAGGCGCGCCTCGAAATCGGCGCCCGCGGGGATCGCGACGGCGAGCAGCGCGTGGCGGGCGTGCGGCGCCGGCGTCAGCGGCCGCGCGGCGGCCGTCTCCCGCGGCGCGGCGACCCGGCGCTCCCGCCACGGCCCGCCCGACGGCGGTCGTGCCTCCGGCGCCACGACGAGCCGGATCGCCTCGCTCTCCAGCCGCCGCGCGTTGATCGCCGCGGCGCCCATCGCAACCTCGTCGCCGAGCGCGACCATCTCGGCGTCGGGCGGCGTCGCGTCGGGGCGGACCACGTGCACCGTCTCCGCCGCTGCGAGGAGTGCGTCGTAGCGCCGCCGCCAGCCTTTGCCGAACGGATCGACCGATACGGCCGCGAACGCCTCCGGCCCGCCGGGCAGCACCGCGTGGAACTCGGCGCCGCGGGCGACCAGTGCCTCCGCGACGATGATGTCAGCGCCGGCAGCGAGCGCGCCGAAGCCGAAATGGATATTCTCCTCGTCGAGGATGGCGGCGATGTGATCGTCGAGGTGGGCGCGGCGCGCGACCCGCGCGTCGAAGGACATGTGGCCGGAGAAATGGAGCGACCGGGGAGGGCGGTGCGCGTCGAGCCAGGAAGCGTCGCGGCCCTGCTCGGCGAGGATCAGCGAGAACTGGCGCAGGGTGGAGGCGTGGTCTTCCCACGCCTGCGGGGCGAGGGCGACGGCTTCGGCCAACGCGGCGCGGGCTTCAGCTTCACGGTCGAGCAGGAGGAGGGCCTCGGCGCGCGTGGCGGCGCGCCAATAGGGGGTCTCGGGTTCGTCCGGGTGGGCGTCGAGGCTGGCGAGAACGTCGCGGGCGTAGGCGGCGGCTTGGGCATGCTTGCCAGCGAGGAGGGAGAGGGTGGCAGCATTGATCAAGCCATAGCTTCCTGCCGCCACATGGTAGGCTTCCGCCGCATCTGCATATAGGCGAAGTCGCTGAACGTTGTTCGCCCGCAGTGCGAGCTCCTTCAGTAACCTTCCTCGAAGAGCGGGTGCGCGGTAAGGGTCGATCGCCATTTGCGCGAACTCACGACACGCGGTCTCGATCGCGCCCATCCGCGTCAGCGCATAGATTCGGCCGGAGGAATCGCCTGCCAAATCAAATCCTTCTCGTCATGGCTCAGTCACCGGAGGATTGCGAATATCCGGATCGATTTCCCTTTCGACGCCATCGGCCACGACGTATAGGCTGAATCTGTGATGGCCGCTCTTGGCGTGCGTCTTGTGCTTCGCTTTGAACCAGATCCGTGAGCAACGAGTGTTGTGCGGGTAGTCGACACGCTTGACCCACTTCCCTTCTGGAGTTTCATAGAGAAGCTCACCATAGAGGTCATCGTGATTATCCTCCGTCTTTATGGCGTCTTCAGCTGTCGACCAATAAAGAGGATACTCCGCCATGCTGGCGCTTGTTCTTATGTATACCGAGGTATCCTGCCATATATAAATATTTAGGTTTTGGTACACATCACCCTCTGGTATCGGCCCAGACCATGCCAAAATCGGAACGATTTCAACAAGGGCTCGCGCTTTTGCGGACGGGGTCGTGCCCTGTTTATAATAGTAGTCGAACTTTCCTTCGTCCATGACGTACTGGAGTTCGAAGTTTGCTACCGCCTCCTCGTGCCAATCCGGGGGCGGCCCATCCCGCAAAGGGAACTTCCCGGCTATCCTCTGTGCCATGTCGCGTCTCCTATCTAGTTTGTGCTAATCTCTAGGGCGTTCAGATCTTCTCGTATGCGGCGTTCGCGACTCGCCCAGTTTTTGTTCAGTGGATCGCGTCGTGTCAGATCTGTTGCGGTCAGCAGCGCTCTCTGCAAACGTTGCTCAGCCGACTTGCGGCGGCCCGCCTCAATCTCAATCTCAGCCGTGGAGAACTGATTGGTCAGCCACAACTCGGTAAGGTCGAGGTTATTGGGACTGGACAGCAATAGCCGGTTCAAGAGCCTTTCCTGTTGAACCCGCGTCTGCCAGGCACGAGCCGCGTCGCCCCGTTTCCGATAGGTATCGGCGAGCCACCCATATCGGTTGGCGACCGCACTCCACAAATTTAGATCAGTTGATCCTCGGGCGGCCCACCTCATCCGCACCAAGGATGAGGTGCATTTGGCCAATGCGAAGTCCAGGCGATTCCATTCGAGGGCTACGCTGCAGAGGTTACCATCGGCATATGCAGGCTCAGCCTGCCACGAACGGCTGATGGAATCCTTTAGCACAAGGTCGTCTGCCAACGCCTTATACCGGGAGAAAGCGGCCCAGGCGGCGTGAAAGCGCTTCTGTCGAAACGCAACGTTTCCAATCCAAAATTCACTCTGGGCGTGGGCATAAATGCGCTGCGGATCATGCGAAGCCTGACGGAGCAACTGCGACGTACTCGCTGCCGCTTGATCAAACAGGCGAGCGGCACCCGTGATGTCCCCCGCGGCGAGCTTGTCCTCCCCAATGGCATGGAGAATGCGCGCACGGCGCTCCAGAGACACGGCGGAAAGATCTCGCAGGGGCTGTTGCTCGTAATAGGCTAACGCTCGTCGACTTGCGGCCGTCAGCACCCGAAGTCCGGCAGCGCCTTTTAGTTGGGTCCGCAGATCCGTCAGCATGAACTCGACCAGTCCTTCCGCCTCCGCGCGTTGGCGCTGGGCTTCGGCGCGGGCCTGGAGGGCCACGGCCGTCAACACCGCCATTGCTACGACCGCGGCGAGGGCGGCGCCCGTGACGGCGGTCACGCGGCGCAAGCGTCTTTGCGCGTCGCGCTGGACGAGCGAGTCGAGGCCGACGCCGGAGAGGCCGGCGACGAGCTTCAGGAACCCGAGGCGGCGGCCGTCGCGGCCAGGGCGCAGGTCGGCGGCGAGCGGCTCGATGCCGCCGGTGCAGAGCGCGGGCGGGAAGGCTTCGCCCGGCTCGCCGTCGAGGATCGCGGCGATGATGGGGCGGCCGGGGTGGAGGGCGCGGAAGGTGTCGATCTCCTTCGCGACCCAGGGCGACGCGGCGGCGGCGGGGGAGCAGAGGATGACGAGGACGTCGGAGACGGCGAGCGCGGCGCGGACCGTCTCGCTGAGGTCGCCGGCGGCGGGGAGCTCCTCGCGGTCGCGGAAGATGGGGGTGAGGCGCGCCGGCACCGGGCCGCGCTCGCCGTCGCTGCCGACCAGCCGCCTGGGAATGCGATAGGATTCGAGGCGGCGGTGGAGCGCGCGCGCGGCGGCGGCGTCCTTGTGGCTGTAGCTCAAGAAGGCGGCGTAGCGCCTCGGCCCCTGCTCCACGTCCGCATCCCCCCCGAGCGGCTCAAGGCGGCAAGACTACACGTTCCCGTGCAAAGTAAAAGCCGGAGAGGCGCACGCCCTGCCGCGAAAATTGCGAGCGCCATCGCGTGATGCGGTCTGCGACCCCTTCGGCGGCGCTCGCGCAAAGCGCCGATCTGGTCTCCGAAACGGGGAGAATTCGCGCCGCTTGGATCACGAAGACGGCGCCGACAACTCCGGTCGATCGCGAGTCGTGCCTCAGGAAAGGAACGGCGTCTCGCCGAGCGGGATGACGGTGCGGCCCCAGGTCGCGTTGGTGACGAGGCCGAAGCTGCCGTAGACGGCCATCAGACCGGTGAGGAGGCCGAGCCAGCCGCCCGCCTGGGTGAGCGCCGACAGCTTGAGCACCGCGCCGGCGCCGAGCAGGGCGAAGGTGATCCACAGCGCCAGGAAGATCAGGAACAGGATCCGCGGCAGGCGGAACGTCCCGATCCACAGGTAGAAGGTGAGGAACCCCCACAGGAGCAGGGCCGCCCCCAATGTGGGCCCTCCCTGGCTGATGTCGACGATGCCCGTCTTCGCGAAGATGAGCAGGAAGGCGAACCACCACCAGAAGGCGCCGTAGGAGAGAAAGGCGGTCATCCCGAACGTGTTGCCGAGGCGGAATTCCATGAGGCCGGCGATGATCTGGATGAGCCCGCCGTAAGCGAGCGCCATCGGCACGACGACTCCCTCGCCGCCGGCCGGAAGCAGCCCGGCGTTGATGAGGCTGAGCAGGATCGTCGTCAGGCCGAAGCCGACGAGGCCGAGCGCCGCGGGATTGGCGGGCGCGGCGGGCGCCGCTGCGGTGTCGGCCATGTCTCTTTCCTCCCCCAGTTCGGCGGGGAGGCTGGCGGTGCGGGCGGGGCGTGTCAAGCAGCCGCGGGAGCCGCGCGTCACAGGCCGCAGAGGCGCTTGAACTCGGCCACCGCGGCGCGTCTGGCGGCGAGGCTGGCGCGGGTGGCGGGAAGCGAGGGGACGTCCTTGCCGAGCCGCGCGAGCTCGGCGAGCAGCGCCGGCCGGTCGAGCGGCTTGCGCCAGGCCCATTCGTTCTTGTTGCGGAAAGGCGCGGCGTCGGCCTCGCAGGTCGCGTCGCACGTCACCCGGCGAAAGCCGCGCTTCGTCCAGTAGCTGTCGGGCACCTCGCCGGCCATGCCTTCGCGATCGTCGTCATATTCGCGCGCGTAGAAGCGGTCGCCGCGGGGGACGCAGCGGTAGCTCGCCTGGAGCAGGGGCGAGGGGCCGCCTTCGCCGAGGATCAGCGCGACATAGTCCTTCTCGGCGACGACCTTCGAGACCAATGTCCGCGCCGGCACGGCGGCGAGCGCCGCGGTGGAAAGAGCCAGGCTGAAGAGAACCAGCGTCCGCATCCGTCCCCCCGGTGTCAGGGAAGCGTCATAGCAGAAATGACGGTGTCAGCCGAGCTTGAACAGGGCGCGCTCGGCGTCGACCGCGTCGCGGACGAAGCGCAGCACCGCCCTGACCCGCGCCAGCTCGGCGAGGTCCTGGTGGACGATCAGCCAGAGACTGCGGGTGAGCGCGACCTCGCGCGGCAGGATGCGCACCAGGCGCGGGTCGCCGGCGGCGAGGAAGGCCGGAAGGACGCAGAGACCCGCGCCGGCGATGGTGGCGCGCAGCTGGGCGACGAGATTCGAGCTTTCGAGCGCGGTGCAGCCTTCGGGCGCCACCTGGCGGACGAAATCGAGCTCGGGGAAGTGGAGCAGGTCCTCGATGTAGGTGACGAAGCGATGGCCCTTGAGGTCGGCGGCGGCTTCGACCGGGGCGTGGCCGGCGAGATAGGCAGGCGCGGCGTAGAGGCCGAGATCGTAGTCGATGAGGCGGCTGACCGTGAGCCGGCCGTCCTGCGGCCGCGAGACGGAGACGACGATGTCGGCGTCGCGCTTCGACAGGCTGAAGGTCGAGGCGGCGGCGACGAGCTGGACGCGCAGCTGCGGGTGGCGCTCGGTCAGCGCGCCGATGCGCGGCGCGAGGAACCAGCTGCCGAAGCCCTCGGGCGAGCCGATGCGGACGGTGCCCTCGACGCTCGCGGCGCTGCCGCCGACGGCATCGGCGGCGCCGAGCGCGAGGCGCTCCATCTCCTCCGCCATCGGCACCAGGCGGGCGCCCTGCTCGGTGAGCGTGTAGCCGGTCGGGCTGCGGTCGAAGAGCCTGGCTTTAAGGGCGTGCTCGAGGCCGGCGATGCGGCGCGACAGCGTCGAATGGTCTAGCCCGAGGCGCGCCGCGGCGGCGGTCAGGCGGCCGGTGCGGGCGACGGCGAGGAAGGCGCGCAGGTCGTTCCAGTCGAAGTCGGCCATGGGGCCTTTTAGGGGTATGTGGATTTCTGCACAACGGTTGCGGCATCTTCCCTGTGGCGTACGGCCTGTGGGCGTGCGAGGGGAGGCGCACTCCATTCCAGAAGGAAGCAACGATGTTCACGGCGCAGGCGACCGCGACGGACGGCGAGCTCGATCTCATTGCTGCACCGCAGAATGCGGATTTCCGCACGCCGGCCGATCCCGAGGCGGGCTGGGCGGCGCGCAACCCGGACCGGGCGATGCTGTTCCTCTATGTGAGCCCGCGCGATTGCGGTGCGATCGAGGAGCTGATGGCGCTCTGAGGGCGGGGACATGTACTCGTACGTGCCCCCATCATGCGCAGGTCGGATCGGGGACACGTACAAGTACATGTCCCCTCGCGACGAGTGTTGCTAAGGGCCGACCATGGCTGAGACCCCCACCGACCCCGTGTTCAAGCTCCCCGAGAGCATCCCGTCCCCCTCCGAGATCGCCGACGCCTGGAGCAAGGTCGTCGCCAATGCGATCAGGCTCGCCGGCACCACCGCCGAGCGCGCCGCGGATCCGCATGTGCCGCAGGCCTACGACCCGGCCGCGCCGGCGCGGGCATTCGGCGCCTTCGCCGCCCACCTCTTCACCCACCCGCACGAGATGATCCGCGCCCAGCAGAAGGCGGCGGCCGACTGGATGGCTTTGTGGGGCCAGGCGGCCGCGCGGGCGGCGGGCGCCAAGCCCGAGCCGCTCGCCCAGCCGCAGCGCGGCGACCGGCGGTTCAGCGACCCGGCCTGGTCGGACGAGCCGGTGTTCGATTATCTGAAGCAGGCCTATCTCCTCACCGCGGAGCGGGCGATGGAGCTGGTCGAGGGCTCGGACCTGGACGCGGCGACGCGCACCAAGGTGGAGTTCTTCACCCAGCAATATCTGAACGCGCTGTCGCCGGCGAACTTCGCCTTCTCGAACCCGGAGGCGATCCGGCGGGCGATCGACACCGGCTCGCTGAGCCTGCTGTCGGGCCTCGCCAACCTGCTCGCCGACGCCGCCGAGGACGGCGGGCTGGTCCGCCGCCGCGCCGAACGCGAGTTCGAGCTCGGCGTCGACATCGCCGCGACCCCGGGCAGCGTCGTCTACCAGAACGCGTTGATGCAGCTCATCCAATACGCCCCGGCGACGGACGAGGTGTACCGCCGGCCGCTCCTCTACGTGCCGCCGCTGGTCAACAAATATTACCTGCTCGACCTCCAGCCCAGGTCGAGCCTGATCCGCTGGCTGGTGGAGCAGGGGCACACGGTGTTCGTGATCTCCTGGGTCAATCCCGGGCCGGAGCTCGCGGAGATGGGTATCGGCGATTACATCCGGCTGGGGCCCGTGGCCGCGCTCGACGCGATCGAGCAGGCGACGGGGGAGCGGCAGGTCGACATGTTCGGCTTCTGCATGGGCGGGACCCTGGTCGGCATCGCTCTCGCGTGGCTGGCGGCGAAGGGGCAGGGGGACCGGGTCGCCTCCGCGACGACCATCGGCACCTTGTTCGATTTCTCCCAGCTCGGCACCTGGGCGACCTTCACCGAGCCCGAGCAGCTGCGCGCGATGGAGCGGCACCTCCTCCACAAGGGCTTCATGGCGGCGCAGGACCTGCAGGCCCTGTTCTCGGCCGTCCGGGCGAACGACCTCATCTGGTCGTCCGTGGTCAGCCACTACCTGCTCGACAAGGAGGCGCCGCCCTCCGACATTCTCTACTGGTTCGCCGACGGCGCCCACATCCCGCGCGCCTTCCTGCTCGGCTGGGCGCACGACGTGCTGCGCGACAATGCGCTGACCCGGCCGGGGGCGCTGGTCGTGGACGGCGTGCCGATCGACCTCGGCGCCGTGACGACGCCGCTGACCGCGATCAGCCTCAAGGACGACCATGTCTCGGCGTGGAACGCGACCTATGAGAGCGCGAAGCTGTTCGGCGGTCGGGTCCGCTTCCTGCTCGGCGGCAGCGGCCACAATGCCGGGGTCATCAACCCGCCCAGCGCGAACAAGCACGGCTATTGGGTGAACGAGGCGCTTCCCGAGACGGCCGAGCAATGGTTCGAAGGCGCCGACAAGCGCGAGGGAAGCTGGTGGCCCTATTGGCAGGGCCTGCTGAGCGAGGGCGGCAAGGCGGAGAAGGTGCCGGCACGCGAGCCGGGCGACGGCGGGCTCGAGGTCACAGAGCCGGCGCCGGGGAGCTACGTCAGGAATCGGGGGTAGGGAACGCCCCCTCTCGCTGCAGGACCGAGAACGATTTGTCGACCTCGCGCAGTTGAGGTGCGCGCGCGCCATGAGAAGGAACACGTCCCTCTCCCCGGCGGGGAGAGGGTAGGGAGAGGGCGCTCGGCGGTCGGCGAATTATCTCTGATTCAGTGCCCCCTCGCCCCAACCCTCTCCCCGCCGGGGAGAGGGGGTAGCAAGGACGCCGTCGGGAGCAAGTCGCCCAGCGCTTATTTCGGCTTCCGGAACCGGTAGACGAACTGGTCGGTCTTGCCGCGGATGCCGGTTTCGACGACGCGCTGGCTGTGATCGTCGGCGGCGTGGCGCAGCAGCGGGCTCTCCGCTTCGAAGCGGAAGCCGGCGGCCTCGACTTCCTTGCGGACGGTCGCGCCCTCGATGCGGTGGAGCGTGTTGGTGACGGTGGCGCCCACGCCCTTGCCGGCCTCATGATCCACGATGAAATAGGTGCCGCCCGGCTTCAGCGCCTTGAACGCGGCGGCGTTGATCACCGAGGCGGCGTCGGTTTCGCCGACCTTCACGTTCTTGAAGTCGTGATAGTTCAGCGTCGTCCAGACGAGGTCGACCGGCTCGGGCACCGCGATCGTGCCGGGGGCGGAGACGGCGATCTTAACGTTGGGCTTCGCCTCCGCGATCGCCTTCAGCGCCGGGGTCTCCTGGCGGGCGATGGCGTAGACGATGCCTTTGGGACCGACCGCGCCGCTCAGGATGCGGGTGAAATAGCCGCCGCCCGGCGCCAGCTCGGCAATCCTGTCCCCCTGGCGGACGCCGGCGAAGGCGACCACTTCGGCCGGCTTGCGGTCGGCGTCGCGCGCCTTGTCGGCGTCGGGACGGGTGGAGTCGGCGAGGATCGCCGTCCAGTCGACCTTCGGCGCCGCCGTCGCCGCGCAGGCGATCGCCGCCGCGCCCAGGAATGCCAGCGAAATGGTGCGCATAACCCTCTCCTCTTGCTCGTCGTTGCGGGGCCGTTACCACGGCGGCGGCTTTCAAAACAGCGGTTCGTCTGCCACGCTTGCGGGCGATGACGGACACAGTGACCATTGCCGGCGGCTGCCATTGCCGCGCCGTCCGCTTCGAGGCGGACGTGCCGGGCGCGGTCGAGGCGCTCGACTGCAATTGCTCGATCTGCGCGGCGACGGGCTTCCTCCACCTGATCGTCCCACACGGCGACTTCCGGCTGCTGTCGGGGCGGGAGGCGCTGACCAGCTACCGCTTCGGCACCGGCGCGGCGGAGCACCTGTTCTGCTCGATCTGCGGCATCAAGAGCTTCTACCAGCCCCGCTCCCATCCCAAGGCGTGGAGCGTGAACCTCAACGCGCTCGACGATCCGGGGCTGCTGGAGGTCCGCGTCACCCGGTTCGACGGGCGCAACTGGGAGCAGGCCAAGGCGGCGCTCGACGGCGGTTGAGCGGGAACGGCGGTTCGCGACGGCGGTTGTCCGCTGGCAAGGGACCTCCATGCCGGACTTCGCCGCGCTCAGGGACAGGATGGTCGAGGAACAGCTCCGCGCCCGCGGCATCGCCGACGCGCGGCTGCTCGGCGCCTTCCGCGCCGTGCCCCGCGAGCTGTTCGTGCCCGAGGCGATGCGCGACTTCGCCTACGAAGACCAGCCGTTGCCGATCCCCGCGGGGCAGACCATCTCACAGCCCTACATCGTCGCGCTGATGATCGAGGCGGCCGAACTGGGGCCGGGCGAGCGGGTGCTCGAGGTCGGCGCCGGCTCGGGCTATGCCGCGGCAATCCTGGGGCGGATCGCCGCGGAGGTGGTGGCGGTCGAGCGGCACGCCGAGCTCGCCGCGCACGCGCGTGCCCGGCTCGCCGCGCTCGGCGCGGACAACGTCCGCATCGTCGAGGGCGACGGCAGCGGCGGCCTTCCCGGCGAAGCGCCATTCGAGGCGATCCTCGTCGCGGCGAGCGGCCGCCGCGTTCCGCCCGGGCTCATCGAGCAGCTCGCCGTCGGCGGCACCCTCGTCATGCCGATCGGCGAACCCGATACCGTCCAGAAGCTGATCAAGGTGACCCGCATGTCCGACACCGAAACCCGCAAGGAAGATCTCGGCCCCGTCCGCTTCGTCCCCCTGATCGGCAAGGAGGGGTGGGGCGAGGGCGCCGCCGCGCCGCGGCCGCTGCCGGAGCTGATCGCCTCCGCCGCCGAGCCGCTGCCCGACATCGAGGATCCGGGCTTCGGCGCGTTGTTCGACCGCTTCGGCGACGCGCGCGTCGTGCTGCTGGGCGAGGCGAGCCACGGCACCAGCGAATTCTACCGCGCCCGGGCGGCGATCACGCGGCGGCTGATCGAGGAGCACGGCTTCTCGATCGTCGCGGTGGAGGCCGACTGGCCGGACGCGGCGACGATCGACCGTTACGTCCGCCACCGCGCGAAGCGGGAAGGCGAGGAGGCCGCGTTCGAGCGCTTCCCCACCTGGATGTGGCGGAACGAGGAGGTCGACGCCTTCATCCGCTGGCTCAGGCGACATAATGAAGGTCGGCCGTACGAGGCGATGGCCGGCTTCTACGGGCTCGACCTCTATAATCTCGGCGGCTCCATCCGCGCGGTGCTCGACTTCCTCGCCGAGGCCGACCCGGAGGCCGCGACGCTGGCGAAGAAGCGCTACGGCTGCCTCGAGCCGTGGAGCCGAGACCCCGCGGCCTATGGGCGCATGGCGGTCACCGAGGGCTATGGCCGCTGCGAGGTCGGCGTCGTCCAGATGCTGAAGGAGCTGATGGGACGGCGGATGGACTGCATGAGCGAGGAATGCGACGAGTGGCTCGACGCCGCCGCCAACGCGCGCCTGATCGCCAATGCGGAGCGCTATTACCGGGTCATGTATTACGGTGCCGCGGAGAGCTGGAATCTGCGCGACACCCACATGTTCGAGACGCTGTGCCAGATCCTCGACGCGAAGGGGCCGCATTCGAAGGCGGTGGTCTGGGCGCACAACAGCCATATCGGCAACGCCCGCTTCACCGAGATGGGAGAGGTGCGCGAGGAGCTCAACATCGGGCAGCTCGTCAAGGAACGGTTCGGCGACAAGGCGCGGCTGATCGGCTTCGGCACGCATACGGGTACGGTGGCGGCCGCGGACGATTGGGACGAGCCGATGGAGGTGAAGGCGGTTCGGCCTTCCCTGCCGGAGAGCTATGAAGCGATGTGCCACGCGAGCGGGGTGCCGCGCTTCCTGCTGGACTTGCGCGAGGGTGTCGTCGCGTGCGAGCTGGAGGAGGCGTTGACGGCGCCGCGCCTCGAGCGCTTCATCGGCGTCATCTACCGCCCGCAGACGGAGCGCTGGAGCCATTATGCCGAGGCGACGCTGCCGAGGCAGTTCGATGCCTTCGTCTGGTTCGACGAGACGGAGGCGGTGAGGCCGCTCCCGGGGGAGCAGCGGCCGGGGGACGAGGAGACCTACCCCTTCGGCCTCTGACGCAGCTCCCTTGTTCTCCACCGATCCGTCGGTCATTACGCCGGCGCAGCGATCGGAGAGGGCAAGATGACACCAGGATTCATGCTGGCGGCGGCAGCGGCAGCGGTCGCGCTCGCGACGGCGCCCGCAGCCGCCGACTCCGTCCTCATACCGGTGACGGCAACGGCGGCGACAGGGGGGCCGGTGTCGGGCCGCCTCATCGTCTTCGCGCGCAAGGTAGCGCCGGACAGCAAGCCGGAGGCGGCGATCGACACCTCGCCCTTCTCGCCGACCGAGACCGCCGTCGCCGCGCGGGAGGTGAGCGCGCTCGCCCCGGGACAGACGGCCATCGTGGACGCAGAGACCGACAGCTTCCCCGCGCCTTTCTCGAAGCTCCCGCCGGGCACCTATCGCTTCCAGGCGGTGCTCGACCGCAACCACGACTATAATTACGGCGGCCGCGGCCCCGGCGACGTCTTGTCGCCGGTGGTCGAGGTGCGGCTGCCGGGGCCCGTCCCCGCGCTGGTGCTGCGCGACGTCATTCCCGAGCGGGACCCGCGCGCGGGCTTCGCCCAGCTTCCCGAAGCGGAGCGGGCGCCGGCGCTCGCCGCCTATGACGCTGCGCAGCCGGTGGACTTCGTGAGCGCGAAGCTCAGCGCCTTCTGGGGCCGGCCGATCCACATGCGGGGCTGGGTGGCGCTTCCTCCCGGCTACGACCCGCACGCGCGCACCACCTATCCGACCGCCTACCTCACCGGCGGATTCGGCAGCACCGCCGCCAGCGCCCGCTACGTGGCGGCGCGGATGTCCCGGCGCATGGCCGCGGGCAAGATGCCGCCGATGCTCTGGGTGGTGCTCGACGAGAGCTCGCCGACCGGCACGCACGAATTCGCCGACTCCGTCAACAACGGCCCCTGGGGCGAGGCGCTGACGACGGAGCTCATTCCCTGGCTGGAATCGCGCTACCGGATGGATGCGCGGGCGAGCGGGCGATTGCTCAACGGCCATTCGTCCGGCGGCTGGGCCACCTTGTGGCTGCAGACGCGCTACCCCAAGGTCTTCGGCGGCACCTGGTCGACATCGCCGGATCCGAGCGACTTCCACGACTTCACCGGCATCGACATCTACGCGCCGGGCGGGAATGCCTATGTCGACGCGGCCGGCCGCCCGATCCCGCTGGTCCGGGACCAGGGCCGCGACATCGCGACCGTGGAGCAGTTCGGAAGGCTTGAGGCGGTGCTCGGCGCCTTTGGCGGGCAATTCGCCTCGTTCGACTGGGTCTTCTCGCCCAAGGGACCGGACGGGCGGCCGCAGCCGCTCTTCGACCGCGCGACCGGGGCGATCGACCCGGCGGTGGCCGCTTACTGGCGCGACCATTACGATATCGCCCACCGCGTCGCGGCGAACTGGCCGGCGCTCAAGCCCGATCTGGAGGGAAAGATTCACGTTATCGTCGGCACCGCCGACACCTTCCACCTCGACGGCCCGGCGCACCGGTTGCAGGCCGTGCTCGACCGGCTCGGCGCTCGCGCGCATTTCGAGTTCGTCCCCGGCCGGACCCATTTCGATCTCTATCAGGCGAACGGCGATCCGAATGGCCTCTACGACCGCATCGCCGCCGAAATGTACGCGGTGGCCCGCCCGAAGCGCTGAGGAACAAGGACGGCCCTCCCGCCGTTCTTGACCGAGGTTAAGCGGCGCCCGATCGCGGGCGCCGCGCCGCGTACGAGGGTAAGCAAATGGGCGAGATCAAGGACCGCATCAAAGGCAATGTTAACCAGGCCGTCGGCGGCATGAAGCAGCAGAGCGACGATCCCGCCGTCCGCGAGGAGGGCGACGCCCAGAAGCTCAAGGGCACCGGCCAGGACCTCAAGGGCAAGGTCAAGGGCATCATCAACGGGTTGTGACATGCATGGGGACACGTACTTGTACGTGTCCCCATCTCGATACCGCCCTCTAGGGGGACACGTACAAGTACATGTCCCCTACCCCTCGGTGCGCTGCGGGATCTCCGCGCCTTCGGGGAAGAATTCCAGCGACGCCGAGTTGAGGCAGTAGCGCAGGCCGGTCGGCGGCGGGCCGTCGGGGAAGACGTGGCCGAGATGGCCGTCGCAGCGCGCGCAGCGTATCTCGGTGCGCACCATGCCGTGGCTGCGGTCGGAGATTTCGCGAATGTGGTCGGGATCGAAGGGCCGGGTGAAGCTCGGCCAGCCGGTGCCGCTCTCGAACTTGCCCTCCGACTTGAACAAGGGCAGCCCGCACAGCCGGCACGCGTAGACGCCCGACGCCTTGTTGTTGAGCAGGGTCCCGCAGAACGGCCGTTCGGTGCCGTGGTCGAGGATCACCTGCCGCTCCTCCGGGGTGAGGGCGCGCGCATATTCGTCGCGGCGGGCCTCGGTGAGCGGCGTTATGTCGTAGCCGGAGCGGGACTTGGTGGCGGTCGTCATGCGCGTCTCCTGTTCTCACGACGCATGTAGTGCACCGCGGCCGCGCTCAACAGGGGCGCGCGTCCCAGGCGGCGAGAACCCGCTCCGTCATCGCCGCGCAGTCGGCGCCGGCGAAGGGGAAGGCGCCGGTCAGCGCGGCCTCGACGTCGGGCGCGAGCGCCTGCTGGAGGCGGCGGCGGGCGCGCAGGTGGCGGGTCTTGACGGTGGCCGGCAGGATGTCGAGCGCCTCGGCCGTCTCCTCGACGCTCAGCCCCTCGACGTCGCGCAGCACGAAGACCGAGCGGAAGCCGTCGGGCAGCGCGGCGACCGCCTGCTCGAGCAGGGCGCGCAGCTGGGCGCGGGCGAGAGCGGCGTCGGGCGCCGCGTCCGAGGTCGAGCCGCGCATCAGCTTCTCCCGATATTCGTCGAGCTGGACGACCGAGCTGGCGTCGAGCCGGGCGCGGCGGCGCTTCTCGGCGCGGGCGCGGCCGAGCGCCTCGTTGATGACGATCCGCGTCAGCCAGGTGGAGAGGGCGGAGCGACCCTCGAAGCTGCCGATCGCGGCGAAGCCGCGCATGTAGGCGGCCTGGACGCAATCCTCGGCCTCGTCGCGATTCTTGAGGATCGACCAGGCGGCGCGGAACAGGCGCTGGTTGTTGCGCTCGGTGACGAGGCGAACGGCGGCGCGGTCGCCCGCGGCAATGCGCGCGGCGAGATCGGCGTCGGAGAGGGCGGCGAGATCGAGAAGGGCGCTGGCGGGCATGGCGGCGGTCCTCGAGGCTAGCGGCAGGCGCCGAGCGATTCCAGCAGCTCGCGGCGCAGCGCCGGATCCTCGCGAAAGTCGCCGAGCCAGCATTTGGTGACCATCGAGACGCCGTGCTGGTTGACGCCGCGGGTCGACATGCAGCCGTGGCTCGCCTCGATCACCACCGCCGCCCCGCGTGCGCCCGTCGCGTCGTAGAGGGTGGTCGCGATCTGGCGCGTCAGCCGCTCCTGGAGCTGGAGGCGGCGGGCGTAGGCGTCGACGAGGCGGGAGAGCTTCGAGATACCGACGACCCGGTCGCGGGGGCGGTAGGCGACGTGCGCCTTGCCGACGATCGGAGCGAGATGATGCTCGCAGGTCGAGACGAGCGGGATGTCCCTGAGCAGGATCGTCTCGTCATAGCCCTCGGCCTCGCCGAAGGTGCGCTCGAGCAGGCGGGCGGGGTCGATCCCATAACCGGAGAACCATTCCCCGTACGCGCGGGCGACTCGATCCGGCGTGTCCGCGACGCCCGGCCGGTCGGGATCGTCGCCGGCGGCGGCGATGAGGGTGCGGACGGCGCGGGCGATCTCCTCCTGGCAGGGTCGGCGGGACGTCGCCGTGGTGTAGGGTGGGTCCTCAGACTCTCCGGCGGCGGCGAAGGCCGCCTCGCATTCGTAAAGCTCCACATTCGCCTCCCGCTTGGGTGCCGACTTGGATGGCGGCGGGCGCGAGAGGTTCCCGGGAACCTTCGCAAGATGGCGGCATCGAACCGGCCGGAGCGCGCCTCCCAAGGGGCGCCAATAGGAGGGAAGAGATTATGCGCATTCTTCTACTGGGCGCCGCCGCCTTCGCCATCGCCGCCCCCGCCGCCGCGGCGCCGAGCGACCCGCAGATTGCCCATATTGCCTACACCGCCGGCCAGATCGACGTCGCCGCGGGCAAGCAGGCGCTCGCCCGCTCGCACGACAAGAGGGTGCGGGCGTTCGCCCAGGAGATGGTGCGCGATCACCAGGCGGTGAACGAGAAGGCGCTGGCCCTGGTGAAGAAGCTCGGCGTGACGCCCCAAGCCAATCCGACGAGCGCGGCGCTGAGCAAGGGTGCCGCGGCGAAGCTGAAGGAGCTCGGCCGTCTCAAGGGCGCCGCCTTCGACCGCGCCTACATCGCCAACGAGGTCGCCTATCACCGCACCGTCAACGGCGCGCTGCGCGGCACCTTGATCCCCAGTGCCTCGAACGGCGAACTGAAGGCGCTGCTCGAGACCGGCCTCACCCTCTTCACTGAGCACCAGAAGCACGCCGAGCACGTCGCGGCGGAGCTGCGCTGATGCGGCCCGGCCGCCTCGTCCTCGCGCTCGCCGGGGCCGCGGCGGCGGCGGCGCTCGCTTCCCCCGCGAGCGCCGCCCCCAGGGTCGCCACGATCGTTATCGACAAGATGCGCTTCGGTCCCGCCCCGGCCGGCCTCCATGTCGGCGACCGGATCGTCTGGGTGAACAAGGATTTCCTCCGCCACAGCGCGACCGCCGCCGACCGCAGCTTCGACCTCGACCTCCCGGCGGGCAAGAGCGGCGCCGTGGTGCTGCGCAAGGCGGGCGTGGTGGCCGTCGCCTGCAAATTCCATCCGGGCATGAAGCTGCAGCTCAACGTGGCGCGGTAGGCGCGGAGGTTGCCGTCACCCCGGACTTGATCCGGGGTCCATCTTCCTTGGGCGAACGGTGGAAAGAAAGATGGATGCCGGATCAAGTCCGGCATGACGACCTTCATCCGTGGCGCCGCGCCCGTTCCCTGAGGCGGGCGATCGTGGTGGCGTTGCTGATCTGCTCGATGTCGGTCTTGAGGTGGAGCAGGCGGACGCCCTTCTCGGCCAGCGCGCCTGCAAGGGCCGGGCCGAACGCCTCGGTCGTCTCCACCGTCTCGGCCCAGGCGCCGTAGGCGCGGGCGAGGGCGGCGAAATCGGGGTTGGCGAGATCGGTGCCGGCGACGCGGGCGGGGTAGTCGCGCTCCTGGTGCATGCGGATCGTGCCGTAGCTGCCATTGTCGATGACGAGAACGAGGATCTCGGCGCCATGGCGGATCGCGGTGGCGAGCTCCTGGCCGTTCATCAGGAAGTCGCCGTCGCCGGCGGGAGCGAGGACGGCCCGGCCGGGGTGGCGCAGGCTCGCGGCGACGGCGGCGGGGACGCCGTACCCCATCGACCCGTTGGTCGGCGCGAGCTGGGTGGGGAAGGGGCCGTAGCGCCAGTAGCGGTGGAACCAGCCGGAGAAATTGCCGGCGCCGTTGCAGACGATCGTGTCGGCGGGAAGCGCCTCGCGCAGCGCCTTCACGCAGAGGCCGAGGTCGAGTGCCGCCCCGCTCGGCTGCGGCTCCGACCAGGCCAGCCATTCGGCGTGCGCCTCGGCGCCGGTCGAGAAGGAGAGGATGTCGTCCTCCCAGGTCGCCAGCAATTCGGCGAATTCGCGCATGTCGGCGCAGATCGGCAGGCAGGTCTTGAAGACGCGGTTGAGTTCGCCCGGGTCCGGATGGACGTGGACGAGCGTCTGGTCCGGATGATCCGGAGTGACGAGCGTGTAGCCGTCCGTCGTCGCCTCGCCGAGGCGCGGCCCGACGACGAGGAGGAGGTCGGCGTCGCGGATGCGCTGCTGGAGCTTCGGGTTCGGGCCGTAGCCGAGATTGCCGGCATAGACCGGGCTCGCGCTGGGAATCGCGTCCTGGCGGCGGAAGGCGCACGCGACGGGGAGGCCGACCCGCTCGGCGAACTCCGCGAAATAGTGGGACGCGGCCGCGTCCCAGCCGCCGCCGCCGACGATCGCCACCGGCGCGCAGGCGTTCCTGAGCAGGTCGACGAGGGTGGCGACGGCCATCGGGTCCGGCGTCTGCACCGGCGGCGCGACGCGCGGGCGATCCGCCGCCCCGACCTCGTCGCGCAACATGTCCTCGGGAAGCGCCAGCACCACCGGTCCGGGCCGCCCCGACATGGCGGTCGCATAGGCGCGGGCGACATATTCGGGGATCCGCGCCGCGTCGTCGATCCGCGCCGCCCATTTGGCGAGCGGGCGGAACATGGCG
>Ga0207657_10002066_pt1 | contig 21724 bp, 23 predicted proteins | sample KBSC33metaG_FD_184316 | JGI IMG/M metagenome (GOLD analysis project Ga0207657, IMG submission 184316) | Corn rhizosphere microbial communities from Kellogg Biological Station, Michigan, USA - KBS C3-3 metaG (SPAdes) (version 2) | ecosystem: Host-associated > Plants > Roots > Rhizosphere > Soil ... | reverse complement strand
CGAGGCGGCCGGCTGCGACCGCGTCATGCTCCAGCACCTGCTGCACGACGACCTCGAGCCGGTCGCGCTCGCCGGCTTGCTAGGGCAGCAGCTCGTCTAGGTCGATCCGCCGCCACTCGACGCGGCGCGTCCAGCGGCGCTGGTTCGGCATCACGTTCCCGAGCGCGCTCTTCGTGAGCGACGCGGCGATGAACGAGACGAAGAAGTTCGCCCACGGCGGCAGGCCGAGATGGTCGAAGAGGAGCGCGTACCCGGTCGCCGCCGCCGGCCAGATCGCCTTATAGAGGGCGCGGTCGAGCCGCCCGCGGACGACGGCGCCGATCACGCGCCCGACGCCCATCGCGACGAACCAGGTGAGGAGCCCGTACCAGAACGAGTCCGTGCGGTTGCCGACGATGACGGCCGCGACGATCGCGAGCACGAACGTGATCGGGCGAAGCAGAGCTGCCGCCGTCCAGCGCATGGTGCAACCTTATGCCACATGGAAGGGACGACACGGCTCGAGGCCTTCAGCGACGGCGTGTTCGCGATCGCGGCGACGCTGCTCGTGCTCGAGATCGGCGTCGACTCCGGCACCCGCGACCTCGACTCGGCGCTCCTCCACCTCTGGCCGTCGTATCTCGCCTACGCGACGAGCTTCATCACGATCGGGATCATCTGGATGAATCACCACAACTGCGTCGACACGATGCGACGCGCCGATCGCCCGCTGCTCTTCCTCAACCTGCTGCTCCTGATGACGGTCGCGTTCCTGCCGTTCCCGACGAAGCTCGTCGCACAGCACCTCGACAAGCCCGGCGAGCAGGCGGCCGTGTACGCGTACACCGCGACCTTCGTCATCATGTCGATCGTCTACAACGGCTGGTGGCGCTACGCGAGCGGCGGCCGGCGGCTGATCGCCGAATCCGTGCCGCAGTCGCGCCTCGACGCGATCAGCCGCGCGTTCAACCCCGGCGTGCCGATCTACCTCGTCACGTTCGCCGTCGCCTACGTGAGCCCGCTCGCCAGCGTCTTCCTGACGTTCGCGATCGCGGCCTTCTACCTGCCGTCAGCGGCGCTCTTCGAGCGCGGCGCCGAGCCAGCGTGACGCCGCCGCGAGCGCGCCGGCGTCGCTCGACTTGACGACGACCTCGACGGTCGGCCCGTCGACGCCGAAGGTCGGGTACGAGCCGACGAGCACGCCCGGCCAGCGCTCCCCCGCCTCGACGAGCGCCGCCGCGATGTCGCTCTCGCGCGTGCGGTACACGTGCCGCCACGCGCCGATCGGCGCGCCGCCGCGCAGCTCCCCTGCGACCGAGTCGAACATCGCCTCCATCTCCGACGGCAGGCCCGGGAAGACGTAGACGTTCTCGAGCGCGAAGCCCGGCGCGCCGCCGCGCGGGTTCGCGAGCGGGCGGCTGCCGCGCGGCAGGAGCGCCCAGCGCGCCGCGTACTCGGGATCGCGCGTGAAGCGCGCGCGCAGATCGGCCGCGAGCTCGGCGACCTCCTCCTGGGGAACCGCGAACGTGTGGGCGAGGGCCTCGCGCGTCAGGTCGTCGGGCGTGCCGCCGAGCCCGCCGGTGACGAGGAGGACGTCGACGCGCGGCGCCTCGCGGCGGATGAACTCCGCGATCGCCTCGATCTCGTCGGGGACGGCCGCGATCAGGCGCGTCTCGACGCCGAGCGGCGCGAGCCGCTTCGCGAGCCACGCGGCGTTCGTGTTCGGCACGTCGCCCGAGACGAGCTCGTTGCCGATCGTCAGGATCGAGGCCGTCGTCACTCCAGCTCGATCGTACGGGTGGCGCCGAAGCGCTCGTGGAAGAGCCGGTCGTGGGTGACGAGGAGCACCGTGCCCTCGTAGGCGAGGAGCGCATGCTCGAGCTCCTCGATCGCCTCGACGTCGAGATGGTTCGTCGGCTCGTCGAGCACGAGGCAGTTGACGCCGCGGGCCGAGAGCAGGGCGAGCACCGCCCGCGTGCGCTCGCCGGGCGAGAGCGAGCCGGCGCGCCGCCCGACGTCGTTCGCGCCGAGCTCGAACTTCGCGAGGAGCGTGCGCGCGTCCTCCTCGGTGAGCCCGCTCGCGCGGACGAAGCCGGTGAGGAGCGGCTCGCAGGCGGAGAAGCCCTCGCGGCGCTGCTCGAGCTCGCCGAGCACGACGCCGGGCCCGACCCACCGCGTACCGGCAGCGAGGGGCAGCCGGCCGAGCAGGGCGTCGAGAAGCGTCGACTTGCCGCTGCCGTTCGCGCCGACGAGCGCGACGCGGTCGCCCCAGCCCACCTCGAGGTCGACGGGGCCGAAGCGGAACGAGCCGCGCTCGACGACGGCACCGTCGAGCCGCGCGACGACGTCGCCGCCTCGCGCCGCGGGCGTGAGGCCGAGCTGCAGGCGCCACGGCTCGTACGGCTTCTCGACCGCCTCGAGCTTGCCGAGCTTGCGCTCGAACGCCTTCTTTACGTCTTTCGACTTCTTCTTCTTGCGGCCCTGGCCGAAGCCGCGCTCCTCCCACTGCTGCATCCGCCGCGCCTGCGCCTCGATCCGCTCCTGCTCGGCGGTGTAGCCCTCCCAGCGCGCGTAGTGGCGCGCGCGGCGGCGCGCGCGCTCGGCGTCGTACTCGCTCCAGCCGCCCGCGTACTCGTTCGTGCCGTGCGTCCAGGCGTCGAGCTCGAGGACCCGCGACACCGTCCGGTCGAGGAAGGCGCGGTCGTGCGAGACGACGACGACCGCGCCGTCGAACGCGGCGAGGAAGCGCTCGAGCCGCTCGAGGCCCGCGAAGTCGAGGTCGTTCGTCGGCTCGTCGAGCAGGAGGACGTCGACGCGGCTGAGGAGGATCGACGCGAGCGCCGCGCGCGCGGACTCGCCGCCCGAGAGCGCGCGCAGCGGCCGGTCGAGCTCGACTGCGAGGCCGAGCTCGTCGAGCGTCTGCCGGGCGCGTGCGTCGAGGTCGGAGCCGCCGCGGGCGAGGAAGGCGTCGAGCGCCTCGCTGTAGGTCTGCGAGAGGCCGGGCTCGCCGGCGAGCCGCGCGGCGAGCTCGTCCATCAGCTTCTCCGGCGCTGCGACGCCGGTGCGCCGCGCGAGATAGCCGCGCAGGGTCTCGCCCGGTTGCGGGTCGCGCTCCTGCGGCAGGAACCCGACGGCGAGCCCGGGTGTGCGCACGATCGTGCCGCGGTCGGGCTCGTCGTCGCCGGCGAGGAGGCGCAGCAGCGTCGACTTTCCGGCTCCGTTCGGCCCGACGACCGCGATGCGTGCCGCGGGCGGCACGACGAGATCGACGTTCGCGAGCACGATGTGCGCGCCGTGTGCTTTCGTGATCCCGGCGGCGGTGAGCACGCTACCGCAGCGGAAACGCGACGCGCGCGAGCGCGGGCAGCGCCTGCGCCGAGACCCAGAGCGGCGTCGTCGCGTACCGGGCCGAGTAGCGCACGCTGCCGTCGCGCCGCCGCATCTTCTGCAGGAAGCGGAACGCGGCGGCGGGCGGCTTCGCGCCGGCGGCGACGAACGCCTGGATCGCCCACGCGGTCGACTGCGCGTTCGACGGCGCGCCGCTCTGGAGCTCGAAGCCGCCGTCGGGGTTCTCGCGGGCGCGCAGGAAGGCAAGCGCACGCGCGACGGGCTTGCCGTGCACGCCGGCGGCCGCGAGCGCCTGCACCGCGGCGCTCGTGTCGTCCGAGTCGGCGGCGACGCCGCGGATCCACGGGAAGCCGCCGTTTCGCGCCTGGCCGGCGAGGATCGCGCGCACCGACGCCCGCGGGGCGGCGCGGCCGGCCTGCCGGGTCGCGAGCACGCCCCAGTAGGTCGAGTTGAGCGCCTCGCCGATGACGCCGCTCGGATGCCGCAGCGCGTCGAGCTCCGCGAGCGCGCGGTCGCTCGCGCCGCCGCTCGCGGCCTCGGCCATGACGACGAGCTCGAGCTCGGTCGCGCTCAGGCCCGTCTCGTGGGCGAGCAGGTAGGCGCGGGCGCCCGCCGGCGCCGCGACCTGCGAGGCGCGGAGCCCGAGCACCGCGGTCGCCGTGAGCGCCACGGTCGAGCCGCCGCCGGGCTCGGCGTAGCCGCCGTCCGGCTGCGCGCGCCCCTGCACGAACGAGAGCACGCTCGCCGCCGCGAGCAGCGCGACCTTCACGCCCATACGACGACCGTCCGCAGCCGCTTGCCGTAACGCTCGAGCATCCGCCGCACCTCGGGCCCGACCGCGAGCGCGAGCGCCGCGTTGCCGATCGCGTGCGCGGTGTTGAACGGGAACCCGGACGCCTGGCGGGCGATGAACGACGGCCAGGTGTGCGGGAAGAACGCGTACCAGTTCCAGACGTCGAGCACGAAGCCGTAGGCATAGCCGAGCACGAAGCAGGCGACGGCGAGCGGGATGCGGCCGCGCAGGAGCGGCGCCAGGAGCGCCCCCGCGGCGCCGCAGCCGCCCCACGCGAGCATCTCCCACGGCGTGAAGAGCCCCTGCCCGAGGAAGAAGTTCGAGACGAACGCGGCCGTCATGCCGACGCCGATGCCGGAGCGGAGCCCGAGCGTGAGGCCGCTCAGCACCGCGATGTCGGTCACCGGCTGCACGTCGGGCACGGGCGCGAGCAGCACCCGCCCCGCAGCGGCGGCCGCGGCGAGCGTCGCGATCACGGCGATCTCCTTCGCCGAGTCCGGGCCGCTGTCGAGCAGCGTCGCCGCGCCGAGCAGGAGCGCCGCCGCCGCAAGGAGGAGCGCAAGCGCCGACGCGTGCGTCGCGAACGCGATGCCCGCCGACGCGGCGAGGGCGACGAGGAACGCGCTACGCAGCAAGCGCCACCTCGCGGTCCGCGACATCGCGCGCGAAGACGCGGTCGTGCGTAACGACGAGCGTCGCGCGCTCGCGCGCCTGCCCGCGCAGCAGCTCCGCCAGCTCGACCTTCCGCTGCGGGTCGACGCCCCTCGTCGGCTCGTCGAGCACGAGCAGGTCGGGATGGGTGACGAGCACGGTCGCGAGCGCGAGCCGCTCGCGCTCGCCGCTCGAGAGATCGCGTGGATGGCGCGCCTCGTAGCCCGCGAGCCCCACGTCGCGCAGAGCCTGCGCGGCGCGCGCGAGGTCGGCGCCGAGCGCGACCTCCTCGTCGCCGCGCTCGCGCACGAGATAGCGACCCGGATCCTGGAGCAGATAGGTCGCGCTGCCCCGCCGCTCAACGTGCCCGCCCTGCGGCGCGAGGAGGCCGGCGGCGAGCTTCGCGAGCGTCGTCTTCCCCGAGCCGTTCGGCCCGGTCAGGGCGACGACCTCGCCGCGGTGCAGCTCGAGCGACGCGCCGCTCAGCACCGGGCGGTCGTAGGCGAAGGAGACGTCGTCGACCCGGCACACCGTCTCCCCCGGCGCCGGTAACCGTCGGTCACTTGGTGGGGAGAGCCAGGCGGGGCGATGGGCCTCGAGCCAGGCGACCGCCTCGTCGCGCGGGGCGTCGAGGACGATGCGGCCCTGCTCGAGGAAGACGACGCGCGTCGCGTACGGCAGCACGCTCGCGGGGCGCTGCTCCGAGACGATCGTCGTCGTGCGGCCGTCGAGCGCGCGTGCGAGGAACGCGTCGGCGCCGGCGGGGTCGAGCTGCGAGGTCGGCTCGTCGAGGAGCAGGAGCTCCGGCTCGAGCGCGAGCGCGGACGCGAGGCAGACGCGCTGGAGCTCGCCGCCCGAGAGCTCGGTCACGCGCCGGCCGGCGAGGTGCTCGATGCCGACGGCCGCGAGCGCGGCCCGCACCGCGGGGCCGATTGCCGCGGGCGCGGTGCCGACGTTCTCGAGCCCGAACGCGACCTCGGCCTCGACGTGAGCGAGCACGATCTGGTCTTCCGGGTCCTGGAAGACGCTCGCGACCGTGCCGGCGAGCTCGGCGGGCCGCGCGCGGCGCGTGTCGCGGCCGGCCACCTCGACGCGACCCTCGAAGCGGCCGCCGTGGAACCACGGCACGAGCCCGGCGAATGCGCGCAAGAGCGTCGACTTGCCCGAGCCCGAGGCGCCGAGCAGGAGCACGATCTCGCCCTGCTCGACGGCGAGCGAGACACCGGCGAGCGCTTCGCCTCCCTCCGGATAGGCGAAGGTGAGGCCGGACACCGACGCTAGAGCCATGCGATCCCCGCGAGCACGAGCGCGGCGGCGCCGGCCACCGCTGCGACGTCGAGCGCGCGCCAAGGCGGCGCGGGCGCGCGCGTGCGGCCCGGCCGGCCGAAGCCGCGCGCCTCCATCGCCTCGGCGAGGTTGAGGCCCCGCTCGAGCGAGCCGGCCAGGAGCGGCGAGAGGAGCGCCGCGTGGCCGCGCAACCCGTCGGGCGCGACGCCGCGTCCGCGCAGCGCCTCGACGAGGCCGCGCGCGTCGCGCTCGAAGGTCGGCAGGAGGCGGGTCGCGAGCGCCGCGGCGAGCACCGAGCGGCGCCCCGTGGCGGCCGCGAGCAGGCGGTCGTGGTCGAGGAGCAGCGCGTAGACCGCGAACGCGAGCCCGACCGCGGCGAGCTGCAGCGCGACGCGCCCCGCGCCGTGCAGCTCCTCGCTCGTCAGGTCGAGCGGCCCGAGCACGGGCACCGTCGGCCCGCTCCAGAGCACGTGGTAGCCCGTCGTCTGCAGGAGCGGCCAGAGCGCGAAGACGAGGAGCGCGCTCGAGAGCGTGCCCCAGAGATACGGCGCCGCGCGCCTGCCCGCGCGGACCGCCAGCGCGAGCAGGACGGCGACGAACACGCCGAGCACGACGAGGCGGCCCGTGAGGAGCGCGGTCACGGCGATCCCGGCGAGGACGAGTGCGGCTGCGGCCGGCCTCACGGCGGGCTCCCGTACTCGAAGCGAAGCGCGTTCGGATCATGCGCGAGCCGGGCCGCCGTCTTCCACCCGAGATCGAGCTCGAACTGCGTGCCGTCGCTCGTCCCCGACGGCGCGATCGACGCGAGCTGCGGCGTGCTCGAGATGACGATCCTGTTCGAGCCGGGCCCCAGACCCGCGTCCCCGGGTCCGACGACCATGCGCGCGCGCACCTGCTTCGCGATCAGCAAGGCGTCGCTGCGGCTGGCGGTGCGCTCGTAGGCGACGTCGGTCGGCCGCGTCCTGCCGTCGAAGCCGTGCAGGAACGGCTCCGGGTAGGCGCCGACGACCATCGGCCTGCTCTCGCCGAGCCGTCCCCAGTCGCGGTAGTCCCACCAGAGCACGTCGCCGTCGTGCAGGCGGTACTCCTGCGCGCCGCGCGACACCTCGATGCCGTTGACGAAGTAGAACCAGTCGCTGCGTTTCGCGATCGAGCCGGCGACGCCGTTCACCGACTCGACGAACTTGCCGCCGTAGCGGGTCGAGATGTCGGCCTTGCGGTCGAGCGCCTGGAGCGCGGTCTCCCCCGCCGGCACGGTCGTGTCGACCAGCACCGTCCTCCCCTCGTCGCGCGTCACCCAGAGCGTCGCGCTGCCGTGCGTGCCGCCGCCGCAGCCCGCGAGGAGCGCGGCGACGGCGGCGGCGGCGACGCCGAGACGGATCACGGCAGGCGGTTCGAGCGAACGGAGCCGGGCGCGGTCGCCCAGACCAGGCCGTGCGCTCCCTTCGGGCAGATGCGGCCGGCCGGCGCCGGCACCGTCTTCGCCCCGATGTGGAAGACGAGCCCCGCGGGCACCTTCGCGACGCCCTGGTCGTTCAGCGCGGTCGCGCGATAGCAGCCGGGCGCGGTGCGGCTGAGGTCGAGCGTCGACGGGCCGCCGGCGACGCCGAACTGCGCGAAGTACCAGAGCACGCGATCGCCGTCTTTCAGCGTCACCTGGTCGGCGCCGACGGGCGGCGAGACGCCGTTCACCTTGAAGACCCAGCCGCTCTGGCCGGCGCCGGGGTAGTAGCCGATCTGGTCGACGTACTGGCCGAACGACGCCGTCGTCACGTGCGCGAAGAACTCGCCGGCGCGCGCCGCGTTCAGCAGGACGTCGAGGGCGTTCGTCCCGGCGACCTTCGGCTCGGTCTGGCCGAAGATCGTCTGCGTCTTCCCTTCGACGCGAACGTGCACGACGGCAGCGCCGGCGAGCGGGGCGACAGCAGCCGCGACCGCGAGGGTCGCGAGGACACAAAGGACACGACGAAGCACGAATCCTCCTTCCGCGAGGGGTTCGGGGTGCGCGGCGGGCGACAGGTCTTCTGACTCGGGGCTCCCTCCTCCGCCGCCTTCCCAGGTCGTCGACCCAGTGGCTTTCTGGCGGAGCAGCGTCTCCCCTTACAGCGGCGGGACCGTCCCGGACTTGCACCGGAGTTCCCTTACCGCTCGCCGGTTTGGAGCGCGAGTCTAGCATCGGGGCCGTGGACGCACTGGCGCTCGACCTCGACGGCGTCCTCACCGACACGCGGCCGCTGTGGCGCGACTGGCTCGAGGACGCGGCCCGGCGGGCGCGGGTCGACCTCGCCGAGCTGCCGGACGACCGCACCGCGGCGGCGGCCGTCCTCGACGAGCGCCTCGGCGACTGGCGGCCGCTCCTCGAGCGCTTCGCGGCCGACCGCGCGCCGATCCACTTCCGCCCGCGCGCCGACGTCGGGGCGAGCCTGCGGCGGCTGCAGGCGGCGGGCGTGCGCATCGGTGTCTTCTCCGACGCGCCGCGCGAGCTCGCCGAGCTGGCGGTCGCCCACGCCGGCGCGACGCGGCGCGTCGCGGTCGTCGGGACGCTCGGCGAGGTGCAGGCGGCGCTCGGCGCCGGCGCCGTCGTCGTGCGCTCACGCGACGAGCTCGCGTCCCTAAGATGATTGTCGTGGAGCGACAGGATCTCTCCGACCGGCGCTTCGACGTCCTGCTCGAGCGCCTCGACCGCATCGGCGACGAGCTCGCGAAGCTCAACCGCAAGGCCGACAACGACGAGAACTTCCTGCGGCTGACGCGCGAGCTCGCGACGCTGAACGAGTCGCTGCAGGCGCTCGCCTACGCGGCGCTCGGCACGCAGGCGCCGCAGGTGCGGCGCCGGCGTACCGGCTAGCGCAGCCGGTAGAGGGTGCCGTCGAGCGAGGTGGCGTAGAGCTCGCCGTTCCCGTCCTCGCCGAAGGACGAGAGCTGGTCGATCTTCCCCTCGACGCGCGCCGGGCCGGTCTTGCCGTTCCCGGCCGGGAAGCTCCAGACCGTGCCGCTGCAGAAGTCGCCGTAGAAGTACCGGCCCCGGGCCGCGGGCACGGCCGAGCCGCGATAGACATAGCCGCCGGTGATCGAGCAGCCGTCGGAGTGCGGGTAGACGAGCACGGGAGCGATCAGGGCGCCCTTGCGCACGAGCGGCTTGTGCCCGTCGTAGGTCGAGCGTCCCTCGAGGCGGCTCCAGCCGTAGTTCGCGAGCGCGCCGACGCGCGCCGCGTTGCGGTAGTCGACCTCCTCCCAGGCGTTCTGGCCGACATCGCCGATCCAGAGGTTGCCGTTCGCGCGGTCGAACGAGAACCGCCACGGGTTCCGCAGCCCGAAGCCGACGATCCGCCACGCGGAGCCCTTCCGCGTCGGGTCGATGCGCAGGAGCTTTCCGAGCCGGCTCTTCAGGTTCTGCGCGCGGTTGCCGGGATCGCCGGCCGAGCCGCCGTCGCCCATGCCGACGTAGAGATACCCGCGGCGGTCGAACTGGAGCTGGCCGCCGTTGTGGTTCTCGTACGGCTGGTCGACGAAGAGCAGCTGACGAGCCGTTCCGGGCCTGCCGACGCCGTTCGCGGAGCGAAACTCGACGACGCGGGTGTCGCCGCTCGTGTCGGTGTAGTCGACGTAGAAGCGGTGGTTCTTCGCGTACTGCGGGTGGAACGCGACGGAGAGGAGCCCCTGCTCGCCGCCCGACTTGACCCGGCTGCGGAGGTCGAGGAACGTGCCCGCGACCGCGCCGTTCCGCACGATCTTGATCGTGCCGGGCTGCTCGACGACGTAGAGCGTCGCCGGGTCGCCCGGCGCGCTCGTCACGTAGACGGGCGCCGAGAGGCCGCGCACGAGCGGCGCGAACGTGCGCGCCGCAGCGGGGCGGGCCGACGCGCTGCCTGCGGCGAGGCCGAGCGCGAGCGCTGCGACGGCCGCCGCAGCTCCTCTCGCAGGGGTCAACGGAGCCGCCAGATGTCGAGGACGCCGCTCGTCGCGTGGTCGTTCGCGTTCCCCTCGGGAAGCGCGACCCGGCCGTCGACGACGATCGGGCTCGACCAGTGCCCGCTGCCCGCCGCGAGCGTCGCGACGCGCCGGCCCGTTCCCGGCACGTAGACGGCGAGGCCGCCGCCCGGGTCGTAGACCCAGAGCAGGCCGCCGGCGACGATTGGACTGGTGCCGCCGGTGCCGTTCCGCCACGCCTGCGTCAGCCGGCCGTTCCGGAAGCGCCACGCCGCCGTGCCGCCGTTGTCGGCGGCGAAGAGCCACGTCGCGTTCGCGCGGCGCCAGACGGCGGGCGCGGTGAAGAGATCGGTTCCCGACGGCGTCGAGACGACCTGGAGCTCGCCGCCGCGATGCGGGGCGGCGCCGCGCATGCGGGCGACGCTCAGCAGCCGGATCTTCCCGTCCTTGCCGCCCTGGGCGAGGATGCCGGCGCTCAGCACGACCGGCGAGGTCGAGCCGAGGTCGACGTCGCCGGAGTTCAGCTCCTCCGTGTTCGACGGGGTGTAGTTGCCGAGGAGGCGCGACGCGTCGGCGGAAAGGCGCAGCACGGCATCGCCCCAGTTCGTGCGCCCGTCCCACGGCGCGTTCCCCGTCGCGACGAGCAGCTGCCCGGTCGCGGGGTCGACGACCGCGCCTGCGCGGCCCCAGATCGCGGAATCGCTCGCGCCGCAGCTCGAGGGGACGAGCAGCCCGCGCCGGTCGGAGCAGAGCGAGTTCCAGACGTGCAGGAGCCGTCCGCCCGGGCTGATGACTGCGACATGCCCCTGATAGGGCGGCGCGTCGCCGATGTAGCCGCCGGTCGTCGCGAGCACGTGGCCGCCCGCGAAGTTGAGCGCGGCCGCGATCTTCTCGCGCTCGGGCAGCCTCGTGATCGAGACGCTCCACGCGCTGTGCCCGTCGGCGACGGCGAGCTTGTAGATGCGGCCGCTCGGAGCTGCCGCGTAGATCCACACTCGCGACGGGTCGGCGACGGGCGTCGCCGTCGTGATCTGCGCCGACCCGGCCCAGGACGAATAGCCGGGCGGCGTGAACGTCCAGAGGATCGCGCCGTTCGCCGCGTCGACCGCCTGCGTCTTCCCGTAGGTCGTCGTGACGAAGAAGACGTCGTGCACCGCACCGTGCACGCGGACGCCGTGCAGGTAGATCGGGGACGAGTCGGCCGTTCCCGCGAGCCGCACCTGCTGACGCTTCAGCGAGCCGGCGTTGCCCGCGCCGATGCCCGTCGCGAACGCCGGCGCGCTCGTGCGCGCGGCGTTCCAGCCGAAGCGCGTCCAGTCTTTGCCGGTCGCGCCGGTGACCGCGCCGCCGCCGGACGCGCCGCCTGCGAAGAGCCCGAGGACGAGCGCCGCGAGGGCGGCGAGGACGAGGCGGAGCGACCCCATGGAGGCTATGACGGAGGGCACTGGGAGAAGATTGCCGGTTAGCGCTTCAGGAGGACGCGCCGGAGCTCGTCTTCCTTGCCCGGCTCGAGGATCGCGAGGATCTGGTCGCCGGCCTCGAGCGAGGTGGAGCCGACGGCGATCTCGGCCTTGCCGTCGCGCATCACGGAGATGAGGCGCGAGCCCTCGGGCAGCGTCAGGCTCTCGACGCGCTTGCCCGCCACCGGCGAGTCGCGGTCGATCTGCACCTCGACGATCTCGAGGTTCTCGCGGCGCAGCTCGAGCAGGTGGATCAGGTCGTGCTCCGGAACCTCGTGCTCGACGAGCGCCATGATCCCCGACGTCGCGCAGATCGTCGGCGAGATCCCGAGGAGGTCGAAGTGCGCCTGGTTGCGCGGATCGTTCACGCGCGCGATCACCTTCGGCACGCCGTACTTCTCCTTCGCGATCTGGGCGATGACCATGTTGTCCTCGTCGTCGCCCGTGAGCGCGAGGAGGATGTCGGGCGGGCGCGTGATGCCCGCGCGCTCGAGCACGTAGAGCTCGGTCGCGTCGCCTCGCTGCACCTGGTGCTCGAACTCGTCCTCGAGCCGCTCGAAATGGTCGCGCCGCTGCTCGATCAGCGTCACCTCGTTGCCGAGCCGGAGGAGCGAGCGCGCGACGTTCGCGCCGACCTTGCCGCCGCCCGCGACCACGACGTACATCTAGACGGCCGCCTTCGCGACGCCGGGGATCTCGCAGGCGCGGACGGCCTCGCCGAGCGTGTCGATCGCCGTCTTCGTCGGGCAGACGGTGCGCAGGCCGCGCGCGGCGTAGAAGTCGGCGCGTGCGGGGTCGAGGATGCGGACGACGACGCACTGGACGCCGAACCGCTTCTGCGCGACCTGGCCGATGACGATGTTCGTGTTGTCGCCGTCGGTGGCAACGACGACGGCGTCGGCCTCCTCGATGCCTGCCTCGCGCAGCAGGTCGGCGTCCATGCCGTGGCCGACGAGGAACGAGCCCGGCCAGTTGATGCCGAGGCGCGAGAGGGCATCCTCGTTCTCGTCGACGACGGTGACGTCCCAGTCTTCGTGGAGGAGCTGCAGCGCGATGGTCGAGCCGACCCGGCCGCAGCCGATGATCAGAGCTTTCATTGCTGCACTCACAGTAGCGCGGAGTCAGGCCTCGAGCGATCCCTGCGGGAAGGCGACGATGAGGACCTCGGCCTGCGACTTGCGCAGGACGTAGTCGACGGTCGGCGAGAAGAACCGCGACTGGCGACGCCAGCGCGGCGCCGATCCGAGCACGATCAGGTCCGCTCCCGACTCGGCGGCCGCGTCGACGATCGCGTCGCCGATCGAGCGGGCGCGGACGGTCCGGCCGTGCACCTCCACCCCGTTGTCGGCGCCGAGTGCGCGCGCCTCCGCGAGCGACGCGGCCGCCTGCTCCTCCGCCTCGTAGAGCTCGGCGTCGAGCGGCTGGTCGAGCGGCACCTTGATCACGTAGAGCGCCTCGACGGTCGCGCTGTCGTCCTGGGCGAGCCGCACCGCGGTCGCGACCATCTCCTCGCCGATCTCGCCGAGCTTCATCGGCACGAGGATCTTCGTGAACGCCGCCTCGGGCAGCACCTGCTCGTCGGCGGAGACGAGGTGCTCCATCAGGCCCGCTCCTCGACTCCGCCGCACCATGACGTAGACGACGACGCCGGCGAGGAGCCAGACCGGGCCGCCGTAGCGCGCACCCGCGTGCGTGACCATGGCGACGACGAAGACGGCGGCCGTGCAGAGCGCACCGAAGACCGACGGCAGCGGCACGACCGCGCCGCGGATGCGCATGCCGAGCGGCACGCGGAAGGGTCGCCGCAGCTCGGGCTTCGTCATGCGCAGGCGGATGACCGCGAGCTGCGCCGCGGTGAACGCGAGCAGCACGCCGAAGCTGAAGAGGCTTGCCAGGAAGGTGACCGAGCGCGAGAACGACGTGCCGACGAGGAGCGCGATCGAGATCGACGCGGCGGCGATCACCGACGCCGGCGACACGAGGGTGCGGCGGTTGAGCCGCCCGAAGACGGCGGGAAGCTGGCCGTGCTCGCCGAGCGAGTAGGCGAGGCGGCCGAAGCCGGAGATCGACGTCGTCATCGCGGCGAGGAGGACGAGCGCCCCGGTCAGGCCGACGTAGACGCGCAGCACGCGGCCGAGCCCGTGCGGCAGATGCCCCTGGAGGGCGACGACGATCCCCATCAGCGGCGCCCGCAGCCAGTCGGTGCCGAGCTCGGTCGTCCCGTTCTCGGCCGGATAGGCCGAGAGGCCGACGAGCGCGAGCAGCACGTAGATGACGACGACGAGCGAGATGGCGCTGAACAGGCTGCGCGGCAGGTCACGGCCGGGGCGGCGCGCCTCCTCCGCGTAGTTCGCGACCGTCTCGAGGCCGGTGTAGGCGAGCATCGCAAGCGGGATCGCGAAGGCGATGTCGTGCCACGAGGGATGCGTGCCGAGCGTCAGGTCGCGGGTGAGCGCGCCCGGCGAGAAGAGGACGATCAGCCCCGCCACGACGAGGAGGAGCTGCGTGACGAGATCGAGCACCGGCACGAAGAAGCCGATGGTGTAGAGGCTCGTACGGCGGGCCAGGCGCACGGCGGCGATGGCCGCGACGACGACGCAGGCGGCGATCACGTCGCCGGGCCGTTTTGCGATCGAGTCGATCCCGAGCGCGAGCCCCAGGTAGTGCGGCACGAAGAGCGCCGAGAGCGAGATGACGATCAGGTAGTCGAGGAAGAGCACCCAGCCCGTCAGAAAGCCGGCGAGATCGTTGAACGCGACGCGCACGAAGGTGGCTGCGCCGCCCGTCTCCCGGATCGAGGCCGTGCCCTCCGCGTACGAGAGCGCGACGATCAGGAAGAGCATGCCGACGGCGCCGAGCACGAGCGGCGTCAGCCCGAGCGCATAGAGCGCGATGACGCCGAGCGCGAAGTAGAGCGACGACGCGACCTCGCCGTAGGCGACCGAGGCCAGCGCCGGAGCGTCGAGGACGCGCTGGAGCCGCGGCAGCTTACGAGCCACCGTGCCTCCGCAGGAGATAGAGGCGCGCGGTTCCGAGCGCGACGAAGAGGGCGCCGACGGCGAAGCCCACGGTGCCGCCGCCCTCGAACGCCGTCCGCACGAGGATCGCGAAGCCGAGAACGAGCGCGAGGAGCGCGAAGAGGAGGACCGAGCGCCGGTAGACGGTGTTCATCCCGCTGCGCTCCCGGCCGCCACCATCACGCGCACCGGCGCGTGCTTGAGGACGAAGTCGACCGTGTCGCCGAAGATCGCGCGCCGGCCCGCCGCGAGCCGCACGCGGCGCGGGCCGCCCATGACGATGATCTCCGAGCCGCGCCGCACCGCCTCGTCGACAATCGCCCGGCCCGAGTTGCGCGCGCGGACGAGCCGCGCGACGACGTTGACGCCGTACGACTCGCCGATCGCGCGCGCCTCGTCGAGCTGCTCGTTCGCCTCGCGCACCTCTTCGGGAAGGTACGCGTCGAGCGGCAGCTCGAGCGGCACCTCGATCACGGTGACGGCGACGATTCGCGAGCCGCGCTCGCGTGCGAGCCGGCACGCGACGTCCATCGCCTCGTCCGACGGGTATCCGGGTGCGATCGGGACGATGATGCTCCGGTACTCGAGCTGCGCGCCGACGATCACGACGGGCGCCCTGACCGTCGTCCGGAGCGGCTCGCCGAGCCGGCGCCGGTAGAGCGGGTAGAAGATGAAGCCGGCGACGAGCCAGCCGAGGCCGGCGTAGCGCGTCGGCGCGTCCTGCACGACGACGACGAGCCAGGCGATGCCCGTGCCGAGCCCGCCGACGATCGCGAAGATGGGCCAGTCGATGCCGCGGATGCGAATGTTCGGTCGCGCGCGCCACGGCGACTCCTCGTCGTTCCGCCGCACGCGCAGCGCCGTGACCGCGACGTGCGCGATCGTGAACGAGAGCATCGCGCCGAACGCGTACATGCGGCCGAGGAAGTCGACCTGCCCGGAGAGCAGGAAGAGCGTCGGCGCGACGCCTGCGAAGACGACGAGCGAGAGCCACGGCGTCTTCAGCTTCGGGTGCAGCCGCCGGAAGACCTGCGGCAGCTGCCGGTACGACGCCATCGAGTACGTGATGCGGGAGGCGCCGATGACGCCGGCGTTCGTCGCGATGAAGAGGATCGTCGCAGCGAGGATGCCGACGTAGACCTTGACGGCCGAGAGCACGACGCCGTGCAGGCCGAGGTTCTCGACGAGGCCGAGCACCGGATCGTTCTTGAAGCCGTGCGGCGGGTCCTGGCCGAGCTGCGTGACGTAGTGCGAGCCCTCCTTCACGACCGGCATGGCGGAGAGCGCGATCCACGGCAGCGTGAAGTAGATGGCGAAGACGGCGATCGCGACCCACGAGATCGCCTTCGGGATCGAGCGCAACGGGTCGCGGGCCTCCTCGGCGAGGTTCGAGACGGTCTCGATGCCCGTGTACGCGATCATCGCGACGGGGATCGCGAGCGCGAAGCTCGACCAGCTCGGCGCGACGCCGAAATGGATGTTCGTCGACAGGACGTGCGGCGAGAAGATGAGAACTGCGCCGAGCGCGACCAGCAGCAGCTGGGTCGCGAAGTCGAGCACCGCGAGCAGCACGTTCAGCTTCGCGGCCTCCTGGATCCCGACGACGTTCAGCCCGACCAGGAGCCAGGTGAAGGTGATCCCGACGATCACGTCCCAAGGCGTCGTCCGCAGCGGCTCCCAGAAGATCGAGAGGTAGTGCGGGACGAAGATCACCGAGATCGCGACGGTGATCACGTAGTTGAGCATCTGGGCCCATGCGGCCCCGAACGAGACGAGCTCGTTGAACGCGTGGCGCGCGAAGGACGACGAGCCGCCGGCCTCCGGGTAGCGCACCGTCCCCTCCGCGTAGGTCGCGGCGGTGGCGGCGAAGATGATCCCGCTGATGATGAAGACGAGCGGCGTGAGGCCGAGCGCGATCCCCGCGGTCAGACCGAGCGCGTAGTAGATCGACGAGCCGACGTTGCCGTAGGCGGTCGCGAAGAGCGCGTTCGCCCCGAGAACCCGCTCGAGCTCGTGCGCCTGCCGGCGACGCCTGGCCACCGGCGGACTCTAGAGCAGGGATCAGACCCCGCCTGTCCCTCTCGTACGGCTCCGAGGGCGGTCGGAGCGGAACCGTGGACAGTCCAGGGTCACGGAACCGTCACGACTTCGCGACGCCTTCTGCGCCCGGTGCCAAAAACGGGGGTACCCCCCGTCTCCGGAATGTGACGACTTCGCGACGCCCCCAGGCGGGCGGTTCGTGACCGTGGACAGTCCAGGCTTGTGGAACCGTGACGACTTCGCGACGGCTTCTGCACGCGGTGCCGGGAAAGGGGGGCACCCCCGCCTCTGGACCGTCACGACTTCGGGACGAGTTCTGCGCGTGAAGCCTGGAGCGGGGTCGGAGCCGGAAGCCACCCGGGCTTTCACTAGCGCAGCAGCTGATACGGCACGGACGCGAGCACGACGTGCGGCTCGAAGAGGAGCAGCCGCTTCAGATAGAGCGCCCGCTGGTTGTGCAGCAGCCGACGCCAGCCGCGCGTGACGAGCTCGGGCATCAGGACGAGCACGTCGTCGCCAGCCCCGGTGAGGTTGCGGAGGTAGCCGAGGAGCGGTGCGCCGACGTCGCGGTACGGCGCCTCGTCCACCTCGAGCGGAATGCGTGGGCCGTGCCGGAGCCAGTCGCGTCGGATCGACGCCGCCTCGTCGGCACCGAACGCGAGGTGCACGGCCCGCACGTCGGCGATGCCGAGCGCGCTCGCGTAGTTGACGGCGCGCATCGAGGTTGCGTTCACCGCGGAGACGAGAACGCGGGCGACGAGCGGGCGCCCGACTCCGGACGGCCGCGAGCGAACAACGGGGACGTCGGCGACAACGACACCGGGCTCGGCGAGGAGGCGCAGCTTCAGGGCGAGCTCGCGTGGATGCCTCGCCTGCTCGACGAGCGACTCCCGCTCGAAGAGCTCCGGGACGACGACGGTGACGAAATCCGACTCGCCGCGCGGCAGCCGCCAGACCTCCTGAAGGATCGCCTCCGTGACGCCGAGTTGTGCGTCCAGCGCCTCGAGCGGCGTGCCCGTCCGCGCGAACCAGCGCGGCCGGATGCCGGGATCCGTGCTGCGCGTCGGCACGTGCACGGCACGCACGGCGCAATCCGAGATCTCGCGCGCGAAGCGGAGGCCCGCCTCGGTCGCCTCGTCGAGCGACTCGACGAGGAGGAGCGTCGTGTTCCGCGCGGGCGCCGCGGCGACCACTGCAGCCGCGCCGGCTTCGAGACGGCGCGCGAGCCGGTCGTAGTGGCGCCGCACTCCTAGCATGCCCACGACGAGGACCGGGATCGCCACCGTCACGATCCAGGCGCCTTCGGCGAACTTCGTGTAGGCGACGACGAGAGTCACGACACCGGTCGCCGACGCTCCCGCCGCGTTGACCGCCGCCTTCGTTCGCCAGCGCGCCCCGTGACGGCGATGCCAGTAGCGGACCATCCCGACCTGCGAAAGCGTGAATGCGGTGAAGACGCCGATCACGTAGAGGTGGATGAGGCTGTTCGTGTTCGCGCCGTAGCCCCACAGGAGAAGTCCCGATACGGTCGCGAGCACGAGCATCCCGTTCGAGAACACGAGCCGGTCGCCGAGGTTCGTGAACTGCCGCGGCGCGAAGCGGTCGCGCGCGAGCAGCGCCGAGAGGCGTGGGAAGCCCTGGAACGAGGTGTTCGCCGCAAGGATGAGCACGACGAGCGTGAGGATCTGGATCGCGTAGTACATGAAAGCGCCGGCGCCTCCCGGCTGGAACACGGCGCGCGCGATCTGTGAGACGACCGAGTCGGTCGAGCTCGGCCGCGCATGCAGGTGCACGGCGAGATACGAGACGCCGAGGAAGAGGACGATCGCGATCACGCCGAGGGTGGCGAGAGTGAGGGCTGCGTTGCGACCGTGCGGCCGGCGGAAGGCGTTGACGCCGTTCGCGATCGCCTCGACGCCGGTCAACGCCGTCGAGCCGGACGAGAACGCCCGCAGGAGGACGAAGAGCGTGATCGCGCCCGTCCCCGCCGGCAGCGGATGGGGTGTGACGGCGTGGTGTGCATGGCCGGTCGCCAGCTGCACCAGGCCGACGAGAACCAGCGTGCCCACCGACGTCACGAACAGGTACGTCGGCAGTGCAAAGGCAAGCCCCGACTCGCGCACGCCGCGCAGGTTCGCGAGCACGATCACGAGCAGGCACGCGAGCGAGAGACCCACCTTGTGCCCGGCGACAGCCGGGACGAACGACGTGATCGCGAAAATGCCGGCCGAGATCGAAACGGCGACGGTGAGTACGTAGTCGGTCAGGAGGGCGGCGGCACCGACGAGGCTCGGCAGCGTGCCGAGATTCTCGCGGGCGACGACGTACGCGCCCCCGCTCGTCTCGTACGCGCGAACGGTCTGCATGTACGAGGCGATGACGACCGCGAGCAGAAGCGCGATCGCGATCGAAATCGGAAAAACGAGCTGGGCCGCGGTCGCGGAGACTGCGAGCAGCACGACGAGCGCCGACTCGGTCGCATAGGCCACCGACGAGAGGGGATCGGACGCGAAGATCGGGAGCGCGAGCGTTTTCGGGAGGAGCGTCTCGTCGAGCTCCTCCGTCTGCATCGCGCGGCCGACCACGAGGCGCCGGACGCGCCGCGTGGGCTCGAGCGTGTCGGTCACGTCTCGAGCGCTCCCAGGACGCGTCGCAGCGTCTGCGCGAGGGCGGCGCTCGGCGCCTCCTCGTAGAGCGGGCTCGACGGGTCGCGAAGCAGCGCCCGCGCGAGGAGAATGCCGCGCGCGGCGAGCGGCCGCTCGTCGCCGAGCCGTACGGCGAGCGAGCGGAGGAGCTGGGCGCTCGATCGCGCTTGAGGTCGGCGAAGCGGCGATGCGGACGGCAGCAGCCCGGGGTCGAGCCGATGGAGCGTCTGCTCCACCTCGCGGCGGAGCCGGTCGCGCGACGACCGCGCCGTCAGCTCGGCGGAGCGCCAGCGAACGAGCTCCGACGCGTCCCGGCTCGTCGGCGAGTGAACGATCAGCGCGTCCGCCGAGCGCCGGACGGCCGTCAGCTCGCGCTGGTCCCGCAGCGACCGCACGGTCCCCGCGGAGGCGAAGAGGCCGGCCGCGACGACCCCGGCCGCCCACGGGAGTCGCGGAGCCGCGTCGAGCGCGAGCGCGGCGGCGCCGAGCGCGCCGAACGCGAGCGCGGACCGCGCGGGCTTCGGCAGGTCCAGCGTCGAGTACGCCATCCCTCGACGCTAGGGCGCGCGAACTCAGGCGCTCCTCAATGTTGCGCGCGCGAGGCTCAGGAACGTCTCAAGGGATCGACGAGGCGATATCCGGCCCCAGCCTCGGTGAGGATGTAGCGCGGCCGGGCCGGGTCGGGCTCGAGCTTGCGCCGCAACTGCGACACGTAGACGTGCAAGTAGTGCGACTCGTCGGCGTACGCCTGCCCCCAGACGTCCTGGAGGATCGCCGAGTGCGTCAGGAGCTTGCCTTCGTTCCGCGCGAGGAGCACGAGGAAGCGGTACTCGTGCGGCGTGAGTTGCACGGGCGCGCCCGACATCGTCACCTCGTGCGCGTCGAGATCGACCCGCAGGTCGCCGATCTCGAGCACGGGCTCGCCCGAGGGCTCGGCGCGCCGCAGCGCGGCACGCAGCCGCGCGAGCAGCTCGTCCATGCCGAAGGGCTTCGTCACGTAGTCGTCGGCGCCCGCGTCGAGCGCTGCGATCTTCTCCGCCTCTTCCCCCACGACCGAGAGGACGATCACCGGCACCGTGCTCCAGAGGCGCAGCTCACGAACGACGTCGGTGCCGCGCGCACCGGGCAGGACGAGGTCGATGATCACGGCGTCGGGCGGCCGGACGGCGGCGCTCGTGAGTGCCTCCTCGCCCGTCGCCGCGGTGTCGACGTCGTAGCCCGCGCCGCGCAGGCTCGTTCGGAGCGCGCGCAGGATCTGCGGCTCGTCGTCGACGACGAGGACGCGGCTCATGTCGGCAGCGCGAGCACGAAGTGTCCGCCCGCACCGTTCTCTGCCCAGACGCGGGCGCCGTTGACCTCGGCGAAGCCGCGCGCGATCGCGAGCCCTAGCCCGGCGCCGCGCACCGCACCGTCGCCGCGCGCGAACGCCTCGAACACGGCCTCGCGCGCCGACGGTGGAACGCCCGGGCCGGAGTCCTCGACGTGCAGGAGCAGCTCGCGCTCGCGGGCCTCGACGCGCACGCGAACCGGCGAGCTCGGCGGCGAGAACTTCAACGCGTTGTCGAGGAGGTTGGCGAGTGCGCGCTCGATCTGACCGGCATCGACCTGGACCGGCGGCGCATCCATGTCGAGCTCGGTGATCACGCGCTCGTGCTCGGGGCCGAGGCCTTCGAGCGCCCGCGAGACGAGGTCATCCGCCGTCCAGAGCTCGAGGTGCGGCGCCGCCACGCCGCTGCGGAGCCGCGACAGGTCGAGCAGGTTGCCCACGATGCGGTCGAGGCGGTCGGCCTCCGATCGGATCGTTGCGACGAGCTCGTCGCGGTCGCCACGATGCAGGCGCAGCTCCGGGTTGGCGAGACCGGAGGCAGCTGCGACGATCGCGGTCAGCGGCGAGCGCAGGTCGTGCGAGACGGCGTGCAGAACCGCGGTCTTCATCGCGTCGCTGCGGCGGACCGCCTCTGCCTCGTGCGCCCGCTCCGCGGCGAGCTCGGCGCGGTGCCGGGCTTGCGTCGCGAGGACGCTCACGACGACGCCCGTGACGACGTAGACCGCGAGGGCGAGCCAGTTGGAAGCGTCCTCAAGCTGAAATGTGTGCGTCGGCGGCAGGAAGAACCAGTTGAACGCGAGCATGCTCGCGAGAGCCACGGCGGTGGCGAGCCCAATGCCCCACAGCACCGCGACCGGCAGGATCGCGAGCTCATAGAGCACGGCGAGGCTCAGCACCGGCACGTACGGCTTCGCGACTGCGACCACTGCCGTCACGAACGCGACCGACCCGGCCGCGGCGACCTGCTCGTCGGGCTGCTTGCCGCGGCGTGACGTTCTCATTCCTGCCAACGGTACTCCTGTAGCGGCGGGGACAGTCCAGGGTCACGGAACCGTCACGACTTCGCGACGCCTTCGCGCGCGGTGCCAAAAACGGGGGTACCCCCCGTCCCCGGAATGTGACGACTTCGCGACGCCCCTAGGCGGGCGGTTCGTGACCGTGGACAGTCCAGGCTTGTGGAACCGTGACGACTTCGCAACGGCTTCTGCGCGCGCTGCCGGGAAAGGGGGGCACCCCCGCCTCTGGAC
>Ga0207657_10002064_pt1 | contig 21729 bp, 13 predicted proteins | sample KBSC33metaG_FD_184316 | JGI IMG/M metagenome (GOLD analysis project Ga0207657, IMG submission 184316) | Corn rhizosphere microbial communities from Kellogg Biological Station, Michigan, USA - KBS C3-3 metaG (SPAdes) (version 2) | ecosystem: Host-associated > Plants > Roots > Rhizosphere > Soil ... | reverse complement strand
CGCCGACGCGTTCCAGGTTTCCCAGACGCCGCCGCCGGTGATGTGCATGATGTGATCCTTGTTGGCCGGATCGATCTCGATGTCGTCCACCCACCCCCGATAGCTCCCGCCCCAATGCTGCATGCCGTCCGCGATCTCGCGCCAGCTGCCGGGGGCGCCACCGCTGTCGGACAGCTGGACGACCGGCTGGCCGGCGCTCCAGGTACCGGTCACGGCCAGCGCGATGCGGGCCGTCGAGCCGGTGCCGTAGATCGACACGCCGCCGTAGCCGCCCTGCGTCGTGGTGGCGAGCTGGGTCCAGGTTTCGCCGTTGGTCACGCCGCCGAACTTATAGAGGTAGCCCGGACCGCCCGCGCCCTGCCCGGCGGTCTTGTTGAACACGAAGTAGTAGTTGCCGTCGCTGTTGCGCACCGCGTGCGGGACGTAGTAGCCGGCCACGTTCGACGGCACCGACAGCGGCGTCCACGAGAAGCCGCCGTTGGTCGACTTGTACATGGTCGAGGTCAGGCCCGCCTTCTGCGCATAGTCCGGCGCGACGGCGGCATACATGTTCCATGTCGTCGCGCCGCCGCCCACGTTCGAGTTGTCGAAGATGATCTGCTCGACGCCGACCGAAACACCCCCCATCGCCATGATCTCACTGCCGGTCAGCACCTTGCTCGACAAGCCGGTCTGGGTCCAGGTCTGACCCGAGTTCGTGCTCTTCCACAGGCCAGCCGTGCGCGACGCGTAGAACATCGTCGACGGATTGGTGGGGTCGAGCTTCAGGCGTTCGCCGACGGCGCGGGCGCTCTCGTTGCCGCCCACGGGGAACGGCAGGTCGTAGTGCGTCCAGCTGGCGCCGCGGTCTTGCGAAACATAGATGCGGCCGTTGTTCAGGACGCTGCCGTCCCAGTTGTGCGTGCTCATGCCCGTGACCAGGTACACCTTTTGGTCGTTGGTCGGATCGAGGGCAAGACTTTCGACGCCGTGATAGGTTTCTTCGCCAGCGCCGAACCCGATGCCGTCGGTGATGGGCGTCCACGACCCGTTCGAGTTATTCCAGCGGTAGGCGCCGCCGACGTCGGTGCGTGCGTACATGACGCTCGCGTTGACCGGATGGTAGATCAGGCCGGTGACGTAGCCGCCACCGCCCCACTTCGCGCTGGTGTACGACGTCGCCGAGCCGACGGTGGCCGCGAGGACGGGGCCGGCCGTGGCGACGGGGCCCGATGCGCCCGGGGTGCTGCTGCCGCCGCTGCAACCGGCGAGAAGCGCCGCGAGCAGCGTTGGAACGATGAGGTTGTGCTTTCGATTCATTGTGTCTCCTCTAAAAGGATATTGGCTTGCGTTTTCCGGTCCAGAACAACGTAGCTCCACCGCGCGGGCCCTGCCGCCGTCCGAGGATTCCGGCACGGCGTTAGGAAAGATCGCGCCTAACCGGCGCGCAGCGCGTATTTCCCTGTCGGGGTCGTTCTGCCGGGCGTGGCGATGTCGCCATCTCCGCCGCCGGCATGCTTCGCCCCGCAGTGTTTTATATATTCGAAACCTAAAAAATCGTACAAACGCCCTATCCATCGCCGGTGAGGCGACGGTTGGAGCCCGACGACGACGCCGCCCGGTTGCCTCTAACAACCGGCCAGCGTCGAAATCATTACCTTAAGGAAGGCGCGTCGAAAGCATTGTTTGGCGCATCTACCCTAGGTGAATATTGCCCCAGTCTAATTCTCACCATTTATCACTGTCAATATAGTTTCGAGGCCCCATCCGCCGGATGGCCGATACCTCCGTCTTACCGGGCCGACGGTCATCCCAGCGTCGTCATCGACGATATAAATAAAAAACCGCCACGACACTGCATTGTGTCGCGGCGGCCGTTGGGGTACGTCAGGACCGTGCTGTTCAGTTACTGTAGATCAAACCGCGTGCGGCACCGTTCACATAGATGCGGCCATAGGTGTTCCAGTCGCCCACCATCACGGCGTTGCCGCCGAACTGGTGCGTGTCATCGTTCCAGCGCGACCAGGTCGCACCACCATCGTCGGAGTGGTAGATGCCCCACTGGCCGTTCAGCGTGCCTTCCACGTAGATCGCGGCCGAGTACGAGGATCCCGCCTGCGCCTTGCCCAGCGCGACCTTGGTGGCGCCCATCGTGCCGTTGGCGGACGCGAAGGAGCCGACCTGCACCCAATTCCAGCCCGAGTTGACCGAGTGGTACAGGGAATTGCCGTCAGTCACCCAGATGTCGCCCTCGGCGTTCGGGTTGACGACCATCGACGTGTCCCCCCAGCCGTTCGGCGTCATGTTCTGGGCTCCCCACATCCCGCTCAGCCCGAAGCTATGGCCGCCATCGTAGGAGATGTAGACCTTGCCCGGCTGCCCGCTCCAGCTTGCGCCACCCGAATCGAAGGCATAGACCTTGCTCGGGTTCACGCGGTCCGCGGCAAGGCGGTAGGCGCGGAAGTAGCCGTTCCAGGTGGCGGTGAACGCCGGAAGGTTGGTCTGCGTCCAGGTCGCGCCACTGTTCGTGCTGTACGATGGCACCGAGTCTTGCGGTGCCCAGACCAGGTTGTTGCGGGACGTGACCGCCACGCTCTGCACCTGGCTCGAGCTCGCCGAACCGCCGGTGGGCAGCGACCCGAACTGTGACCAGGTATTGCCGGCGTCCCCGGACCAGAATGCCTTGACGACATGGCCGTTGGCATTGTCTACGCCGGTCGCGGCGATATAGGTCGTATCGGCCCACGCCAGGTCGGCCGCGTTGCCGCTGCTCCACGAGTTCATGGGCCCCTTCGTCGGCCGCGTCGTGAGATCCGAGACGAGCCAGGTGCCGATGTCGCCCGCGCTGTTGATCAACTTGTACGGCGCGCCGGCCGGGGCCGCGACGGCGGCCAGCGTGGCGGTCTCTTCCAGGTTGTTGACCTTGGGACTCCAGGTCGGCGTCGCCGAGGAGGCGTTCGTGGTCTCGCAGATGCCGCCACCGTGGATGTGCATGATGTGGTCGCGGTTCGCCGGGTCGATCGTCACGCCCTCGATCCAGCCTTTGCACGTGTCCGACGTATGCGGCATGTTGGCCTCGACTTCATGCCAGTTGAGGCCGGCGTCGTCGGACACCTGGATTTGCTTGCTGCTGTCGGCCCAGCCCGTCATGCCCACCGCGATGCGGGTGGTCGAGCCGGTGCCGTTGACCGCCAGGCCGCCGACGCCCATGCCGGTCGTGCTCAGCAACTGGGTCCAGGTTCCGCCATGAGCCCCGCCGCCGAACTTGTAGACATAGCCGGGACCGGGCCTGCCCTGGCCGCCGGTCTGGTTGAACGCGAAATAGAAATAGCCGTCGGCGGCGCGCACGACGTGCGGGATGTAGTAACCGGACACCGCGGACGGTACCGCCACCGGCGCCCACGTCGCACCGCCGTTGGTGGACTCGTACAGCGACGAGGTCAGGCCCGCCGCCTTGGCGTAGTCGGGGTTGACAGTGGCCCACATGACCCAGGTCTGTGTCCCCGTCCCGCGGTTCGAGGTATCGAACACTACCTGCTGGGTGCCGTACACCTGGCCGCCGTTGGTCAGCCTGATGCTTGAGAGGCTCGTGACCTGGTTCCAGGTGTGGCCCGAATCCGTGCTCTTCCACAGGCCGTCCTGGCGCGTGGCATAGTACATGATCGACGGCAGTTCGGGGTCGATCGACAGGCGTTCGCCGTAGGCCCTGCCGTCATCGTTGCCACCCACCGCGAACGGCAGGTCATAGTGCGTCCAGGTGGTGCCGCGGTCGCTGGAGATATAGATCCGGCCTTTCGGAGCCGGGTACGACGTCGCGCCATCGCCGGTGACCATGTAGACGAGCTGGTCGTTGTTCGGGTCGAGGGCCAAGCTCTCCACTTCGTGGAATTGACCTTCGTTGGGGCCCCAACCGATGCCGTCGGTGATCGGCGTCCACGTCGAATTGGTCGCGTTCCAGCGGTAGGCGCCGCCGACGTCGGTGCGTGCGTACAGCAAGCTCGAATTGACCGGATGGTAGATCACGCCGGTAACGTAGCCGCCACCACCCCATTTCGCGCTCGTCCAGGTGGTGGCGGAGCCGACGGTCGCCGCGGTCGTGGCCGGTGCGGTGCCCGCCGCGCCCGGCGTCGTGCTGCCGCCACTGCAGCCTGCGAGAAGGCCGGCGACGAGCGCCGGGATGATGAGGTTGTGCTTTCTGTTCAAGATTGTCTCCTCTAAAACAAATTGGATATGTCCGGTATCGGGCGCGTACCTGCACGCCGGCTCGGCCGGTATGTGGTGTCAAACGCGCTTGCCCGGGTTGCTTCCGGCGTCCCAGCCTGCTTCCCCCTGCCGATCGGGTCCGGATGCATGCGCCGATCTCCGTCGGTCGTCGTGCGAACTCGGCAAGGCTTCGTCGGCCGTCCTCGATCTCGGCGGATGCCCGAGCCGTGGACGGATGCGTTGTCCACGCCGTTGGCATCCGGCGCGTCACCACATTAACGAAATATTCTGTGATAATTAACGAATATGAACGGAGTCTAAACCTCAATGTTTTCCACTGTCAATTGTATTCATGCGTGAAAAGATCAAGGCGCCGGCGCGAGGAATATGGCGGGAAGGATCGTCTGCGCGAATGACCGCCCCGCCTTGCGGCCGGCCGTGCACGGACAGGAAGAGATCAACAGAGCATGTCGAGCGGGTCACCTCGACGCTGCGGGGCGGTCAGTACGGCCCGAAGCTGTGCCTGCCGAACGGCCGGCGCGATGCCGATGGATCGGCCCGCATCTGCGTGTCGAACGACGGCGATTTCGAGAAGAAGGCGTTCGTCGTCGATCGCGTCCTGCCCGGCGACGTGCACCCCGGGCTTCACTCGTCCGACACGCCGATCGGGGAATGGGGCGGCACCCATTTGCCGGCGACGCATGCGCCCGTCCTCGGTTACATGAGCGCAGGGGCCGTCGAATGGGCACCGATGACGGCCAAGGACGGCCGCCAATTGGCGCAAGTGCGGGCGTTCCAGCGCAGCGGCACGGTCGACGGCGTCGACGCGCGCACGCACGGGGCAGGCGATGAGGACGTCGTGCCGCTCGACTCCCTGGCCGAGGCCCCGCGCGCCCGGTGTTAGTCGGAAGTCACGGCCGCGACCGGATACGAGGTCACTGCACGATCAGATGGCGCTCGCGCAGCCAATCCTCCGCGCGCTTCGGCCAGTTCGACGCATTGCCGAGGCCGGGATTCATCCCCATGCCGTGGCCGCCCCGCTCGAAGAAATACATCTCCGCCGGCACGTGGGCGCGGGTCAGCGCCTGGAAGAAGAGAATGCTGTTCTCGATCGGCACGGCGCCGTCGTCCTGCGAATGCATCAGCAGCGTGGGGGGCGTCTGCGCGGTCACCTGCTTCTCCACCGACATCAGCCGGACCAGTTCCGCCGACGGATGCGCGCCCAGCAGCGCCTGGCGCGACCCCATGTGCGCGGCGGACGGGTCCATCGTAATCACCGGATACATCAGGATCGCGAAGTCGGGCCGCGCGCTGACGGCATCGAGCTGCGCGCCCGTGCGCCCGGCCGGCTGGTCGTACAAGGTCGCCGCGCTGGCCGCCAGGTGGCCGCCGGCCGAGCTGCCCATCACGCCGATGCGGTCGGGCGCGACGCCGTATTTCGCCGCCTGCGCGCGCACCGTGCGGATCGCGCGCAGCACGTCCTGCAGCGGCGCCGGATGGCCGTAGTCGCCCAGGCGGGACTTGAGGACGAACGCGGTGATGCCGAGGCTCGACAGCCACTGGGCGTACTGCCGCCCTTCGCGCGTGAACGAGAGGAATTCATAGCCGCCGCCCGGACAGACGATGACGGCCGTGCGCGCGGGCCGGTCGATCGCGGCGGGATACACGGTCAGCGTGGGCCGCGAGACGTTGCTGATGCGGTCGCCGTCGACGCGCTCGGGCCCCGGGTTCGCCCGCACGTTCGGCACGCCTTCCGGCCAGAGGTCGATGACGTCCGTCTGCGCGTGCGCGCCGGCGGCGACGAGGAACAGCAGTGAAACAAGCATGAGCAGTTTTCGCATGGCGGTGATCCTCCTGGTGACGAGGGTGGCGTCCGCCGTGGCGCCGGGCGCGCAGGATGAAAAAAGGGGCAAGCCGAGGCTGCCCCAAATCTGCGTTAGCAGAGGAGATAAACTGTAGGCGCGCCGTTCTGGATCTCTTCGGGCATTGCGTCGCTGACGCCACATCATTAACGCATTAATTAATTTATCGTTAATGAAGTCTACGCTTGATGCTTGCGCAATGTCAACGACATTACATTCATGATTTTTTACAACAGGAAAGAAATATTGCGCAGAAAACTCAGCGGCCGTCCGCAAGAGACTTGCCGTTCTGGCGCAGCCTGGCGGCCGCGACGAGGCGCTGCATCGTCGCCTGCGCGGTGACGCGGTCGTCATGCCAATAGGCGCTGACGGCATCGCGCATGGCGTCCTCGATCGGGGGCGGCAGCGACATGGAGACGCTGGGCACGAGGGTGTTCGCGCGCGCGGCGGCATCGAACGCGGCGCCCGACAGCTTGGCGCACTGGTCGAAACCCGCCAGGTCGAGGCCCAGGCGGACGGGAATCGACCCCTTGGCGAGGTTGAACGCCTGCTGCACGGCAGGGGAAAGCAGATCCGACGCGAAGTCCTTCTGCGCCTTGATCTTGGCGGGACTGTGCACCTTGAACAGTGCGAACGAATCGACGGCGAACGAATACGCCTTCGCCGTGCCGGGTGCGGGCACGCAGGCGAACTCCATCCCCGCGTTTTTCTGCGCGGCCTGGAACATGGGCTTGGCCCAATCGCCCATCATTTGCATGCCGGCCTCCCCTTTGACGACCGTCGCCGACGCGACGAGCCAGTCGCGGCCCATCGCCGCCGGGTCGGTGTAGGCCTTGATGCGGCGGAACGTCTGCAGGACGCGCTCCATGTCCGGCCCCGCCAGCGCGCCGGGCTCGAGCGCCACGAACGCCCGGCGATAGAAGTCCGGCCCGCCCACGCCGAGCGCGACGCTTTCGAAGAGGAGGAAATCCTGCCATGGCTGCCCGCCATGCGCGACGGCCACGAAGCCCGCCCGCTTCATCGCGTCGGCGGCCGTGAAGAATTCGTCCCACGTCGCGGGGACGCGCGCGCCCACCCGCTTGAGGACGCGCAGGTTGATCCAGAGCCAGTTGATCCGATGGACGTTGACGGGCACCGCGACGTAGCTGCCCTTGTATTTCATCGCGTCGGCCACGGCCCTCGGCAGGATCGTGTCCCAGTGTTCGGCGCGCGCCACGTCGTCCACGTCGGCGAGGACGCCTTCGCGGGCCCATTGCTGGATCACGGGCGTCTTGATCTGGGCGGCGGATGGAGGATTGCCCGACAACACGCGCGACCGCAGCAGCGACAGCGGGACGCCGTTGCCGTCCGAAGACACGGCGAAGTCCCTCCAGGTATGGCCCTGGCGCTGTATGGCCGCCTTCAAGACCTGCGCCGCCTTCGCGTCGTCGCCCACGTCCCAGTAGTGGAGTACCTCGAGCTCACCCGCGCGCGCGACCGCGGTGGCGGCCAGGCAGGCGGCCGCCAGTGCGATCGCGGCGTCCCATCCGGCTGGACGTCGAATGGAAATGAAGGCCATGACTCGCTCCTGCAACGCTCGCGCCCCGCCGTGGCGGCGAAGCCTGAAGAGCGCCATCTTAACGCGACGGGGCGGCCGTGTGAAGCCGGCAAGCCGATTGTTCCCCCGTTCGTTATCCGTTAATATCGAGAAATGCAACTGCAACTATTACTCGCCGAAGACGATTCCATTCTTGCGAACGGTTTGACTGCCCAGTTGAACGCGGCGGGTTTTACCGTCGAGCATGCCCCGAACGGCCCGGTGGCGGAATTCCTCCTCGCCAGGCAGGATTTCGACATCGCCATCCTCGACCTGGGCCTGCCCATGATCGACGGGCTCACGGTGCTGAAGAAGCTCAGGGCGACGAAGCCCGATCTTCCCGTCGTCGTCCTCACGGCGCTCGACCGGCTCGACAGCCGCGTCGCGGGCCTGAACGCCGGCGCGGACGACTACATGACGAAGCCGTTCGACTTCCCGGAACTGGAAGCGCGCCTGCGCGCCGTGCTGCGCCGCGCGCGCAAGGACCCGGCCAGCGGCGGCGTCGCGGAGGCCGGCGTGCACGTCGACCGGGCCGCGCGGCGGGCCGTCATCCACGGCGAGGCGGTCGAGCTCAGCCCGCGCGAGGCGACGTTGCTCGAACTGCTGCTGATCCATGCGGACAAGGTCGTCACGAAGGAACAGATTGCGGCCGCCTGGGCCGGCGACGGCACCGAGGTCGGGGCCGGCAACACGGCCGAAGTCCACATCCACCGCCTGCGCCGCAAGCTGGATGGGTCGGGCATGGAAATCCGGACCGTCCGCGGACTCGGCTACCTGCTGGCCGTCGAGCGCCCCGATGGACGACCGGCCTGAACGGGGCCCGCCGCGCCCCCTCCGCCTCCGTCCCCGCAAGCTGTCGCTGCGCCGCCAGCTCGTCGCGTGGGTGCTGCTGCCCCAGCTCGTGCTGTGGGGCGCGGGCGGCTGGGCCACGTACCGGCTCGCGGTCCGCTACGTCAACCAGGCGGCCGACGCCACGCTGTCCCAGGCCACGCGTGCGCTCGCCCGGCGCGTCAAGCCCATCGAGAACGGCCTGCTGATCGACTTTCCCCGCGCGGCACAGGAAGTGCTGGAGACGGACCCGAACGACCGCCTGTTCTACATGGTGAGCACGCCGCCGGGCGAATTCATCCTCGGGAACAACAGCATCCCGATGCCCCCGCCCGGCATGCGGCCCCGCCTGAACGATCCGTATTTCTACGACGGCGAACTGCTGCCTTCCGGCGCGGCCGCGCAGCGCCAGGCCGGGCCCGCGATCAAGGTCAGGATCGCGGCGCTGTACCTGCCCTACGACCAACCAGGCGGCAAGCGCCAGTGGATGCTCGTGCAGGTCGCGCGCAACATGGCGCACCGCGAGGACATCTTCAAGATGATCCTCATCGACACGCTGCTGCCGCTGTCCGCGCTGATCCCGCTGATGACCCTGATCGTCTGGATCGGCACGGGCGCCGGCCTCGCGCCGCTGCTGCGCCTGCGCAAGGAGGTCGAGGGCCGCTCGCCGATCGACCTGGCGCCGCTGCACATCGAATCGGCGCCGCAGGAAGTCAGGTCGCTGGTGCGGGCCTTGAACGAACTGCTGGCCTCCGTGCGCCAGAACGTCGACACGCAAAAGCGCTTCATCGCCGACGCGGCCCACCAGCTGCGCACGCCGCTGGCCGGATTGAAGAGCCAGACGGCGCTGGCGATCGCCGCGACCGACGACCCGGCGCTGGTCGCCCGCCTGAAACTGGTCGACCAGAGCGCCTCGCGGGGCGCCCACCTGATCAACCAGCTGTTGATGCTCGCGCGCGCCGACCCCGACGTCGTGGCGCCGGCCGACCGGGCGCCGCTGAACGTGCAGGCGTTCGTGCAGGACATCGTCGCCGAATGGGTGCCGCGGGCGATGCGCGCGCACGTCGACCTGGGCATGGACGACACCGCCCTGCCCGGCGCCGACACGCCGCCGCACATCAAGGCGAACGCCTTGCTGCTGCGCGAGGCGCTGACGAACTTGATCGACAACGCGATCAAATACTCTGGACACGACGCGGGCCACGGTGGCGAAGTCACGGTCGGCGTCGCGACGGACGGTGCCGACGTGCTGATCGTCGTCGCCGACAACGGCCCGGGCATCCCGCCCGCCGACCGCGCGCGCGTGTTCGAGCGCTTCGTGCGCGCGACGGACCAGGGCGAAGGCTGCGGGCTCGGGCTCGCCATCGTGCGCGACATCGTCGCCCAGCACGGCGGCACCGTGGAGCTGCACGACGCCGAGCCGCATGGCCTGAAGGTCGTCATCCGCCTGCCGCGACTGTGACCTCCCGGCACGGGCCGCGCCCCGCCGGCGTGCCGCCCGGTTTATACTCGGGACTATCCTCATCGTATTGACGACCGTGTCCGAACCAACGCCCTCCCCGCCACCTGTCGGCCTCCGCAACACGCGCCCGCTCGCGGCGGCCGCCACGCTGATCGTCGCGATCACGCTGACCCTGGCCGGCCTGCTCGTGTCGAGCTACCACGACACCATCGCGCGCGAACAGACGAATCTGCGCAACCTGGCCGAAGCCTTCGCCGCCCAGACCCACTACGCAACGCTCGCGCTCGACCTCGCGCTGGCCCGCGCCGCCGAGCGCGCCCCGCTGGACGGCACGGTGGCGGCCATGCCCGGCGGCGCCCTCGAGGACATTCCCGCGCGCGTGCGCCGGTTCGACGCGGATGCGGCGGGCGCACCGTACGCCGGGCCGCGCATCGGCATCGCGCTGCCGCCGCACGGCGGGCACGCGACCATCACGCTGGCACGCGCGCTGCCGGCCGGCGGCGCCGTCATCGAGACGGACGCCGCGTACTACCAGCACATCTTCGATTCGGCCGACCTGGGACACGGCGGCTCCGTCACCCTGCACCAGCGCGACGGCACGATGCTCGTGCGCAGCCCGACCCTGCCCGCGATGATCGGCCGCTCGTTCGACCGCTCCCCGCTGTTCCAGGTGCACTTGCCGCGCGCCGCGGTCGGCGCGTTCGAGGCGACGAGTCCGATCGACGGCGTGCGCCGCCTGTACGGCTACAGCGCCGTCGCCGGCTATCCGCTCGTGATCGTCACGGGGCGCGACCTGTCGGACATCCTTGCCGTGTGGCGCGGCTGGCTGTGGGTGGGCGTGGTCGCGTGGGCCTTGCTGTCGGCGACGCTCGCGCTGCTGGCCTGGCGCACGAGCCGAGAGACGGCGCGCCAGGCGGCGCTGATCGCCCGCCTGCGGGCCAGCGAAGGCCGGCTCGCGCACAGCTTCGCCTACCTGAAGGCCATCCTCGATGCGGTGCCCACGCCGCTGTGGGTGCTCGACGGCGCGCGCCGCATCGTCCTCTTCAACCGCGCGTTCGCCCAGTTCACGGGACGCGGCGACGGCGCGGTGACGGGCCACCTCGAAGCGGAAGTGCTCGACCCGGCCGGCGCGCCCGCGCGCGACGCGTTGTACGCCACCAGCGCCGCGGACGGCGTGCACGCGCTCGAAACGGAAGTGCGCGACGGCAGCGGCGCGCCGCGCACCGCCATCCAGCTCGCGGCGCGCCTGGCAAGCGAGGGCGACGCCGTCCAGATCGTCAACAGCCTCACCGACATCACGGAACGCAAGCAGATCGAGCTCCGCCTGGCTTACCTGGCCGACCACGATCCGCTCACGGGCCTGCCGAACCTGAACTGCCTGCGCCGCGTGCTGGCCGACGCGCTGCGCGACGCCGCGCTGCGGGGCGAGCAAGTGGTGCTGCTGCTGATCGCGCTGGAGCGCCAGCAGGAAGTGGCCGACCTGCTCGGCATCGAGGCGGGCGACGACGCCGTGCAGCAGGTGGCCGCGCGGCTGGCCGCGCTGGCGCCCGCGCCGCTGTGCGTCGCGCGCGTGAAGGCGAACGAATTCGCGCTCGTGCTGCCGGCCGGCCCCGCGCATCCGCCGGCCGATGCCGTCGCGCTGGAACTGTACGCGACGATGTCGGAACCCGTGCGCGTGGGCGGGCGCGAGTTCCACCTGGCGCCCGTGATCGGCATCGCCGTGTACCCGCAGGACTCCGGCTCCGCCAACGAATTGATGCGCCTGGCCGACATCGCGAAGCACCGCGCCCGCAGCGACGCGGGCGAACCCGTGCACTTCCATTCCGAATCCACGCACATCCAGCTGGACGAGCGCCTGACCATCGAGGAGCAGCTGCGGCACGCGCTCGAACGGGACGAGCTGACACCGCACTACCAGCCGAAGGTCGACATCGCGACGGGCAAGGTGACGGGCTTCGAAGTGCTGCTGCGCTGGAACAGCCCCGTGCTGGGCGCCGTCCCGCCCGACCGCTTCATCCCCATCGCGGAGCAGACGGGCCTCATCGTGCCGATCGGGACGTGGGTGCTGCGCACCGCGTGCGCGCAGGCGGGCCGCTGGGCGCGCGAAGACGGCATCGTGACGCGCATCGCCGTCAACCTGTCGATCCGCCAGTTCTACCAGAAGGACTTGCTGCAGGTGATCGCCGCCGCGCTGGCCGACGCCGACCTCGCGCCCCAGGCGCTGGAGCTGGAGATCACGGAAAGCATCGCGATGAGCCGCGTGGACGTCGTCGAGCGCGTGCTGGGCGGCATCCGCGACCTGGGCGTGGAACTGTCGATCGACGATTTCGGCACGGGCTATTCGAGCCTCGCCTACCTGAAGCGCTTTCCCGTGCAGCGCCTGAAGATCGACCGCGCGTTCGTGCGCGACCTGGGGCGCGACGCGGACAGCGCTGCGATCGTGGCCTCGGTCGTCGCGCTGGGCCATGGCCTGCAGATGCGCATCGTGGCCGAAGGCGTGGAGACCGAGGCGCAGCTGGCGCTGCTGCGCGCGCTCGGCTGCGACGAATACCAGGGCTACCTGTTCGCGCGGCCGATGGGCGCCGCCGCCGTGCCGCCGCTGCTGGCCTCAGGCCCGTGAGCGCACGGCGCGCCGGGTCCGCCCGCCCGGCGGCGGCTGCGGATGGGCCGGACGCACGGGAGCCGGCACGTCGGCCGATGCCGCGAGGTCGGCCCACGCATCGAACCCCACCTTCAGCACGCGCAGCCGGTCGTACGCGCGCTGCAGCGCCGCCCGTCCCAGCACGAGGCGCAGCGGACCACGGCCGGCGGCGACGGCCTGCATGACGGCCAGCGCGGCGCGCGCGGCATCCACCCGCGCGGCGGCACTCGCGCGCGCGGTGCGGCCCGCGAGGCCGTCGTAGTCGGCGATGCCGGCGGCGCGCGGTATGAGCGCGTCCGTATCGTCGCCGCTGCCCGGGTCGACGAGCGTGACGCCGATGCCCAGCGGTTCGACCTCGTAGAACAAGGCCTCCGCGAGCGCTTCCAGCGCGGAGCGCGAGGCCTGGCTGAAGCCTTCGAACGCGGGCGCCGGCACGGAGGCGCGCGCCAGCATCACCACGTGGCCCGCGCGGCGGGCGCGCATGCCGGGCAGGACGCGGCGGGCGAGGTTGACGGGGCCGAACACGTTTTCGTCGAACAGCGCGCGCATGGCGCCGTCCTCACCCTCCTCGATCGCGCCGGGATAGCACTGCGCGGCGCTCGTCGCCAGCACGTCGATGCGGCCGAAGTGGCGCTCGGCGGCGGCGACGGCCATGTCGATGCTGGCCGTGTCCGTCACGTCCAGCGCCAGCGCCAGCGCACGCCCCGGATGGCGCTCCACGAGCGCCTGCAGCCGCGCCGGCGTGCGCGCCGCGAGCACGGCGTGCTGGCCGGACGCCAGCACGGCTTCGGCCAGCGCGGCGGCCAGGCCGGCCGTCGCATCGGCGATGAACCAGATGGGTTGCTTCGTATCGGACATCATTCCTCCTCGCTTCGTGCGCGCTGCCTCGCCGGAGGCACCGCAATAGACGATTCTAGATGCAGGCTGGATACGGTTCCATAGGCGATTTTCCGAAAGTCTTGCCTAAAATTCCAATCGTCATCCCATCGCCGGCGCGGCCCGCGCAACGATCACGAACTTGATCGCGGGCGCGGCGCGGCCGTCCCGCTCATCCATTGACCCCGGCCGGGTTTGCGCCTACACTCGTCGATGGTTGCGCTACCATTCCAAGATGTTATAACAAGCGCAGCCTTCCCGCCAGGAGGAGATCGTGCAAGTCACTCGTCACACCGCGCTCGTCTGCACGCTCGCGGCCATGCTGTTGTCCGCCACTGCGCTGGACGCAGCAAACGCCCGGGCCGCAACGGCCCGCCTCGCGCCACGCGAACGCATCCTGCTGGACGACGGCTGGCGCTTCCACGCCGGCGACCCGGACGGCGATTCCGCGCCTTATCTGTACGACGTCCGGCCCGCCGTCACCGTATCGGCCGACGGCAAGGTGGCCGATGCCGTGCCCGAGGAGGCCGCGCGCGTGGCCGGCGCCGGCGCCCCCGTGCTGAAGCCATGGATCCTCCCGACCGGCAACGCGTTTATCCACGACCCGGCGCGGCGCCACGCGCGTCCCGCCGCGGCCCCTCCCGTCGACGCACCGTTCGCCCGCGCCGCGTTCGACGATGCCACGTGGCGCGCCGTCACCCTGCCGCACGACTGGGCCATCGAGGGGCCGTTCCTGACGACGGGGCCGTACGGCGGCATGGGCCGCCTGAAGACGTGGGGGCCCGTCTGGTACCGGCACAAGCTCGACATCCCCGCGACCGATCGCGGCAAAAAGATCTTCCTCGACGTGGGCGGCGCCATGTCGTATGCGAGCGTGTGGGTCAACGGCCACCTCGCGGGCGGCTGGCCGTACGGGTACAACGCGTTCCGCATCGACCTGACGCCGTGGCTGCGGCCGGGAGAGGCGAACCAGCTCGCGATCCGCCTCGACAACCCGCCGGAATCGGCACGCTGGTATCCGGGCGCGGGCCTGTACCGCGACGTGTGGCTGACGAAGACGGCGCCCGTGCACGTGGGCCAGTGGGGCATCACGGTGACGACCTTGGCGGCGACGGCGGCATCCGCGCGCGTCGCCTGGCGCATCGCGCTCGACAACGACGGCGCGGCGGCGGCTGCGGCCACCGTGACGACGGACCTGTATGCGCTCGACGACGACGGCCACACGGTCGGCAAGCCCGTCGCGACGGCCGTGTCGGCACCCGTCGCCGTGAACCCCGGCAGGGGCGCCACCGTGAGCGGATCGACGGTCGTCGCGCGCCCGCGCCTGTGGGGCCCGCCGCCTACGCAGCGGCCGCACCGCTACCTGCTCGTCGCGACCGTGCGCCGGGAGGGCCGCGTTGTCGACCGCGAGGAAACGCCATTCGGCATCCGCACCGTGCGCTTCGACCCGGACCGCGGCATCGTCGTCAACGGCGAGCACATTCCGCTGCGCGGCGTGAACAACCACCACGACCTCGGCGCGCTGGGCGCCGCGTTCAACGTGCGCGCCGCCGAGCGCCAGTTGCAGATCATGCGGGCGATGGGCGCCAACGCGCTGCGCATGAGCCACAATCCGCCCGACCCGCAGTTGCTGGACCTCGCCGACCGCATGGGCTTCCTCGTGATGGACGAGGTGTTCGACTCGTGGCAGCGCAAGAAGACGCCGCTCGACTTCCACCTGATCTTCCCCGACTGGCACGAGCAGGACCTGCGCGCCATGATCCGGCGCGACCGCAACCATCCGGCCATCATCCTGTGGAGCGTGGGGAACGAGGTGGGAGAGCAGTACACGGGCGAGGATGGCGCCGCCATCGGCCGCGAACTCGTCGCGATCGCACACGACGAGGATCCCACGCGCCCCGCCACCACCGCGATGAACTACGCGAAGGCCGACATGCCGCTGCCGCGCGTGATGGACGTCGTCTCGCTGAACTACCAGGGCACCGGTATCCGCACCCTGCCCGGCCAGTTCCCGCGGTTCCGCGCCGCGTTCCCCAACAAGGTGATCCTGCACAGCGAGAGCGCGTCGGCGCTGTCCTCGCGCGGCGAATACCAGTTCCCCGTCCCGGGCGTGCTCAGTGCCGCCGTGCGCCCTGGCGTCGGAGGCGATCCGGCCACGCGCCAGGTCAGCGCCTACGAATTGTTCGCCGCGGACTTCGGCGCGTCGGCCGACCGCGCGTTCGCGTCGCTGGACGAGAACCCTTACGTGGCCGGCGAATTCGTGTGGACGGGCTTCGACTACCTGGGCGAACCGACGCCCTACTACGACGCGCGCAGTTCCTACTCCGGCATCGTCGACCTCGCGGGCTTCCCGAAGGACCGTTATTTCCTGTACCAGTCGCGCTGGCGTCCCGACGTGCCGATGGTCCACGTGCTGCCGCACTGGACGTGGCCGGAGCGCGTGGGACAAGTGACGCCCGTGCACGTGTTCACCTCGGGCGACGAGGCCGAGCTGTTCGTCAACGGCAAGTCGCAAGGCCGCCAGAAGAAGGCGCCATATGCCTATCGCCTCCGTTGGGACTACGTGACGTACGAACCGGGCGAGATCACCGTGGTCGCGTACAAGGACGGCCGCGCATGGGCGCGCGAAACCGTCAGGACGGCCGGCGCCCCGGCCGCGCTGCGTGCGGAGGCGGACCGCACGGCGCTCGCCAGCGACGGGCGCGACCTGGCGTTCGTCACCGTGCGCATCGTCGACAAGGACGGCGTGCCGGCGCCCCGCGCGCGCGACCGCGTGCGCTTCACCGTCGACGGGCCGGCCGACCTCGTCGCCACCGACAACGGCGATCCGACGGATTTCACGTCCTTTCAGTCGCCCGAGCGGGCCGCGTTCAACGGCCTCGTGCTGGGCATCGTGCGCACACGGGCCGGCGCGGACGGGACGATCACGGTGCGCGCGGCCGGCGCCGGGCTGGAGTCTACGGTCGTGACCTTGCGCAGCACGCCGCCGACCGACTGATCCGCAGGCCCATGCATTTGTTCAAAAACTTTTGCACAAACATAACGTGACGCGGCTCATCGAGGCCTGGTGCTAAGCTTGCCCTGCAACGCATCACCGGAGGGCCACCATGTCGAAAGCACGCCACGAAGTCGTCGTGATCACGGGTGCCAGCGCGGGTATCGGCCGCGCGGCCGTCCAGCAATTCGCCCGCCGCGGCGCACGCATCGCCCTGATCGCACGCGACCCTGACCGGCTGGAGGCGGCGCGCGCGGAGGCCGAGCACCTCGGTTCGCCGCACGCCATCGCCATCTCGGCGGACATGGCGGACTATGCCCAAGTCGAGGCGGCCGCCGAGCGCGTGGAAACGGAGCTGGGCCCCATCGACATCTGGGTCAACAACGCGATGGCCACCATGTTCGCCCCGTTTGCCGACATCGCCCCGGAAGATTTCCGCCGCGTCACCGACGTCACGTACCACGGCTTCGTGTGGGGCACGATGGCCGCGCTGAAGCGCATGCGGCCCCGCGACCGCGGCACGATCGTGCAGGTGAGCTCCGCGCTCGCGTACCGCTCGATCCCCCTGCAATCGCCGTACTGCGGCGCGAAGCACGCGATCAAGGGTTTCACGCAGTCCGTCCGCACGGAGCTTGAGCACGACCATAGCAATGTGCACGTGGCCGTCGTCGACATGCCGGGCGTGAACACCCCGCAATTCGAGTGGTGCAAGACGACGCTGACGCATCACCCGCAACCCATCGGCACGTACTACCAGCCGGAGCTGGCGGCCCGCGCCATCTACTGGGCCGCGCATGCGCGCCGCGCCGAGATCTGCGTCGGCTACCCCACGTTGGCCACGATGCTGGCCGAGAAATTCGTCCCGCGCGTGCTCGACCGCTACCTGGCGCGCAAGGGCGTGGCGGGGCAGCAGCGCGCCGACACGATCCCGGCCGACCGGCCCGACAACCTGTGGCGCCCCGTGCCCGGGCCCTATGCGGCGCACGGCACGTTCGACGCGGGCGCCGCTACGTCCAGCCTGCAGCTGTGGGCCACGACACACCGCGGCTGGCTGCTGGCCGGCATGGGCGCCGCCGGCATCGCGCTGGGCCTGCGCCAGCTGCGCCGCCACTGACCAACCATCGAAGCGAGGACATGACATGAGCAAGACCGTAGGCGACTTCTTCGTCGAACGCCTGTACGAATGGGGCGTCCGGACCATCTTCGGCTATCCCGGCGACGGCATCAACGGCGTGCTGGGCGCCCTGCAGCGCTTCGGCGGCAAGATCGAGTTCATCCAGGTGCGCCACGAAGAGATGGCCGCGTTCATGGCCTCCGCCCACGCGAAGTTCACGGGCGAACCGGGTGTCTGCCTGTCGACGGGCGGCCCGGGCGCGGCGCACATGGTGACGGGCCTGTACGACGCGAAGATGGACCACGTGCCCGTGCTCGCGATCTGCGGCCAGGCGCCGACGACGGCGCGGGGCGCCCACTACCAGCAGGAGCTGAACCTGGACCGCCTGTTCCAGGACGTGGCCGACTACGTGTACGAGGCGAGCCAGCCGTCGCAGGTGCGCCACCTGCTCGACCGCGCGATGCGCACGACGCTGGGGCGCAATGGCGTCAGTGTCCTCGTGCTTCCGAACGACCTGCAGGAAAAGCCGTACGAAGACCCGCCGCGCAAGCACGGCAACGTGTTTTCCGGCATCGGCTACACGAAGCCCCGCGTCGTGCCGTACGAGGCCGACCTGCAGCGCGCCGCCGACGTGCTCAACGCGGGGAGCAAGGTGGCGATCCTCGTGGGCGCCGGCGCCTTGCAGGCGACCGACGACGTCATCGCCGTGGCCGAGCGCCTGAAGGCCGGCGCCGCGAAGGCGCTGCTGGGCAAGGCCGCCCTGCCCGATCACCTGCCGTGGGTGACGGGCGCCATCGGCCTGCTCGGCACGAAGGCCAGCTGGGAAATGATGAGCGACTGCGACACCCTGCTGATGGTCGGCACCGGGTTTCCGTACTCGGAATTCCTGCCGAAGGAAGGCAAGGCCCGCGCCGTCCAGATCGACATCGACCCCTCGATGCTGAGCGTGCGCTACCCGGCCGAAGTCAACCTGCACGGCGACAGCGCCGAGACTTTGCGCCTGCTGCTGCCGCTGCTGAAGGAGAAGACGGACACGGACTGGCGCGAAAAAATCGAGAAGGAAGTGCGCGATTCCTACAAGCTGCTGGAGGAACGGGCGCTCGCCTCCGCGAACCCGATCAACCCGCAGCGCGTGTGCCACGACCTGTCGCCGCTGCTCGCGCGCGACGCGATCGTCACCAGCGATTCCGGCTCCTGCGCCAACTGGTACGCGCGCGACCTCAAGGTGCAGCGCGGCCAGATGTACTCGCTGTCGGGCGGCCTCGCGTCGATGGGCGCGGCCGTGCCTTACGCCATCGCTGCGAAGTTCGCCCACCCGGACCGGCCCGTGATCGCGCTCGTCGGCGACGGCGCCATGCAGATGAATAATATGGCGGAGCTGATCACCGTATCGAAATACTGGAAGCGCTGGAAAGACCCGCGCTGGATCGTCTGCGTCTTCAACAACCAGGACCTGAACCAGGTCACGTGGGAACAGCGCGTCATGGAAGGGAACCCGAAGTTCGAGGCGACGCAGCAGATTCCCGACGTGCCGTACCACCGCTTCGGCGAATTGATCGGCCTGAAAGGCATCTACTGCGACGATCCGGACAAGGTGGGCGAAGCGTGGCGCGCGGCGCTCGCGGCGGACCGTCCCGTCGTCCTCGAATTCAAGACCGACCCCGAAGTGCCGCCGCTGCCGTCGCACATCACGCTCGACCAGGCGAAGCATTTCATGACCACGATCGGCAAGGGCGACCCGAGCGAAGGCTCCATGCTGGCCGGCGTGGCGCGCCAGGTGCTCAGCGCGATCCTCCCCGGGGACAAGCCGTGAACGCGGCGGCGCCAGCGGACGCGCGCCCGCTGGCGCGCGCACTCGGCGCCGCCACCTTCGGTCTGGCGCTGGGCGCATTGCTGCTGGCGCGGCGCGGGCCGTCCGCTGCCGTGCCGGGGCCCGCGGTGCGGCAACGGTTGCCGCTGGCGCCTGACGACACCGGCCACGAGCACACGGACCGCGACCGCGCGCGGGCCACCGGCGCGATCGGGTGCGCCGACCTCGGCACCGACACGGCCGGCGACGACCGCGCGACGGCCGCGCTGCAAGCCCGCCGGCTGTACCAGGCAGCCGCGATGCTGGCCGCGTCCGTGCTGAGCGACAGCGCGCTCGAACACTATCGCGGCAACTTCGAGAACCCCGGCATGTTCACGCCGCTCGCCAGCGCGGCCGTCGTGCTGGCCTGCGCGCTGCGTGGCGCGGGACGGGACACTGGCACGGCAGTCCGCGCACACGGCAGCGCACGTGCACGCGCCCGCGCGTCCGCACACGCCCGGCAGACCACCACGGCGCGGTACGCCACGACGCGCGCAGCCGGCCCGGCCGCCACGGTGCCCTACGCCACCGCCTGCGCCGTCGGCGCCGCGGGCCTCGGCTTCCACGCGTACAACGTGTTGCGCCGGCCCGGCGGGCTGTCGTGGGCCAACCTGTTCTACGCGGCGCCACTGGGCGCACCGGCCGCGCTGCTGCTGGCCGGCGTGATCGGGCTCGCCGCGCGTCCCGTCGCCGCGGGCGCGCCGACACTGGCCGGCCTGCCCAGCGGCCGCGCGCTGTGCGGCCTCGCGGCGTTCGGCCTCGCGGGCACGAGCGCGGAAGCGGCGCTGCTGCACTTCCGGGGCGCGTTCCAGCATCCCGCGATGTGGGTCCCGGTCAGCGTGCCGCCCGTGACGGCCGTGATGCTGGCCAGTGCGGCGCTGCCCGGCGCGCCCGGGCCGCGGCGCCTGACGCATGCGCTGCTCAAGGCGTGCACGTGGCTGGGGGTGCTGGGCATGGGCTTCCACGCCCGCGGCATCGCGCGCCAGATGGGCGGCTGGCGCAACTGGAGCCAGAACGTGCTCGCGGGCCCGCCGCTGCCGGCGCCGCCCAGCTTCAGCGCCCTCGCGCTGGCCGGCCGCGCCGCGCTGGCCTTGCGCGCGGCACAAGCTGGCCCGCAGCGGGAGGCCGCATGACGCGCGACACAGATGCTCCGCCGCCCCGCTTCCCCGGCTACGACGTGCTGGCGAAATGGGGTAGCCCCTCGTTCGACGACACGACGCGCGGCGTCCTCGCGGCGCGCCTCGATGCCGTGCCGCCGCGCCGCTGGTTGACGGAGGCCGAGTGGACGCTGCTGGACGCCATCAACGCACGCCTGCTGCCGCAGCCGGAGCGCGCGCATCCGATCCCCATCACGCCCTGGATCGACGCCATGCTGCACGACGACCGCGGCGAAGGTTTCCGCCATCCGGACATGCCGCCGCTGCGCGCCGCGTGGCGCCAGGGCCTGGCCGCCGTCGACGACGAGGCGCACCGCCTGCACGACCTCCCGTTCGTCCGGCTGGACGCCGATGCGCAGGACGCCGTGCTGCAGGCCCTCGCCGACGGCCGCGCCGTGTCGCCCCGCTGGCAGGGCCTGGAAGTGAAACGCTTCTTCATCCACCACCTGCTGAAGACGGCCGCGGGCATCTATTACGCCCATCCGCTCGCGTGGAACGAGATCGGCTTCGGCGGCCCGGCGAGCCCGCGCGGCTATGTGCGGCTCGGGTTCGACAGCCGCGACCCGTGGGAAGCGAAGGAGGCGCCATGAGCGGGCAGCACGCACCGCGCACGGGTGCCGGCCGCGCGCCCGACGTGTTCGAGCGCGGCGGCTGGGTCACGATGCGCGAATACGGCGACGACGAGGCTGTCGATTTCGCCATCGTCGGCGCGGGCGCGGGCGGCGCCACGCTCGCGTGCAAGCTGGCGGAGGCCGGATTTTCCGTCGTCGTGCTGGAAGCGGGGCCGTTCTGGCGGCCGCTGGAAGATTTCGCCTCCGACGAGGAAGCGCAGCAGCAGCTGTATTGGCTCGATGAACGCATCTCCGGCGGCGCAGACGCTCTGGCCCTCGGCGGCAATAACTCGGGCTGGGGCGTCGGAGGCTCGACCGTCCACTTCAGCATGATCTCGCTGCGCTTCCGGCCCGACTGGTTCCAGGCGCGCAGCCGCCTGGGCTACGGCGTCGACTGGCCCATCACGTACGCCGAGCTGGCGCCCTATTACGAGGAGGCGGAACGGGCGCTGGCCGTGTCCGGGCCCGTGCGCTATCCGTGGGGTCCGCCGCGCGGGCGCTATCCGTACCGCGAGCACGAGATGAACGCGGCCGGCCTCGTGCTGGCGCGCGGCGCGGAGAAGATGGGCATCCCGT
>Ga0207657_10002062_pt1 | contig 21736 bp, 17 predicted proteins | sample KBSC33metaG_FD_184316 | JGI IMG/M metagenome (GOLD analysis project Ga0207657, IMG submission 184316) | Corn rhizosphere microbial communities from Kellogg Biological Station, Michigan, USA - KBS C3-3 metaG (SPAdes) (version 2) | ecosystem: Host-associated > Plants > Roots > Rhizosphere > Soil ... | reverse complement strand
CCCTCCGACGTGCAGCGTCGCGGCGCAGGCGACGACCACGAAGACGGCGATGACGCCGGTCATCACGGCCCCGGTCACGACGTCGATCCGCTCGAAGCGGAGGTCGCGGGGCTTGAGCCGCTTGTCGACCGCGTAGGACTGGATGAACGCGAGCCCCCAGGGCGCCAGGGTCGTGCCGATCGTCGCGACGACGGCGAGGATCGCGTCCCGGCCTCCCGGCAGCGAGGGGACGACGGCACCGCGGGCCGCCGCGCCCCAATCGGGCGCGGCAAGGAAGCCGGCGACGACGTAGGTCACGAAGACCGAGCTGAGAGCGAGCAGGACGTGCTCGACGCGGTGGAAGCTGCCGCGAAGGACGAGCAGCGCCACGGCCAGGCAGGCGATCGGGATCGCGATCCCCCGCCCGACGCCGAAGAGGAGCTGCGCGCCGGCGGCGAGGCCGGCGAACTCGGCGCAGAGGGTCCCGAAGTTGGCGACGACCAGAGCACCGACGACCGCCGCCGCCGTGCGCGGCCCGTGGCGCTCGTGGACCAGGGTCATCAGCCCCTTGCCGGTGACGACGCCGGTCCGCACCGCGACCTCGTGGAAGACGATCAGGGCGATCGTCGCGACCACGACGACCCAGATCAACTCGTAGCCGTAGTCGGCGCCGAGCTTCGAGTAGGTCGTGATCCCCGGCGGGTCGTCGTCGGAGAGGCCGGCGAGGACCCCGGGGCCGACGACGGCCAGCAGCGCCGCGACCCCGCCGATCCGGAGCCCGCGCCGCCGCCGCGTCCGGACGCGCTCGTGGACGTGGCGACCGACGGGATGGGGACGCGGCACCGCCCCATCTTCGCCGACACGGACGTCGCTTCGGGCCAACCTCAGCCACGGGTCGATACAGTCCTCCGCGAAGGCGGGAAGGGAGCGATTCTCAGGTGAAGGTCCTACGTCCGGTATTGGCGGTGGTTGCGGTCGCGCTGATCGGTGCGCTCCTCCCGGCCGCCGTCGACGCCAAGCAGCGCGGCAAGCGCGACGTCCTCGTCGTCAGCAACAACTGGGCCGGCACCGCCGACCTGATCGACCCGCGCACTTTCGAGCGGCTCGAGCGGATCAACGTGATCCCCGACGCCGAGCAGCGAATCGCCGAGATTCACTCCGATCCGGTCGCCACCGCGTTCTTCGACCTGATCCGCGAGGTGGTCGGCGAGGGGCACAACCAGTACGTCGACGACGGCTTCACCTCGCCCGACGGCCGCGTCGTCTACTTCTCGCGGCCGAGCTTCGCCGACGTCGTCGCGATCGACCTGAAGACCGAGGAGATCGTCTGGCGGACGAAGGTCGACGGCTATCGCGCCGACCACATGGCGATCTCCGCAGACGGCCGCCGCCTGCTCGTCTCGGCATCGACCGCGAACGTGGTCGATGTGATCCGGACCGGGACCGGCAAGATCGTCGACACGTTCCCCTCCGGCGACTCGCCGCACGAGAACAACTTCTCGAAGGACGGGAAGCTGATCTACCACGCCAGCATCGGCACCGTCTACACCGACACCGACGACCCGTCGATGGACGCCACGAAGGGCGAGCGCCTGTTCGAGGTCGTCGACGCTCGGACGATGAAGGTCATCAAGGCGATCGACATGGGTGAGAAGCTCTCCGAGGCCGGCTACCCCGGCATGAGCGCCGCCGTCCGGCCGATGGCGATCACCCCGAACGAGCGCTACGTCTACTTCCAGGTCTCGTTCTTCTTCGGGATCGTCAAGTACGACCTCCGCAAGGACGAGGTCGTCGACGTCCTCGACCTGCCGCTCGGGGCGGCGAAGGGGATGCCGCGCACCGATTTCCTCCTCGACTCCGCGCACCACGGTCTCGCGATGAACCCCGAGGGGACGAAGCTCTGCGTCGCCGGGACGATGTCGAACTACGCGGCGATCGTCACCCGTAAGCCCTTCGAGCTGCAGCGCCGGGTCAAGGTCGGCAAGGTGCCGTACTGGTCGGCGGCGAGCGAGAACGGCAGGTACTGCTTCGTCTCGGTCGCCGGCAACGACCGGGTCGCGGTGATCTCGTTCCGGACCGGCCGCGAGGTCGCCCGGATCAAGGTCGGCGACCACCCGCAGCGGATGCGCACCGGGGTGATCCGCTCCGCGTTCGTCTCGCGGCGCTGAGCCGCCCGGACGAGCGGCTCACCTCGCGGCTCGGGGGAGCCGCGTCAGCTCCATCGAGGCCCAGGCGGGCCGGAAGCCGAGCCGCGCGTATAGATCCTTGGGGCGATCCTCGTCGTCGGCCGAGATCCAGAGGTCGTCGACTTCGCCGGCGGCGTCGATCGACGACCGGGTGATCGCGGTGCCGATCCCGTTGCCCCGCCGGTCGGCACGGACGTAGACATGGGTGATCTCCGCCGACCCGGCGACGTGTTCGATCTGTGCGAAGGCGATCGGCTCGCCGGCCTCGGTGACGGCGAAGACGCGCGCGCCGCGGGAAAGCGCGACCTCGCGGGCCTGCCCGGGATAGTCGCCGGGATCCTGACCGGGGAAGTCCTCGGCATGCCAGGCCGTCCGCAGAGTCTCGGCCGCCTCGTAGGGAACCTCCTCCACCGCCATCCCCGCGACATCGGGAGGCGCCGCCTCGTGACGCATGTAGAGCATTCGCAGCGCGTGCCATCCGAGCGCCTCGAACCCCGGCCGCAGCGAGTCGGCGGCGGCGACCGCATCGAAGTCGATCCGCCGATGCGCGGCGTCGCCGAGCGCGTCGTCGGCGATCGCGATCAGCCCCTGTACGTCCATCGCCGGCTCCTCGTCGACCCGGACCAGGTTGAAGTCCCAGTAGTCGGGATAGCGGGTCGCGCGTAGGATCGTCCCGTGCGCCCACGGCTCGGCGACGTCGCAGATCCGCTCCTGGCGGGCGTGGTGCCAGGCGCGCGCCCGGCTGGCCGCGGCGTCGCTGTCGCTCACGCCGGCCGGCCGACCGGCAACCGGTCGATGACGGCGTCGTAGAGCCCGGCCACCCGGTCGGCGAGGGCGTTGAGCGGCCGCCGCACGACCGGGAGCCAGAAGAACAGCGCGCAGAGCGTGCCGAGCAGGGCACCGGCGACGACGTCGCCCGGGTAGTGGACCCCGACCGCGACCCTCGCGACCGCGAGGATCGTGGCCATCACCAGCGCGATCGCACCGATCCGGCGGTTCCGAAGGAAGATCGAGACAGCGATTGCGAACGCCGCAGTCGCGTGGTCGCTCGGGAATGACGGATCCAGGGACGGCGGGACGAACAGGTGGGCGACATCGGGATGGGCGACGAACGGCCGCGGCCGGTCCCAGACGTGGGTGATGAGCTGCGCGAGGGCGAGCGCGAGGGCGGCGCTGAACCCGGCGGCGACGACGCCGTGGCGGGCATTCCGCGACTCCCACTTGCCGCGAGCCAAGAAGAGGACCGCGAGCAGCGCCATGAAGAAGTACTGAGCATCGACCGCGAAGAAGCGGAAGACGTCCTCGAAGCCGTCGTGGTGCACGGCGAACCCGTTGACGCTCTCGTACAGGGACAGGTCCACGGCGGCAGAGCCTACGCCCTCGAGGCGGCAGGCCCGCCAATACGCTTACCGGTATGGCCCGTCGCCGCCACTCCGAGACCCACCTCAGTCACAGGGCGGGCTGGCTGCGGGCGGCAATCCTCGGTGCCAACGACGGGATCGTCTCGACCGCCAGCCTCGTCCTCGGCGTCGCCGCCTCCGGCGCATCCGGGTCGGCGATCGTCACCGCCGGAATCGCCGGGCTGGCGGCGGGGGCGCTGTCCATGGCGGCCGGCGAGTACGTCTCGGTCAGCTCGCAGCGGGACTCCGAGCGGGCCGACCTGACGCTCGAGCGCAAGGAGCTTCGACGTGACCCCGAGGGCGAGCTGCGCGAGCTCGCCGGGATCTATGAGAGCCGCGGACTGCAGCCCGAACTGGCCAACAGGGTCGCGCAGGCTCTGACCGACAGCGATGCCCTGGAGGCCCATGCGCGGGAAGAGCTCGGGCTCACCGAGGAGCGCCAGGCCCGCCCGTTCCAGGCAGCCTGGGCGTCCGCGCTGGCCTTCTCGGCAGGGGCGATCCTGCCGGTGATCGCCGTCGCTGCCGCGCCCGGGTCTGCGCGCATTGCGGCCTGTGTCGTCGTGACCGTCGTCGCCCTCGCGATCCTCGGCTGGTCCGGCGCCCGGCTCGGTGGCGGCAGCCGGACGATCGCGATCGCCCGCGTCGTGATCTGGGGCGCGCTTGCGATGGCGGTCACGTCCGGGATCGGCGCGCTCGTGGGCGCGGCCGTCTGATCCCGCCATCTAGGTTTCCACTATGGAGGCCGGATTCGTCATCGCGATCGCCCTTGCGCTGGCGTTCGCGGCAACGAACGGCCTCCACGATGCGTCGAACGCGATCGCGACGCTCGTCGCGACCCGCGCGGCGCGGCCGCTGCAGGCGATCGTGCTCGCCGCCGTCTTCAACCTGCTCGGCCCGCTCCTCGTCGGCGCCGCCGTCGCCGACACGATCGGTGGGATGGTCACCGTCGATCCGTCGGTCGCGGCGGCGGTGATCGGCTCGGGCCTGGCCGGCGCGGTCGCCTGGAACCTGATCACCTGGCGCGCCGGCCTGCCGTCGAGCTCCGGCCACGCGTTGATCGGCGGCCTGGTCGGGGCGGCGCTGGCCGAGGGCGGTACCGGCGCCGTCCTCTGGGGAGGCATGGAGGGCATCCATCCGGTCGGGGTGCTCGGCGCCCTGATCGCGCTCGCGGTCTCCCCGCCGCTCGGCGCGCTCGGCGGCCTCGTAGTGATCCGGCTGATCCGCCGCGTCTGGCGCCGGGCGACGCGGCGCTGGGACCGCCCGGTCGTCGGCGGCGAATGGGTGATGTCGGCTGCGCTCGCCTTCAGCCACGGCGCCAACGACGCCCAGAAGTCGGTCGGCGTCGTCGCCGCGCTGCTCCTCGCCGACGGCCGGATCACGAGCCTTTCGGCGCCGACCTGGGCGACCGTCGCCTGCGCGGTGGCGCTGACCGCCGGCACGGCGCTCGGCGGATGGCGGATCATTCGCACCGTGGGTCGGCGCATCTACCGGATCCAGCAAGTCGAGGGCCTCGCGAGCCAGTCTGCCTCCTCGGCGATCATCCTCGGGGCATCGATGATCGGCGGGCCGGTGGCGACGACACAGGTGGTCTCCTCCTCGATCGTCGGAGTCGGGGTCGGCCGCCGCCGCCTCCATCACGTGCGCTGGCTGGTCGTTCGCCAGATGGCGCTCGCGTGGCTCGTCACGATCCCGGCAGCCGCGGCGCTGGCGGTGGCGACCTTCGCGGTCTGGCAGGCGGTCGGATGAAGCCCGGTCGATGGTTCCTGCCCGAGGAGCCCGACATCACCGGCCTCCTCCGCGCCCAGATCGCGGTCACCCTGGAGGGCCTCGAAGCCTTCGCGACCTGGGCCCGGGGCGACTCCGCCGCTGGACGGCTCGTCCGCGAGGCCGAGCCCCGCGGCGACCTCCGCAAGCGCGAGCTCGTCAACGCGTTGCGGGCGGCGTTCGTCATCCCGCTCGAGCCGGAGGACGTCTTCGCCCTCTCGCGCGGCATTGACCTGATCCTCGACTTCGCGCGCGACCTCGTCGCCGAGGCCGATGTCCTCGACCAGGCTCCCGACGCCGGAATCGCCGAGATGGCGGAGCTGATGGGGGACGCTGTCCGGCGCCTCGATGAGGCGATCGCAGCGCTCGGCGGCGATGACGAGACTGCGAACGCAGCCGCCGAGGCGACGATCGAGGTCCAGCACCGGATCGGCGATGCCTACTACCGCGGCATGGCGGACCTGCTCGAGGAGCGGGACATGCGCTCGCGGATCAAGCTTCGCGAGCTCTACCGGCGCTGTGCCCGGATCGGCGAGGTGATCATGGACGTCGCCGAGCGGGTCATGTACGCGGTCGTCAAGCAGAGCTGAGCGGGCGGTGGCTCAGCTCACGGCGATGCGGGCGATCGTCGTGAGCGACTGGTAGTAGACGTCGCGGCCGAACCCCGGCGCCGGGAACAGGAACCCCTGCGACGACGACGGCACACCGACCCTGGCCTTCTCGGCGCCGCTGTCGAGATCGAGGACGACGAGGCTGTCGGAGCCGGTCCGAAGCGACGCCCGGCGGGCCGCCGCGAAGCGGGAGGCGAACTGGCCGACCCCGCGGGTCAGCGGGCGGATCCAGCGCCTGCGCATCAGCGCGAGGTCCTGCCAGTCGCCGACGACAAGCTCACGGGTGTCGGGATAGACGATCAGGTGGCCGGCGTGGGCGAGCCCGTCGCGACGCCAGAGCGGATCGAGCTCGTCGCCGGTCAGCCGCCAGGAGCGGACGACCGCATTGCCGGCGTCATAGGCGACGACGACGCGGCCGGACGGATCCCAGGCCGGCGGGTTCGACACGGTTCCGTGCGGAAGCCCGCTCACCTCGGTCGAGCGGATCGTCCCGTCGTCATGTCGCGCCCACCAGAGGCGGACCGGATCGGGAGATTCGCCGCTGCCGAGCATCGTCCGGTCGGTCCGGTTGCGGCCCTGATCCATCCAGAGGACGTGCTCGTCGCCGATCACCGGGTCCCAGCCGTAGCTTCTTCCCGGCGCCGGCCCGTAGGCGGGCTGCCAGGCCTCGTCGATCACGAGCCGTCCGGCGTCGCGGTCGAGGCGGAGCCGGAAGAGGGTGGTCGCGCCGACCGCGATCACCGCCCCGCCGTCGGAGGAGAGGCGCGCGATCGCGGGCTCGGGCAGCTCGAGCGGCGCTGCGACCGGGGCGAGCGTCTCCGGATCGAGGACGGAGACCGTGGAGGGTGTCCGGCCGGCCGGAGCGTCGCAGTCCTTCGTCACGAGCTCGCCGCCGTCGAGGACGACGAACGAGTTGTGCGGGCGATCGACGGGGAGCCGGTGCGAGGCGAGGACGTCGAGCTCGGGGCTGAGCCGGTGCGCCCAGCGACCGAAGACGAGGTGGAGGTCGCCGCTCGCATGGGCGGCGATCCCACCCGGCCAGAACGGCCCGCCGGGAAGCGGCGGCGTTCGCGCCGTTACCGCGAGCGACTCCGGGTCGAGCCGCTCGGCCCAAGCGGAGACGACCGTCGTATGGATTCGCCGCATCGGGACGTCGTGGCGGAGCGCGAAGAGCTCACCGGGCTCGCGGCGGACGATCGCGTCGGTCGCGAACGCTTCGGCGATCGCCGCCAGCTGCAGCCCCTCGCCGGGCTGGATGTCGAGCCCGGGAACGCCGGCGAGGCCCCACCTCCGCGGACCGCCGTCCTCGCAGGTCCATGGCTGCGGCCAGTAGCCGCGGCCCTCGCCGGTCTCTTGACTGCGGGTCAACAGCCGGCAGCGTCCCATATCGGAACGGCACCGGCCGGCGCGCGGAAGGCGCCGCCCTCCCGCGCTGTCCGGTCAGGACGGCGTCAGTAGTAGTGAGGCCTGCCGCCGACGGCCCGGCCCATTGCGCCGAGGATCCAGAAGATGAGGCCAAGCACGACGAGAATCGCGCCGATCACCCAGAGGATCCCGATGTTCGCAATCGCGCCGATGACCAGCAGGACGATTCCGAGAATGATCATTTGCTCGCTCCTTTCCCAAGCCCCGACTACCCGTTTCCTTGCGGCGCCAACCGGCGAGACCGAAAGCGGGCATCCCGCTGGACAGCAGCCCGTCACAGGGGTACGTTGAACGCGAACGACGAGAGGAGAAACCGATGTCTGACGATGCCTTGTTCCTGGGATGGGGTCAGGTGGTTCGGGGTCGCGAGGAGAAGGCCGTGTCGGTCTTCAACGAGTCGATCGAGTACTACGGCCGGCTCCAGCAGGAGGGGAAGCTCGAGAGCGTCGAGCCGTGGTTTCTGCAGCCCCACGGCGGCGACCTCGAGGGCTTCATCATCCTCCGCGGCGAGCCCGCGCAGCTCGACGAGATCCTCCGCAGCCCCGAGTTCGAGAGATTGCAGGCCCGGGTCGGGATGATCGTCGATCGTCTCGGAATCGTGCCCGCCGTGACCGGCAGCTCGTTGGCACGTGGGATGGGCCAGTTCCAGGAGGCGATCGGGGACCTCGGCGGCTGACGCCGAGCCCGGCGACGCCGTTCGAATCCGCGATGCGGGCCGCGGCCGCGCGGCCCGTCGCCCGATAATGGCGCGATGCTGTTCGAGCTCGAGCGCGTGTCGCTGCGCCGTGGCGGCGAGCCGGTCCTGGTCGAGCTCTCGGCCCGCTTTCCGGAAGGCGTCAGCGCCGTCGTCGGTCCCTCGGGCTCGGGGAAGTCGACGCTGCTCAGGCTGCTCGACCGTCTCTCCGACCCCGATCAGGGCGTGGTCAGGTTCCGCGGAACCGATACGCGCGAGCTCGACCCGCTGCAGCTTCGCCGCGAGGTCGCGCTCGTGCCCCAGCTCCCGGCCCTGCTCGACGGCACGGTCGCCGACAACCTCAGCTTCGCCGCCGGGCTGAGCGACCGCGATCCCGACGTCGACCGGCTGCTCGGCCTTGCCGGCCTCGACGGCTCGTTCGCCGACCGCGACGTCGAGCGTCTTTCCGTCGGCGAGCAGCAGCGGACGATGATCGCGAGAGCGCTGGCGACGGAGCCGGACGTGCTGCTCCTCGACGAGCCGACATCGGCTCTCGACGAGCAAGCCCGCGACTCGGTCGAGCGCACGGTCGTCGATCTGCACCGCAAGCTCGGCAACTCGATCGTGATCGTCACCCACGACCCCGGACAGGCGCGGCGACTGGCCGAGTGGGTCGTCCGGATCGACGCCGGACGGCTCGTCGAGCAGGGTGCGGCGGCGGGGATCCTGGCGTGATCGGCATCGACGTCACGATCGGCGAGGTCGCGGCATCGCTCGTCCTCGTCGCGATCGCGGCCGCGATCTCGCGCTGGCGCGGCGCCGGGCTCGAGGCCGATATCGGGATCGCCGTCGTGCGCAGCTTCGTGCAGCTGACCGCGATCGGCTTCGTGATCACGGCGATCTTCGACGAGGACAGCCTGCTCCTCGTCGTCGCCCTGCTCGCGGTCATGGTCGTTTTCGGCGCGTTCACGGCGCGGGCGCGGGCCCGGCACGTCCCGGGGGCGCTGACGCCGCTGCTCTTCGCGCTCGCGCTGTCGGCGACCGCGACGCTCGGTCTCGTCCTCGGGCTCGGGATCTTCCCGGCTGAGCCGCGCTACCTGGTGCCGGTCGGCGGGATGGTGATCGGCAACGCGATGACCGCCTCGGCGGTGGCGCTGAACCGGCTCGGGGACGAGATGCGAACCGAAGCGCCGCGAGTCGAGGCGACGCTCGCGCTCGGAGCGACCTCCCGCCGGGCCGCCGCGCCGAGCGTCCGCCGGGCCCTCCGCTCGGGGACCATCGCCCTCGTCGACTCGACGAAGACGACCGGGCTGATCTTCTTCCCGGGCACGATGGTCGGCATGCTGCTCGCCGGCGCCGACCCGACCGACGCCGTTCGCCTCCAGCTCATCCTCCTCTACGTGCTGCTCGGCGCCGTCGCGATCTCAGCGCTGACGGCGACGACCCTGGCCTACCGCAACTTCTTCACCGCCGCCGAGCAGCTCCGCGACCGCGGCGACGGCGGCGGGCAGCCCGCTCAGTAGAAGCCGAGCCGGGCCAGCGGCTCGGTCAGCTCGCGCTCCTCGTAGGAGAAGTGCGAGTTCATCGCGTCGGTGAGGAGGTCGACCGCGGCGCGCAGCTCCGCCATCCCCTCCGGCTCCGACGAGACGAGGTCGATCAGCGCCTCGTCGACCCGCTCGAGGATCTCGGCGATCGCCTCGTGCTCCTCGCCGAGGCGGTCGAGGACGGCGGCGAGGCGCGCGTCGCCGCGACGCAGATGCGGGAAGACGCTGCGGTCCTCGAGCGTGTGGTGGCGGGTGACGTTGCCGCAATAGGTCTCGCAGAAGGTGCCGAGCGTCCAGTTGTTCTGCCGGATCGCCATCCGGTTCAGGTAAGAGCGGACCGCGGCGGCGTTCGTCGTTCCCTGATCGACCTGCTCGATCAGATCGCGCAGCCGGACGAGCTCCGCGCGGAGCATGTCGTGGACGTCGACGAGATGCCGCCCGGCGGCCTGCTCGTCGGGGCTGTACTCCCGGGCGCGATCCGGATCCGGGCCGCTCGGACGCTCGTCCTCGTCCCAGGGCGCCTCGGAGCTGAGGCGGACGCCGTCGTCCGGCGTCGGCGTCACCTCGAGGCCGCCGCTCGGGGCCGCCCCACCAGCATCGCCCGCCGGGACCGCGGATGCTGCCGCCCGGCCGCTTCCCGGCCGCGAGCGTTCGGCCTCGACGAGCTCCCGCGTCCGTGGCGCGGTCTCCTCGGCCCAGGCGCGGATCGCCGGCTCCTCGTCGGCGGCGAGGATGAACGCGCTGATCCCGGTCTCGAGCGCGAGATCGGCGAGCTGCTCGGGCCAGCTCGACGGCTCGCCGGATGGAAACGTCTCGCCGCCGACGGAGCCGACGTTGAGCATCCGCCGGATGTCGCCGGGCCGGCGCCCTGCCCGCTGGGCGCCTTCGTCGATCACCGCGCACATCTCACCGAGCTCGGCGATCGCCGCGTAGCCGACGCTCGGTATCCAGCCGTCCGCCTTCGCTCCGGTCAGCCGCAGCATCCGCGGCTTGTACGCACCGAGCCAGATCTCGACGTCGTGCGCCGGCGCCGGCCCCGGGTGCGCCCCGGCGAGGCGGTGGTGGGTGCCGTCGACGCGGGCGGAGCGCTCCCCGGTGTTCCAGATCGACCGGATCACGTCGATCGCCTCGGAGAGCGCATCGACGCTCTCCCCGGGCTTCAACCGCTCGCCCCCCATCGCGGCGATCCCGTCCCAGAACGCGCCGGCACCGAGGCCGAGCTCGATCCGGCCGCCGCTGAGGATGTCGAGGCTGGCGACGCTCCGTGCCAGCACGGCCGGATTGCGGAGCGGCAGGTTGGCCACGTTCGGCGCCAGCCGCACGGTCTCGGTCTCGGCCGCCAGGTAGGAGAGGAGGGTCCAGGTGTCGAGGAATCGCGCCTGGTAGGGGTGATCCTGGAACGTCACCAGGTCGAGGCCGACGACGTCGGCGAGCTTCGCCGCCGCGATCGCCTGCCCGGGTCGCTCGGCGGAGGGGATCGCGAAGATCCCGAACTGAAGCTCATGGCCGTAGTCGATCACGCAGGCAGGCTACGACCTCGCGTCCGCCGCCACCGCTGCGCCGCTCCCGCCGGGGGCCCGTCCCTAGGATCGAGGACGTGGAGGCCGGCGCGACGCATGTCCCCGATCAGAGCGTTCCCCGCCGGCGGGAGCTGCTCGCGGCCCTGGCGGCGCCGCTTCGCAGCTTCCTCAGCACCGAGGCGGGCAGCGCCGGGCTGCTGCTGGCCGCGACGGCGATCGCGCTGGTCTGGGCGAACTCGCCGCTCTCCGACTCCTACCAGTCGCTCTGGAGCACCGATCTGTCGATCCGGATCGGCAGCAACGAGCTGAGCCTCGATCTCGCCCACTGGGTGGACGACGGTCTGATGGCGGCGTTCTTCTTCGTGATCGGACTGGAGATCCGCCGCGAGCTGTCGATGGGCGAGCTCACCGAGCGCCGCCGGCTCGCCATCCCCGGGATCGCCGCCGTCGGCGGCATGGTGGTGCCGGCGCTGCTGTACCTCGCGCTCAATCCCTCCGGCGAGGCGGCGAACGGCTGGGGCGTGGTGATCGGGACCGACACCGCGTTCCTGCTCGGCGCACTCGCGCTCGTCGGTCCGGATTGCCCGACCCAGTTGCGCGTCTTCCTACTGACGCTGACGATCGCCGACGACATCGCCGCGATCGCCGTGATCGGTGCCGTGTACTCCGATTCGATCGATCTCGTCGCGGTTGCCGTCGGTGCCGCCTGCCTCGTGATCATCGTCGCCCTCGGCCGTCTCCGGGTCTGGCGTGGCTCCGTGTATGCGATCGTCGGCGCCGTCCTCTGGGTCGCCGCGGTCGAGTCGGGCCTGCACCCGACGATCGCCGGGATGGCGGCGGGCCTCTTGATCACGGCCCGGCCGCCGGAGCGCGAACAGGTCGAGCACGCGGCGTCCCGGTTCCGGGCTTTCCGGCAGTCGCCCCTTCCCGACGTCGGCTACGAGGCGAAGCAGAGCCTCCAGAAGGCGGTGTCGCTGAACGAGCGCCTGCAGACGGCGATGCACCCGTGGACCAGTTTCGTGATCGTGCCGATCTTCGCGCTCGCCAACGCCGGGGTCGACCTCCGTGACGGGGTCCTCGGCGACGCCTTGACCTCGCCGGTCACCTGGGGCGTCGTCCTCGGCCTCGTCGTCGGCAAGCTCGCCGGGATCGGCGCCGGCGCGCTCGGCGCCGTCCGTCTCGGCCTTGGGCGGCTGCCGCAGGGCGTCGGCTCCGGGCAGGTCGTCGGCGGGGCGGCGCTGTCGGGCATCGGCTTCACGGTCTCGCTGCTGATCGCCGGGCTCGCGTTCGACTCGCCGGCCCTGCACGACGAAGCCACGGTCGGAGTGCTGATGGCCGGCGCGATCGCGATCGGCGTCGGCTGGATCGTCTTCCGCCTCGCCGCCGTCCTCCGCGGCGAGCGCACCGCCGGGCTGCCGCGGAAGCTCGACATGGCGGTCGATCCCGAGCGCGATCACATCCGCGGCGCGGTCGCGGCGTCGCTGACGCTTGTCGAGTACGGCGACTTCGAATGCCCATTCTGTGGTCGAGCCACCGGCGTGCTCAGGGACCTCCGCGAGCGCTTCGGCGACGACCTCCGGTACGTCTTCCGGCACCTCCCGCTCGCCGACGTTCACGAGCACGCCGAGATGGCGGCCCAGGCCGCCGAAGCGGCGGCCCTCCAGGGGAGCTTCTGGGAGATGCACGACCTGCTCTTCCGCCACCAGGACGAGCTCGAATGGGCCGACCTCGTCGGCTACGCCGGGGAGCTCGGGCTCGACGTCGAGCGGTTCGTCCGCGACCTGTCCGAGGGCCGCTGCGCCGAGCGGGTCCGCGAGGACGTCGTCAGCGCCGAGGCGAGCGGCGCGCGCGGGACACCGACGTTCTTCATCGGCGAGCAGCGCCACATCGGCCCCTATGACACCGAGACCCTCGCCCGCGAGCTCGAGTCGCAGCGCTCGCCGGCCGGCGTCTGAGTCGAACAGCTTCGACTCGCGGGGAATCCGGGGGTAGGCTCGACTTCGTGGCCCACGAGCATCACGAGGGCGACGAGCCGGTCCGGCTCACCCGCTGGCAGCGTCTCGGCATCCGGGAGCTGCGGCGAAAGGCGGGCCGCGACGGCGGCGAGCCGTTACAGCCGGAGGACTGGAAGATCGCGTGGAAGCTGCACTCGACCGGCGCCGGCGGAGTCGTGGGCCGGTTCCTGCGCTCGCTGCCGAGCAGCCCACGCTGTTGCATTTGCGGCGCGCCGTTCGCCGGGCCGGGAAGCCGCATCGCCGGACCCCTCGGCTACCGGCCTTCGCGAAAGAATCCGACGATCTGCTCCGTCTGCGTCGAGTTCTCGCCTCCCGGGGGAATGAACATGGAGACGGGGGTGCTGTTCGCCGACCTCCGCGGCTTCACGGAACGCTCGGAGGGAATCGATCCACGCGAAGTCTCGGAATCGCTGCGGCGCTTCTACCGCTGCGCCGAGGACGTCCTCTTCCCGGAGGCCGTGATCGACAAGCTGATCGGCGACGAGGTGATGGCGATCTACCTCCCCGAGCTGCAGCCGGGCATCGAGCCCGAGGACGTGCCGGTCCTGATGCTCGACCACGCTCGCGGGCTGCTCCGCGCGGTCGGCTATGGATCAGCGACCGAACCGTTCGTCGAGATGGGCATCGGCCTCGACGCCGGCGAGGCCTTCGTCGGCAACATCGGCCAGCGGGCGCTCTACGACTTCACGGCGGTCGGCGACATCGTCAACACCGCATCGCGGCTGCAGGGGCAGGCGGCCGGCGGCGAGATCGTGCTCTCCGAGAGGGTGGCGTCGGGACTCGGCGGCGGCGCCGGCACCCGGGTCGAGCTCGAGCTCAAGGGCAAGACCGGGCCGCAGGTCGCTTATCGGCTCACCGTCTAGCTGATCCAGTGGGTGGAGACGGCTCGCGTACCCGGCTGGAGCTCCTCCGCGAGCCCGAAGCGGCGGCGGCGGCCGAGCAGCGCCTGCGCCCAGTCGACGGCCGTGTAGTCGAGCGCGGCGAGCAGGCCGGGCAGGCGCAGCAGCGGGCCGCGCCCGTCGCCGGTGCGAGCGAGCTGGATCCGGTGCCAGCCGGTTCCCCCGGCGGGCCCGAGGATCCGGCGGACCTGCCGCGGCCCGCCGAGGCGTGGGCCGGGCCGGTCGAGGACGTCGGTCTCCCCGGCGACGAACCGGCCCGCCAGGCCGGGGCGGACGGCGAGCGGCCGGCCGACGCCGACGACGTCACAGACGCCGCCGGCCAAGGCCCGGTCGACCTCGGCGCGCGTCCGGAACCCACCGGTCAGCATCACCGGCACGTCGACCGCCGCGGAGAGCGCGGCGGCGGAGCTCCAGAACGGCGACTCGTGGTCGCTTCGCAGGTCGACCCCGTCGGCGCCGTAGCCGACCATCGCCGGCCGCTCGTAGGTGCCACCGGAGACCTCGATCAGGTCGATGCCCGCCGCCTCGAGCCGGCGGCCGAGCTCGGCGAGGTCGGCATCGGCGCCGTCGCGGGCATCGAGCTTGACACTGAGGGCGGCCCCGGCCGGCAACGTCTCCCGCATTGTCGCGACGGTCTCGAGCAGAAGCCGCGCCCGGCCCTCGAGATCGCCGCCGTAGGCATCGCTGCGGCGGTTGAGATCGGGGTCGAGAAAGCCGCTGAGCAGGTAGCCGTGGGCACCGTGGATCTGGATGCCGGGGAAGCCGGCGGCGACCACCCGGGCCGCGGAATCGACGAACCTCGCCCTGACGTCGGCGATCTCGGCGGCCGTAAGCGCCCGCGGGCGCCCAAAGGCGCCGACGAGGTCCACGGCGGGGCCGTCGGAGGGGCCGACCGGGTGCGGCTGCACCCAGCGGTTCTCCTGCCGCCCCGGATGCGAGACCTGGACGAGCGTCGGCGCGGCGGCGGCGCTCGCCGCCCAGCGTCGCAGGGCCGCCTCGTCGGTCGCGGCATCGACGACGACGTTGCGGGCGCGCTCGAGGTGACGGCGATCGATCATCACGTTCCCGGTCAGGATCAGTCCCGCACCGCCCGCGGCGTTCGCCGCGTAGAGGCGGACGTGCCGCTCGGTCGGATCGTTGCGCGAGTCCGAGATCCCCTCGGTCATCGCGGCGCGCCCGAGCCGGTTCGCCAGCACCAGGCCGCACGGCAGCTCGAGCGGATCGGTCAGCGCGGCGCCCACGGGCCGAACCTAACAGCGGGCCGGGGCCGGCAGCGTGCGGCGGCGCACGGAACGCGGCCCTGGCCCCGGCTCCGCCCTCGCCTCGGGGCATATAGTCGTCGTCATGCGGGGAGCGCAGCGGAGCCGCGGGCGGGGCCGGGCCGGGCTCGGCCCGGCGATCGGGTTGATGCTGGCTGCGCTGCTCGTCGCCGCCGCGCCGGCCGCGGGCGCCGGCGAGCGGATCGGCGACCGGTTCGCCGCCGCCAATCGCTGCCTCACCGTCGCGACCGGCGCCGGGTTCATCGCCGCGACTGCGGACGGCTACCGCGTCACCCGGGACCGGGCTCAGGCGGAGCCGTTCTTCTTCGAGCCGACCGGCCTCGGCCGCTACCTGCTCTACGACTCCGGCCGGCGCCTGCTCGCTGCCGGCGGCGGCGCCGGGATCGAGCGCGCGACAGCGCCCGGCCGCCGCGCCGAGTGGGCGCTGCGGAGGGCGATGCCACGATCGTTCCGGGTCAAGCTCGTCCACGGTCCCGGCCGGCTCGCGGTCGCCGGGAGTGACTCCCTGGTCCGCGGCGCGGGCGCCGGACGCGCGGGCCGGTTCCGGCTCGTGCCCGCCCACGGCTGCTCCCGCTACCCCGACCCCTCCCCCGGCACGAGCGGCGAGCCGGGGCCCTCGGTGAATCCGGACGGAACCGTGCGCGGCTTCGTCGACACCCACCTCCACATCACCGCCGACATGCGCGCCGGCGGGCGGGTCATCGACGGCAAGGCCTACGACCGCTATGGGGTCACCCGTGCGCTCGGACGCGACGCCCGCAACCACGGCCCCGACGGCAGCGCCGACGTGACCGGCAACCTGCTCCGGACCGGCCTGCCGTTCGGGACCCACGACGTCCACGGTTGGCCGACGTTCACCGGCTGGCCCGTCCACGACACCAACACCCACCAGCAGACCTACTTCCGGTGGCTCGAGCGGATGTGGATGGCAGGTGAGCGGATCGTCGTCGCGCAGACGATCGAGGACGAGCCGCTCTGCCGGATCGAGCCGGTGCGGGCGCACTCCTGCGACGAGGAGCACACGATCGCGCTCGAGGTCCGGAGGCTGCGGGGCCTGCAGCGCTACGTCGACGCGCAGAGCGGCGGCCCCGGCGAGGGCTGGTTCCGGATCGTCTCCGGGCCCGAGCAGGCCCGCCGCGTCGTCGAGCGCGGCAAGCTCGCGGTCGTGATCGGCGCCGAATGGTCGAACCCGCTCGGCTGCTCGGAACGCGCCGACTGCACGCGGGCCGACGTCGACCGCGGCATCGCGCGCCTCCGCAGGCTCGGCGTCCGCAGCACCTTCATCGCCCACTGGGTCGACAACGGGTTCGCCGGCGCGGCGCTCGAGGGCGGGACGAAAGGCACCTTCATCAACGTCTTCAACGCCCTCCAGAACGGCCGCTACCTCCGCTCCGGCCCCTGCCCGCATCCGAGCCAGGGCGAGGAGATCAACACGTTGAGCCCGCTCGAGATGCAGATCCTCTCGCAGTTCTTCCCGGCAACTCAGGGGCTGGAGCCGATGCCCGACTATCCGCCCGGCCGGCAGTGCAACAGCAAGGGGCTGACGAAGCTCGGCGCCTACTTCGTCCGCCGGCTGATGGCCAACCACATGCTGATCGAGGTCGACCACATGAGCGAGCTGGCACGCGAGCGGGTCCTGAGAATCGCCGCCCGGCACGACTATCCGCTCGTCTCGAGTCACACCGGCACCGGCGGAAGCTGGACCGGCGGCGAGCTCCGCAGCCTCTACCGGAGCGGCGGCTTCGCCTCGGCAACGCCCGCCGACGCGCCCGGGCTGGCCGCGAAGATCCTCGGCTTCCGCGACTTCCGCGACCGCGGTCGCTACTTCGGCGTCGGGATCGGCACCGACACCGGCGGCTTCTCCTCCCTCCCCGGCCCGGAGCCGCAGGACCGGATCGAATATCCGTTCCGCGGCTACCGCAGCGACGTCCGCTTCCGCCGTCAGCGGACCGGCGAGCGCACCTTCGACCTCAACGAGGACGGGGTCGCCCACTACGGGCTCTTCGCCGACCTCCTGAACGCGGTTCAGAGCGAGCCCGACGGGCCGCAGGCGATGCGGACCCTGTTCCGATCCGCCGAGGCCTACCTGCAGATGTGGGAGCGCGCCCGGCGCGGCAGCTGACCAGGAGCGCGGCCCGGCGGCCGCGACGCCGCTGCTGCGAACCCGGTGACAGCGGTCAAGGGTCGGCGCTCCCGGTCCGATAGGGACCTGGTGGAGGCCTCGACCGATCCCGATCGCACCGACGCGCGGCTGGACCCCGCGGCGACGGCGACGCCGCAACGCAGGCTCGGCGACGTCGTCGTCGATCTCGGCTTCGCCGATCGCGGCATCGTCGAGGCGACCGTCGCCCTCGCTCGCGAGGACGGCAGGCCGATCGGCCAGGCGCTCGTCGAGGGCAACGTCATCGACCCCCACCAGCTCGCGCAGGCGCTGGCGGCGCGGAACGGGCTCGACTACGTCGACCTGAGCAGCTTCGAGGTCGACCACGGCGCCGCGAACATGATCAGCAGCGCCGAGGCCCGCCGCTACCGGGCGATCCCGATCGCATTCGTCGGCGACGACATGCTGCTCGTCGCCACCGCCGACCCGGCGAACCTGTTCGGCCTCGACGGGATCGCGATCGCGACCGAGCGCAAGGTCCGGCCGATGGTCACGACGCCCGAGGACCTCGAGGCGCTGATCGGCCAGCTCTCACGGCTGATCGACTCGGTCGACGAGGTCGACATGGCGACCGAGGACGAGGAGGACCGCGAGCCCGAGATCGAGCTCCGCGAGTCCGCCGACGAGGCCCCGGTCGTCAAGCTCGTCCACACGCTGATCGCCGACGCCGTCAACCGCGGCACCTCCGACATCCACCTCGATCCGAGCGGCGGCGACCTCCGCGTCCGTTTCCGGGTCGACGGCGTCGTCGTCGACTCGGCGACGGTCCCGAAGCGGCTCGCGACCGGGCTGATCTCGCGGATCAAGATCATGGCCAACCTCGACATCGCCGAGCGCCGGGTACCGCAGGACGGGCGAATCGGACTGAGCGTCGACGGCCGCTTCATCGACATCCGCGTCGCGACGCTGCCGGTCATGCGCGGCGAGTCGGCGGTGCTGCGCATCCTCGACAAGGACCGGCTGGTCATCGACCTCGACGAGCTCGGGATGCGGGCGGACGACCGCGCGACGCTCGAACATGCGGTCGGCCGGAGCAGCGGCGCCGTCCTCGTCACCGGCCCGACGGGCTCGGGCAAGACGACGACCCTCTACGCGACCCTGGCCGAGATCAACACGCCGGAGAAGACGCTGATCGCGATCGAGGACCCGGTCGAGTACGAGCTCGACGGCGTCAAGCAGATCCAGGTGAGCCCGAAGGTCGGCCTCACCTTCGCCTCGGGCCTCCGCTCGATGATCCGCTCCGACCCCGACGTCCTGATGGTCGGCGAGATCCGTGACCGCGAGACCGCGCAGATCGCGATCGAGTCGGCGCTGACCGGCCATCTCGTCCTCTCCACCCTGCACACCGGCGACGCGCCGATGGCGCCCGCCCGCCTGATCGAGATGGGGATCGAGCCGTTCCTGATCGCTTCGGCGATCGAGTGCGTCGTCGCCCAGCGACTCGTCCGGCGCCTCTGCGACGAGTGCAAGCGCGCCGTCGAGATACCCGCCGACGAGCTGCGCCGGAGCGGTCTCGACGTCGGCGACGGGGCGATCGAGGCCTATGAGCCGGTCGGCTGCGTGCGCTGCAACGGCTCCGGCTTCCGCGGCCGCGTCGGCGTCTACGAGGTCATGCGGGTCTCGGAGTCGATCCGCTCGCTGATCCTCGACCGTGCCTCGGGCGCCGAGATCGCGGCCGCCGCCACCGGAGACGGCATGCAGCGGATGCCGGCCGACGGCCTCGACAAGGTCCGCCGGGGGCTCACCTCAGTCGCCGAGGTCCTCCGCGTCCTCGACGCCTGAGCGCCGGCCGCCCTCGCGTCAGTTGCCGGTCGTGTACTTCCAGGTCGTCGGGTTGGCGACGGTTTTGCCGGCGAGGTCCTTGGCGGTCCCGGCGATCGCTGCCGTGTAGCGCGTGTTGGCCGCCAGCGGCGTGCTCGGGGTGAAGATCAGCGAGTTGCCGTACCACGCCAGGCTGCCGGCGACGCTGGCTCCGCCGCTGGTCCGCTTCAGCGAGAAGGCGCTCTCGGCCGAGCGCTTGTCCATGGACTTGTTGAAGGCCGCGATCGTCACCGAGCCACGGGCGACCCCGGTGGCACCCGCAACCGGATAAACGGACTCGACGATCGGTCGGCTGGTCGTCGTGAACCGCCATGTCATCGCCGCCGGCAATGGGTTCCCGGCAACGTCCCGCGCCGCAGTCGAGAGGCTCACCGTGTACTGGGCGCCGCCGACGAGGCTGTAGTTGGGTTTGAAGATCAGCGCGTTGCCGAACCAGCCGAAGGTGCCGCCGATGGGTTTTCCGTTCGCGGTCCGCTTCAGCGAGAAGGCGCCCTCGGCTGCCGGCTTGTCCATCGCGGTGTCGAAGATGACGACGAGGGATGCGTTCGGCAGCACCTCGGTGGCGTTCTCACCCGGCACAGCAACCTGGACGACCGGCTGCGTCGCGGTCGTGAACTGCCAGGTCTTCGCCGACTCGATGCCCGTGCCGGCGCTGTCGCGAGCGCCGGAGCCGACCGAGGCCGTGTAGCCCGTCCCGCCGTCGAGCGGGACTGCCGGGGTGAAGCTGACCTCGTTGCCGTTCCAGCTGAAGCTGCCCGGGACCGTGGCCCCGTCGCTGTTCCGCGTCAGCGAGAACGCCGCCTCCACGGAGGACTTGTTCATCGCGCGGTCGAACGCCGCAGTGACCTTCGTCGTCCGGGCTACGGCGGAGGCGTCCGCGGCCGGACTCACCGACGACACCGTCGGCGGCGCCGCGGTGCGCACGTTCACCATCTTCGCCACCGAGGGGACGCCGGCACCGTCGATCAGGAACAGCATGTAGGGACCCGGCGGCGCGATGTTGGCGTTGGCCGGAGCCGTGGCGTTGATCGTTCCCCCCGCGGCGGTGAACGAGAGCGGCACGTAGCGCTGCTCCATGTTCACCGAGTGCGTCACCGCGCCGAGCCGGACGAGTGCGACCTTGCTGATCGATCCAGCGTCAGGCGTCGAGATCGAGAAGGCGGAGTTGTAGTCGACGTCACCCGGTGCGGAGCTGATCGTGGGCCGGGTGGCGAGCTGTCCAGATCCATCGCTCTTGAAGAGGTACGGCGGCGAGAAGACCTCGGCGTTCTTCGCCAGGTAGCCGACGGAGTTGCAGATCCCGCAGATCCCACCGCCGGCGGAGAGGACCCGGCCATCGGGCAGGAGCAGCGCCGTGGAGTGGTACTGGCGGGTCACCTGCATCGCCGCGAGTTGCCGCCAGTGCCCTGTTGCCGGGTTCCAGAGCTCGGCCGGGTAGACCCCGGCATTGAGGTCGACGAGCTGCGCCCCGGACGAGTTGCCGCCGGTGGCGAGCACGGTGCCGTCGGCGAGGACCGTGAGGTTGTGCTGGCGCCGGCCGAAGTTCATCGGGTCGGTCGCCGCGACCTGCGGCGTCGGCCCGTTCAGGTCGATCACCCGGGCGTCCTTGCTCGAGGGGCCGCCGCCGGCGACGAGGATCTTGCCGATGTCGAACATCGCGTGGCTCCCGTAGTCGCGGTTCAGCGAGTCACGCTGGCCGAAGCCCTGCCAGGAGCCGGTTCCGGACGTGTCGAGGCTGCGCAGCGACTGGTCGGGACCGGAGTAGAAGGCGCGGCCGTCGGGCCCCACGTCGATCCACGGGTACAGCGGCAGCGACAGCGACGCATCGGTGAGGGCGCGGAGGCTGCGGTCCGTCTGGAGCACCTCCGGGACCGGCGGGCCACCCGAGGTGATCAGCGACTCGCCGTTGCTCAGCGGGGTGACGCTCGGATACCAGCGCCCGGCGGCCATGTCCGGCCCCCGGCTCCAGGCGTTGGTGTCGGAGTCGAAGAAGTGCGTCTGGACGATGCCTTCGAGCTGGGCGTTCTTGTTGCCGCCCGCAACGAACACCGACCCGTCGACCAGGTGGGCCAGGCCGCTGCAGAAGATGTTGAACCCGGACAGGTCCACCGGCGTCTGCGAGCCGGTCGCGGGGTCCCAGACCGTCGCGCGGGTGTGGTCGTGGACGTCGTAGCTCTCGGTCGGCAGGTCGCCCACCGAGTCATAGGCGAGGACCTTCCCGGTCTCGAGCAGCGCGACGTGGATTCCGACGACCGGCCAATCGACGACCGGCCCCCAGCTGCCGAGCTGGCCCGGATCCTGGGGGGGCCCCGCCGCGGCGGCCGTGAAGCGGTCCGGGGTCGCCGCCAGCGTCCGCCGCTCGAACCGCTGCGCCGTTGCATGGTCGAGCGGCGCCACGGCATCCTCCTCGAAGTGGCCGGCCGCTGTGCTCACCGAGGGCTCGTGCGCCGGTGCCGGC
>Ga0207657_10002057_pt1 | contig 21773 bp, 22 predicted proteins | sample KBSC33metaG_FD_184316 | JGI IMG/M metagenome (GOLD analysis project Ga0207657, IMG submission 184316) | Corn rhizosphere microbial communities from Kellogg Biological Station, Michigan, USA - KBS C3-3 metaG (SPAdes) (version 2) | ecosystem: Host-associated > Plants > Roots > Rhizosphere > Soil ... | reverse complement strand
CGCGATCGGGCTGCTCCTGTTCCTGGCCGTGATGATTGCGGTGATCTGGATCGAGCGCCGGCCGATCGCCACGCATTTCCTGAAGAATGAGTTCGAAAGCCGCGGAGTCACCGCGACATATCGGCTCGACAAGGTGGGCTTCCGGACACAGCAGGTCAGCAACCTCGTCATCGGCGACCCGAAGAACCCCGATCTCATCGCCAGGAAAGCGATCATCCAGATGCGCCTCAAGCTGGACGGCAGCTTCCGGGTCTATCGGGTGGTCGCTCGCGGCGTCCGGCTTCGCGGCAAGCTCGTCCACGGACGCGTCAGCTGGGGCCAGCTCGACAAGCTCCTGCCGCCCCCGAGCAACAAGCCCTTCCAACTGCCCAACATCGTCCTCGACGTCGCCGACAGCAGCATTTCGCTCGCGACTCCGTTCGGGCCGGTCGGGGTGGCGCTGGAGGGCAACGGCCGGCTGAGCGGCGGATTCAAGGGTCATGTCGCGGTGTCGAGCCCCAAGCTCGTGCCGGGCCGCTGCGAAGCGATCGACCTTCGGACCTATCTCGCGGTCTCGGTCGTCGCGCGCCACCCGCAGGTCGAAGGTCCGGTGACGCTGGCTTCGCTGCTTTGTCCCGCAAGCCATCTCTCGGTCATTGCTCCGAGGTTCGAGGCGAAGACGAAGTTCAACGAGTCGTTCACAAGCCTCGAGGGGCGGGGCCGGATGGCGATCAGCACGATGACCGCGGGCGCCAACGGACTCTCCGCCTTCACCGGCGAGCTTACATACAAAGGGTCGCTGACCGACGTCCGCGGCCAGGTCAAGCTCGCCGCGCAGAGATCGCGCCTCGCCACGATCTATGCCGACCGGACGAGGCTCTATGGCGGCTACCGTCTTGGAATCGGCGCCGGCACCTTCACGATGCTCGGCGGCTTCGCAGCCGACAACGCGACTCTCGACCCCTCGATGCTCGCCGGTGTGGTCGCACCGCTGAAGGCTGCAAGCGGGACGCCTATCGGACCGGTTGCGACCAGCATCGCCAACGCGCTGAGCCGGACCGCGCACAATTTCAACATCGGCGGCCACATCGGCGTGGTGAATTTCCCCGGCGGCGGCGCGGCGCGGATCACCGATGCGAACATCATCGGTCCGAACAGGGCCCACGCGAACGTTTCCGGCGGAAGCGGTTTGACGTATTATTGGCCGACCTACGCGCTTCGGATCGACGGCGCGATCGACATGGGCGGTGGCGGTCTTCCCTCGGGCCGGGTCACGCTTCACCAGCAGCGCCCCGGCGGCCCGTTGACGGGCGTTGCCGATCTCGCACCGTACAGCGCGGGCGGCGAGCGGCTTGCGCTTTCGCCGATCCGCTTCGGGCCGGGCCCCGGCGGATCGACCGCGGTGAGCACAGTCGCGCTGCTCGACGGGCCGTTCCCGAACGGTCGCGTGCGCGCGCTGCGCCTGCCGATTGAGGGGCGGCTCGGCCCGGGCGGCGCATTCGCGGTCGGCACCGGCTGCGCAGTCGTCAGCTTCGATTATCTACAGATGAGCTCGCTTCAGCTCGGGCGCACCCGGCTGCCGGTGTGCCCGATCGGCCCCGCGATCCTCTACAAACGCGAGGGCGGGTCGGTGATCGCCGGCGCTCGGCTCGACCATCCCGTGCTCGACGGGCGGCTCGGGACTTCGCCGCTGCACCTTTCGGCGGCCAACGGACAGGTCACCGGCAAGCAGTTCGCCTTCAACAGCCTCGCGATGCGGCTGGGCAAATCCGAATCGCCCGTGCTGTTCGACGCGAACCGCCTCACCGGCAGCTTCGCCGGCTCCAGCCTCAGCGGCAAGTTCGACGGCGCAAAGGCGACCATCGGCACGGTCCCGCTGCTGCTCAGCCAGGCGAGCGGCAACTGGCGCTATCGCGGTAGCACCCTCACCGTCGACGGCTCGCTGATGGTCGAGGACCGCAATCCCGACCCACGCTTCTATTCGCTGGTCAGCGAGGACGTCCACATGACGATCGGCAACGATCTCGTCCGCGCCAACGGATCGCTCCACGAGCCCGAGACGGGCGCTCTCGTCACCAACGTCGACATCGAGCACCGGCTGTCGAGCGGCGCCGGTCACGCGACGCTCGATGTGCCCGGCATCACTTTCGGCCCGAATCTCCAGCCCGACCAGCTGACGCGCCTCACCGAAGGGGTCGTCGCTCTCGTCAACGGCACCGTCACCGGGCAGGGCCGGATCAACTGGAGCTCGGGCGGGGAAGTGACCTCAAGCGGCGACTTCGCGACGCAGGGCATGGATCTCGCCGCGCCGTTCGGCCCGGTGGCCGGGCTCAGCACGAGCCTCCATTTCACCGATCTGCTCAACATGGAGACCGCGCCGCTCCAGGTCGCCACCGTGCGGTCCATCAACGCCGGCATCACGGTCGAGAACGGGGTCCTCCACTACCAGTTGCTGCCCAACAACCTCGTGAAGGTCGAGCGCGGCGAATGGCCCTTCATGGGCGGCCGCCTCATCCTGCGTGAGACGGTCCTCAACTTCGGCACGCCAAGCGCAAAGCGGCTGACCTTCGAGCTCGAGGGATTCGACGCCAAGCAGTTCGTCGACAGCCTCGGCTTCGAGGGAATCGAACTCACCGGCACCTTCGACGGAGTTCTGCCCATGATTTTCGACGAGAACGGCGGGCGCCTCGTGGGCGGCCGGCTCGATTCGCGCGCGCCCGGAGGCGAGCTCAAATATACCGGGACCAAGCCCGAGGGCCTCGCTCCGGGCGTCGCCTTCGATCTGTTCAGCGACATCCGCTACAAATCGATGGTCGTCAGGCTGAATGGCGACCTCGCCGGCGAGTTCGCGACGACGATGACGATCGACGGCGTATCGCTCGGGCCGAGCCACGGCTTCGTCGCCGGGCTGGTCCACAAGGTCTTCTCGCAATTGCCGATCCGGCTGAACGTCAACATCAACGGGCCATTCCGGGCGATCATCCAGATGGCGAAGGGGTTCAAGGACCCGACGCAGGTGATCGCACCGGTGATGCCGTTCCCGATCGATTCGCCCGCTCTCAAGGTCGAGGTGCTGAGCACCAACAAGAACGAAGACCAGACAACCGTGCCGGCAGCTCGGACGCCGCAGGCCAATCAATCACCACCACCTGGAGGAACCAAGTGACCAGATCATGGACAAGGGCCGCCCGAATGGCGGCAGGCATCGCCGTGGCGGTGCCGCTCGCCAGCTGCATCTCGGTGAAGACACCCGACAAGCCGATCGACATCAACCTCAACGTCAACATCAAGCAGGAGGTTGTGGTCCGGCTTCAGCAGGACGTGCAGCAGATGATCCAGCAGAACCCGCAGGCCTTCCCGCCCGCGCCGACGAGGCCATGACGGCGGTCCGCGCTCTTCTGTTCGCGTTTGTGCTGCTCGCGGCCGCGCCGGCTGCCGCCCAGCCCGCGCTTGCCCAGGCGATCGGAGCCGGGCAGGTCGGCGAGCGCTCCGACGGCTATATGGCCGCGCTCGACGGCGCCTCGGCCGAGGTTCGCCGCCAGGTCTCCGCGGTCAATATCCACCGGCGCAAGCTCTATATCGAGCTCTCGCAGCGCCGGAACGTGACCCCCGAGCTGGTCGGCATGGCGACCGCCTGCCAGCTCTTCTCTGATCTCGCGCCCGGCGCGGCATACCAGCTCGAGGACGGCGTCTGGCGCAGGCTCGCGGCAGGGCAGAAAGTGCCGCTACCCTCTTACTGCCGCTGAGCCTCGAAGGAGGCGCGATATTGCAGCTTGAGGGCAGCGACCAGCCGCGCCGTCACCGGTACGACCACTGAATACGCGCCCTCGACATAGGGTCCGGCCACATAAGGCGAGGCAGTGAAATCGATCGCATCGAAGCGGCCATTCTTGTTGCGGTCGACGGGTGCGATCGCGAGATCGGAATATTTGGGGCACTCATTGAACTCGGGAAGGTCGAGCTTCGCGCCCTCGCGCTTCTTCGCCCGCTGCGCATCGAGGCGCTTGCAATAAGCGGAGTGAGTAAGGGCGCTGAAATCTCCGCTGCGGATGAACAGCGATCCCAATCTGACCTCGCGCGAAGTGCGGCGATCCCAGAGAAGCGCTCCATAGCTGGTGTTCGGGTGTGCGCCGCCGGTGAAGGAACCCTTCTCGTTCTGGAGCGATAGGAGCCGCACCGATTCGCCCGCGGTGGCCCATTGCATCGAATAATAATGCGCGTTGAAGTTGCGGCTCTGCGACTTGGCGAGCTGCTGGTCCTCACGGGCATTGGCGCGAGCCTCGCGCAGCGCCTTCGCCATGTCGGCACGGAAGCGCCGGTCGAGCGTCGGGATCGCGGCTGCCTCCGCGGGCCATCCATAGCTGAACTCGAGCGCCTTGGTGTCGTGCTCGACCTTCACCGGCTTCGCGCCGACGGCTGCTGCGCAGAACAGCGCGGCGGCTGGAAAAATCCCCCATCTCATGGCTCTAGGGACTACAGCCGAAGCGCGCGGTTGACTATCTCCCGCCCCGTTCATAAAGGGTCCGCGCCTTGGCGGTGCCGCTTTCCGCCATGTTCCTCGTCCTTGCCTGGCCCCATTGATTTTCGGCGGGGGCGACGCACAGGAGAAGACATGGCTGATGACGATACCGGCGAGGTCCCGAAGCTTCCGCCAGACGCACGGCTCGATTCGCTCGATAAGCGGCTCGACCGGATGCAGCAGGCGGAAGCGAAAAGGACCGCGAAGCGGCAGCCCGATGCCAATTATCAGACCGGCCAGCTGGTCCTCAGCCAGCTCGTCGGCGCCCCTTTGGGGGGAGGCATCGTCGGGTGGCTTCTGGATCGCTGGTTCGGGACCCGGCCTTGGCTGATGTTGCTGATGCTGTTCCTCGGCTTCGCGGTCGGCTTCTGGAACGTCATTAGGATTGCAAACAAGTCCGCGGCCAAGGCTCGCGGCGAACGGGAATAGGGAAGCTTAAAGTGGCCGCCGAAGGCAAGATCGACCCGATGCACCAGTTCGTGATCGAGCCGATTTTCGGCTCGTTCCAGAGTGCGAACCCGTTCGTCTTCACCAATAGCGCGCTGTGGACGCTGATCGTGCTCGGCGTGATCTGGCTATTCATGTTCGGCGGGATGAAGCGCGAGCTGATCCCGGGCCGCTGGCAGATCGCGGTCGAGGGGCTGATCGCCTTCGTCGACGACATGGTCAACGTCAGCATCGGCCCGGAAGGCAAGAAGTACCTGCCCTGGGTGTTCACCTCCTTCGTCTTTCTGCTGTTCGCCAACCTCATCGGCAACATGCCGATCGGCATCGTCCCCGGCGCGCATCCGTTCACGATCACCGCGCAATTCACGTTCACGGGCGTCATGTCGCTGATAACTTTCGCGATCGTGCTCGGCGTCGGCTTCTGGAAGCACGGGCTTCACTTCTTCTCGCTGTTCGTTCCGAAGGACGCGCCGTTTATCTTCAAGATCTTCATCGCGCCGATCGAGCTGATCAGCTTCCTCGTCCGGCCGTTCAGCCTCGGCCTCCGGCCGTTCATCGCGATGTTCGCCGGTCACGTTCTCCTCGACGTGTTCGGCAACTTCGTCGTCCAGGCGATCAACAGCCACAGCGCCGGCGGCGTCGGAATCACGATCCTGTCGATCGCCTTCATCATGTTCGTGAGCATGATCGAGCTGCTCGTCGCGGCGATCCAGGCCTATGTCTTCGCAATCCTCACCTCGCTGTACATCAGCGAGGCCGTGAACCTTCACTAACCCCCAAGTTTCTTCAAAGGAGTTCAATCATGGATGTCGCTTCCGCAAAGCTTATCGGCGCCGGTCTCGCCGCCATCGGTGTCGGCGCCGCCGCAGCGGGCGTCGGGTACGTGTTCGGCTCGTTCCTTCAGAGCGCGATCCGCAATCCGGCGGCTTCGGACGGTCAGCAGGGCCGTCTCTACATCGGCTTTGCCGCCGCCGAGCTTCTCGGCCTGATGGCATTCGCCGTCGCCATGCTGATCCTGTTCGCTTTCTAAGCCGACGAGAGACGGGGTTCGCTCCGGGAGCATCTGAATGCCTCAACTTTCGCAGCTGTCCGAAGTCTATCTGTCGCAGTTCCTGTGGCTGGCGATCGCGCTCGGCTTCATCTTCTTCGTGATCGCGAGGGGGATGGTGCCGAAGATCCAGGCGACCGTGGACGCGCGCGAGCAGCGTATCGCGGCGGACCTCGAAGCGGCGCAGAAGGCGCGGGTCGAAGCGGACGAGACCGAAGCCGCGTGGCGCGAGCGCATGGATGCCGCGCGCTCGGAGGCGGCGCGCATCGCGCAGGACGCCAAGGCCGAGAGCGGCCGCGACACCGAAGCGAAGGTCAAGGCCGCGGCCGACAAGATCAACCTGAAGGTCGAATCGGCGCAAGGCGCGATTCGCGACGCGCTGGCCTCTGCCCGCGCGGAGATCGAATCGGTGGCTGCCGAGGCGACGCAGGACATGGTCCGGCGGCTGACCGGGATAGCCGTCGACAAGAAAGAGGCCGCCGCGGCGGTGAAGGCGGAACTGAATGTCTAAGGCGCTTCTGATCGCCAGCCTCGCCGCCGAGCCGGCGGGCGCCGAGCACGAGCCGACCGCCTTCTTCCTCAACCCGGGCGGGTGGGTCGCCTTCGCGATCCTGATCGTCTTCGCTCTGCTAATCTGGAAGAGGGTCCCAGGCGCGGTCGGACGGGCGCTCGACAGCAAGATCGCGCTGATCCGCGAGCAGCTCGCCGAGGCCGAGGCGCTTCGCAAGGAAGCCCAGGCGCTCAAGTCGGAATATGAGGCCAAGGCCGCTTCGGCCGACAAGGACCGCGAGGCCTTGCTCGAGCGGGCGCGCCACGAGGCGACCGAGATCGTCGCCAAGGCCAAGGCCGACGCCGAGGCGCTGATCGGTCGCCGTACCCGCATGGCGGAGGACAAGATTGCCGCGGAGGAACGCGCAGCGGTCGAGCAGGTTCGCTCGGCGGCCGCCAATGCGGCGACGAAAGCTGCCGCGAAGATCATCGCCGAGCGCCACGACGCCGCGACCGACGCCAAGCTCGTCGATCAGGCGATCAAGGAAATCGCGCGCTAGGCTGTTCCCCGGCGAAGGGCCCCCATCAAAGTACTACTTTGATGGGACCCAAGGCCGGGGGCCAGGCCGGCGGCAGCCGGTGCTTGTTCAATCGAAACAGCCCTTGCGGGCTCCTGGACCCCGGCCTGCGCCGGGGCACAGTTATTGCTGGTGCTGGCCGCCGGGCTCGCTGACGCCCTCGAGCGCCTCGTTCGCAGTCCCGCCGTCGGTCTGGCGGCTGAGGTCGCCGAGGCTGATGATTCCGCACAGCCGCTCGTTGCTGTCGATCACCGGCAGCCGGCGCACCTGCGCCTCGCTCATCTTGCTCGCGATATCCTCGACATTGTCGTCCTCGCGGACGCAGATGACGTCGTCGGTCATCAGCTCGCGAACCGGCGTGTCGGGGCCATAGCCCTTGGCGATTCCGCGCACTGCAATGTCGCGGTCGGTGATCATTCCGATCAATCGCTCGCCGTCGGTGACCGGGATCGACCCCGCGTCGGCGCTCAGCATGAAGGACGCGGCCTGCTGGACCGGATCGTCGGGCCGGATCGTCTGGACGTCGCGCGTCATGACTTCGCTGACTTTCATCGTCGCTCTCCTTTGGGAAATTCGTGGTTTGAACGAACAGCAGGAGAGCGCCGTTCCTCGCCCTAAGGCACATTTTCCGTCAGCAGGTCGTAGGAGGCGACAAGGGCGTCCTCCTGGTTGAACACCTCGACGGCCCAGCGCACTACGCCGGTTTCCTCGCTCTTAAGTGACTTCGAGCGGACCGTGAGCTCCACACGCATCGAATCGCCCGGATAGAGCGGCGTCAGGAAGCGCAAATTCTCGAGACCCGTATTGGCCAGCACGGGCCCCGGATCGGGGTCCACGAACAGCCCTGCGGCGAAGCTCAGGATCAGATAGCCATGGGCGACGCGCCCTTCGAAGATGGGCGAGGCCTTTGCCGCGTCCTCGTCCATGTGGGCGTAGAATTTGTCGCCCGTGAACTCGGCGAAATGCTCGATGTCCTCAATCGTGACGGTGCGGCTTTCTGTCTTCCACGTGTCGCCGATGTTCAGCTCGCTCATCTTCAGGCGGAACGGGTGGACGTCGACGATGCGCTTTGGACCGCCGGGCACGTATTGCTCAGTGATCGCGGCGATCATCGCCGGCGTGGACTGGAGCGCGGTGCGCTGCATGTAATGTTTCACGCCGCGCACGCCGCCCATCTCCTCGCTCCCGCCGGCGCGGCCGGGGCCGCCGTGGACGAGCACCGGCAGCGGCGAGCCGTGGCCGGTGCTTTCGGCGGCATTGTCGCGGTTCAGGACGAGCATCCGGCCGTGATACGCGGCCGCCCCCTGGACGAATTCGCGCGCGGCGTCGGGCGAATGCGTGAATAGCGACAGCGCGAGGCTGCCCATGCCCCGGTTCGCGAGCGCGATCGCGTCGCCCATGTCGCGGTAGGGCATGATGGTGGAAACGGGTCCGAACGGCTCGCAATCGTGGACTGCGGCGTTCTGCCATGGATCGTCGGTGCGAAGCAGCACAGGCGGAAGAAAGGCGCCGCCGGGAACCGGCGGCTCCGCATTCGGGTCGCCCGCGACGATGCGCGCGCCCGCCGCCTCGAGCTGGGCGACCTTCTCCCGGACATCGTCGCGCTGGGCGAGGCTAACGAGCGCGCCCATGCGCGTGTCCTCGGAGCGCGGGTCGCCGACCTTCGTCTTCGCGAGCCGCTCACTGAGCGCCCGCTCGACCGCGTCGAGATATTCGGCGGGCGCCATCGCCCGGCGGATCGCGGTGCATTTCTGACCGGCCTTCACCGTCATCTCGGTCGCGACCTCCTTGATGAAGAGGTCGAACTCGGGGGTTCCGGGCGCGGCCTCCGGCCCGAGCAGCGACGCGTTGAGGCTGTCCTGCTCCGCCACGAACCGCACGGATTCGCGCAGCACGGCCGGATGCGATTTCAGTTTCAGCGCCGTCACCGCCGAGCCGGTGAAGCTGACCATGTCCTGCCCGGTCAGGTGATCGAACAGGTCGCCGACGCCGCCGACGATCAGCTGGATCGCGCCGGGCGGGAGGACGTCCGCCTCGATCATGATCCGGAACGCGGCTTCGGTGAGGTAGGACGTCGCCGACGCCGGCTTCACGATCGCCGGCACGCCCGCGAGCAAAGTGGGCGCAAGCTTCTCCAGCATCCCCCAGACGGGGAAGTTGAAGGCGTTGATGTGCACCGCCGCGCCTTGGAGCGAGGTGTAGATGTGCTGGCCGACGAAGGTCCCGTTCTTCGACAGCCCTTCGATCTGGCCGTCGAGCAGCACATGCGCGTCGGGTAGCTCGCGCCGCCCCTTCGACGAGAATGAGAAGAGGGTTCCCGCGCCGCCCTCGATGTCGATCCAGCCGTCCTTGCGGGTCGCGCCGGTCGAGTAGTTGAGCTCGTACAGCTCCTCCTTGCGCGCCATGATCGCGAGCCCGAGCGCCTTGAGCATCCGTGCGCGTTCATGGAACGTGAGCTTGCGAAGCGCGGGCCCGCCGACGTCGCGCGCATGAGCGAGCATGGCTCCGAAATCGAGCCCGCCCGAGCCGGTGGTCGCGACCGGCGCGCCGTCGATCGCGCTCGCGATCTCGACCGCGCCGTCGCCCGCGATCCAGCGGTCGCGTTCGTAGTTGAGGAGCTGGGGAGTCTTCATGGCGCGGCTCTCTGGCACTTAGGCGGCCGTTTACCAAACTCTTCTATTCAGGAGAGCCATGGCAAGCGCCTCGATCTTCGCGCAGCGCAAGGCGCCGGGCGGGCTGCTCGCCGCGCTCCTCATGCATCCGCTGATGCTTGCGCTCGGGATCGCCGGGGTCGGGGTCGCACTGCGCGCGCCGGGCACGGTGGGATCGGACGTCAGCTGGCAGCTATGGATCGCCCATCAGCTGAACGGCGGCGTGCATCTCTACCGCGACATCGTCGAGACCAATCCGCCGCTGTGGTTCTGGATGGGAATGCCCATCGATTGGCTGGCGGGACTGCTGCATGTTCGCTCGGACCACTTGCTGATCGTCGTTATCGGCTGCCTGGCCGCTCTCTCGATGGTCGCGACAGACCAGCTTCTCAAGCCGATCGGCGGACCCCGAAGGACCCTTTTGCTGGGATATTGCGCGCTGGTTCTGGTGGCGATGCCGTGGACGCAATTCGGCCAGCGCGAGCAAATCGCGCTGATCGGCGCCTTGCCGTACGCGGCGCTCATCGCCGCCCGCCGCAATGGCCGCCAGGTGCCGCGCGGACTTTCGTGTCTTGTCGGCGCCGGGGCCGGCCTCGGGTTCGCGCTCAAGCACTATTTCCTGCTCGTGCCCGCGTTACTGGAGCTGTGGCTTCTCGCCTCCCAGGGAAGGAAATGGCGGCCACTGCGGCAGGAGACCCTGGCCATGGCGGCGGTTGGTGCAGCTTACGCAGCAGCATTCTTGATTTTCGCGCCCGACTATTTCTCGGCGGCCTTGCCGCTGATCCTGCTCGCCTACGGAGTCACGGGGGCGGAGCGGATCGTCGAGCTCTTTCAGCCTGCCATCCTGACGGCATGCGCCACGGTCGCGCTCGTCCTCTCGCATCCACGCCTGCTGCGGTCGGATCGGACCGGTTTCACAACGGCGATGGTTATCGCCGCGCTGGCTTTTGCAGGCGCTTATTTCATCCAGGCCAAGGGGTGGAGCTATCACGCCGTCCCGTTCGCCGGTTGCGCAGCCATCGGACTCGCCGCGCTCGTTGCCGCGGCCGCAACGCCGCCACGACCGATCGCGCTGGCGTCGCCGGCGCTCCTCTGCCTGCCCTTCTGGATCGCCGCGCAGCAGACGATGCGGGAGCCGCAAACGGATCGGGACGTGCGGGTTGCAGTCGCCGGCCTGCAGCAAGGGGAAAGCGTCGGCTTTATCGGAACCGATCCGGCGCTCGGCTGGAACGTCACGTTGCAAAGCGGCTTCCTCTATCCGGGCCGCTACAACGGGTTCTGGATGATGCGCGCGGTGGTGAACGGAGCCGCCGATCCGCGCCTCGCCGCACTGGGCCGCGCAGTGGTGAGGCAGACCGTGCTCGACTTCCGCTGCGCGCCACCGAGGCGGATCGTCGTCGCCCGGCCGACGCCCGCCGCGGCCAAAGCCGGCGAGTTCGACATCTTGCGCTTCTTCATGCGCGATCCCGAGTTTGCCGAGCTGCTCGGCCACTACCGGCCCGTCCGGCGCACGAGCGTGGAGGTCTTCGACCAGGTGTCGCCGCTCGCCCCGGCGCGTGCCTGCCTGCGCCGCGTCGAAGGCTAGTCAGCTTCGAATCGGCGTGACAGAGGTGCCCGCCAGGAGGGCGCGATGATTCCACCCGTACGGCCGATCGCAATCGAGGATATCGAGCAGGCTCGATCGCGGATCTCGGGGACGGTGCTCCGGACGCCGCTGGTCAAGCTCGATCTCGGGCCGGACGCGCCGGAGATCTGGCTCAAGCTCGAAAATCTTCAGCCCACCAATGCCTACAAGATCCGCGGTGCTACCAATGCCGTCGCCCGGCTGTCCGACGTGGAACGCGCGCGCGGAGTTTGGACGATCAGCGCCGGCAACGCCGGGCAGGGCGTGGCTTACGCGGCCCGCGAGTTCGGAATCGGGTCCACCGTCGTCGCCATCGAAACCGCCCCGCAAACCAAGCTGGATCGCATGCGCGCGCTGGGAGCGACAATCGTGCCCGTCTCCTACGAACAGGCGTGGGTCGCGGCCGAAGCCCATGCGTTCGATGGACTCGAGGGCACCTTCGTCCACCCGTTTGACAATCACGACTTCATCGCCGGCCACGGAACGATGGGGCTCGAGATCCTCGAGGATCTGCCCGAGGTCCGCACCGTCATAGCCGCGATCGGCGGCGGCGGGCTGATTACGGGCGTTGGGAGCGCGATCAAGGCGCTGCGTCCGGACGTGAAGGTGCTCGGCGCCGAGCCCGAGACGGCCGCGCCTTACGCACTCTCCCTGCGCGAAGGCGCGCCGCAGCGCTTTCCCGACTGGCGGGCGTCGTTCGTCGACGGCGCCGGCGGCAAGAGCGTCACGGAGCGCATGTGGCAGCGCATGCGACCGGTGACCGACGGAACGATCACTGTCTCCCTCGACCAGGTGCGCGATGCAATGCGCGTGACCGCCGAGAAGTCGCGGACCATCGCGGAAGGCGCGGGGGCGCTGGCGCTCGCCGCGGCCCTGACCGGCGAGGCAGGCGGCGGGCCGATCGTCTGTGTCGTCTCGGGCGGCAACATCGACCTCGCCAAATTCAGTGAGCTGGTTGCCGGTTGAGCGACTCAGCCCGGCTGGCGACGAGTTTCATTTGCGGGTGCGACCGCCGTTCGACGCGGAGCGACAGTGCGAACCACGCCGCCCACACCGCGAATCCGGCGAGCATGTCGACGAAATAGTGGCCGCCGCCGGGGAATATCGCGAGCAGCATGAAGACGAGGAAGAAGGCGGCGGCGCCGCGGGTGTAGATGTTCTTGCGCCACATGGTGAAGATCATCAGCCCCACGATCGTGTGGAAGGACGGGAATGAGATTACCCCGTCGATGACCTGGACTCGAAGCACAGGGTCTGCGCCGAAGTAGAATGCATCGAAATGCGGCCAGAAGCCACGCATCGCATTCGGCGGGAGCTCGGCAAGCAGCGAAGCCGGAGCCCAGACCGCGATCCCCTTGGCGGGAAAGAATGCGGCGATGATGCACGTGGTGAGCAAGGTGCCGACGAAGCAGAATGCGCCGCGCCAGGCTTCGACACGGTCGCCCAACATCGCCAGTGTCATCAGGCCGGCGAAGAAGACCTGGATCGTGTAATTGTAGCAGGGGGCCATGATGGCGAAGATCCAGTCGCCCTGTCGCCGAAGCGCTTCGACGACGGCGATCCCGTCGACTCCCAGCCCGTGATCCCAGGACTGCAGCATCGCGTCGGCAATGGGGAAATGAATCCGCAGCTCGAGCATGGCGATGGCGCCGCAGGTCATCCCGCCGATGCACGCCGTGACGACCGCTCCCAATGCGTCCGCGATCCGCTGGTGTCCATGCTGTTCCCACCACAGGCGCGAAATCAGCAGGAGGGAGCCGATCATCAGGCCGATGAACCACGTCCCCCGGAAATCGACTCGCACGTCTGTTCCCGCCGCAAGCGCTACCGCACCGATGGAGGACGCGAGCAGCAACCACATGCTGAGCTTCCTGAGCCGGTCAGGCGCAGAGGCGGCCGCGGATCGCGGCGCCGCGGCAAGCTCGACGTTGTCGTTTCCCGCTAAGCTGGACTCGGCGCGCAAACGCTCGCGCCGCAACGCACTTGGAAACAAAACTCACCCCCGGAGAAGCGAATAAACAATAGCCGCCGAGCAGCGGAACCATGGCTGGTTTAATGATGTCGAGCAAGTGGCGGGCCGGTATCGCCGCTCATGGCCAACACCGAGCGTTGCTGATAGTCGGCGCTGCATGGATTTCAGCCTTGGGCCGGCGGAGACCGAATGGCGCGATCGCGTCCGCGCCTTCATGGACTCGCACGTCCGCCCGCGCACCGCCGACTACGACGCGCAGCAGCGCGAGGGGGAGCGGTGGAAGGTTCTCCCCGTCGTCGAGGCACTGAAAGCCCAGGCCCGGCGCGACGGGCTGTGGAACCTCTTCATGCCGCCATCGCACGGTGCAACTGCCGTCGACGACAGCTTCGTCTTCGACGGGCCCGGGCTCACCAATCTCCAATATGCCTTTTGCGCCGAGGAGATGGGGCGCATCCGCTGGGCGTCGGAAGTGTTCAACTGCTCCGCGCCGGACACGGGGAACATGGAGGTGCTCCATCGCTACGCAACGCGCGAGCAGAAGGAGCAGTGGCTTCGCCCGCTGATGGAAGGCGAAATCCGTTCGGCCTTCCTGATGACCGAGCCGGACGTCGCTTCCTCGGACGCCACGAACATCCGTTGCAGCATCGCGCGCGACGGCAAGGACTATGTGATCAGCGGCCGCAAATGGTGGTCGAGCGGCGCTGGCGATCCGCGCTGCAAGATCACCATCCTGATGGGCAAGACCGACCCTTCGGCCGAGATCCACAAGCAGCAGTCGATGATCCTCGTGCCGCTCGACACGCCCGGAATCACGATCGAGCGCCATCTTCCCGTGTTCGGCTATGACGATGCCCCGCACGGGCACATGGAGATCGCCCTCGAGGACGTTCGGGTTCCGGCCTCGAACATGCTGCTTGGCGAGGGGAGGGGCTTCGAAATCGCGCAGGGCCGGCTCGGACCGGGCCGGATCCACCATTGCATGCGAACGATCGGCGCTGCCGAGGAAGCGCTCGATGCGATGGTGAAGCGCCTGATGTCCCGTACCGCCTTCGGCAAGACCATCGCCGAGCAGGGCGTATGGGAAGAGCGGATCGCCGACGCGCGCATCGACATCGAGATGACTCGCCTCCTTTGCCTCAAGGCCGCGGACATGATGGACCGCTCGGGCAACAAGGCGGCTCAGGGCGAGATCGCGATGATCAAGGTGGCGGCGCCCAAGATGGCGCTGAAGATCATCGACGATGCAATCCAGGCGTTTGGCGGGGCAGGCGTGTCGGACGATGTGGGGCTGGCAGGCGCTTACGCCTCGATCCGCGCATTGCGGCTCGCGGATGGGCCGGACGAGGTCCACCGCCGCGCCATCGCCAGGCTGGAGCTCAAGAAACACAAGTGATCGACGAGACTGCGCTTGGGCAATGGCTGGAAGCCAATGTCGAAGGGTTCAGCGGCCCGTTCGAGCTGAAGAAGTTCGCTTCCGGCCAGTCGAACCCGACCTACAGGATCACCGCCGCGTCGGGCGAATATGTCCTGCGCCGAAAGCCGTTCGGGCCGCTCCTTCCCAGCGCGCATGCGGTCGACCGCGAATTTCGGCTGATCTCGGCGCTTTATCCGCTCGAATTCCCGGTGCCGGAGCCGCTCGCCCTGTGCGCCGACGAGCGCGTCATCGGTGCGATCTTCTACGTGATGGAGCTGGCGAAGGGACGGTCTTACGCCGATGGGGCGCTTCCGGACTTCGACCCGGAAACGCGGCGGCGGATCTACGAGCAGCTGGTCGACACGCTCGCCGACCTGCACACGATCGATCCCGAGCGCTGCGGCTTGGGGGACTTCGGAAAGCCCGGCAATTATTTCGAGCGGCAGGTCATGCGCTGGACGCGCCAGTATCGCGATTCTGAGACCGATTATGTGCCCGAGATGGAGCGGTTGGTCGCCTTCCTGCCCGAGACGGTCCCGCAGCAATCGCGGACGGCGATCGTCCATGGCGATTACCGCATCGACAATGTGCTGTTCGACGGCGACGGGACTTTGACGGCAGTGCTCGACTGGGAGCTTGCGACGCTCGGCGATCCGCTCGCCGATTTCTCCTATCTCGCGATGCAGTGGGCGATGCCCGCCGATGGGGGTGCGGGACTCGCGGGTCTCGACCTTCCGGCGCTCGGCATCCCGACGCTCGGCGAGATCGTTCAGCGCTATTCGGAGCGATCAGGCGTGCCCGTGGCGGCGGCGCTCGACTGGTATTTCGCCTACAACCTCTTCCGGCTCGCCGGCATCGTCCAGGGCATCAAGAAGCGCGTGATCGACGGCACCGCCTCTCACTCGGAAGCGGCCGAAATGGCGAAGCGCGTGCCGATGCTCGCGCAGGCGGCGTGGCGCTTCGCCGAACGCGCCGGCGCCTGAAGCCTAGATGCGCCCGAGCAGCAGCAGGATGACGATGATGATCAGGATCAGGCCGAGCAGGCCCGACGGCCCGTAGCCCCAACCGCTGCTGTAGCCCCAGCGCGGAAGCGCGCCGACGAGAAGCAGGATCAAGAGAATGACGAGAATCAGGCCCATGAGGGTCCTCCTGTCTGTAGTTCGGCTGGCGTAACGAGCGCGCGGGAGGAGAGTTGCAGCGGCCTAACGGGTCTTCAGGAACAGCACGGCTTCGACCGCGATGAAGAGACCGAGCAACGCGACGGTTCCAGCGGTGCCCGCGACATCGGCGCCGATCAGGGCGACGACGTAGAGTAGGACGATCAGGCTGACCGCCATGCTCGGCGCGCCGAGGCCGCGCATCGCCGCGCTCCGGTGGTAGCCGATCCAGAAGGCGTAGCGGTTGACGACCCAGATCACCGTCACGGCGGGGACCGCGCGCATCGCTTCGCCGCTCGTCATGTAGGCCGCGAGCCCGAACAGCGCGACCGCGAAGATCAGGGTCTGCTCGAGCGTGTTCTGGAGATAGCGCAGATTGACCTGGAGCCGCTTGGTCTGGTGACCGGCGAGCGGGTCGAAGGCGTCGCTTTGGAGCCGCTCATGAGCGACCGCCTCTACGCCCGCGACGAGTGCGAACAGGGTCGCGACGACGACGCACTTCAGCGCCACGAGCATGCGCGCGCCGGCATCGTCCATCCCGGTCAGCGGTGGAAGGAGACGCATCAACGCGAACCACAGGACGATGCTGACGGCGCCGGAGACCGCGATCGCGGCGATTCCGCTCCTTCGCTCCTTCCGCCAGTCGTCAGTCATTCGCAGATATCTCGACCGGAAATCCCGCGCGCAGCGAATTGCCGATGGTGGTGAGCCGCTTCGCGCGCTCGATCAGGCCGGACGGGTCCGACCCATCGGCGAGCGTGCAATCGACTTTCATCCGCGCTTCGGCCGCGCGCGAGGGCTGGCCTGCATAATCGATGGAGACGCTGACGCTCAGGTCCGCGATGGAAAGGCCCATCTCGTCGGCGATCGCCTGCATATCGTTGCAGAAGCAGCCGCCGATTGCGAGCGCGAGCAGTTCGCCGCCGTTGAAGCCGAGTCCCATTCCGCCCGCTTTGCCCTCGGCTCGATCGGCGACGACGCTGTGCGCGCCGGCGCGCCCGACCGCGGCGCGGGTGCCGGGCAGCAAGCGATATTCGACCCTGTCGGTCCCCATCAGCGCAGAGCGGGCTGCAGCGCGGCCAGCCAGTCGGGCTCCGGCTGGTCGAGGTCGTAATATTCGAAGATCAGGTGGATTCGGTCGCTCCCGCCGCGATTCTCGACGGCGTGGACGCCCATATTGTTGACCTCCACCGCCTCGCCCTCCTCGAAACGATAGGGCGTGCCGTCGACGAAGAAGGTCACGCCTTCGTTGGTCTGGATCGGAACGTGGATCTTGTGCGGCCATTTGGCGGCGGGGTTCTCGTCGCGATGCGGGTGGATCACGCCGCCCGGCGCCATCCGCGCCAGCATCACTCGAGGGAATGCGCCCCGTGCATAGCCGTAGGGCGCAGTCGCTGCTTCCAGCACCGGCTGAAGCAGCGGCTGCCACTCCGCCCACAGCGGGCGGTCGTAGGAATCGCGCCAGTCGCGGAAGTTGGAGACGAAGCGGAAGATGATGTGCCGCGTCGCGTCGAGCGCTCCGAAACGGTTCGGCTTGCCGGCATTCTCCGCGTCCCACAGCGCCTCCGGGATCGCGGCCACCGCAGCCTTGAGCGGCGCTATGTCGATCCGGCCAAGCCGCCGGATGCTCGCGGTCTTGCGCGGATTGGACTGGATGCTCGCGTTCATCAAAATTCGTAGCCAAACGTTTCTAGGTCGCGAGCATAGAGCCTCGCGACCCCGTCCACCAGTTCGGGGGTGTAATAGGTCCGATAGTCGCGCCGCTCGGACGCGTTGACCTTCTCCAGCTTGATGGTCGGTACACCGATGCGCCGCGCGATCTCGTCATAGGATTGCTGCATCTCCTCAACCCGCCCGACATAGTCGCTCAGCAGCTTGCCCGATGTGTCCGTGACGAAGCGATGTTGCGGCTGGAAGATAATGCGGTGCCAAGGCGGGTTCTGGATGATGTGGGCCATCACCTTCTGCGGGTTCCGTTCGAACTGCTTCTCGACCCGTGTCACGAATGCGCAGTAGGAAATGAATCGGTCGAACGGGTTCCTCACGAATGCGAACTTGAAAAAGCCGTCGAACTGATCGGGAGGCAGGTGCGGCCGCAGCTGCTGAAGGCTGAGATGGCCGTGCTCGAGCGCGGCCAGCTCGGGAATGGGAAGGCGCTTGTGAACGAACAGGCCGACCTGCTCGATGTCGTCGGGCGCGAGATGTTCGCGCAGCGCCTGGCGCACCGCGTGCGTGCCGGTCTTCGGGATCGCGACGAAGATGAACTTGCGGGCGAAGGAAACGATCATCGGCCGGTGAAGGTCGGCGTCCGCTTCTCGAGGAAAGCGGCGACGCCTTCGCGATAGTCCGCCGTGAAGCCGAGTCGCCGCATCGCGCCGGCCTGCCGTTCCAGTTCCTCGTCGAGGCTGTACTGCCAGCTGGTGCGGATCATGTCCTTGATCGCGGCGAGGCCGAGCGGCGGGAGCGCCGCGAGCTTGGCTGCGATCGCATCCACCTCGGCGTCGAGCGCGTCGTCCTCGACGGCTTTCCAGATCAGGCCCCATTCGGCGGCCTGCTCGGCGGGCAGCGGCTCGCCGGTCAGCGCCAAGCCCAGCGCGCGCGCCTGGCCCACGAGCCGCGGAAGCACCCAGGTGCCGCCGCTGTCGGGGATCAGGCCGATCGCCGAGAAGCTCTGGATGAACTTCGCCGACTTTGCGGCCACGACGATGTCGCAGGCGAGCGCGATGTTCGCGCCGGCGCCGGCCGCCACTCCGTTCACGCGCGCGATCACCGGCTGCGGAATCGAGGTGAGCGTGCGGACAAGCGGGTTCCAGCATTGCGTGACGGTCTCGCCAAGATCGACCCTCTCGCCGGGTGCAACCGCCCGCTCGTTGAGGTCCTGTCCCGCGCAGAAGCCGCGCCCCGCGCCTGTCAGCACGACCACGCGCGCGTTGCCGAGGCTGGCGAGGGCATCGCGAAGCTCCTCGTGCATCTGCACGGTGAAGCTGTTCAGCCGGTCCGGGCGATTCAGCGTGATTCGGGCAACCGCCCCGTCCGCGCTGAAGTCGATGGTCTCATATGCCATGTGCGCCGCCTAGCGAAGGAGCGGGCATGGACGCAAACGGTCTGGCCGGTTTCGAAGCTAGGCGGCCGCCTGCTTTTTCGGCCCCAATGCCGGGACCGCGCTCGCTTCCACCGCGGGGGTGAACAGGTGACCCTGAGCGAACCTGCACCCCATCGCGCGCAACAGCTCGAGCTGGGAAGGCTTTTCGACTCCCTCGGCGACCACCTCGATCGAAAGACTGCCGGCGAGCCGAACGACGGCGGTGACGATCGCCGCGATTTCGTCGTCTTCGGCCATTTGCTGAACGAAGGACATGTCGATCTTCGCGACATCGACCGGGAAGTCGCGCAAATGGGATAGCGAGGAGGCCCCCGTACCGAAGTCGTCGAGGGCAATGGTCACCCCGGCCTGCTTCAGCACGCCGAGTGCGCGAGCCACATATTCGTTCGCGCGGCCAAGGAAGGCATGCTCGGTTATCTCGATCTCGACCCGCTCCGCGGGAATTTGGAATTCGGCCAGAATCCCGAGCAGGCGTTCGGCATAGTCGTCGCGAAGGAATTCGGCCGGGGCGGCGTTTATCGCGACGCGGCCGAAGTCGAAGCTCGAATCGAGCCAGGAGCGCATGTCGCGCGCGACCTTCCTCTGCATCAGCTCGCCGATCTTCGAGGCGAGCTCATAGTCGCCGAACGCTTCCTCGACGGTCCCGGGCAACTGCAGCCCCTTGCGCGGGTGCCTCCACCGAAGCAATGCCTCGAGGCCGGCCATCGAGCCGTCGGTGATGTCGAACTGGGGCTGGTAGACGGGAACGACGGTGCGGTCGGTCACCGCGTCGCGAGCCAGCCGAAGCTGGGACGCGCTGCGTTCCGCATCGTCGAGCATGTAGGAGTCGAACAGGCGAGTTCCGCCGCGGCCGCTTTGCTTCAGCGCATAGAGCGCGGTGTCGGCATTCTTGAAGAGATCGTCCGCGCTTTCTGCATTCCTTGGGAAAAGGGCGCCCCCGATGCTCGCGCCGGCGGTGACTGCCCGTCCCGCGATCCTGGTGGGGGACCGGATTAGCGATTCAAGATCGCCGCCGACACGGAGCATCGATTCTTCCGATTGCAGATTTTCAAGGACGATCGCGAATTCGTCTCCGCCGATGCGCGCGACAAAATCCTGGTTGCGTAGGCCGCCGCGGAGGCGTTCGGCGACGCTCTTCAGCAGTTCGTCCCCTGCGCTGTGCCCAAGCGAGTCGTTGACGTGCTTGAAATGATCGAGGTCGATCAGAAGGAGGCCGATCTGATCGCCCGACTCCATCGCCCGGATCGTTGCGGCCTGGAGTCGGGCCTGGAACGCCCGCCGGTTCGGCAAGTGAGTCAGCGCATCATGCTCGCTCGCCCATTTGAGCTGTTCGGATCTCTCGCGCTCGCTCGTCACGTCGCGTGAGATGGTCAGCATTCCCCTGACGTTTCCGTCGTCGCCGTGCATCGCCGCGATGACGACGTCCCACCATTTGGGCGTTCCCCGCGACGTGGCGCAATATCCGCGAAAGCGCGCGGTTCCATCGCGTTCGGCCCTTTCGAGCTGCTCGGCCACGAGCTCGCCGGGTTGGTCGCGCCACAGCCGCGTCCAGTGCTTCCCAAGCACCCGATCCGCGCTGTCCAGCTCCATCGCTTCGAAGGCCGCATCGTTGACCAGCTCGACGTAGCCGTCCTTGTCCAGGAGGACGATCGCGTCCGTCGACGCCTGCATGATGCCCCGGTAGAGCTGCTCGCTCGCGCGAAGCGCCTCGTCGGCCGACCGGCGCATCGATCGCATCTGCCGGCGGCGGAACAGCAATATGCTGGCGATCAGCAAGAGCCAGCAAGTGACGATCGCGCCGTACCAGATCTCGCCGCTCACGATTCGGCGCTTGAGGCTGATTTTCTCGATGCGGAGTTGCTGCAGTCCGGCTTTTCCGTCGTTGCCGGCGATGATTTCCATCGCGACCACGTTTCCGAACGAGGGCCGCGCCAATTCGCCCGAAGCCCTGGTCTGATCCTTCCACCATTCGGCGACCGCGAAATCGGCTAGGCTCAGGGCAATGGTCTGCTCGCCGTCGTGGACGGGGTAGATCGCCTGGTTGACCTTGTCCGTCTCCGCGGCGAGCGACCGATAGCGCGGGTCGTGGTCCTTGAGCGCGAAGCGAACGAAGTTGGCGGAGCCGTGATAGAACAATCGAAAGTCGATCTCGCGATAGCCATTGAGGTCGATGCCGCGGCCCACATGATCGCGGTCGAACAGAAGGCCCAGGCCGCAATAGGGCCATTGGTAGGTGGACCGCAGGGTGCAGCTCAATATCAAGGGGTTGCCGGCATGCTGTTCGACCGAGGATGTGCCTCCGTTCGACTGGTCTGCGTAATCGTAGGCGAAGAAGAGCTTGCCCTGCGCCTCGGGTCCGAATTCGAGGCGGCGAGTGGTGAGCGGTTCGCGAAACCACACGGCCAGGATCGTGAGCGCGACCGCCGTCGCAACGACCGCTTCGACCGCGAAGGCGCCGCGGAGCATTCGCAGAAGGCGTGGGAAAGGGTTCGGCACGCTGCGTCGCCTAGCGGAGCGTGACCCGGACTCGGGTTCGAGCGTCGCTCGCGCAACGTGACCGATCGACTGCCTGCACCCGCTCCTCCCCCGAATTGGCGTTCTTCATCCGCAAGGGCTTAAGGCTCGGTTACCGTCAATTGGACTCTGGGAGGTTAACCTTCCTTCGAAGATCACCCACGGACTCTGGCCCGACCGGTCGTCGGGATGTTTGAACCTTGGGTCGGCACGGACTACATCGGCGCCATGTACACGACCGAGCTTCAGAAGACGGCCAAGATCGAGAATCTCGAGGA
>Ga0207657_10002055_pt1 | contig 21782 bp, 18 predicted proteins | sample KBSC33metaG_FD_184316 | JGI IMG/M metagenome (GOLD analysis project Ga0207657, IMG submission 184316) | Corn rhizosphere microbial communities from Kellogg Biological Station, Michigan, USA - KBS C3-3 metaG (SPAdes) (version 2) | ecosystem: Host-associated > Plants > Roots > Rhizosphere > Soil ... | reverse complement strand
CAATCGCCTCATGATTGTAACCCCTTTCCTACTGAACTATCTTTTGTTGTGTTGTTGCAAAGTAAATACTTGTTTAATCTCAGCTCAGTTCAACCCTGCCACTTAAAACCGAAGCAGTGTGCGAGTTCCTTTAACAGCAACTAGCTTGTTGCGAAAGCGAAACTGGCCGAATGTCGAGCTTTCCATGCCTCCGCGCTCTTCTTCTCCTCACATCAGCGATTTAGCTTGGGACGTACGATGGTGGGGGAGACGCAGAACCGCCGCGTCGGGTTCCATAACCTTGGATAAATCCGGCAATGGTGTTGCGGCGATGCAACATCGGCGCGGGCCTGCGCTGCTCTCCAGTTCGGACTCGCCCATGACCGCCGCTCGAGCGGTTCAGCTGCAGGTTCGAACGGGCCGGGCAGTTCAGGCAGGGCTTTTGGAGTCGGAGTTGCGGTTGACCTTTCTGGCGGCGGCGGACTAACCGCCTGTCGGTTCTCGCAAAATCATTCTGGAGTTCCTGTCACGTGAGTTTCGACAGACAAGATCCGCGTCATCAGAACAAGATCCTGAACTGGTCGTCGATTGGCGCCTATAAGCAAGATTATGCCGCGTCGATCCAAGCTGCGATTGACGGTATATCCTCTCAGGCTGTCGAGAAGGTTTGCGAGAAAGTCGTCGAGGCCGCCACGAACGGACGGCAGATCTTCGTGGTCGGAAACGGCGGTTCAGCCGCAATCGCCGAACATCTTTGCTGCGACTGGACCAAGGGGACGAACTGTCAGGGACATCCTCTCATCCGCTCTCGATCTTTGACATCGAATATTTCTCTCTATTCGGCGATCGCCAACGATTACGGGTTCGAGCATGTCTTTGATACCCAATTGGATTTCTTTGGACAGTCCGGCGATGTCCTGATCGCCATTTCCTCTTCGGGGAACAGCCCCAATGTGATCAATGCCGTCGAGCGCGCCAAGCAGCTGGGGATGTTCGTTGCGGGGTTCACGGGCTTCAGCGGCGGCAAGCTCGCCGAATTGGCCGATGCGTCGGTCCATGTTGCGACTGACAATTACGGAATTGTCGAAGATGCCCACCAGGCCGTCATGCACATCATTGCGCAATATATCGCGTGTCGCCGCGACAATGCGCGAGCTGACTGAGCGCTAGGGCGTGAAAATCCTCGTTACCGGCGGCGCCGGCTTTATCGGCAGCCATCTCTGCGATGCGCTCGTCGCGCTGGAGCATGAAGTGGTCGCGGTGGACAATCTTTCGCTCGGCCGCGAAGCCAATCTTTCCACGCTGCGCGGCAATTCCCTATTTGAGTTCGTACGCGGCGACGTCCTCGACGCGGAGTGGCTCGATCAGCTGATCGGTGCCGGCGGCTTCGATTGCGTGTTCCACATGGCCGCCAACTCGGACATTGCTCGCTCGCACGCCGACCCTTGCGTCGACCTCGACAATACGTTCCTCACCACGTTCCGGGTGCTTGAGGCGATGCGCCGTGCCGGGGTCAGGAAGATCGTCTTCGCCTCGACCTCCGCCATCTACGGCGAGGTCGACGGGCAGGTTCGCGAGGATTACGGCCCGCTGGAGCCGATCTCCCATTATGGCGCCGCAAAGCTCGCCTCCGAGGCATTCATCAGCTCCTACGGCGAAAATTACGGTATCCAGAGCTGGATAACCCGCTTCCCCAATGTAGTCGGCCCGCGGGCCACGCACGGTGCCGTCTATGACTTCGTTCACAAGCTCCGGCGGACACCAGGCCATCTGGAAGTGCTCGGCGACGGCACGCAAGAAAAACCATATCTAAACGTGCAGGATCTCGTCGAAGCCATGCTTATCGTGTGGCGATCGACCACTGCTCGCATCAATATCTACAATGTCGGTGCTACGACCCGGTCCAAGGTCGCCGATATTGCCCGGATCGTCGTGGAAGAGGGGCCGGGGCCGGCCGAGATCGTGTACACCGGGGGGGATCGGGGCTGGATCGGCGATGTGCCGAAGTTCGCTTATGACATTTCGGCGATCGAGGCGCTGGGTTGGTCGCCGTCGATGACCTCGGATGATGCGATCAGGGTTGCTGCACGAGCGATCTGGGCCGAGACGGAATGAAGCTCGTGGTGCTCGCGGGTGGCAAAGGCACCCGCCTGGGCCTCGAAGGCGTGCCCAAGGTCATGGTTCCGATGGGCGGCGTGCCGCTGCTCGAGCGAACGCTTCGCGGCGCAATCGCCGACGGGTTCACGGATATTCTCATCCTTACCGGATATCTCGGAGACGTGATCGAGGATCACTTCGGCGATGGCGGCAGTTTCGGCGCGTCGATAGAATATGTCCGCGAAACTCAGCCGCTTGGCACCGCCGGCTGCTTCAATCAGGTGCGCGACCGGCTCACCGAGCCGTTCCTGGTTCTCTACGGCGACGTTCTGATGGATGTCGATTTGAACGCATTTGCCGGGGTGGCGAAGGCGAAGGGAGGGGCGGGCACATTGTTTGCCCATCCCAATGATCACCCGTTCGACAGCGATCTGCTTGAGATCGATTCAAACGGGCGGATCGTCGCGGTCCATCCGAAGCCGCATGCTCCCGACGATCGTTTTCCGAACCTGGTCAGCGCCGCATTGTACGTGCTGGCGCCATCAGCTCTCGATTTTGTCCCTCGGACCGGAATGTCCGATTGGGGTCGCGACGTGTTCCCGAGGATTGCGAAAGAGGCGCCGCTATTCGCCTATCGGAGCTGCGAATATGCCAAGGACATTGGCACTCCCGAACGGCTTGCAAAGGCAGAGCGGCAACTTCGCGAGGGCAGGCTGGAACGGCTTGCGCTCGGTACCAGCAAGCCCGCGCTGTTCCTCGATCGTGACGGAGTCATCAATGAGGAGCGCGGAGGCTTGCACGCGCCCGAGGACGTCGCGCTAATCCCAGGTGCAGCCGCCGCAATTCGTTCTTTTAACCAGGCCGGCATCCCTGTCATTTGCGTCACCAACCAACCCGATCTCGCTAAGGGGATGATGAACTGGGATGATCTTCGGTCGGTTACGGGAGAAATCGACCATCAACTCGCGGCCGAAGCAGGAGCCTATCTGGACGATTTGTTCGTCTGCCCGCATCATCCGGAAAAAGGCTGGCCGGGAGAGGTAGCCGCGCTGAAGGTGGAATGCGATTGCCGAAAACCAGCTGACGGCTTGTTGCGCCGGGCGGCGCGATTCCACAACATCGACCTTTCCCGGTCCTGGCTTGTCGGCGATCGATATTGTGACATTGCCGCAGCTTCGTCGGCCGGGACGCGCTCGGTGCTCGTGTCGACTGGTCACGCAGGCGATGACCGCAGCCGCTTCACCGTCGATCCGGACCATCGCGCCGCGGATCTCGCAAGCGCGGCCGACATTATCCTGAAGGAACTCGTGTGATCATTTCGCGGACGCCGTTGCGCGTGAGCTTCGTCGGAGGCGGCTCCGATCTCCCGGCCTTCTACCGGCAGCACAACGGCGCGGTGCTCAGCATGTCGGTCAAGAAGTATGTCTATCTGTCGATGCACGAATATTTCGAGCGCGCGGGCTGCATCCTCAAATATTCCGAGATCGAAAAGCCGCGAACCGCGGACGAGATCCAGCACCGAATCATCCAGCAGGTTTTCAAGGATTTTTCGATCGACCGAGTCGACTTCAATTCCAGCGCCGATGTCCCCGCCGGAACCGGCATGGGCTCATCGAGTGCATTCACCGTCGGCCTGCTCAATCTGTGCTTTGCCTATCGCGGACAATATGTGTCGCGGTCGAAGCTTGCCGAGCTTGCCTGCGAAATCGAGATCGACAAGCTTGCCGAGCCGATCGGGAAGCAGGACCAATATGGCTGTGCTCTGGGCGGCATCAATCTGATCGAATTCCATACGGACGGCAGCGTCACTTACGAGACAGTGCCGCTGACCATCGAGCAGCGCCGCCAGATGGAGCAGAACCTCGTCATGTTCTATCTCGGCGGCACGCGCTCAGCGAGCAAGCTCCTGTCGAAGCAAGGCGCGACGACGCTCAGCAATCCGCAGGCCGTCGCCAATCTGAAGGCGATGGTGGAGCAGGCACGAGCGCTGCGTGCCGACCTTTGCCGCGATGTAGACAGCCTCGGACCTTATCTGCACGAGGGCTGGATGCGCAAAAGATCGCTGTCCTCCGACATATCGAACGAGGTGGTCGAGGGTGCATATGAGCGGGGGCTCGCTGCAGGTGCCACCGGCGGCAAGCTACTCGGCGCGGGGGGTTCCGGCTTCCTGCTCCTTTATGCGCCAGGCAAGGCGCGCGAAGCCGTGGTTGATGCGCTCGGCGAATACGAAATGCATCCGGTGCAGGTCGATGCAGCGGGATCGACAATCATCTACAGCGACTGATCCATCGATCAGATTAGTGACCAATCCGGATCAGGTCACCAAGCGATCATTCGGCAGACGGTGAAGCGATCGACAGTTCTTTGTATGAACCAGTCGGTCCGTTCAGTCCGACAGCGGCGGCGGAGTTCTTCTTGAGCGCCACCGTCATCGCATTGAGAGCGTGATCATAATAGAAATGTTCAACGTTGAGGCCGAATTTGTTCGCAAGTAGCCTGAACGTCGGTTCGCTATAGAAATAATAATGACCCGGATAAACGTGCTCCTCGCTTAAGACGGGCACTTGAATCAGGAAATAGCCGCCAGGATTGAGAATGGCGGCGGCCATTTGGAACACGCCCCCCGGATCGAGAAAATGTTCCATTGCGTGCCAGATCAACACTGCGTCGGCACTCACGTCAGACAGACCTTCGAAGTCCATCACATGATAGTCTTTGCCGACGATCTCCCGAACTTGCTGGAGCCGGTCCTGAACGTGATCGAACACATAGACGCGATCGAAATGCTTCAGCGCGGCCGCTGCCATAATCCCGCTTCCAGCGCCGATCTCAACATAGTTCCCGCTGAACTGAAATCCGAGATCGTCTTCGAAAAAACGAATCGTAACCCGGGCTTCTTCGAGTTGTGCCTCGAATTCCTTACCCGACGGAACTTTGTAGAATTCCGGGTCCTCAGCCCAACGCTGTTGCCACTCGACAACGTCAAGCTGATTGAACTCCGCGGTGGCGTTGTAGATGCCTCCGCAGATTCGGCACACGTACAACGGCGCGAATTCTGAATCGAGACTGCGGCATTCCAGGAATTTCTGGAATGCATTGCCGTGACAAATGCCGCACCGGCCGCCACCCAGAGCATCAGGAACGCTCTTTGCGAACGGATTGCTCAAGCCGTGACGAAGCAATCGCTGTTCCGCGCCGGCTTCCATTGAAGGTCCTTCATTCGGCATGTGCTGGAATCAGGCGGAATAGACCCTGATGTGCTCGAGAACGAATTCGCTGTTCTCGGAAGCATATATTCCGACAAGGGAGTTGTCGGCACCAGCTTCAAACTCGCCATAATGAGACCCGCCGCCCCTGACGATCATCGACGTTCCCGGCAGCCCGCCTGCGCAGACCATGATGTCGCTGTTGTCATCTGCTTTGATCTGCAGTTCGCACCGGAGCTTCTGGCCGGGCTCGATTGCTGCAAAGCATGTCGCCCAGCCTGCTGCGCCCTTGTGCTTCATCAGTTTGCCGGGTTCGAACTGAAACGGTCTTTCGAGAAACCAGTTTTCGGCTTCGGCGAGCTTTCCACTTTCCAGTATGTTTCGCTGCTTGATCAACCCGCCGATGTCTCCGTGAGGTCGCGGAAGCTCCTTTGTACCTCTGGAAATACCGATTCCGAGACCGCAAGGGTCAAGATATGGGAAGCCGGGTCGTATCTCTGTCTGCGGGTCGAGTAAGAGCAGGTCGTGATTCAGGAAACAGCCGGAGTCGATCATTCCATCGCTGACACCGAGGCTGCCATTGGCCTGATCTCCCTTAGCCACGGCGGACACGTCATGGGCGATTACAAAGCCGGTGATGTAAGGCGTCCACATCGACACCTCGGTGACCGTATTCTTGTACTGTTTCGATGCGTCGATGAAGATGAGCTGGGGCGAGCCATTCAAATGCCCGCCCGCGACCTCGATCGTGGCTGGATCGGTCGAATCCATGCAGACGTGCCGCACGACCTCCTGAAGGTCGGACCGGGCCATCAACCGGTCGCAAAAGTCGGTCATCTTGGCATCGATATCAAACGACACGAGGCGCGCGTCGGGGCTGATCTTTCTTAGTACCATGCCGATGATCAGCGAGCCGAAGCCTGCATAGTGCCCCAGTTGCACCACCTGCTGGATCTGGTTGCCCAGGATCAGGTCGGCAATGATTGACATCGCGATGAACCCGGAATCACCGATGAGCGGGTTATCAGTGGTTTCCGTAAACCAATCGGCGCATGCCTGGATTTCCTCATCGTCCAACATATGCGCAAACGGTGGATCAATCTTGATGCCCCGGTCGTAATACCATGGCAGCCTGCTTCGCAGTAATTCCTTGTCCCGTGCTTCGCTTTTGTTGAGTGCATCAAGAAGTCTGGAGCAGTGTCCCATATTAGTCCCTGTATTCTCGGAAAATAGTTAGCCAGTCGGATTGAAAATCATACCCCCCAAGAGGGTTCAACGTCGTTCACTCGCGCTCCGCAGGTGCGACACGCGCGTCAAAATGTTTTTTCGGTGGTCGAGAATTCCTGGTCATTACTTGCACATAAGTGACTTGACTTGTTTAGTGCGGACGCCGGAACGGTCTCGTCAGGCCACGAATTGGTGCGGTCACACGCCAAGAGAATGATTTGCGGATCCGAAGCAACTGTCGGTGCCAGTCCTCCGCATGGCGCTGAAATTCCTGGAGCGCTCCAATCTCTCTCGTGAGATGATCGGCTCTCTCCCGCTGTTCCCTGAGCTCCAGCACAAGCCTCGCAATTCGATCGATTAGAGGATCGCGCGCTAGCGCGTGCGTCGCATCCGTGCCGAGGAAGAGACGCTCCATCGAGCCAACGATATCCTTGTGCCGTTGTTCGAAATTGGTTTCCGCGGCAATCGCGGGCCGATCCAGCGCATTGCCGATATCGCGTCTTAGAATCTCGAGCTCGCGGCGCAGTCCGTTAGCCTGTTCGCTCGATATCCGAGCGAATTCGTAAGCATCCAGCCGGCGCGAATCGGCATCGGCTGAACGGACCTTCAGCAGGTCTAATTCCTCACGCAACGTCTTCTGTTCCTGCTGAAGTTCAGCATGCTTCATTTCAGATTCCTGCAGCCGGGCGGAAAGATCGCTTCCTTGATCTCGTAACGCGTTGTTTTCGGAGGTCAATCGCTCGATTTCCGAGTCCTTGACGCCGAGTTCGGAATTGCGCTGCTCTGCCTGCCAGAGCTTCGTCGACAGCTCCTCCGATCGCGTGAACAAATCCTTATACTCGCCGGTCAGTCGCTCGATCTCAGCATCCTTGAAGGCGACCTGATCGACGCGCTGCGCCTCAATCGCGTCGGAACGCGCCTTTAGGTCGTCCTCGGCCTTGTGGAGGATGGCGACATCGCGCTCGAGCATGGTGACATAAGCATCGCTGTCCAACGCAATTACTGGTTCCATCTTTGGAAGGGGAGTAACCGAGTTGGTTGCAACTGCGATGAAAACGTCTGCGACTGAGGGGCGAAATTGATCCTTTAGGCAGACGATTCTGCGAAGGCTTGAGGGACAAGCCTTAGTCACCATTGACGAGAAGTGGTTGTTCTCGACGTAAATTTCGATGGCCGGGAAGTAGTCTGCCAGCAGTGATTGATATTCGTCGAGCGTGAATTCATGCTCGTGGAAGTGCGTGCGCTTCTGCTCCAGAGCGCGCGGAGTCGACATCACGAGGATGCCGTCCTCCTTCAGTGCCTTCCTGATATTCTCGAGCACTTTTCGTGGATGAGCAACGTGTTCGATGAGCTCGAAGCAGACAGCAATGTCGAATTGCCTGTCCGTCGAGAACTGCTCGGCATTGGCGGTCTCGAATTGGATATTAGGGTGACTATAATGGATTCGCGCGTGCCGGATCGCTTCCGTCGAGAGATCGAACGCGTATACCGATTCAGCTCCGAGCTCGGCGAGACGCTGTGAGCCGTAGCCGACACCGCAACCGATATCGATTACCGACTTCCCTTCGCAAATCTGGGCTGCGAAAAGATAACGAGCAATGTGCTCCTGATACATTCGCGAGGCGAAGTTCGGTTCGCAATTATCCGCCTGTGGCACGATGCGCTCGCCGGTAAATACCAGACCGCTTTGGGCATTTTGCTTGCCTGGAGCCGATCTCGGTTTTGGGACTTTGCGAATCTTCCGTTGCTGCACTCGTCGTGTCCGATTTTCAGATGGCTCCAGTCTCATCGGCACTCCGTGCCAACGATGACCGCCTTGTTGTTCAGGGATGGACGGCCAGAGTTAGCTTAGGAATGGCGTGGAGGCTAGACAACAGGTGGACCGCGCTGAATGTTGCCGACAAATGGCGCCGACAAGCTTCCGTGGCGGAGGTGTCACTGATGGGTCGAAAGGACGGTACGTCGGGTGGAGCTCAATTATTTGGTCACAGGAGGAGCCGGATTCATCGGTTGCGCCCTGGCTGCGGAGTTGCTGCGGACCGCTGATGACGCGTCACAGGTGTCGATTGCCGCCGTCGATTGCCTGCATCCTCAAGTGCATAGAACTCGATCGCGGCCTCCAGCCCTCCCGCAGTCTGCCAGTCTCAATGTCATGGACATCAACGATGCCCGCGCCTGGGATGAATTTCTCGCTGCAAAGCGGCCTCAAACAGTCGTCCACCTGGCCGCTGAAACGGGGACCGGCCAATCGTTGGACCTGCCCACGCGCCATACTCACGTCAACGTGACCGGTACGGCGCAGATGCTCGAGGCGTTCGACCGCAGCGGGCACATTCCCGGGCACATCGTCCTTGCTTCCAGCAGGGCGGTATATGGTGAAGGCTATTGGGTCGACCCCGCGGACGGATGCGAATTCGCGGCTGGCAACCGAAGCGTCGAGCAACTGCGACAAGCGCAATTCGCCATAATTGCGCCTTCCGGTGCGCCAGCGCGCCCGCTTCCTCATGACAATTCGAGGATGTTTCCGATGCCCTCGAGCGTGTACGGCTCAACGAAGCTCGCGCAGGAGCAGATCCTTGCGCTTTGGTGCGCTGCCCGAGGCGTTCCCTTGTCGGTTCTGAGGCTCCAGAATGTCTATGGAGCAGGACAGTCGCCAGATAATCCATACACCGGCATCGTCGGCCTGTTTCATCAATTGGCAGCTAGCAAGGCATCCATTCCGGTCTACGAAGACGGGGCGATCGGACGTGATTTCATCTATATTGATGATGTTGCTCGATGTCTTGCTGCTGCGATCGCGAAGCCACCTGCGGTCAAACGTGTCATCGACGTCGGCAGCGGCAAGGCGATGACGATTCTCGAAGCGGCGCAGGCCATTGCGGCCTTCTACGATGCTCCGGACCCGCACATCACGGGAGCTTTTCGCCATGGCGACATCAGGTGGGCGGTGGCGGCCCCGGGACAGCTCGAGCGGGAACTTGGAGAACGCGCCGCCATTTCGTTCGGCGAAGGCACCGAGCGCCTCGCCGAGTGGTTGCGCGGCCGGAAGCGATGAACTAGGCAAATGTCAGCTCCCATTGGCTGCGCCATCGACGGGGCGCTCCTTGGCATCATCGACCGGAACTGAAGCCTTCCAATGACGAAAGTTCTGGTAACGGGGGCGACCGGATACATCGGAGCGCACGTCGCAGAAGCCTTGGCCAACCGCGGCGCGGATGTGATCGGGCTCAGCCGGAGCGCGCTGCATCCAGACCCTCGAGTCAAATCTGTTCGAGGCGATTTCGCGGAGTTGGACGCGCGACAGTTGGTTGAAATGGGTCGGCCCGACACGGTCGTTCATTTGGCGTGGAGCGATGGCTTCAACCACAATGCTCAGTCGCACATCGAGAATTTGCCATATCACGTGCGCTTCGTCCGAGAGGCGATGGCGGCCGGAGTTGCTCAGTTCGTCGGCCTCGGGACCATGCACGAGGTCGGATATTGGGAAGGTGAGATCGACGATCTGACGCCCACTCGCCCGCGCTCGATGTACGGGATCGCAAAAAATGCCCTGCGCGAAGCTGCCCGGCTGGAGGTCGAGAATGCCGGGGCGGTGTTCCAGTGGCTTCGCCCTTATTATATCCTTGGCGATGACGAACGTAACGGATCTCTCTTCGCCAAAATCCTCCGTTGGGAATCGGAGGGGAAGGCGTCCTTCCCCTTCAATTCGGGCTTAAACCAGTATGACTTCATCGATGTAAGGGTGCTTGCAACCCAAATTGCGGCAGTCAGCCTGCAGCGCACTGTCAGCGGCATAATCGAGTGTTGCTCTGGTAAACCCGTCGCGTTGCGCGACCAAGTGGAAGCGTTCATTGCCGCCCGTGGCCTTCGGATCCGACCAGAGTACGGAGCTTTTCCCGATCGCTCGTATGATTCGCCGGCAGTGTGGGGGAGTGTCAGCAAAATCGGCCGAGTGATGGCCAACGATGGCCTATGATTTGTCTCGTTTTCCTCTAATCTGCGACTGCGGCCCGGTCGCAAAAGCCAATCAATTCAGATATCTGTGATACGAGGACCAAGGATGTCGTCCGCATTGCGAGTATTGTTCATTTTGGGGTGCAACGAAGGTCCAAGCGCCCGCTACCGTGTATTCAACCATATTGAGGCGCTTCGCAGTCACGGCGCGCACGCGGAGTGGATGTGGGACATTCATCCGGAAATCGCCGACGAATCCTACATGAGCAAGTTCTCGATCGTGGTGAACTTCCGCGGAGGTTGGTCCGATCGGCTTGGCAAGATGCTCTCACTTCTGCGGCGACGCGGAATTCCGATGGTTTATGACATCGATGATTTGGTGTTCGATCCCTCCCTGGCCGAGCAAATCGACGCCTATCGGAAAATGGATGACTACGGTCGGACGGCTTATCTCGATGGCATGCGCAGCATCGAGCGCGCCATGAAGTCTGCGGACTTCATCACCACGTCAACGCCATTCCTCGCTCAATATGCGAAGCGGTTCACGGGCAAAGCGACGTGGATTGTCCCGTTTGGAGTGAACGAGCGCCAAGTGGAAATCGCCCGGATAGCAGGCACCTACCATGATGGCCCTAAGTTCATCACTTACCTGAGCGGCACGAGAACTCATGAACGCGATTTCGAGGAAGCCGCTTCAGCGTTGCGGCGGGTGCTCAGCGAGCATCAGGATGTGTACCTCAAGCTGGTTGGCGATCTCGACGTAGATGCCCATCTTCCAGGACTTCGCCACAAGATCATTGAAATCCCGCTGATGGACTGGAGAAGCCTGGTCGTCGAGGAAGCTGGCGCATATTTGAACATTGCCCCGTTCGAACCTGAAAGCCCGTTCTGCCAAGGCAAGAGCGATCTTAAATATGTCGAACCGGCGCTTTCCGGAGTGCCAACGATCGCATCGCCCATCAGCTCATTCCAGAATAGCATCACACATGGGGTGAATGGGTTCATCGCCGAAGCTGCCGAGGACTGGTATCAAGCGCTTACGAGCCTGATCACAGATCGATCGCTCCGCGATCAGATGGGTCAAGCAGCGCTACGCCATGTCGAGCGGGAGCGGTTTCCTCAACAGATTGGTCGCAAGCTCGTCGACACGTACGGCGAAATCCTCGCCCTGCATCGTTCGGCAAAGATCAAGGCTGCGGCGCCAAGAGTTGCAACGCGAGCTGGTGAGCAGGCGCCGAAACTGCGGATCGCCTGGGTCATTCCGCAGCCTTTCGAGGCGTCGGGCGGTCATCGAAATATTTTTCGGGCAGTCAGATATCTGTCGGAATTCGGTCATTCCTGTTCAATCCACGTACTGCCGGATAATCACAGGTTCAGCACTGGCCAAGAAATCAGAGAATTCATCGCCGATGAATTCTTCGATGTGAAGGCTGATGAAGTCTTTCACGGCGTCGGCAATATCACTGACTGTGATGTTCTAGTTTGCACGTACTGGACCACGGCTTACGTCGTAAAAGATAATGCGCAAAAAGCTCCGCTCCATGTCTACTTCCTGCAGGACTACGAGCCGATGTTTTTTCCCATGGGCACGGATTACGTTCGAGCTTGCGAGACATATCGATTCGGCTTTTATCCCCTCACGTCGGGTCCGTGGCCTCTGCGAATGCTCGAAAAGGAATGGGGCATTAAAGATGGTGCCTTCTTCCGCTTCCCAGTCGACCGAGACATTTATTATCCGGCGCCATCAACCCGTTCGAATATTCGAAAGCGCATCGTTTATTTTGCCCGCCCCGACATGCCGCGGCGGTGCTACCCGCTCGGAGTGTCGGCTCTCGAACTCGTCAAGCACGAACGACCGGACATCGAAGTCGTTTTTTACGGCGATAAGTCCGAGAAGTTTCAGCACGTTCCTTTCGACTTCACGAACGTTGGCATGACGCCGCAGATCAGCGATCTCGGCGAGCTCTACCGCTCGGCCGACGTGGGCGTCTGCTTCTCGACGACGAACCCGTCTTTGGTGCCGTTCGAAATGATGGCATGCGGCTTGCCGGTCGTCGATCTCGATGTGAACGGCAATGAAGTGAGCTATGGCGGACGTGAGAATTGCATGTTGGCTGCCGCGAGTCCGCGCGACATCGCTGACAAAATTTACGCGGTGCTCGATGATCCGCTGAAGGCGTCCGACCTGAGCCGGCGTGGCATCGAATATGCCGAAGGTTTTCCAACTGAAATAGAAATGGTGCGCCTGATCGAACATCATATTGTCGAGGAGTTCGAGCGGCGAGCCAGCGAGGCTCCGCCGGTTCGAGCGGTTGTCTGATCGACAATTCGCCGATCCGAGCTTAGCGGCATTGCCATTATTGGAGCGGACAATTGGACGAGCTTACGCCGAACCAACAAATTGTGAATGATCCTGCCGAATTACGACAGCAATTGAGAGCGGCGCAAAATGAAATCGGACGTGCTCGGCAACACTCAATTCAGGAGATGCAGGCTCTTCGTTCGGAGCTCGCGGCAGCTGCTCGCAACAACCAGGCCAGGCTGTCGGAACGGTTCCGGGAGATTGCATTTCTAACTGAGCTTCTCCGCCAAGAGGAGAAGATTACAGAAGCAACTCAGGCCCGTGCCGATTGGCTGCGCGATCTAAGCTTGGAGTTGATGAATCGGCCAGCCTGGTGGGGGGTGATGCCAATGTCGTGGCAACACAAGCGATGTCGGCGAGTCCTGCGGGAGAAGGGACTGTTTGATGGGGAGTGCTACCTCCAACTGAATCCCGACGTGGCTGAGTCCGGAATGGATCCGCTGTTCCATTACGTGTTCCACGGTATCAATGAGGGTCGATCGAGGTCGATGTGAGTGTGGAAACAGCGTCGTTAAGCGTAAAATCTGTATCAGATCAGGAAGTAGCTGCGCTCCGATCGAGCGAACAGTTCGATGCTGATTTCTACAGGACGGCTTACCCGGATGTTCAAGAGAGTGGCCTGGATGCGGCGGCACACTTCCTGTGGATCGGCGCGCGCTTGGGCAGATTGCGCGCGCGCTCGCAACTTGGCCAGTCTGCTCCGCTCGATGTTCTCTTTGTTGATGGAACGAACGGCACCAGTTCGACCCCGTATCGAATCGATCGAGTAGCCGAAGGGCTCGTCCTTGATGGTTCGAAGGTTGATTGCATCAAAGCCAACCAACTTCATCAAGTGGACGGAAAATCGCTCCGCGCGCGGCATATCACCTTTTTCAGAACGCCGTTCGTCGAACCCTTCAGCTCTTTTGCGCGAGAAATGCGAGCTCGCGGCAAGGTGATCGCGTTCGACATCGACGACCTGGTCTTCGACGAGGACCAGATCTCGACCATCGATGGCTATCGCTGCCTCTCGGAGCTCGAGAAGGTCGGCTATGTGCGCGGCGTCAGAGCTTATCGCGATTTTGTGCTCTTTGCCGATTTCTGCACCGCGCCCACGGAATTCCTTGCCCAACGGATGCAGTTATTGGGGAAGCGGTCTTTCCGCGTGCGCAACACCCTCGATCAATCTGAAATCGATCGATTCAAGGAGCCCCGCAAGAGAACTCAGCCGGGCAAGTTCGTCATCGGCTATTATTCAGGGAGCCGGACCCATCAGGCGGACTTTCGCAACGCCGGCCATGCGCTTGTCCGCTTAATGGAGGAGAATTCTGCGGTCGAGTTCCGGCTCGTTGGCGAATTCGAGCTGGCGGAATTCCCTCGCCTGCTCGAATGGACATCAGGTGACCGGCCGCGTGTCATTCGGGTCGATCTCATGCCGCACTCAGAAATGCTGGACGACCAACTTCTCTGCGACCTCATTATTGCACCGCTCGAAGTGGGCAATCCCTTTTGCGAGTCGAAAAGCGAGCTGAAATTCTTCGAAGCGTCGCTAGCGAGGCGGCCAATCATTGCCTCGCCAACTCAGACGTTCCGGAGCGCAACCTGGAATGGCGAATTTGCCTGCCTGGCCGACAGCCCCGACGAGTGGCTCAATGCGTTCCGAAGCGCTGTCCAGAACATGGACCGGCTGGAGGCAGATGCACGGCGAGCGCACGATTTCGTACTCGAGGAATATTCCGTCCGTGCAGCCGCGTCGGACGCGTTCGAAGCTTATACAAGGACTTCTATGGCGGTCGGATGAGCACAGCGGCTATTCATCTGCAATGGCCATATGCGATTCGGCGAGCTAAAAGGCGCTAATCGATGATTTCACTGCAGTTTTCGTCCAACGGTTGACCTGCCGAAGCCGGCGAATTGATCCGAACAGAGGCATTGAATGAACGTCAGTACAATCGATCACGAAACTCTGCGCGAAGTCGTGCGCAAGTCTCGAAAACAGCACTGGCTGATCAAACATCGATGGCTCGCCTTGTTTGTTGGCGTTCCGACGCTCTTGGCCGCAGTCTATTATGGGCTGATTGCCTCACCGATTTATGTTTCGGAGTCGAGCTTTGTCATCAAGACTCCTGGCCAGAAGAGCATGCCCAGCCTGTCTCTCGCCAATTTGGTCCAGACCAGTGGCTTCACCGGAGGCCAGGAGCAGACCAAGGAGGTCCTGCAGTACATCCGATCGCGTGACGCTCTTCAAGACCTCCAGCGAGGCACTGATGTCAGAACGAAATTTTCGGAGCGCGGTGCAGATTTCCTGAGCCGCTTCCCGCAGCCCTTCCATGACGGTTCATTCGAGAATCTTTATCATTTTTATGGCTCCATGATCGGCGCTGACATCGATCCTGATAGCGGCCTTGCGGTGCTTAGCGTGCGCGCGTTCACCCCCGGCGATGCCTATCAAATCAACGAGCGGCTTCTCGATTTGAGCGAATCTCTGGTTAATCGCTTGAATCAGCGGGCTGAGGGGCGTGGACTCGCCGAAGCTGAACGTAGAGTGCAGGATGCGGAGTTGCGCTTGCGAAATGCTCGCGTTGCGCTCAGCGCATTTCGAAACCAGCAGGAATTGATCGACCCCACCAGGCAAGCTGCGGGTGTGCTGGAAATATCCAACAAGCTTGTCTCCGAGCAGGCGGCGCTGCAGGCGCAGCTCGACCTGATGCTTCGTGTTGCCCCTCGCAACCCTACGATTCCGGCTGTCCGCAGCCGCATCCAGGCCATCGGGCGGGAAATCGCTGCCCAGAATGGGCGGGCGGTGGGCACACCGACCGGTATTGCCTCGAAGCTATCCAATTATGAAAAGCTGAATGTCGAGCAGGAATTCGCAACGCAGATGCTGACGGCGGCCAACACCGCTCTGGAACAGTCGCGCACCGAGGCTCAAAAGCAGCAATTCTACCTCGAGCGGGTAGTCGAACCGAATAAGCCGGATGAGTCCACGCTGCCTCACCGCTTCAAGCGGATCATGATGGTGTTCGCGGTATCATTGTGCTTGTACTTCATTGGCTGGATGCTGGTGGTCGGCATCCTTGAGCACGCGCCCGAGGACTAACCATGAATAGCCTTGCTCGGGGATGGCGCGTTCAACGTCGCGTCATCGGCGCATTGATGATCCGCGAACTTGTCACCCGCTTCGGGCGCGAGAATATCGGCTTTTTGTGGATTATGGTCGAGCCGCTTCTGTTTGCCGGTTTGGTTGGCATCATTTGGCGGTTCATGAAGGGGCCTGAGGAGCACGGGATTAGCATCGTCGCGTTCATCGCGAGCGGCTACATCCCGCTGACGTTCTTCCGAAATGCCGTTCAGCGCTCGGTGCGGATTTTTACGGCGAACGGCAGCCTTATGTATCACCGTCAGATCAAGGTGGTGGACTTCGTCTTCGTCCGGTTGCTCATCGAGATGATCGGCGGGATGATGGCATTCGTTTTCATTGGCGCAGTGTTGATTGCGCTGAACGAATTTCCGGTTCCAGCGGATATCGGTGCGCTGATCGCGGGCTGGTTCATCTATGCCTTGTTCACGCTGTCGCTTTGCCTGATCCTCGCGCCATTGTCGGAAGTCTCCGAAACGATCGAAAAGTTCATGCCGGTAACTACCTACGTGATGATTCCTTTTTCGGGGGCATTCACCATGATGGCTTGGCTTACCCCCGCGGCTCAGAAGTTCATGTATTATTCTCCGTTCGTGCACGGCATGGAACTGATGCGCTATGGCATTTTCGGCGCCCGGGTGAATGCGCAATGGGATATCGGCGTTACACTTGGGGCGTCTATGGTCTGCTCGCTCATCGGGCTCGCGATGTGCCGTAGCGTCCGGCGCAAGCTGGTGATCGAATGATTCATTGCGAGCAGCTGACAAAGTCGTACCCGATGGGCAGCGGCCGCAAGCAAGTGCTCAAGGGGCTGGATCTCGAGATCAGGCCCGGAGAGCACATTGGCTTTCTGGGCCGCAATGGTGCGGGCAAGACAACGCTGATCAAATTGATTGGTGGTGTCGAGATGCCCACGGCGGGCAAAATCAAACGCAACATGACCGTTTCCTGGCCGCTTGGGTTCGGAGGCGGTTTCCAAGGCAGCTTAACCGGGTACGATAACGCCCGGTTCATCGCCAGAATCTACGGGCACGCTTACCGCGAAATCCGAGATTTCGTGGAAGACTTCACCGAACTCGGCGCGCAGCTAAAGATGCCGGTGAAGACCTATTCATCGGGCATGCGGGCGCGGCTCGCATTCGCGCTGTCTCTTGCGATCGAGTTCGACTGCTACCTGATTGACGAGATCATCATGGTCGGCGATGCGAATTTCCACCAGAAGTGTCATTATGAGTTGTTTGAAAAACGTGGCGATCGGGCGCTCGTGCTGGCGTCTCATAGTCCCGATCTGATCCGCGAATTTTGCGATCGAGCGTTGGTGCTCCATCAGGGTTATGGGACCATCTATTCCGACGTAAACGAAGCGCTCCAGGTGTACGCCGCTCTGTAGCGGCTTAGCCTCGGCGATATCTCCGCCCTTCGCGCGCGCCATGGTCCGCATAATGTTCAGCGGCGTCGGCGCCCGCTGCAGCCACATCTGGATTCAGCTGAAGATAGCTTTCGGCGTCGAAGTCTGCGGGAAGTGCGGCGGCAATTGCCGCCCGCCGGGCGCGGCGTGTCCTCCAGGCCCAAGGGTCGGGCCGCGATTTCGGCCGCTCGATGGAGATTTCTTCACCGAGATACATGTTGGGCTCGGTCTCGCCGGTGCTGATATTCGTGATCGAGCGCATGTCCAGACGACCGAGGGCTTCGTCTGAAAAAGCCGGAGTGTAATAAATGCAATCTTCGAAATAATAATGCGTTACCTGCGACCATCGGGTCCGTGTCGGATCACGCTGGAGGCTGCCGCCGTGCAAGAGATTGGCGGCCCATATCAGCGCCTGACCTTTTCTGGCGAGAAACACCTCCTGTTCCTCGTTTGATGCGGCCACGAGGGCTTCCCAGGCGGCTTCGAACGGCGATTGGGCGGACACGGGCTGGGCTCCGTGCGCCTTGCGGCCGATCATGATGTTACTGATGATCGGCCACTTGTGTGAACCAGGAAGATAAGTAAGCGGGCCGGCGTCGGCGTGGACGTCTTCAAAGGCCAGCCATACCCCGCACATGAAGCGTTCCGGCAAACTGGAGAAATGGTTCGAGTCGCTGTGCAGATTTTGCTGCGTTCCAACCGGAAAATTCAATGTCTGGAATGGAATAGCACGGCGTCCATAGAGCTTCTTTAGCAGTGACAGCATCGATTCATTCGAAGCAATCGCGCGGACGTCTGGGTCAATCAGCCACGCGTCCTGGATGCGTTGATTTTCTCCTGTGTTCTTTGTCGCCGAGCCGTCGGCAAAATCGATTCCAAATTGCGCTCCAAGGTGTTCCTTGATGCGCGCAATCCGCTGTTCGATTTCCGCATCGGGAAAGTCGATGACCGCAAAACCTCGCGTGTGAAGCTCAAGTGCAATGCGGCGTTCCTCGGCGGTCAGCCCCGCTTCATCGAGACTGGATTCGAACAAAGGTGACTCAACGAATGGAACGCCGGGCAGAAGGGACAGGGAGGGCAAGGCTGAGCTTTCAAAGCTTGATGACGCACGTTTCGCTGTACCGGTCGAGGTTCGGGTTGTGTAGCGGGTCCTGGTAGGTTTTCGTCCCCCAGCGATCCTGAAGAAGCTGCAGCTCGCGGCGATAGCGTGCGACGTTTCGGGCCGCCATATCGTCTCCTCGCGACTTAGATTCATGGTGCAACAGCACGGCATGAGGGACGTAAACATTGCGCCACCCTGCCTGCTCAAGCCTTAGGCACAAATCCACATCGTTGAACGCAACGGCGAGTCCCTTCTCATCGAGTCCGCCGACGGCATCAAACTTGTCTTTTGCGATAACCAGGCAGGCGCCGGTCACTGCGCTGATGAATTGCGCGATATGAGCCTGGTGGAAATATCCGGGTTGGTCCGCGGGAAGGAATCGGTGGACATGGCCGGCGGCTTCTCCGATGCCTATTACCACGCCTGCGTGCTGGATCGTGCGATCTTCGTAGAGGAGCTTTGCGCCGGCCGCTCCGATATCTGGCCGCACGGCATATCGCATTAGCTCGCTCAGCCAGCAGGCTTCCACAACTTCGGTGTCGTTGTTGAGCAGGCAGAGATAGGAGCCCCTGGCGCTCCGCGCTGCGAAATTGTTGATCGCGGAATAATTGAAAGGCGCATGATAGGGAAGCACGCGTACCTTTGGATGTTTGTCGATCTCGCGGAGAAAGTCTGCCGTCCGCTTCTCAACGCTTTGATTGTCGACGACGAGAATCTCGAAATTGGGATAATCTGTCCGCTTGAGCAGGCTCTCGACGCAGGGGCGGAGGAGCTCCAGCTTGTCCTTTGTCGGGATGATCATGCTGACCAGCGGCAATTCGTCCGGTAGTGGCCATTCGACCTTTACGGTCCCAAATCTCCCCGGCGCGCATTTTGCGCCTTTCGCTTCAAGGTGCCGAGCCACGAGTGCCGCTCGATTCGGCGGGAAGGAATTTCTAACCCCAACGTGTGTCAGAATGTGCGGCACGTGGACAATGGGTCCGTCAGCCGCTGCGGTGGCATCCAGGAGCAGCGCAGCTAGACTATCTCCGCTCCGCACCGCTGCTCTCTTTGCGAGGCTGGCTTCTATTGCGACCGCGGAGGAGAGGTAATCCTGCGCATAGAAGAATTCTTGGTTCCACTGCGGCTTGAACCACGGATTGCCGCGGCGAGCGCGGGTGTCGAGCCGATCCTCGTCACCATAGATGACCGCCGCATCCGGGTTGTCCTGCAGCTTTTCGGCGAGGCGGTACAAGGCGGCTTCGGAAAGGGTATCCCCGATGCGGAGTGGCACGACATAGTCGGCCTCGACGGCGTGCACGGCCGCGCCAAGGGATTCAGGAGCCGCGTCCGTCCAGCTCCTGTGCGGATAGATCTGACTTTCGACAGATTGGGTCGAACGCTCGAATTGTTCTTTCGTAGAGCCTGCGCTGTCATGAAGCACGACCGAAAAGCTGGGTTGCCAAGCCCACCCTTTCACCCTGGCGTCGAGGTGCTGTCTCAGCTCATGATTGCGTTCGTTGGAAGCGATCCAGAGCTTGTACGCAAAAGGCAGGTCCGCGCTTGCGACGCGTAACCGGATGCGGGCCCGCAGCTTACGTCTCGTCAGGTGCCAATATAGCGCTGCCAAGGCAGGCCAGGGCCGCCGCGGCAGCAATCGCAGGAAGTGCTCCGAGAACGTCACGGCGACGCGATTGGCTCAAAAGCACTGCAAATGCAGCAAATAATTAGGCTTAGGTTCATGCGCAGGCCGTCATGGAGCCGCGTCTCCGAAGAAGCGAGACTTGAACCACTCTCGTTGCTTTCGGATCGGCAGGGGTGTTAAGGGCGCCGGGGGTTAGACTGACCGTTTCCAGGGTTTTTCAATCGATGCCGATTTCTTGCGTGCCGCGGCGGAGCGGGTTGTTCCGCGGTGCACTTGTCATTTCCGCTGCCGCCAGCACGCTGTCGGCTTGCGCCAGTCTTCCATCGAGCGGACCCACCGGGGTGGAGATTCGCCATGCCGCCAGCGCCAAGACCAATCCCTATCCATTCACATTGGTCGAAGTGCAAAGCGAGAGCGCGATTCCAGCTCCGCTGGCCATTCCATCGTCAAGCCTGGCGACCATGCCGCCGCGCCCGACCGACCTGCTCGGCCCCGGTGATGTCCTGAATATCTCCGTCTATGAAGCGGGCGTTTCGCTGTTCGGGACGGCGCTTCGGACCGTCGCGGCCGGTGCGGGCACGGCAGTCGACACCAGTTCGACCGCAGAGAGGCTGCCGCCGGTCCGGGTGGACGATTACGGCTATATCCGGGTGCCGTTTGTCGGTCGGATCCGCGCGGCGGGGCACACGGTCGCCGAGCTTCAGTCGATCATCCAGAGCGGCCTCAAGGGCATGTCGCAAGACCCGCAAGTGATGATCACCGTCGAGCAATCGATCACCAACAGCATCATCCTTGCCGGGGAAGTGACGAAACCCGGACGCCTGGTGCTCGCGACCAACCGCGAATCTCTCATCGACGCCATTGCGCTGGCAGGCGGCTATCGGGGCGAGGCCAAGGACGCGGTTGCACGCGTGCAGCGCGACGGTGGAACATTCGAAATTCGCCTCAGCGATCTCCTCGACGCGCCGCAAGAGGATGTCCAGGTCGCGCCGGGTGACCGGATTACGTTGGTAAGCAGGCCACAGACATTCTCCGTGCTCGGGGCTCCCAACAAAGCGGAGGAGATCAATTTCCCGCGTGGGCGTCTGAGCCTCGCCGAAGCCGTTGCTCTCGCTGGCGGCGCCAATCCCAACGCAGGCGATGCCGCCGCCGTCTACCTATTCCGCTACGTGTTACTGCCAAGCGGGGTCGAGCAACCGACCGTTTACCACCTCAATATGATGCGTCCCGGGGCATACCTGCTGTCGCAGCGGTTCCAGATGCGCGACCGCGATGTCCTGTACGTCGGAAATGCACGGGCCAATCAGCTGACCAAGTTCGTTCAGCTGCTGAGTCAGCTGTTCGTGCCGGTCGCGACGGCAAGGGCCGTCACCCAGTAAGCTGGTCCTTGAACGGCAGGGCGAGTCGTCTAATCCCACTCGGCATCAATGGCGATTATTGGGATTAGGGATGAAATTTCGTACTTTCGCAATCGCCGGGCCGGTCGAAGTCATCCCAGCGCAAATTGCGGATGAACGCGGCTATTTCTCCGAGATTTACCGGTCCGACATTTTTGCCGAGCGTGTCGAAAGCATCGAATTCGTTCAGGACAACCAGTCACTCAGCATACGCGCAGGAACGATCCGCGGACTTCATTTCCAGACTCATCCGGCAGCGCAGGGCAAGCTCGTCCGTTGCCTCGCCGGCCGTCTGCTGGATGTGGCAG
>Ga0207657_10002054_pt1 | contig 21785 bp, 19 predicted proteins | sample KBSC33metaG_FD_184316 | JGI IMG/M metagenome (GOLD analysis project Ga0207657, IMG submission 184316) | Corn rhizosphere microbial communities from Kellogg Biological Station, Michigan, USA - KBS C3-3 metaG (SPAdes) (version 2) | ecosystem: Host-associated > Plants > Roots > Rhizosphere > Soil ... | reverse complement strand
GCGTCTCCGGCACCGCGTCCGTCACTCCCGCCTTGTAAAGCCGCGCCGCCTGCGCCGTATCGCGGGCGCGGGCGATGATCGGCAGTTCAGGTACCCAGCCGCGCACCCGCCGAGCAATCCGCGCGACCTGGACCGGATCGTCCATGGTCAGCACGAGCGCGGCGGCATGGCCAAGCTGCAAGCGTTCCGCGAACTCGGGCCGTGAGACGTCGCCGAACAAAACGTCATAGCCCGCCTTTTGGGCCTTGCGCACCGAATCGACGTCGCTGTCGATCGCGAGATATGCGCGGCCATGTTCGCTCAGCATGTCGGCAACGATGCGGCCGACGCGCCCGAAGCCGAAAATCACGGTTCGACCCGCGCCGCTCGCATCCTCGACCGGCGTGTGCGCCTGGTTCTCCACCCGCCGCCCCATGCGCTTGCCGGCCGTCGCGAGCAGGGGCGTGAACGTCAGCCCGATCGCCGTCACCGTCGTCCAGAAGCCCGCTTCGGCCGCGGACAGCAAGCCGGCTCCGGCCGCAGCGCCGAGCACAATCAGGCTCGTCTCCGACGGGCTCGCCATCATCACGCCGCTTTCAACCGCCGCGCCGAGCCGTACGCCCGACGCTCGGACGAGCGCCGAGGTGATGGCGGCTTTCACGAGCAGGATTGCGGCTGTCGCTCCCAGGATCAGCGGCCATTCCCGCGCCAGGCGTTCCAGATCGATGCGCATGCCGACGGTGATCAGGAAGATTCCCAGCGCCAGGCCCGCGAGCGGCGCGGTGATCGCCTCGACCTCGGCGTGATAATCGGTCTCTGCAATGAGGATGCCGGCGATCAGGGCGCCGAGCACTGGCGAAAGGCCGGCAAGCGCGGTTGCCAGGCTGGCGAGGATCACGGTCAACAAGCTGATCGCCAGGAACAGCTCGGGGCTCTTGGTGCGTGCGGCCTGGGCGAACAGAGCGGCGAGCGCGACGCGCCCAACGACCAGCATCCCCGCGACGACAAGCAGTCCAATGAGCGCCGTGCGCACGAACTCGCCAGGTTCGCCGTGGCCGCCGATGAGCTCGATCAGGAACAACATCGGGACCAGCGCCAAGTCCTCGAACAGCAACATCGCAAAGGCGGTCTTGCCGACGGCGCCTTCGGTGCCGGAAATCGGCAACACCAGCGCGGTCGACGACAAAGCGAGCGCAAGTCCGAGGGCCACCGCCGCGGGTGCCGTCGATCCGCTCACGAGCAGCCCGCCGCCGATCAGCATCGCGCAGCCGATCAGTTCGGCGCTGCCGACCCCGAACACCGCCCTGCGCATGCTCCTCAATCGCCGAAAGTTGATGTGCAGGCCCGCCGAGAACAGCAGCAGGACGATGCCGAGCTCGGCGAACGGTTCGATGCGGTGCGCGTCACTGATCGAAAACAGGTGCAGCCAGGAATGCTCGCGGGCGAGCGCGCCGAGCACGAATGGACCGGCGATAATCCCGACGAGGATAAACCCGATGACCGGCGTAATTCTCATCCGCGCGAATGCGGGAATGACGATGCCTGCTGCGCCGAGCACCACCAGCGCGTCGCTGAAGCCGGAGGTGGCGAAGCCTGGTTCCATCGACGCACTTTGCCCTTTTCACAGGAACGACGGTAGTGCTGGCGTCATGGCGTCAGATCTAGACTTGGCGATCGCGGGCGGTGGTCCGGCAGGGATCATGGCGGGACTGCTGTTCGCCCGTGCCGGGTGCAAGGTGCTGGTGTTGGAGAAGCACAGGGATTTCTTCCGCGATTTTCGCGGGGACACGGTTCACCCCTCCACGCTCGAGCTATTGCGCGAACTCGGCCTGCTCGATGAATTCCTGAAGCGCCCGCATGACGAGGTGCGCACTCTGACCGCCCGGGTAGCCGACCGGCAGATCACCATCGCTGACATGAGCCATCTGCCGGTCAAGAGCCGCTTTGTCGCGCTCATGCCCCAATGGGACTTCCTCGATTTCCTGGCGCAGGAAGCTCGGCATTATCCAACCTTCCAATTGCGGATGGAGGCAGAGGCCGTCGACCTGCTGTTCGATGGTGATCGCGTCGCCGGCGTACGTCTGAAGAGCGGCGAGGAGATCCGGGCGCGCCTGACGATCGCGGCGGACGGGCGCAGCTCGATCCTGCGCGACAAAGCGGAATTGCCGAAGCGAGACCTCGGCGCTCCGATCGATGTTCTGTGGTTCAGGCTACCCAAGGAGCCGACGCCCATCAATGTGACCGGCGGCACCTTTGGGGCAGGGACTTTGGTCGTGGAGATCGACCGCGGCGATTACTGGCAGTGCGCCTATGTCGTTCCCAAGGGCGCGGCCGAGGAAATCCGCGCCAAGGGCCTCGACCTGTTCCGCAAGGATGTCGCGCGCGCCGCGCCAGAGCTTGCCGGCGCGGTCGACACCCTGGAGGATTGGGGCCAGGTGAAGCTTCTGTCCGTGTCGCTCGACCGGCTGACGCGATGGTGGCGGCCAGGATTGCTCGCCATCGGCGACGCAGCGCACGCGATGTCGCCGGTCGGCGGCGTCGGCATCAACCTCGCCGTGCAGGACGCGGTTGCGGCTGCGAACATCCTCGCTGGCCCACTAGCTGCCGGTCGGGCCCTCGATCCGCTGTTGCAGCGTGTCCAGGCTTGCCGGGAATTTCCGACCAAGGTCATCCAGCGCGTGCAAAAGATCGTGCATGATCGGGTGCTCACGCCATTGGTCGTGCGCAAGGCCGTGCTGGACAAGGTGCCGTTCGTCTTGCGCCTGTTCGAGCACGTGCCGCTCCTGCGCCGGATACCGGCGCGCCTGGTCGGTCTCGGCGTACGGCGCGAGCACATCCGCTCGCCCGACGCGGGCCTCAGGCGGGCTGAGCCGTCTCGGCCATAGCCGCTTCGAGGTTGTGGACGATCGCCTCGAAGAATTGCTCGGTCGTCATCCACGCCTGCTCGGGGCCGACCAGGATCGCGAGGTCCTTGGTCATCTGGCCGCCCTCGACGGTCTCGACGCAAACGCGCTCGAGCGTCTCCGCGAAGCGCACGACTTCGGGCGTGTCGTCGAACTTGCCGCGGTACTTGAGGCCGCCGGTCCAGGCGAAGATCGAGGCGATCGGGTTGGTCGAAGTCGCCTTGCCCTGCTGGTGCATGCGGTAATGGCGGGTGACCGTGCCGTGCGCCGCCTCGGCTTCGACCGTCTTGCCGTCGGGCGTCATCAGCACCGAGGTCATGAGGCCGAGTGAGCCGAAACCCTGCGCGACCTGGTCGGACTGGACGTCGCCATCGTAATTCTTGCACGCCCAGACGAACTTGCCGCTCCACTTGAGCGCGGACGCGACCATGTCATCGATCAGGCGATGCTGATATTCGATGCCAGCAGCTTCGAACTTCGCCTCGTATTCCTTGTCGTAAATCTCCTGGAAGATGTCCTTGAAGCGCCCGTCGTAGGCCTTGAGGATGGTGTTCTTCGTGGAGAGATAAAGCGGCCATTTCCGGCCCAGGCTGTAGTTGAAACAGGCGTGGGCGAAGTCGCGGATCGACGCGTCGAGGTTGTACATGCCCATCGCCACGCCGGAAGCGGGGAAGTCGAACACCTCGAAGTCGAGTTCCTGCCCATCGTTGCCAACCCATTTCATGGTCAGCTTGCCCGGCCCCGGCACGAGGAAGTCAGTCGCTCGATACTGATCGCCGAACGCGTGGCGGCCGACCACGATCGGATCGGTCCAGCCAGGGATCAGCCGCGGCACGTTGGAGATCACGATCGGCTCGCGAAAGATGCAGCCGCCAAGGATGTTGCGAATGGTGCCGTTGGGCGACTTCCACATCTTCTTCAGGCCGAACTCCTCGACCCGGGCTTCATCGGGGGTGATCGTCGCGCATTTCACACCGATGCCGTGCCGCTTGATCGCATCGGCGGCGTCCACCGTGACCTGGTCATCGGTCGCGTCGCGATTCTCAACCGATAGGTCGAAGTAGAGCAGGTCGACGTCGAGGTAGGGCTGGATCAGCCGCTCGCGGATCCACTGCCAGATGATCCGCGTCATCTCGTCGCCGTCGAGCTCGACAACGGGGTTCTTCACCTTGATCTTGGCCATGCGCATTTCCGATTTTTGGGAGTTGGCGGCGCCTTAGATTGCGCGTTTGGTACGCGCAACCGCAGCGTTGTGCGGGCGCCCCGGCGCCACTAAGGCTGCGCCATGCCCGCCCTCGACAAACATGACAGCCCGCTGCCCACGACCACGGTCAAATGGCGTTTCCCTTCCGTCCATCCGGAAGGCCGCAAATATGCCGTAGGCGTTGGTGCTGCCGCGCTCCTCGCCTTCATCGTGCACTGGCAGTTCCTGGCCTGGATCCTGGTTGGCGTGACGATCTGGGTCGCGACTTTTTTCCGCGATCCCGTGCGGACGACTCCGCGCGGCGACAATCTGGTCGTCGCCCCGGCGGACGGGCTGATCACGATGATCGCGCGCGTTCCGCCGCCGCCAGAGCTGCGCGGCGCCGACGGGCTGGTCGACGGCGACTACACCCGCGTGTCGATTTTCATGAGCGTGTTCGACGTGCACATCAACCGCGCGCCGATCTCCGGCCGCGTCAAGCGCATCGCCTATGTTCCCGGCAAGTTCGTCAACGCCGACCTCGACAAGGCGAGCGAGGACAATGAGCGCCAGCATTTCCTGATCGAACGCAGTGACGGGCTGCGGCTCGGCGTCACCCAGATCGCTGGGCTGATCGCGCGGCGCATCCTGTCCTTCGTTCGAGAGGGCGACGCCGTCGATGTCGGACAGCGCATCGGCCTGATCCGCTTCGGAAGTCGAGTGGACGTGTTCCTGCCCGCCGGCACTTCGCCCAAGGTATTGCTGGGGCAGCGGTCGATCGCGGGAGAAACCGTGCTTGCCGAAATCGGCAGCGACGTCACCCTGACCGGGATCAGCCAGTGACCGACGACCGGGATCCGCGCCGGATCCCGTTCCGTGCAATGGTCCCGAACGCGATCACTGCGCTTGCCTTGTGCATGGGATTGACGGGTGTCAGCCTCGCCATTGGCGGGCATTGGGAAAGGGCGCTCGGCGCAATCATTCTCGCCGGTGTGCTCGACGGGCTCGACGGGCGCATCGCCCGGCTGCTTCGAGCGCAGAGCAAGTTCGGCGCCGAGCTCGATTCGCTGAGCGATAATATCGCCTTTGGGACCGCGCCGGCGCTGATCCTGTTCCTGTGGTCGCTGCAGACCGCGCCCCGTTTCGGGTGGATCGCCGCTTTGGCGCTCGCGGTGTGCTGCGCGCTTCGGCTCGCCCGCTTCAACGCGCGTTTGGATGCTGCCGAGCAACCCCACAAGTCGGCCGGATTCAATACCGGCGTCCCCGCGCCGGCGGGTGCAGGCCTGGCCTTCATCCCGATTTACCTCTGGCTGCTGACCGCCAATGAACATTTCCGGGCATGGCCGATCGTCATGGCCTGGACGATCCTCATCGCGGTGCTGATGATTTCCAGCCTGCCGACCTTCAGCTGGTCGAGCATTCGGATCCGCCCCGCGTGGCGGCTGTTCGCTTTGGCCGGAATTGCGCTGTTCGGTGCGGCGCTGATCGTCGCGCCATGGGCGACGCTGCTGGCGCTATCGGTGGTCTATCTGCTGATGATCCCCGTTGCTCTGATGAGCTACGCTCGGCTCAAGCGGCGGCGCGCCATTGCGCCGTCGCGCGCATAGGCTGCATCCGCAAGCGTGCGCGGACCCGTACCGGCGTTAGGCTCAGCGACCGCTGCCGAACCGGCTTGCCCTTGAGGGCGGCGCCGATCCTCGCGCCGCTTTCCTCAAGAACCGCAGCACCGACGACGACCAGCAGCCACAAGGTTGCGAGGAAGGCGAGGGTGGCCAAAGGCGCAAGCATCGGTGCAATCATTGCGTCGCTGTCCTTCTTTGAACCGCTGAACCGAGCTGGTCTCTGTTTGTTCCAGCGAGGCAGTGGCGGTCTCGGTTGATGAGAACCAATGTTCCGCTTTTGTTCTCGCGTGTCAAGAGGCCGCCGCGACCGATCGCCAAGCCCTTGAAAGCTTAAGCGAGTTTCGCTACTTGCCCGCGCATTCCACAGATGGAGCACACATCCCGGTGCCTGCCGCGAGGTAGGTGACTTGGCTCCATCGAGGCAAAACCGGAAGGAGAAAGATTATGGCGGCCACGGTCGTCACCATGCAGCAATTGCTCGAGGCCGGAGCGCACTTCGGCCACCAAACCCACCGCTGGAACCCCAAGATGAAGCCGTATATTTTCGGCGACCGCAACGGGGTCCACATCATCGACCTGTCGCAGAGCGTGCCGCTGTTCGCGCGGGCACTCGACTTCGTCCAGCAGACGGTCGCCCGCGGCGGCAAGGTGCTGTTCGTCGGCACCAAGCGCCAGGCTCAGGACCCGATCGCCGAGGCGGCGCATGCCTCGGGCCAGCATTTCGTCAACCATCGCTGGCTCGGCGGCATGCTGACCAACTGGAAGACGATTTCCAACTCGATCAAGCGCCTCAAGAGTCTCGAGGAGCAGCTCTCGGGAGACACTGCCGGCCTGACCAAGAAGGAAGTTCTTCAGCTGACCCGCGAGCGGGACAAGCTCGAGAAGAGCCTTGGCGGCATCCGCGACATGGGCGGGCTGCCCGACATCATGTTCGTGGTCGACACCAACAAGGAAGAGCTTGCGATCAAGGAAGCCAACACGCTCGGCATCCCGGTCGTTGCGATCCTCGATTCCAACAGCGACCCGAGCGGCATCGCGTTCCCTGTCCCCGGCAACGACGATGCCAGCCGTGCGATCCGCCTTTACACCGACGCCATCGCGCAAGCGGTCGGCGAAGGTCGCAGCGGCAATGCGGCAGCTCGCGGCCAGGACGTTGGCGAAATGGCCGAGCCGCCGGTCGAAGCCGCGCTCGAAGCTTAAGGCAATTCCCCTCCCGCATCCGGGAGGGGCAGGGGAGGGCCTGTTCGTTCAGGCTCTCGATACCGACATTCCTCCCCCTACCCCTCGCGCAAACGGGAGGGGAGTGAAAGGACAAGGACAAAGACATGGCTGAGATCACGCCCGCATCAGTGAAGGAACTGCGCGAGCGCACCGGCGCCGGAATGATGGACTGCAAGAAGGCGCTCACCGAAAACAATGGCGACATGGAAGCCGCCATCGACTGGCTGCGCGCCAAGGGCCTGTCGGCGGCCGCGAAGAAGGCGGGGCGGACGGCTGCGGAAGGTCTCGTTGGTGCCGCCATCGAAGGCACCCGCGGCGCACTTGTCGAGGTGAATTCGGAAACCGATTTCGTCGCCAAGAATGAGCTCTTCCAGGACTTCGTGCGCAACGTCGCCCAGCTGGTCCTCAAGCACGGCACCGACGTCGAGGCGCTCGGAACAGCGCAATATCCCGGCGGCGGCACGGTCCAGGAGAAGCTGACCGACAATATCGCCAAGATTGGCGAGAATCAGTCGCTGCGCCGCGCGGCAATCCTTGAGGTCGGCCAAGGCGCAGTGGTGCCTTACGTGCACAACCAGGTCGCTCCGGGACTTGGCAAGATCGGGGTTCTCGTCGCCCTCGAGAGTTCGGCTCCCGCGGAGATTCTGAACGAGCTTGGCAGGCAGATCGCACAGCATGTCGCTGCGGCTCATCCGCAGGCGCTGGACGGCGATTCGCTCGATCCTGCGATCATTGAACGTGAGCGCTCTGTCGCGATGGAAAAGGCACGGGAAAGCGGCAAACCGCAGAACATCATCGAGAAGATGGTGGAAGGTGGACTTGCCAAGTTCCGCAAGGAGAACGCGCTGCTCACCCAGCTGTTCGTCAGGGACAACAAGACGCCGGTAGCCGACGTGGTGTCCGCAGCCGCGAAGGAAGCAGGAACGGCTATCCAGCTGACTGGCTTCGTCCGCTTCCAGCTCGGCGAGGGCATCGAGAAGAAGCAGGAAGACTTCGCCGCCGAAGTTGCTGCCGCTGCCGGCGCCAACAAGGCCGAACCGGTCGCTTAGGCGGCAACCAGATCAGGCTTCCGAGGCGGTCAGGCGGTAAGCTTGGCCGCCTCTTTTTTGCAATCGTACGGCATGTCCGCATCGTAGCAGAAATCGGGCCACTTCCCGCTTGCGCGCCAATAATCAAGAAGCTTGGCCCGCTTCATGACCTGCATGAATCGAGGTTGCTTGCGGAATTCATGAAGCTCCGGGCGGAAATATGTGGCGCCCAGCAGTGCGAGCTCATCCTGCTTTGCCCATTGCATCAGCGTGTCGAACACGTCGTCGTCATGATGGACCAGCGCCATCGCAAGCGTGTAGTAGGAGAGTCGATCGGGGCCGGCGGTTTCGCGAAACCTGTCTCTCCGGGCATTCAGGAATTTGGCCAGCTGATCGACATTTCCGGGACTCGGGTCGATCCGCGCCGCGATCAGGTAGCGGACTCCGGCGGTGCCTTCCTCGGTCTCAGGCATGGCGAGCGCGACCTTGGGATCCCCGTAACGGAAGTAAAAGGAGAACCGAGCCCGTTCCGTAGAAGCGGCGCCGGGCCACAGCTTTTCAAGTTCTTCCAGCTGCTTACGCGCCGGTTCGATCAATCCAGCATAGGCGAGCGCGATCATGTACGCGCCGCTCAACGACGGAGAAAGCTGGTCGAGTTGTGACGCGCGCCCGGCATCATCGACTGCTTCCCCCAACCTGCCGACACTTTGAAGGACGTTCGACCGGAAACTGAGAACCGCCGGATTATCGGGGCTCTCGCCTGCCGCACGGTCGACCAAAGCGAGCTGTTGTGCAAAAGCGGCAGGTGGCAGCAGCACCGTTTCCGCAAGGTCCGCTTCCGCAATTCCAGGATTAAGCTGCCGCGCCTCGGCGATCAGCCGCCGCAAATCTCCTCGCGCGGTCTCATCGGCTATTCCATTGGTAAAGTTCAAGTCCGCGATCGCAGCCTGCGCCAGCAGAAGCTTGCCCCACGCCGGAGCGAAATGAGGTGCGACGCGCGTCACCTCCTTGAGCGCCGGAATTACGGGCCGCGGATCCCCGACATCGGCAAGTCGTACGCAGGCGTTGAGATAACTCTTCAGGGCCTGTTTGCCGAGGCGGCCGCTGTTGCCCGACAATCCATCCAGAGCGCATGCCAATGCCCTTCCACCGGTGACCGCGAGCTGCTGCTTGAGATCTGCCGCGCTTCCGGAGGGCTGATTGAAATCGCCCGACCACAGCAGGCCACGATCCGTGCCGTCCAGCAGCGTTAGCGAAGCCGATGGACTCGCGGCGTTTCCCGTATCGGCGACCTGGAACTGCAGATCCGCTGGCGACGAGTTTCCAGGTCCATTCACCAGCGTCATGGAACCGGACTTCACCGACTGAAGATTTCCGAGATTGACCAAAAGATCGCGCGCTATCTGCTGCGACTTTGGCGAGCCGTCCGCAGCTGCAACCGCGACTGTCGGCGGGCCGTCGCTGTCGCTGCGGACAAGCCAATAAATGCCGCCGGCAGCAAGCAGCACAGCCACTCCGACAATCACAAACAGCCAAGGGCCCGCCGCCAAGTTGGGGTCTCTAATTCGCTTCGCAGGCTTGTTTGGCTTGCGCTGCCTGTCCTCGGACCTCCGCCCCGTGATCTCGTCGATGTCGCTCAACAGCGACCGCAGTCCGGGCGGGCTCCCGCGGCCTTTCCATCGCGAAAGGTCAATGGTCTGGAACTGCCGGAACCCGAGCGGCGCCTGGGTGCCGTCAATCGTGACGGGGACCAGGCGCGCCGTGTCGCGGCCGGCGCCGGCTTCATCGCGCACCCAGGCTGACTCGATCGACTGCTGCGACCACAGCACAACCACGACGTCGGCGGCCTTCAGCGCTTCTTCGATGACCTTCGAGAACTGGGCTCCGCCGCGGACATGCAGGTCCCACCAGACCTGATGACCAGCCTTCTCCAGCGCACTCGCGAAGTGGCGGGCGCGCGCGGAATCGTCGCGGTCGTAGCTCAGGAACACACTGGCCATGCGCTGCCCCCCGGTGCGATGCTGCCTGCAAAGTGCAGCGCGAGCAAGCTAGGCTGTTGGCAAATGGGGCGAGCGCGCTAAAGCGTGTCCGCCTTTTTCGCAGCCGAAGGACAATCCCGCAGCATGACCCTCCCGCGCTTCAACCGCATCCTGCTGAAGCTGTCCGGAGAGGCGCTGATGGGCGAGGGCCAGTTCGGCATCGATCCTGTCGCCGTCGCCCGCCACGCTGACGAAATCGCTGCCGCCAAGGGGCAGGGGCACGAGCTGTGTCTCGTCGTCGGCGGCGGCAACATCTTCCGCGGCATGGCCGCCGCCGCCAAGGGTTTCGATCGCGCGACTGCTGATTACATGGGGATGCTGGCGACGGTCATGAATGCCCTTGCGCTCCAGAACGCGCTTGAGAAGCTCGGCGTCGACACCCGAGTGCTCTCCGCCATACCGATGGCCAGCGTTTCGGAGCCCTACATCCGCCGCCGCGCGCTTCGGCATTTGGAAAAAGGGCGTATCGTTCTGTTCGCGGCGGGCACGGGAAACCCCTATTTCACAACCGACACCGCCGCCGCGCTCCGTGCGGCTGAGATGGGCTGCGACGCTTTGTTCAAGGGCACCAGCGTCGATGGCATCTACACTGCCGACCCGAAAAAGGTGGCAGAGGCGACGCGCTACGATACTGTGACCTTCGGCCGCGTGCTCAGCGACGACCTCAAGGTCATGGACGCGGCGGCGGTCGCGCTGTGCCGCGACAACAATATTCCGATCGTCGTGTTCAACATTCGCCAGTCCGGCAACCTTGCCGAAGTGCTGGCGGGACGGGGAACGGCGACGGTGGTCCAGAATGGGAGTAATACATGACCACGACCCTTAGTACCGGCGACCTCAAACGCCGCATGCATGGGGCGCTCGATGCGCTGAAGCACGATCTCGCAGGGCTGCGCACTGGCCGCGCGTCGACCGCTTTGCTCGATCCGGTCCATGTCGAGGTCTATGGCGCGAACATGCCGCTCAATCAGCTTGCGACCGTGTCGACGCCGGAGGCGCGGATGCTGTCGGTCCAGGTGTGGGACCGTTCGAATGTCGGGCCGGTCGAAAAGGCCATTCGCTCGGCCGGCCTCGGGCTCAATCCGATCACGGACGGCCAGATGATCCGCTTGCCGATCCCGGAACTAACCGAGGAACGCCGCAAGGAGCTCGCCAAGCTCGCCGGCCAATATGCGGAGAAAGCACGCATCGCGGTGCGCAATGTTCGGCGCGACGGGATGGAGCATCTCAAATCCGACGAAAAGAAGCACGAGATCAGCGAGGATGAGCGCAAGCGGCTCGAGCATGAAGTTCAAAAGCTGACCGACGAGACGATCAAGGAAATCGACGAAGCCGCTGAAACCAAGGAAATGGAAATACTCGGCAAGTGAGTGCTGCGCCCGCCCAGGAGAAGGGCGCGGCTGGGCTTGCAGGGCGCAGCAAGGCGCCCCGCCACGTCGCGATCATCATGGACGGCAACGGCCGCTGGGCAAAGCAACGCGGCCTGCCGCGGGCAGCCGGGCATCGGGCTGGCGCGGAAGCGGTGCGCCGCGCGCTGCAGGCGGCAGCCGACAATGGCGTCGAAGTCCTGACTCTCTACGCCTTCTCCTCGGAGAACTGGCGCCGTAGCGATGAGGAGATCTCCGATCTTACCGCGCTGATGCGCTTCTATCTCGAGCGCGAGCTGAGGACGCTCGAAAAGGAGCGGGTGCGGGTCAAGCTGATTGGCGACTATTCGGCGTTCGGCACCGAGCTTGTCGAGCGGCTCGAGCGGGCCGTCGAACGTACGGCAGGCAACACGAGGCTGACTCTCGTCGTCGCGCTCAACTACGGTTCGCGCGCCGAGATCGCCAGCGCCGCCCGCAGGCTCGCGAGCAAGGCCGCAGTGGGTCAGATCGATGCGGCCTCGATCGACGAAGAGGCGATTGCGGGCGAACTGCAAACGGCAGACCTGCCGCCGCTCGATCTGTTGATCCGCACTTCGGGTGAGGTGCGCCTTTCCAATTTCCTGCTGTGGCAGGCGGCTTATGCCGAGCTCTTGTTCGTGGACACGCTGTGGCCCGACTTCGACGAACAGGCATTCGGCGACGCGCTGAAGACCTATACGGCGCGCGAACGGCGCTTCGGTGGCCGGTGAACGAACTCGTCGTTCGCACGGTCACCGGATTGATCCTCATCGCCGCGGCGCTGGTTGCTGCGGTGGTCGGGGGAAACCTCCTTGCGGTTTTCGTCGCCGCCATTGCGACCCTGATGTTCTACGAATGGACGCGGATCGTCCGCGGCTGGGGCCCAGCCTGGCACGTAAGCGGCTTTGTCTATGCTTTGCTTCCCGCCCTGGCCTTGCTGTGGATTCGCGAACGCGACGTGCACGGTCTCGAGTTGCTGATCTGGACCTTCATCGTGACCTGGTCGACCGACATCGGCGCCTATTTTGCGGGGCGCAGTTTCGGCAAGCGCAAGCTCGCGCCGACGATAAGCCCCAACAAGACCGTTGAGGGGCTCTACGGCGGGATTGCGGCAGCGACCCTGCTCGGCGGCGCATGGGCAATGGCGACGGGACTCGGCACGCCATTACTCGCTCTAGCGCCAGTGCTGGCCGTTGCTGCGCAAGGCGGCGACCTGTTTGAAAGCGGCATGAAGCGCCGGGCAGGAGTCAAAGACTCAGGTGCCTGGCTGCCTGGGCACGGCGGCGCGCTAGACCGGCTCGACGGTCTCGTGCCAGTGGCTGTCCTCACCGCCGCGGCGCAGCTATTAGGGCTAACGTGAAGCGCAAGCTCGCCATCCTCGGCGCCACCGGATCCATCGGCAAGTCGACGCTCGACCTCATCGAGCGCAATCCCGACCGTTTCGAGGTGACGGCGGTCACGGCGGCAACCAATGTCGAGGCATTGGCACAGATTGCTCGGCGCACTGGCGCAGGCCTTGCCGTCATCGCCGACGAAGCACGACTGCCCGAATTGCGGGGGCACCTTGCCGGCACCGATTGCCGGGCCGCGGCTGGCGAGGAGGCTTTAGTCGAAGCGGCTGCAGGCGAAGCGGAACTGGTGATCGCTGCCATTGTCGGCTGCGCCGGGCTTCGGCCGACCATGGCCGCCGTCGAAGCGGGACGCACGGTCGCGCTCGCCAACAAGGAAGCCTTGGTCACCGCCGGGGCGCTGATGACCGATGCGGCAGCACGGAACGGCGCTACTTTGCTTCCGGTCGACAGTGAGCATAACGCGATTTTCCAGTGCCTTGCAGGCAATCGGCGCGAACAGGTCTCAAGAATCATACTGACTGCGAGCGGCGGTCCGTTCCGCACCGCGTCCGCGGAAACGATTGGTGCCGCAACGCCGGCGCAGGCCGTGGCCCACCCGAACTGGTCGATGGGCGCGAAGATCTCGGTCGATTCGGCGACGCTGATGAACAAGGGTCTCGAGCTGATCGAGGCGCATTACCTGTTCGGCCTGCCGTCGAACCGGCTCGATGTCGTGATCCATCCGCAATCGGTGATCCATTCGATGGTCGAGTTTGTCGACGGCTCCGTGCTCGCGCAGCTCGGCAGCCCGGACATGCGGATACCGATCGCTTATGCTCTCGCCTGGCCCGAACGGATGGAGACGCCAGCGCAGCGGCTGGACCTCGCATCGATTGGCCGCCTCGACTTTGAAGCTCCTGACCTGGAACGCTTTCCGTCCTTGAGGCTGGCGCGGGATGCGCTCGAGGCGAGGGGTGCCGCTCCGGTTGTCCTGAACGCGGCGAACGAAGTCGCCGTCGCGAGTTTCCTTGCGGGCTCGATCCGCTTCGGCGACATTGCCAGGCTCGTCGAGGATGCGCTCGGTGAGATGGCATTCAGCCCTCCGCAATCGGTCGGCGACGTATTGGAGGTCGACCGAAGGACGCGGGACCGCGTTCGCGGCTTGATGAAGGCGAGTTGCTCGTAAACATGCTGCCGCACCCACCGCTTTGGCTGGTCCTGATCGCGTTTGTTTGCGCGCTTGGCCCGCTCGTCTTCTTTCATGAGCTCGGCCACTATCTGGTCGCGCGGATGTTCGGCATCCCCGCGGAGACTTTCTCGATCGGCTTCGGCCGCGAGATCTTCGGCTGGACGGATCGCCAGGGAACGCGCTGGAAAGTCGCCTGGCTGCCGCTCGGCGGCTACGTCAAGTTCGTCGGCGACATGACCCCGGCAAGCGACTCCGGCGATCTCGACAGCATCCCGCCGCATCTACGCGAGCGCGCCTTTCAGGTTCGGCCGGTGTGGCAGCGCTTCCTCGTGGTGCTCGCCGGACCAATGGCCAATTTCTTGCTGGCGATTCTGATCTTCGCTGCCTTCTTCAGCTTCGCGGGGACGCCGCGAGACAATGTGGTCGCGGACGTGGTGCCAAAGTCCGCAGCTGCGAATGCGGGCATCCGGGCCGGCGATCACATCATTTCCGTCGCCGACCGGCAAACGCCAACCTTCGAGGATGTCGCCAGCATCGTCCTTGTGCGCCCCAATGAGACAGTCCCGGTCGAGGTCGAGCGCGGCGAAGCAACGCATCGATTCACCGTGAAGCTCGGCTCGACGCTGATGCCGGACGCGACCGGGCGGAAGATGCGTGCCGGCGTTCTGGGCATCCACTCGACTACCAAGATCGGAAAGCCGGTGCCGCTTTATCAAGCGGTGCCGATGGCCGTCGACCAGACCTGGCGCATGACTCGCTCGATCGCCGACGGTTTGGTGCAATTGGTGAGGGGTCAGGTCTCGCCCAAGCAGCTCGGCGGCCCCATCACCATCGCTCGGGTGGCCGGACAAGGGGCAGAACTCGGCGTGTTGCCCTTCATCGGCCTGCTTGCGCTGCTGTCAATTAATCTCGGATTCATCAACCTGTTGCCAGTCCCGATGCTGGATGGAGGGCATCTTCTTTTCTATGCCGTGGAGGCAGTCCGGCGTCGCCCGGTCAGTTCCCAAGCGCTTGAATGGGCATTCCGCGGCGGACTCGCCGTCATCCTCGCGCTCGTGGTCTTCACGACAGTCAATGATTTGGGCTCGCTTGGCCTTTGGGACCGGTTACAGCGCTTGATTGGCTAGGAGGCTTGGGGCAGGGGCAGGCTAACCGGGGCTTTGCGGCGAAGCGCGCCGCTCTCCAATGCACACAAGGCGGGGACGCGTGATTTCAAGGACGAAGAGTTTTAGCCGGCGCGCAGGTGCGCTGCTCCTGGTCGGTACCGTTCTCGGCGGCTCCGCCGCGCCGTTGCTCGCGCAAGCTGCGCCAGCGGCACCGGCGCCTGCTCCTGGCACGCCGCCGGCAACGACGGCGGCGCCAACCGCCAATGTCGTACAGGCGCCAGCGCCCGCCGAGCGCACGATTCGATCGATCGCCGTGCGCGGCAATCAACGGCTCGAACCTGAGACCATTCGTGCATATGCCAACCTGTCGCCGGGGCAGACCTATACTGCGGAGAGCCTCGACCAGGCATTGAAGGATCTCTACGCAACGCAGCTGTTTGCGGACGTGACGATCCAGGGTGCCGACACCGGTAGCCTCGTCATCGTCGTCCGCGAGAACCCGGTGATCAATCGCATCATTCTTGAGGGCAACAAGCGCCTCAAGGACGACAAGATCACGCCGGAGATCAAGCTCGCGCCGCGTCAAATCTTTACCCGCTCGGCAGTCCGTTCAGACGTCGACCGAATTCTCGAACTCTATCGCCGCCAAGGCCGTTTTGCCGCTCGCGTCGATCCCAAGATCGTCCAGCTCGACCAAAATCGGGTCGATGTTGTCTTCGAAATCTATGAGGGCGATCTCGCCAAGGTCCGCGCGATCAACATCCTCGGCAACTCGCATTTCTCCGACGAGCGCCTGCGCAAGGAGATGTATACGCGCCAGACGGGTGGGCTCCTCGGCTTCCTGAAATCGAACGATACCTACGATCCCGACCGCCTCGCTGCCGACCAGCAGAAGCTTCGTGCCTTTTATTTGACCGAAGGTTACGCCGATTTCCGCGTCGTCCAGGCTCTTGCCGAGCTGACCCCGGATCGCCGCGACTTCGTCATCACCTATGTCGTCGAAGAGGGGCCTCGCTACCACCTCGGCACGGTCGAAGCCGACAGCGCGCTTCGCGACTTCCCGAATGCGAAAGTTCTGGAAATCGCCAAGCTCCAGCCCGGAAGCTGGTTCAACGCCAAGCAAGTCGAAGACGCGATGACCACGCTCAACGAAGCGGCTGGCAACCTCGGCTACGCGTTCGCGGACATCAACCCCGCCTACAATCGCGATGCCGACAAGCGGGTCATGAATCTCACGATCAAGGTGGCGCCGACGCCGCGAGTCTATGTCGAGCGGATCGACATTACCGGCAACACGACCACCCGTGACAAGGTCATCCGGCGCGAGTTTCGCCTCAACGAAGGTGACGCTTTCAATGCTTTGAAGGTCAAGCGCAGCCAGGACCGCATCCAAAGCCTGGGCTTCTTCCAGGACAAATTCGAAATCAAGCAGAGCGAAGGCTCGGCCCCCGACCGAGTGGTGCTCGGCGCCAATGTCGAGGAAAAGCCAACCGGCCAGCTGTCACTGTCGGGCGGTTATTCGAGCCTCGAGCGGTTCGTCGTCCAGCTCGCCGTCAGCCAGAATAATTTCATGGGCAAGGGGCAGTCGCTCGACGCGTCGGTCAACTATTCCGTCTATTCGAAATCGGTCGAACTCGGCTTCGTCGACCCCTTTTTCCTGGACAAGTCGATCCTGGTCGGAGCCAACCTCTTCCGTCGCGATTACCGGAGCTTCAATTTCATCGGTAACAATCGCAACACGACCTATTCGCAGGTGAGCACCGGTGGCGGACTCCGGTTCGGCTTCCCTATCACGGAATATTGGAGCTTCGGCGGCCGCTACACCCTGAGCAACGACAAAATCTCGCTGGACAAGACGACCTTCTACACTGACCCTGATGGCACCGGACCGCTTCCTCCAGAGTGCGACCCCGTCAAGGCTGGACGATATCTTTGCGACGAAATCGGCACCCGGTTGACCTCCGCAGTCGGCCTGTCGACCATTTACGACGACACGGACGGCATCCATCCGACGCGCGGGCAGCGGCTGACGATTTCGGAGGACTTCGCCGGTCTTGGAGGAGACGTACGCTACATCCGTTCCCGCATAGACGCGACCAAGTACCATAATCTCGGCGGCGGCTGGATTGCCTCTGCGCATGCCGAGGGCGGCTACATCGTGCCGCTGCAGAAATCCCCCAATCCGGACAGTGATGCCGTGCGCCTGACCGATCGTTTCTTTGATGCTGGACCGGGCCTGCGAGGATTCGACATCCGCGGCACTGGTCCGCGGATCCAGCGTGTGCCCTACAATGCGGACGGCACCCTGGACGAGACGAAGTCGCGGACGACCGACGCCATTGGCGGCCGCGCTTACTACATGGGCCGGCTCGAGCTCGAGTTTCCCGTGACCTCCGGCCTGAAGAGCCTCGGGCTTCGGCCCTCGGCTTTCGTCGACATAGGCTCGCTGTGGAAAGTGAAACAGCCGGCGCTGATCGATGCCCGTAACATCTGCACGCCGAAGGACCTGACGAGTACGACGCTCGCCAGCTTCACAACGCCCGCGGCCAATTGCAGCATCGACTCCAACGGGGTCGCGCACGACGCGACGCTGTTCGATGCCAGCCCCGGCTTCAAGGAAGTTTTCCTTGGCAATTCACCCCGCCCGCGCCTGTCGATCGGCGTCGGCGTGAACTGGGTTTCGCCCTTTGGTCCGCTGCGCATCGACATCGCCAAGGCGCTGCTCAAACAAAAGGGCGACGACACCAAACTCTTCAGCTTCAACGTAGGAACCCAATTCTGATGAAAAGACTGCTTATATCCGCTTCGCTCGCCGGCTCCTTGGTCCTGCCATCCGTGGCTCAGGCCCAGGCCATTCCCGCTGCCGTGGTCGCCGTCGTCGACCTCGATAAGGTCACGAGCGCCTGCAACGCCTGCAAGACTGCGGCGGCTGCCCTGCGCTCCCAGGCCACAGCACTGCAGAGCCGGCAGCAAGCACTCTCGACGCCGCTTCAGACCGAACAGAAGTCGATCCAGGCGGCAATTGACGCGCTGAACGGCAAGGAGCCGGATGCGGCGCTCAAAACCCGTGTGCAGGCGTTCCAGGCCAAGGAACAGCAGGCGGCGCAGGAACTGCAAACCCAGCAGACCCAGCTCCAGCGCAACCAGCAGTACATTCAGAAGCAAATCTCCGACAAGCTCGGACCGATTTACACGCAGGTGATGCAGCGCCGCGGCGCCAACATGATGGTCGAGATTGGCCAGACGCTCGCCAGCGGGGCGACTCTCGATGTGAGCAACGACGTCATCACGGCGCTCAATAGCGCGCTGCCGTCGATCTCAACGACTGCTCCGGCGCCGGCGAAGCCGCAAGGCCGATAAGCCGCAATGAACGATCAGCCGGCCAGTGCCGCCATCGGTCCGCTTGATATCAAGCGGGTGATGGCGGCGCTGCCGCACCGTTATCCGATGCTGCTCGTCGACCGGGTTGAAAGCCTCGATCCGGAAAAGGGAATCGTCGCGATCAAGGCGGTGACGATCAACGAGCCCTTTTTCCAGGGCCATTTCCCATCACGGCCGATAATGCCCGGCGTGCTCATCGTCGAAGCCATGGCGCAGGCGGCCGGCGTCCTCGCGGTCGAGGCCCTGGGCCTCGCCGGGACCGGCAAGCTGGTCTATTTCATGGCCATCGAAGGCGCGAAGTTCAGGCAGCCCGTAGAACCCGGCGTGCTGCTCAAACTCGAAGTCGAATTCGTCCAGAAGCGCGCCAGCGTGTGCAAATTCGCCGGACGCGCCACGGTCGACGGAAAGCTCGCCGCGGAGGCGAGCTTCACGGCAATGATCGCCGATCCGCCCGCCGCCTGATTCTCACCGACCGCTGAACCTCACCCCGGCATAAACCGCACGCTTTTCGGTGCGGTACCCGAACACATCCTGGTAGCGCTGGTTGAGCGCATTGGTGGTGCGCGCGAACAGCTCGAGGCCGGACGTCAGCGCATAGGCAATCCGCGCATCGGCGAGCCAGTAAGAACCAAGCGGCACGCGATCGAACGGAAAAGAATCGCGCTGGTCGAAATGGCGGCCGACGTAAGCGATCGATCCGCCATAGGTGAACTTGCCGCCTGAACCATCGAGCACCAGCGACCCGCTATGCTTGGGCCGCCTCAACTCATGCACTTGCGTGAGCGTGGCATCGTCCGGTTGGCTCGCATCAAGGTAAGCGTAATTCGCGGATAGCCGCAAACTGTTGCGGACTTGCCAGCCGAATGTGGCCTCGACCCCCGACCTGCGGCTGGTTTCATGCCGGTTCGCTGTGCTGAACAGCGACGTGGCGAAGTCGAAGACGTCGACGATCTCGTCGTGCAACCGTTGCTTGTAACCGGTCAGCGACGCGTCGATCGATCCGCGCCGATAACGCAACGAAAGTTCAAATCCGCGCGAACTCTCTGGTCTAAGTGACGAATTTCCCAAAAAGTTATTGGGGAAGAAGCCGTAGAGATCGAAGAAGGTGGGCTGGGCGATACCCTCGCCATATGAGCCGGCGAATGAGACGCCGTGACCGACATTGGCGAGCAGGGATGCGCGAACGCTGGTCGCGTCCTTGAATCGATTGAACATGTCGCGACGAACCGCAACGTCTCCGGTTAACGCCTTGGCCTCGGCGCGCCACTCGACGGTCACCGCCTCATGATTGCGGCTTTGGTCCTGGTCGGAGAGGCCGCCGTAGATTGTGTCGCGGGCGTGGAACGCCTCGCGCTCGATATCGACCGCGGTGATCAGACGGTGCGATATTGATCCGGTCCTGAAATGCCGCTCCAGCTGCGCTGAAAGGTTGCGCCGGTCACCGCGCGTCCGGTTCTGCTCCACATCCGCGAGGAGATTTCGATTGGACGAGCCGAGCAGCGATCCGGCGACTTGCCCGCGCCATGGCGTGGCATCACCGCCGATGCTCGCCCAGAGGCGGCCCGCAGTGAGCCGGTTGCGACTGCTGTCCCGCGTGTCGGTATGGGCAAAGGTGACAGGATCAAAGCCGTCGAACTGGCTGCGGCCAGTGAGCGCAAGCCCGCTGGCGCCAAGCTCGACATCCGGGGCAGGGTGCCAGGTGCCGCGCAACCGGCCCGACAGGTTACGATAGCCGTCCTTGTCCCCGCTGCCATTGAAGCTGTCGATGCCGGTCGCCCGCTGGAAGCCGACCGCGCCGGACAGCGAAGCCGTGGATGTTGAGACCGCCGCCGAAGCGCTGGCGCGGCCAAAGCCGAACGATCCCGCCTCGGTGCTCGCGCTCTCGCCGGGCGCGTCGTCGAGGCCGTTGACGGCGATGACGCCGCCAATGGCTTCGGAGCCCCACAGGGCCGACTGCGGGCCGCGGACGACTTCGATGCGCGACGCCAGATCGGCGTTGAGGATTTCGAACCGTGGAGTGTCGCCGGATGCGGGGTCGTTGATCTTGATGCCGTCGACGAACAGCAAGCTGTGATTGGCCTCGGCTCCGCGAATCCGGACTTCGGTCAGCGAGCCGCCAGGTCCGGACGTGGCCACCGCTGCGGATGGCGTAAGCCGAAGTAGCGCGCTCACCAGCGGTTCGTCGAGGCGCTCGATCCGCTGCTGGTCGATGATGGTGACGCTGGCCGCTGTCTGCGCCTCGCTTTCGGGCGCGCGCGAGGCGGTTATGACGATCTGACTGGCTTCGACGGGCAATGCAGGCATGGGAATCCTCCTGTTGACGATCAATGTCGTCACAGAGGGATTGCTGCCCGACCGGCAGCAGGACCCACGCCCCGCGGCTGGTCCCGGCCGAGGAAACGGACGACGGATCGAGGCAGGTTCCTGACTAGGCTGACCTGATGGTCGGCGTTCACAGTTGCGGGCACAGCGCCGGATTTCCGCCGGCTTCCCTTTGAACCGCCCCCGGCTAGCTTGTCGCTAGTGGGCGGCACCCTGATCCTGGCGCGCTGCTACGCTGGCGCGCGACGGGCTGTCAAATTGCGTGAAGCGACGCTATTCAGCCCGCCATGACCGCCAATCACAGCCGCCTCGTAGCGCTCCTATGCGCGATCGCCGCCGCCGCCGCGCTGCGGCTCTTGCCCCATCCGCCAAACTTCACACCGATCGGCGCGATGGCGCTGTTCAGCGGCGCATATCTCGGCCGCCGCGGCATCGCCTTCGTGGCGCCGCTCGCCGCGTTGTTCGTCAGCGACACGGTGCTCGGCTATTATCGGGGCATGGGCACGGTCTATTTCAGCGTCGCGCTGATCGTCGTCCTTGGCATGCTCGCGCTGCGGCGTGCGTCGGCGCCGCGGGTCGGCGTCGCAGCCATCGCCAGCTCGGTCCTGTTCTTCGCCGTCACGAACTTCGGCATGTGGCTGTTCAGTGGCTTCTACCCGCGCAGCCTTGCCGGGCTGGAGACCTGCTTCATCGCAGCGATTCCATTCTTCCAGAATACGCTGGCCGGCGACCTGTTCTATGCCGCCTTGCTGTTCGGCGGTTTCGCCATCGCGGAGCGGATGATTCCGCAAATTCGTGGGGCAGGGGCGGCGCAGCCCGCCTGACCCACGTTCGGTTGCAACTCCGGCTGCCTCCTTGTAGAGGCGCCGCTCAACTTCCTGCCGCTGGTCGGAAACCAGCAGCTAACCCAAGGAAATCGCACATGAAGTCCGGTAGCCACCCCGATTATCACATGATCAACGTCGAAATGACCGACGGCACCAAGTTCCAGACCCGCTCGACCTGGGGCAAGGAAGGCGACACGCTGCACCTCGACATCGACCCCAAGGTTCACCCGGCCTGGACCGGCGGCAACCAGAAGCTGCTCGACACCGGC
>Ga0207657_10002053_pt1 | contig 21792 bp, 21 predicted proteins | sample KBSC33metaG_FD_184316 | JGI IMG/M metagenome (GOLD analysis project Ga0207657, IMG submission 184316) | Corn rhizosphere microbial communities from Kellogg Biological Station, Michigan, USA - KBS C3-3 metaG (SPAdes) (version 2) | ecosystem: Host-associated > Plants > Roots > Rhizosphere > Soil ... | reverse complement strand
TGCAGGGAACCGACGACGACGAGGTGCCGCCGCACAACGCCGAAGCAATGGCCGAACGCGCGCAAGCGATGGACGGCACCGCTCACCTGAAACTCTATCCCGGGATCGGCCACTCCGCGATCCTGCTCGCATTCGCACGCGGGCACGCCGGCCATTCGCCAGCCTTGCAGGATACGCTCGATTTCATCAATTCGACGCCCGCGGCGGCGAACAGCCGGATGCCGACGCAGTAAACGGTGCTGCTAACATAGCTTGCGTCGGCCACTGGATCGCCTGATGGAAAAGTTGGCTCAGGAAATTCGGATCAGCGTTCGCGGCCTCGAACGGGGCATGTACGTCAGTCGTCTCGACCGGCCGTGGCTCGATACGCCGTTTCCGCTGGAAGGCGTGGGTCTCAAGACCGAAGAAGACATCGAGAAGCTGCAGCGCATCTGCAGCTACGTCTATATCGACACCCAACGCGGCGTTGGACCCGATCTGCGCTTCCTCGAGTTCTCCGATGACCCGCTCGTGCGCAGCGCCAAAGGCCAGGAAGAACTCGATGCCTTGCGCAAAACGAACTGGGAAGTCACCACCGACCTGGAAAGCGAAGTCAAACAAGCCAAGGAGGCGCACAGATCCCTGCAAGCCGGCATTGCGGAAGTCATGGGGGATCTGAAAGAAGGCCGCCACCTCGATCTGCAAAAGCTCAAGGACGGAGTGGAAGCCATGGTCGACTCGATCGTGCGCAATCCTTCCGCGTTCACCTGGCTGATGGAAATCAAGCGCCGCGACGACTACCACTATCAGCATGCGCTCAGCTGCTCGATCTGGGCGGCCGCATTTGGCCGTCACCTCGGCCTGGAACAACAGGATTTGCGCAACCTCGCGCTGGGCGGGCTGTTGTGCGATGTCGGCAAGACGCAAATGCCGATCGAACTGCTGGCCAAACCGACAGCACTGACAGACAGCGAAGCAGGCCTTGTACGCCAGCACGTCGAACATAGCCTGAGAATTGTCGGCAAAACCAAAGGGCTGCCGGTCAACATCATCGAGATGGTGGCCTCGCACCACGAACGTCACAACGGCAGCGGCTATCCGCTTGGCCTGAAGGGACTCGAGATCCCGATTTACGGTCGCATCATGGGTTTGGTCGACAGCTACGATGCCATGACCTGCGCGCGCCCATACGCAGCCAGCCGTTCGCCCCACAAGGCCGTGGCAGAGTTGTACGAACGCCGCGGTTCTCTGTTCCAGCCGGAGTTGGTGGAACAGTTCATCCAGACCTGCGGCATCTACCCCACGGGCACTTTGGTCGAGTTGTCGAGCGGCGAGGTTGGCGTGGTAACGGCCGTGCACAGCCTGAAGCGGCTGCGGCCGACGATCATGCTGTTGCTCGACGAGAACAAGAAGCCGCTCGCGGAGTTCAACATGATCGACCTGACCGTGAGCGAAGTGGACAAGCAGGGCGAGCCGCTCACGGTGAAATCCGGCCTGCCATCCGGTGCCTACGGCATCGACACGCACGACCTTTTTCTTGACTAGCCGTGAGCGCCATCGTCGCGCAGAACGATGAACTGACCGGCCTGCCCGGCCGCCGCAGTTTCCTGTCCGCGCTGCACCGGCATATTGGCTACGCGAACGAACGCAAGAGCAGTGTGGCTCTGCTGATCGTCGACGTAACCGGGTTTGCCGCGATCAATGCCGCCCATGGCTACGACTTTGGCGATCAGCTATTGCGCCATCTCGCGGCGCAGCTGCGGCGCGTGGCCCGAGCACATGATTACGTGGCACGTATCGGCGACAACCGCTTCGCATTGATGTTGCCGCGCGTGATGAACAAGGGACACGCGGAGTTGGCCGTGCAGAAACTGTTGCGTCTGCTGGACGTGCCGTTCGAGTCCGGAAAAACGCGCATCAAGATTGCCATCACGGTCGGCGCGGCGCTGTGTCCACTGCATTCGACCCACCCGGAGTACCTGCTGCGTCTGGCCGAAACCTGCGTCTTCAAAGCGCGCGCCGCCGGCCACCAATTCCTGTTTCCACCCGGCGAAGGGCACGACGACATCTCCGAGTTCTGGGACCTCGAAATCGGCCTGCAGGGCGCGATCCAGCGCGGCGAGATGGCAATGCATTACCAGCCCAAGGTCAGCTGCAACGACCTGCGGCCAGTCGGCGCCGAAGCCCTGATGCGATGGTACAGCCGATCGAGGGGCGAGGTATTGCCGGAAGTATTCATACCGGTTGCCGAGCGCAGCGGGCAAATCAAACCGATGACGATATGGGCGCTGAACACGGCGCTGCGCGCGGCCAGCGAGTGGGATCAGGGCTCGGGCGGCTTGTCGGTTGCGGTCAATATTCCCGCCGAACTCGTGACGCAGCACGACTTGCCGGACCTCGTGGAAAATGCGCTCAAACTCTGGGGCCACCGGCAGATCCAGCTGGTGCTCGAAATCACCGAACGTTCACTGGTCGCAAGCCCGGAGCACAGCTTCAAGATCCTCTCTGCAGTACGTGAGCTCGGCGTCAAGGTATCGATCGACGATTTCGGCACCGGCTATTCGTGCCTGGCCTATTTCAGGGACATACCGGTCGACGAGTTGAAGATCGACAAATCATTCGTTTCCGGATTGCTCAACGATACCGCTTGCGCCGATATCGCCAATCTCATCATCGACCTGGCGCACAAGTTCGGCTTGTCGGTCGTCGCCGAAGGAGTGGAGGACGAAGCGACCTTGCGCTTGCTGCAGCAGCGCAGGTGCGACGTCGTACAAGGCTTTCTGTTCGCACAGGCGCTGCATCGCGACGAGTTCGAAAAGTGGCTCAATCGTCGCAAGCCCAGCTAGCGACGATTGCCAAGGCGCGGTCTCACGCCGCGGCGGCCAGTGCCGCGTGCACAGCCCCTTCTTGCTCGAGCGTCACCGCGACCGCATGCACGACGGACGCGATACGCACCGCGCTCTGGATCGCTTGCGGTGCGAGCTCATGCTTGCGCAGCGTCTTTTCGTGCGAGTCCATGCACTTGCCGCAACCATTGATCGCCGAAACCGCGAGCGAGCAAAGCTCGAAGTCGATCTTGTCGCAGCCGGGGTTCGCCATCGCATTCATGCGCAAGCCGGCGCGCTGCGTCACGTATTCCTCATCACCGACCAGATGAGTGAAGCGATAATAGACATTGTTCATCGCCATCAGCGCGGCGGCGGTGCGCGCGCCGTTGAGCTCCTGTGCGGTGGCGGATTTCGCCGCTTCGACCGCGATCGCGGATGTCAGCGGCTGGTGCCGCGACGCGATCGCGCTGGACAACGCGATCAAGCCGATCTGCTTGGATGTGAGGCCCGGTGCGCCGTGTTCGGTCAGCACTGAATCGAGGTTCAGGCGCAAGTCTTTCGCGTAATCGGGAATACCGGATTTCAATTCGTTCAAATTCATACGATCCTCCTGAAGAACCGGCGGCTCAACACCGCCGGTACGTGAACATCACGCTGCTTTCAACGTCTCTTCGCCCTGGTTCCAGTTGCACGGGCACAGCTCATCCGTCTGCAATGCATCGAGCACGCGCAAAACTTCCTGCGGATTGCGGCCCACGCTGCCGTCGGTGACGTAAGCGAAACGGATCACGCCCTGCGGATCGACGAGGAACGTCGCACGCTTGGCGACACCTTCTTCGGCATCGAGAATGCCGAGCGCGCTCGACAGACGCTTCGCCGTGTCGGCAAGCATCGGAAACGGCAGGTTGCGCAAATCCTTGTGATCCTTGCGCCAGGCCAGGTGCACGAATTCGCTGTCGGTGCTTGCTGCCAGCACCTGGCAGTCGCGATCGGCGAATTGCGAATTGAGATCGCCAAAACCCTTGATCTCGGTCGGGCAGACGAATGTGAAGTCCTTCGGATAGAAGAACACGAGCAGCCACTTGCCCTGATAGGTCGCATTGGTGATCGGCAAGAAGGCCTTCTCGACGCTCTCGGTCGAGACGGTGGCCTTCAGATTGAATTCGGGAAACTTGTCGCCTACGGTCAGCATGGTGAAACTCCTCTGGAGGTTGGAACAGGCACGGCTTGCGCCCACGGCAACAAAGATAGGGCCGGTACTTTGATCATTCAAATTGATTGATGATATGATTTCGATAGGTACACCCAATGACGTCGGTTTTATGAACCTGCGCGATTTGCGCTATCTCGTTGCTCTGGCCGAACACCGGCATTTCGGCCGCGCCGCCGAAGCCAGCTTCGTCAGCCAGCCCACGCTGTCGACGCAGATCAAGAAGCTCGAGGACGAACTCGGCGTCGCGCTGGTCGAGCGCACGCCACGCAAGGTTTTGCTGACCGAGGTCGGGCGCGAGATCGTGCAGCGCGCGCGCGACGTGCTCAATGAGGTCGAACAGATCAGGTCGATCGCGCGGCGCACTCTCGATCCCGAATCCGGCACCGTTCGGCTCGGCATCTTCCCGACGCTTGGGCCGTACCTGCTGCCGCACGTGGTGCCGAAAATCCGCGAGCGATTCCCGCGCCTGGAACTGCTGCTCGTCGAAGAGAAAACGGAGGTCGTACTGCGCATGCTGCGCGAAGGACGCCTGGATGCCGGCGTGCTCGCGCTGCCGATTCACGACGACCAGCTGCACGCCGAATTCCTCTTTGAGGAGCCGTTCGTGCTCGCCGTTCCTGAAAACCACGAGCTGAGCAAGCGCAAGGCACTGAAGATGGACGATCTTTCCGATCAGAGCCTGCTGTTGCTCGAAGACGGCCACTGTCTGCGCGATCAGGCGCTCGAAGTTTGCCAACTGGCCGGCGCCAGCGAGAAAACCGGATTCCGGGCGACGAGTCTGGAAACACTGCGGCAGATGGTCGCCGCGAACGTCGGCATCACGCTGTTGCCGATGCTCGCCGTGCAACCGCCTGTCGCGCATTCCGAGAATGTGCATCTGCTGCCATTCCGCGGCACGCCGCCGAGCCGGCGCATTGCGATGGTCTGGCGCAAGAGCTCGGCGATGGCGGCGTTCCTGAAGAAGCTCGCCGCAATCCTGCGCGACTTGCCGCGTGCACTGCTCGATACGCATACCGCCGTCGCCCCGCAGGCGTCCGCCCCTGCCAAACGGAAAACCGCACGATGAAGTATCTCGTCACCGGCAGCTCCGGCCATTTGGGCGAGGCCCTCGTGCGCACGTTGCGCGCGATGGGTCACGAAGCACGCGGCATCGATGTCCTGCCATCGCCATGCACCGAGCTGGTCGGCTCGATCACCGATCGCGAACTCGTGCGCGCGGCGATGACCGGCGTCGACGCTGCGCTGCACAGCGCGACATTGCACAAACCGCATGTCGCCACGCACTCGATGCAGGAATTCATCGACACGAATATCGGCGGCACGCTCGTGCTGCTCGAAGAAGCCGTGCGCGCTGGCGTGAAGACATTCGTTTTCACGAGCACGACCAGCGTATTCGGCGATGCACTGCGTCCGCCGCCGACGCAACCCGCGGCATGGGTGACCGAAGACGTCGTGCCGGTGCCGAAGAACATCTACGGCGTTACGAAAACGGCGGCAGAAGGTTTGTGCGAGCTGTTCCACAAGAAGCACGGGCTGGCTTGCCCGGTGCTGCGCACATCGCGCTTCTTTCCGGAGCAGGATGACAATGCCGCGGTACGCAGCGAATTCGCCGATGCCAACGCAAAAGCGAACGAATTCCTCTATCGGCGCGTCGACATCGACGACGTCGTGCAGGCCCACCTGTGCGCGCTCGAACGAGCGCATGCGATCGGCTTCGACCGCTTCATCATCAGCGCGACGACGCCGTTCGACTATGCGGACTTGCGCGAACTGCGCACGAACGCGCCCGCGGTTGTCGCGCGCCGTGTGCCGGAATACGCCGACGTGTACGCGCGACTCGGCTGGAAAATGTTTGCCGGCATCGATCGCGTCTACGTCAACGCCAAGGCGCGGCAACTGCTGGGCTGGAAGCCAAAACACGATTTTCGCGAAATCATCGGCCGCATCGAACGCGGCGAGGACCCACGCAGCGCTTTGGCGATTGCAATCGGCTCGAAGGGTTATCACGATGAGGTATTCGAGGACGGTCCGTATCCGGTCGAACACCGATAGAGCTACGCTATCGCATTCATCGGAACAATCAATTTTGAAAAGCCACACGCAAGCGCTACGCTGCGCTCGACCGCCGCGCATGCGGCTGGCCCGGTTTTCTCTTAAGCACAAGCACGAGGTGTTGCAAATGAGCAATCTGAAAGGCTCCAAGACCGAAGGTAATCTCAAGGCCGCTTTCGCCGGCGAATCGCAGGCGAACCGCCGTTATCTGTACTTCGCCCAGAAGGCCGACGTCGAAGGCTTCAACGATGTGTCCGCGGTCTTCCGCTCGACCGCGGAAGGCGAAACCGGCCACGCGCATGGCCATCTGGAATACCTGGAAGCCTGCGGTGATCCGGCTACCGGTCTGCCGTTCGGCGACACTCGCAATAATCTGAAAGCGGCAATCGCCGGCGAGACGCACGAGTACACCGACATGTATCCGGGCATGGCGAAGACCGCACGCGACGAAGGCTTCGGCGAAGTCGCCGACTGGTTCGAAACGCTGGCCAAGGCCGAACGTTCGCACGCGAACCGTTTCACCAAGGCTCTGAACGAAATCGGCTGAATCAAGCTCGTCATGCCGGCAGCGATTGCCGGCATCCAGTTGCCAGGGACGGCAGCCGACCGGCACGAAACAGATGGCATCCATGCAGTCTGGATCCCGGCATTCCCTGCCGGGATGACGGCACCGTTATCCGCCCACAGGAAAGCCGATGAGCAGCACGCCGCCCCCATCCCGCGAAGGCAGCCTCGACGCGCCGACCCGGCACCCGCTGGACTGGCGCAATCCGCAGTTCTACGACCAGTCGGCACTCGACGCCGAACTGGAACGCGTGTTCCACATCTGCCATGGCTGCCGGCGTTGCGTCAGTCTGTGCCAGGCATTCCCGACGCTGTTCGATCTCGTCGACGAGTCGACGACGATGGAAGTCGACGGCGTGGCCAAATCGGATTTCGCCAAAGTCGTCGAGCAATGTTATCTGTGCGACTTGTGTTACCAGACGAAGTGTCCCTACGTGCCGCCGCACGAATGGAATGTGGATTTCCCGCATTTGATGTTGCGCGCGAAGGCGGCGGCGCACCAGCGCGGCGAGACGAAGCTCGGCGCCAAAATTCTTTCCTCGACCACGGCCGTCGGCAAGCTGTCGACCATTCCGGTGGTCGTCGAAGTCGTCAACGCCGTGAATCGCAGCACCAGCGGCCGCAAGTTGCTCGAGAAAACTCTCGGCGTGCACGCCGACGCGCGCGTACCCGCATATGCACGCCCGACTGCACGCAAGCGGCTGAAGAATCTTGACGGCGCAGGCGAGGCACAGCCCGCGGGCCGCACGCGCGGCAAGGTCGCGCTGTTCGCCACCTGTTATTGCAACTACGCGCAGCCCGCGCCGGTCGAGGATCTCGCCGCCGTGCTGCGTCACAACGGCGTTGCGGTAAAACTGGTCGAACGCGAAGTCTGTTGCGGCATGCCCAAGCTCGAGCTCGGCGACCTCGCCAGTGTGGAAAAGTATAAAAAGCAGAACATTCCGGTGCTCGCGGCGGCGATCCGCGACGGCTGGGACATCACCGCGGCGGTTCCTTCGTGCGTCTTGATGTTCAAGCAGGAACTGCCGCTGATGTTCCCGGACGACGATGACGTGCAGCTGGTCAAACGCCACATCTTCGATCCATTCGAATACCTCTGGCTGCGTCACCAGGCCGGTTTGTTGAAGACGCAATTCGCCAACGCGCTCGGCAAGATCGCGTATCACGCCCCATGTCACCAGCGCGTGCAGAACATCGGCCCGAAAACGCGCGACGTGCTGGCGCTTGTTCCGGGCAGCGAAATCCAGATGATCGAGCGCTGCTCCGGCCACGACGGCACTTACGGTGTCAAGACGAAGACGTATGCCCTGTCGCGCAAGATCGCCAAACCGGTGGAAAACCGCGTGCAGCAGATTGCCCCCACGCATTTCGCCAGCGATTGCCCGATGGCCGCGAGCCACATCGCGCACGGGCTCGGCGATAATCCGCGCGCCGAGAGCCCGATCAGCTTGCTGCGCGCGGCCTACGGGATATGAACCTCGTCATTCCCGCCATGGATTGGCGGGAATCCAGGAGGCAGGATGCCATCACAAAGGCGCTGGATTCCCGCATTCGCGGCAATGACGACCAAGAGATTCTTTTATGGAAAAACTCACATCTGCCGATTTGTATACTCTGGAAACCTACGCGCGCGAGCGCGCGGCGTTTCGCGCCCGTGTGATCGCACATAAACGCGCGCGCAGCGTGCACGTCGGCGAGCACCTGACGCTGTTGTTCGAAGATCGGCTGACGATCCAGTATCAGGTGCAGGAGATGTTGCGCATCGAGCGCATCTTCGAGGCAAGCGCTATCCAGGAAGAGCTCGACGCCTACAATCCACTGATCCCGGACGGCAGCAATCTCAAGGCGACGATGCTGATCGAATACGCCGATACGGAGGAGCGCGCGCGCAAACTGGTCGAATTGCACGGCGTCGAACGCCGCATCGCACTGCGCGTCGGCACACAGCCGCCGGTACTGGCAATTGCCGACGAAGACCTCGAACGCAGCACCGAAGAGAAAACTTCCGCCGTGCATTTCCTGCGCTTCGAGCTTGCGCCGGCACACATCCAGGCGCTGCGCGTCGGCGAGGAAGCGAGGCTGTCAGTGGATCACCCGGTCTATCGCGCCGATACGACTCTGGCACCGGCTACGCGCGCCGCCTTGATCGCCGATCTGGCTTGAGCGTCCGCACTCTGCTGCTGGTACTGGTCGCGCTGCTCGCAACGCTGGCCTGGCAACATGCACATCGGCCGATCCCACATGAGCCCGGTGTGCTCGTTGCCGAGGTGCCGCTGCAGGAAAGCGCCGACGCTACGGTCGCGCCGCTGCGGAAGGGCAACTATGCAATCAAGCCGCTGGCGAGATTTTCGCTGTCGGCGCGTGTGCTGTCGCGCGCCGATTATTCCTGGGATACGGAGGCAGCCTTGGCGCCGATCGATCTCGCGCTCGGCTGGGGCCGCATGTCCGACAGTGCCGTGCTCGACAAGATTGATATCTCGCAGTCCGGGCGCTTTTATTTCTGGCGCGTGCGCGAATTCCCGATTCCCGAGCAGGAAATCATCGAATCCAGCGCCAACATGCACCTGATTCCGGCCGACAAGACCGTATTGCATGACATCGAACGCGCGCGCGCCGGCGACATCGTGACGTTCGACGGCTATCTCGTCGAAGCCGATGGACCTAACGCCTACAAATGGGTCAGTTCCCTCTCGCGCAGCGATTCCGGCGCGGGCGCGTGCGAACTGGTCTGGGTCGAGCATTTCTCGCTGGCGCCGCGCTGATCGGATCGACGACTTGATCGATCGATCAACTGCTGTTAACGTGTCTTGGTTGACTGATCAACCAAGACGAATGTCCCCGGAATCCACCCGCAATCGCCTGATCTTCACAGCATTGCGCCTGTTCGCCGAAAAAGGCTACGGCTCGACCAGCGTCGCCGACGTGCGCCAGGCCGCCGACGTGCACAGCGGCAGCCTGTACCACTTCTTTCCGGGCAAACAGGATCTGCTGCTCGCGGTGCTCGACGCCTATCGCCACGGCATTGGGCCGATGCTGCTGCAGCCGGCATGGCAAGGCGTTGATGATCCGATCGACAAGATCTTCGCCTTGCTCGCGAGCTATCGACGCGCCTTGCTGCAGACGGAATGCCAGTATGGCTGCCCGATCGGCAGCCTCGCGCTCGAACTGCACGAGCCCGATCCGGCAGTGCGCGAGCTGCTCGCGCATAACTTCGAAGGCTGGGTGCGCGCGGTGCGCGGTTGTCTGGAAGACGCGCGCGACCGGCTCCCACCGAATCTGCAGATGAACGATCTTGCCGAATTCGTGCTCACGACGATGGAAGGCGCGGTGATGCAGGCGCGCACGCATCGCGATATCCGCTATTTCGACAGTTCAGTGCGCCAGTTGCGGGCGTATTTCGATCTTTTGTTACGCGAAAGAGCTTCTGCCAAACACCGCGGCAAGACCAACCGGAGGAAGAAATCATGAGTCGTTCCGCTATTGCCATCGCGATCGTCGCATTTTCACTGCCAGGCAGCGCCGCGGAGTTGCCATCGCCCTATGCGCCGCTCGCGTTCCTCGCCGGCCACTGCTGGCAGGGCGAACTGCCGGGCGACAAGAAGGATATCGATACCCACTGCTTCAGCTGGATCTATGGCAGCGACAAGTTCGTGCGCGACGTGCACACGGTGCGCGGCGAGGGCCACAAGGATTATGTCGGCGAGTCAATCTACTATTGGGACAGCATCGCGAAGAAGCTGCAATACCTGTACGTCGAGAACGCCGGCGGCTCGAGCAAGGGCGATGTCGAAGCGAACGACACAGCGCTCGTCTTTCCGCCGACCACGTATCAGGAAGGAGGCCAGACGCAGACGTACCGCAGCCGCTGGACGCACTCCAGCGCCGACGCCTACGACGTGGTCACCGAGTTCCGGAAGGGCGACGAATGGACGCCGGGATGGACGGTGCACATGCACAAGGTCGCGGCAAAGAAAAACGTCGCCTCGAGGAAGTGACTACGCGCGGGCGGCTCTCGACGTGCCAGCCACGATTTGAGCGCGCGCCAGCCCGGCATCGAGATCCGCGAGCAGGTCGTCCGCGGCTTCGATACCGACCGACAGGCGCAGCAAGCCGTCGCCGATGCCGGCGCGCTCACGCGCGGCGGAATCCATGCTCGCATGCGTCATCGTCGCCGGATGGGCAATGAGGCTTTCCACGCCGCCGAGCGACTCGGCGAGCGTGAAGCATTGCAGACCTGCGACGAATGCTTCGACCGCCGGCTCGCCGCCGGCAAGATCGAAACTGAGCATCGCACCGAAGCCGCGCTGCTGCTTGCGCGCAAGCGTGTGGCCCGGATGCGTGGAGAGTCCCGGAAAATATACTTTTTCCACGGCGGCATGATCGACGAGCAGTTCAGCGACCGCGCTCGCATTGGCCTGGTGCGCCGCGAGGCGCGGCCCAAGCGTGCGCAGGCCGCGCAGCGTGAGGTAACTGTCGAACGGCGCACCGGCAAGCCCGAGACAGTTGCACCACCATGCCAGCTGTTCGCCGAGCGCGGCATCGGCCCAGATCACCGCGCCGCCGACCACGTCGGAGTGGCCGTTGAGATACTTCGTCGTCGAGTGCACGACGACGTCGGCGCCCAGCGCGATGGGCTGCTGCAGCGCGGGTGACAAAAACGTATTGTCGACGATGACAAGCGCGCCGGCAGCGTGTGCCAGGCGCGAGGTCGCGGCGATGTCGGTGATGCGCAGCAATGGATTGCTCGGCGTCTCGATCCAGACCAGTTTCGGTTTGCGCGACAGCGCCGTGGCGAGCGCCGCCTTGTCGGTGAAGTCCACGAATTCCACGTTGTACAAACCGCGCGCGGCTTGCGCCTTGAACAAGCGATAGCTGCCGCCGTAGCAATCGTGCGGCGCGATCAGCAGGTCCGCGGACTGCAGCTGTGCCGTCAGCAACGTGACCGCCGCCATGCCCGATGCGGTCACCACGCCGCCCGCGCCGCCTTCCAGTTCCGCGAGCGCGCCGGCGAGTGTGTCGCGCGTCGGATTGCCCGACCGCGTGTAATCGTAGCGGCGCTTCTGCGCGAAACCGGCGAAGCTGTAATTGCTCGACAGATACAGCGGCGGCATTACCGCACCGTGTGCCGGATCGGTATCGACGCCGAAACGCGCAGCGATCGTTGCAGATTGGCGGCTCATGCGTTGTTCTCCAGTGCCGTGCGCAGCAGATTGCCGACGGCGCGCTCTTCCTTGAGGAATGCATCGTGTCCGTACAGCGATGAAATCTCGATCAGTTCGCAATGTGGCGCGCGTTGCGCGTATTCGCGCGCCAGCGACAGCGGAACGATCAGGTCTTCGCGCACGGCGAGCAGCGTCGTCGGTGCGTGGATCATTGACGGATCGATGCGATGCGCGTCGATCGATGCGCTCAGCACGCGATAGGCTGCCGCATCGAAGCGCGCGGCGAATTTCGCGCCGTGGTGATCGAGCCACGACGAGACCGCGCCGCCCGAAACGTCGCCGCCGAAACGCGTTTCGACGCCTTCCGGTGTTCTGTAGCCGAGCACCGCGAGCGAACGCGCCAGGGCGAGCGCCGTATCCGCATCGTCGCCGAGATCGAGGATCGTCCGTTGCACCTGGCGCAAGGCGCGGCCGAATTGCGCCGGCCGATGCGCTGCGCAAAGCAGCACCAGATGCCGCAAACGCTCGCCGAGCAAGGCCGCCAGCTGTTGCGCAACATTGCCGCCGTACGAGGCACCCACGAGCAGATGCACGCGGCGCGCGCCGAAGCGGTTGAGCAAAAGCAGCAGCGCACGCGCCTGGTCGGCACTGGAAATCGCGGGAAAATCGGCCGCGCCGTGTGGGCCGGTCGATCCGTCCACGCCGCCGAGCCAGTCGATGCCGAGCAGGCGATAGCGCTTGATATCGAGCGCCTTGCCCTGCCCGCATTGCGCCTCGAACCAGCCGCGGCCATCGCGTGCGCAGGCGCGGGCGTGCGCGGAGATGCCGCCGAGCACGACGACGAGCGGCGCTTCGTCCGGGCCGACGCATTGCCACGCCAGCCGCGCTGGCGCCAGCGATTCGCCGGATTCGAGCCGGAACGGTTCGGGCAGATCGAGCACGCCGTCGCGCCAGCACGTGCCGGCGTCGAGCCTCGTCGATTCAAATTGCGGATTGGCGGACACGCGGCTTGCTCCGTAAAGTTCGGGGCAATCCTACGTGATGCACATACGGACGTCAAGACGTATAGACGTCTATTTCATTCAACGCGGAAACGATTCGATCAAGCCGGCTCTCCAACGGGCGCCGGCCGGCCGCGCATCGAGCCGATGAAGATGCCGAGCAGCGACAGGGCAAGACCGAGCCAATCCAGCGAGCTGGTCGGACGCGCGAACAGAATCACGTCGAGCACGAACGACAGCGCCGGCTGCAGCAGCAACAACAGGCCGACCAGCGAGGCCGGCAGTTGCGGCATCGCACCCGCGATCAGCACCCAGCCGAGCACCTGGCCGAAGAAACCCAAACCCAGCAACGCGGCCCATGATTGCGCGTCCGGAATCGCGAAGCCGCCGCCCTCGCCGAGCACGACGATGCCGAGTATCGCCGCCGACAGCAGGCTGTTGAGGAACAACGCCCGCACCGGCGTGAGCTGCGGCCGCACCGCTTGCGCACGACGCAGGCTGAGCAAATAGACGGCGTAGCACACGCCGGTGAACAGACCGAGGCCGACACCGAAGCGGAACTGCGGAGTGAACGAACTCCAACCCGTACCGACCAGCAACCACAGCCCGAACAGCGCCAGCGCCACGCCGAGCACGAAACGTGCGTTCACGCGCTCGTGGAAGAACATTACGCCGACGATGGCGAGAATGAAAACCTGGAAATTCGCCGCCAGCGTGGCCAAGCCCGGGCCGATATAAGCGATGCTGCGATGCCAGACGAACAGGTCGGACGCGAACGCGAGCGCAGGCAGCAGCATCCACGCGTAGTCGCGCAGTGCGAACGAGCGCGATTGCCGGCGTGCAAACAGCAGCACGAGCAGCATCGTCGCGCCGAATGCCATGCGCCAGAATGCCGACAATGTCGGCGATACGTGCGCCCAGCGCACGAAGATGCTTGTGGTGCTGATTAGCGCCGCGCCTGCCGCCATGCGCAGCAGCGCACCCCTTGGTGGTGCGGTCATGCGGGATCCGGCAGTAGTCCGCCGTCGGTTTCCGGCGCGGCGCGGCACTCGGCCAGCTCAGCGTCGAGTTTCTCGGCGATCGCGCGGGCACGCGGAAAATCGATCTCGGACACCATCACACTGACCAGCGACATCGGCGGCAGCTCGCCGGCCGCGCCGGTCAGATATTGGCCGCTGACGAACGCAGGAATGCCTTCGTGTTCGAGCGCGTTCTTGACGAGGTTCGCGTCGATGATGTTTTCGGCCCGGTAAACGATCTGCACAGCAGGCTCCACGGTTGCCCTACCCCACGCTACTGCATCGCTCAGGCCGCGTAAAGTCGCTAAACTGGCGTATTCGCCCACCCGATCATCACCATGTCCGAAGCCGAACCGACTCCGAACAACTTCATTCGCCAGATCGTCGTCGAGGAACGCGCTGCCGGCAAGCACGGCGGCCGCGTCGTCACGCGCTTTCCGCCGGAACCGAATGGTTACCTGCACCTCGGCCACGGCAAGTCGATTTGCCTTAATTTCGGCATCGCGCGCGATTTCGGCGGCGTCTGCCACCTGCGTCTGGACGACACCAATCCGGCCAAGGAAGACGTGGAATACGTCGAAGCGATCAAGGCCGACGTGCAGTGGCTCGGTTTCGACTGGGACGTGCTGCGCCATGCGTCGGATTATTTCGAGGTGTTCTATCTGTGCGCGGAAAAACTCATCCGCGACGGCAAGGCTTTCGTCTGCGATCTCAGCGCCGACCAGGTGCGCGAATATCGCGGCACATTGACCGAGCCCGGCCGCAATTCGCCGTGGCGCGATCGCAGCGTCGAAGAAAACCTCGATCTGTTCCGGCGCATGCGCGCCGGCGAATTCGCCGATGGCGCCCGGACGTTGCGCGCGAAGATCGACATGGCCAGCGGCAACATCAACCTGCGCGATCCGGCGCTGTACCGCATCCGCAAGGTGCCGCATCAGAACACCGGCGACAAATGGTGCATCTATCCGATGTACGACTACGCGCATTGCATTTCCGACGCGGTCGAAGGCATCACGCATTCGCTGTGCACGCTCGAATTCGAGGATCATCGCCCGCTGTACGACTGGTGCCTGCAGCAGATCGACCTGCCGCATCATGCGGAGCTCGTGCAGCCGTTGCTCGACGCCGGCCTGCCGACGCCGGTCAGCACGCCGCGCCAGATCGAATTCGCGCGCGGCAATCTCGACTTCACCGTGATGAGCAAGCGCAAGCTCATGGCGCTCGTGCAGGACGGTCTCGTCGCCGGCTGGGACGATCCGCGCATGCCGACGCTCTCGGGCGTGCGTCGCCGCGGCTTTCCGCCCGCGGCGATCCGCACGTTCTGGGAACGCGCCGGCGTGACCAAGCAGAATTCGGTCATCGAATTCTCCGTGCTCGAAGGCTGTGTACGCGAAGTGCTCGATGCGACGGCTCCACGCCGCTTCGCCGTACTCGATCCGCTCAAGCTGACGATCACGAATCTGCCCGAAGATCACAACGAGCTGCTGACGTTCCCGAACCACCCGAAGAACGACACCTTCGGCGTGCGCGAAGTCGCGTTGTCGCGCGAGCTGCTGATCGAGCGCGAGGATTTCGCCGAAGTGCCGCCGAAAGGCTTTCATCGCCTGATGCCGGGCGGCGAAGTGCGCCTGCGTGGCATCGGCATCGTCAAATGTACAGAAGTGGTAAAGGATACAAGTGGAAACGTCGCCGAGGTTCGCTGCACGCTCGATGCCGACACGCGACATGGCATGCCGGGCGCCGAGCGCAAGGTAAAAGGCACGATCCACTGGGTCAGCGCGCGCCATGCGGTTGCCGCCGAAGTGCGCCTGTACGATCGCCTCTTCACCGCCGCCGATCCGGACGACACCAGCGATGGCAAGACCTACGAGGACCACCTCAATGCGAATGCGCTGCGCACGGTAACGGCGTATGTCGAAGCCTCGCTCGCCCAGGCCGCGCCGACAGACGCGTTCCAGTTCGAGCGCACGGGTTTTTTTGTTGCCGACATTCACGATCACGCGCCCGGCAAGCCGGTGTTCAACCGCACGGTGACGTTGCGCGATTCTTACGCGAAGCCGCGTTGATGGCGGGCAAGCGCAAACGCGCCGGCAGCCTGGTTTGCGTGGGCGTCGGCATTACGCTCGGCTCGCACCTGACGCCGCTCTCGCGCAGTCATATCGAGCAAGCCGACGTCGTATTCGTCGCCGCGTCCGACGGCATCGTCGAAAAGTGGATCGAATCGATGAATGCCGATGTGCGCAGCCTGCAGCCGCTGTACGCCGAAGGCAAACCGCGCATGAAGACCTATCGCGAGATGGTCAACGCGATCCTTGCCGAGGTACGCGCCGGGAAAAAAGTCTGCGCCGCGTTCTACGGCCACCCCGGCGTGTTCGCGTGGGCGCCGCACCGCGCCATCGCGCTCGCTCGCAAGGAAGGCTACTTCGCGCACATGGAACCCGGCATCTCGGCCGAGGATTGTCTGTACGCGGATCTCGGCATCGACCCCGGCACAGTCGGCTGCCAGCATTACGAGGCGAGCCAGTTGTTGTATTTCAAACGCCGCATCGATCCGGGCGCCTATCTGATTCTCTGGCAGGCCGGACTCATCGCGAGCCGGTCGGTCGAGGAATCCTCCGAAGCGCATCTGCAAATCCTCGCGGATCGGCTTGCGCAGGATTATCCGCCGAGACATAGGATCATCGTCTATCGCGCGGCGACTCTGCCGATTCATGCGCCGCGCGTCGAGCGCATGACGCTGCGCAAGCTCGCCACGGCGCGCATCGAGCCGCCCGACACGCTCGTGATTCCGCCAGTGTGCAAGCTTGTCCCGGATACTAAGGCGCTGCGCAAACTGGAACGCATCCGGACTTGAGCACACGCTTGGTCACAACCGCGCGCCTGCGCTTACGCCCACTTACGCGCCACGATTTGTCCCTGTTTCGCGAGCTGTACGGCGACAAAGAAACCATGCGTTACATCGGGAGACCACTCGCGTCGGCCCGCGCGCTGGCAAGTTTGCGCGCGACCGTAAGCGCTACAGGGGGCCCGGGCGAGTTGCAGTTCTTCGTCATTCAACGGCGCCGCGGACCTGCAATTGGCCTGTGCTCGATCCGACCGACCGTGGATATCCGCTGCCAGGAGATTGGCGTCATGCTCCTGCGCGAGGCGCGCGGGTACGGCTACGCTACCGAAGCGCTAGGCATGCTCATGACTACCGCTTTTCAGGCATTGCCGATCAGCTCGGTTTCAGTGCAATATCGACACGCCAATGCGAGCATGGCAAGCGTGTGCGACAACTTGGGTTTTGCCCGGCCAGCCCGGCGGGTAAACCGGAGAACGTGCATCCGAATCTTGCGGCGCCCACAATGGCTCAGACGAATCCAACCACTAGCGAAGGGGAAAGCGATGCCGAACATCATCGGGTTTCTGGAACAAGCCGGTCGCAACGCCGCCATGCGGCATGCCACCCGCGAGCAGTTGTTGCGAACCATGCGCGACGAAGAGATCGGTCTAGCACAGCAACGAGCGCTGTTGCAGTCGACGATCGGCGACCTGATCGGCGCGCGCGAAACGATGTATTGCATAAACACGTCGATCAAGCCGCCACAGAAGAAGAAAGCGCCGGCCAAGAAGAAACCGGCCAAAGCTCCGCCGAAGAAAATGCCAGCGAAGAAGCCCGCCAAGAAGGCACCGTCCAAACGCAAGAAATAGCAATGCCTTAGGACCCTCAGTTGGTCGACTATACGCAATGCCTGCGGAAATCGCGCCCGGCCTCGTTCGCCGGGCGCGCGTTTGTGGCAATCCTGTTGATAGCCGGATGGATCGGCTGCGTGACTGCACAAACCGCCGATGAATTGCTACAGCGTGCAGATCACTTGAAGACGGCCAACAATTCCGAATTTCAGACAATCGTCAAACAGCTCGACGCCGAAGCCAGCGCACTATCTCCTGCCCAGCGCGACTTCGTCGATTATCTACACGCCTGGCAACTGGGCTATCTGGGCCAGTACGCCGAAGGCGTATCGGCATTCCAGGCCCTGCTGGCACGAACGACGGATGCCGCCGTTCGCGCTCGCGCCCTGATTTCCCTGATCAACAATCAGGTCAATGCCTCGCACTACGAAGAAGCTTATTCGAATCTTAGTCTGCTGCTGGACTCCTTGCCCGAGATCCAGGACCACACCGCTCATTTTCTCAGTCTGATCGTGGCCACAGTTCTGTATAACGAAGCTGGTCAGCATGATCTGGCGTTGCACTCTATCGATCAGGCGCTCGCCTACGACCGCGGAGATCGCTCGAGCTGCATCGCGCTGAGCCAGAGAGCTGCGACGCTGGTCAAGGACGGCAAACTAGGCGCAGATGACGCGGATACCCAAGCCGGGCTCGACGCCTGCTTGCGCATCGGCGATGTCCTGTACGCGGGCGTCATCCGCACCTATCAGGCACAAGCTCTAATCGATGCCGGCCGCAATAACGATGCATTGCAACTGCTGCAAACGCACGACGCCGAAATGCTCGGCACCCATTCGGCCGCAGCAACGTCGATCTATCGCGCGCTGCTGGCGCGCTGCCATCTGCTCGCCGGCGACCTCGACAAAGCCCGCGAATACGCGCTGAGCGCGATTGATTATGGCATCAAGCAGTCGTATTCGAAATCCGTAGCCGACGCGTACGAAACCCTCTATGAAGCCGCCAAGCAGCAAGGCCACTATCAGAACGCGCTCGACTACCACGAAAAATACGCCACCGCCGACAAAGCCTATTTGAATGATACGAAAGCGCGCGCACTGGCCTACCAGATGGTGCATCAGGAAGTACTCGACAAGAAGCGCGAAGTCGATGCGCTAAGCGCGAAAAACAAAGTTCTGGAACTACAAGGCGAAGTCGATGCCAAGGCTTCCGAGGCGCGGCTGCTCTACATCGCGCTGCTGCTCAGCTGTTTGGTCATCGTCGGCCTGTGGGCGTACCGCACCAAGCGTTCGCAGATCAAATTCCAGAAACTGGCGCGGCGCGACGGCCTCACCGGCATCTTCAACCGCCAGCATTTCTTCGAAACCGCGCAGGACGCGCTGCGTTATTGCGCGAAGAGTTCGCGCGAAGCCAGTCTGCTCGTGCTCGACCTGGACCACTTCAAATCGGTGAACGACACGCATGGCCACGCCGCCGGCGATGCCGTGCTCAAGCGGGCGGTCGCCGCCTGCCAGGCGCGGCTGCGCTCGATCGATCTGTTCGGCCGTCTCGGCGGCGAGGAATTCGCCGTGTTGCTGCCCGATTGCACGCAAGTCACCGCCGCGCAACGCGCCGAAGAAATGCGCGAGGCGATCGCAGCGTCACGTCGTACTGGAGATGCCGCAGCGGACGTGCAGATCACGGCGAGTTTCGGTGTCGCCGCAACGAAAGTGTGTGGATACAACCTGCCGACATTGCTCGCCAATGCGGACAATGCCCTGTACGTCGCGAAAAACTCAGGCCGCAATCGCGTGGCGACGTTTCAGCCGCCAGCCAGCTCAAACGCAGTGCCAGCCTGATCGCGGGTTTCAGGCCTCGCGCCGCGCCGCGCGATGGGAAAACGCGAAGATGCAGAACACGATCAGGACGAGTAGCGCGGCCGTTGCGCTGTAACGGCTGAGCTCCAGCCCCCCTTCGGCATGCGGTTTGTCGAGAAAATCGCCGACGACTGCACCCAGCGGACGCGTCAGGACGAACGCGGCCCAGAACAGCAACACATGCGACAGGCGCGTCCAGAAATACGCCGCCGCGATTACGAACAGCAACGCACCGAACACGAGCGCGGCGCCGACATAGCCCAAGCCGAGGGAATCTGCGCTCCAGTCGCCGAGCGCAGTGCCGAGCGTCTGCGAAAACATGATCGTCGTCCAGTAAAACGCCTCCGAGCTGGGCGACGCCACGGTATCCACGGCGATCGTGCCGAGCGTGCGATACCACGCGAACAACGAGGCCAGCAGCAATGCCAGCAGAATCGCGACGCCCCCCGGATAGCCGATGCCGAGTGATCGGTCCGCAAAGTCCGCCAGCGTCGTGCCGACCGTCGTGGTCGCGATGATGGTCGTCCAATACAGAACCGGGTGGAACTTCCTCGCCGAAGCCTGCGCGATCACCATGACGATGAAAATCGCACCAAAAATGCCGGTGCTCACCAGGTAACCCAGATCCATCGACATCGATACGGCATCGCCGCCGGTTTCACCGATCGTCGTGCACAGAACCTTGATGATCCAGAAGACGAGCGTGACTTCCGGAACTTTGCTGACCACCATTTCCTTGTGGGTGTTCATTGGCTTCCTTTCTCGCGCCCGGCAGACCCGAGAGTTTCACTCAGCAACCTGAAACTTTCCATAAACGGCGGATGCAACGGCTAGAATTGTTGCCTGGATTCCGCGGGACTGGCGCATGTTACCTGCTCAATTGCACCTCACTCTGCCGCTATGGCTACGCGATGCGATCGACGATTCGCACGTATACGCGGACGACGACGCGCGCGTCGCACTCGCGATCGAATTGGCGCGCGGCAATGTCGAAAATCGCAGCGGTGGCCCGTTCGGCGCCGCGGTATTCACCGGCGAAGGCCGGCTCGTTTCGGTCGGCGTCAATCGCGTCGTCACCCAGAACTGTTCGGTCGCCCACGCCGAGATCATGGCCTACATGCTCGCGCAGCAGCGCCTGCAGCGTTTTCGTCTCAATGAAGATGGCGCAAAGTTCGTGCTCGCCACGAGCGCACAACCTTGTTGCCAGTGCTACGGCGCGACTGTATGGGCCGGCATCGACGAACTGCTGATCGGCGCGCGTTCGGACGATGTGGAAGAACTGACTGAATTCGACGAAGGCCCGTTGCCTGCCGACTGGATCGGCGAATTGGAAAAACGCGGCGTGCGAGTGAAACGCGACATCTTGCGCGAGCGTGCGCGCGAGGTGCTGATGCGCTATGGGGAGCTCGGCGGCCAAGGGTATTAGCGATCGCCAAGATCGTTCCGATTGCTCTCTTCTGTGCTATCGAATTGCCGGGCGGGTAAGAGAAAACCAAAAAAAAAGGGGCGTGTTTCCACGCCCCGGAGTTTTGTTGTGCCGGGTTCAAGGCGAACCCGGCACGATTGCATTGCTCAGTGCTGGACGGCCTTCACCGGTGTTGCGGTCACTGGATAGTTGGCATCGTTGCTGTCCAGGCAAAGATAAGCCGTCGCGGACTGACCCACACCAGGCACCGGGAACAGCGTGCTGTTGGCCGTGACCGTCAGCGGGGCGCTAGCCAATCCGGCGAGGGACATAGTCGCCGGCGTCGTGCTCAACCATGCAGCACCGCACGGAACCTGTTCCTGGATATGCATTGCAAATCCCGGTGCATCCGTGATCGCCGACCAATTGGTTTCGCTGAACACCGGACCATACTCTGCACCGGTATTGCCTTGGCCCGTGGTCGTGACGAACTGGGCGAAACCGCCATCAGTGCCGAAGGCCATGTCGACGTACACCACGAGCCAGTACGTCCCGGCCGGAAGGTTCGTGGCCGGTGCGCCGGCAGCGGCGAGGTCGAGCGTGATCGTGTTGCCGGTGACGTCGAGACCGGTCGAGCCGATCGTCGTGTCATAGCTGTACACGGGCGCGTTGCCAAGACCTTCCGGGCCGCCGTTCGGCAAACCGCCGGCATTGCCGTAGACCTGGAAGTGCACGCCTGCACCAGTCAGTGACGATAGTGGCGAGCCGGTGGAGAAGCCAGGAACCACGATCGAGCTGAGATTGGTGCCGTCGACGGGCGCCACGAAGTCGTCCGACGCGTAGGAACCCGCACCGGCGTCCGTGAAGAACGTGGCGTAGTACCCATTGTTGCTGTTGGCCGGCTGATCAATCACGACGTAAACACCGCTGCCACTCGTTTCGTTGGTGTTTGTGACGTTCAATGTCGGACCGCCGGTGTTGCTGACCGTCAGCGTGCCGTTCTTCGTCGTCGTGGAGTGCGGGATGTTGATGAGCAGCGGC
>Ga0207657_10002052_pt1 | contig 21796 bp, 25 predicted proteins | sample KBSC33metaG_FD_184316 | JGI IMG/M metagenome (GOLD analysis project Ga0207657, IMG submission 184316) | Corn rhizosphere microbial communities from Kellogg Biological Station, Michigan, USA - KBS C3-3 metaG (SPAdes) (version 2) | ecosystem: Host-associated > Plants > Roots > Rhizosphere > Soil ... | reverse complement strand
GTCACCTCGACGCCGCAGCGCTCGCAGATGATGCCCTTGTAGCGGACGCGCTTGTACTTGCCGCAGTAGCACTCCCAGTCCTTCGTGGGACCGAAGATGCGCTCGCAGAAGAGGCCGTCCTTCTCGGGCTTGAGCGTGCGGTAGTTGATGGTCTCAGGCTTGGTCACCTCACCGGACGACCACTCCCGGATCTGCTTGGGAGAGGCCAGGCCGATGCGAATTGCGTCGAAATCGTTGATGTCGATCAACGGGTGTTCTCCTCACTCTTCGAGCGTGGGTACAGCGAAATGACGGGGTGGCGGCGGGAGTCGGTCATTCCTCGACCTCGTCCAGCGCCAGCTCCTCGGGCTCGGCGTCGAGCTCGGCTTCATCGAGCTCCTCTCCGAGCACCTCGTCGTTCGGGACGGTCAGCTCGCCGTCCTCGTCGATGCGGTCGACCCCCTCCTCCAGCTCCTGGGCCTCGGGGTCGCGGGCGGCGGCCCTGCCGGCCACCGGCCGCAGGTCGATGCCGAGCTCCTCGGCGGCGCGCAGCAGCTCGTCGTCCTCCTCGCGGACCGCGACGTCAGCGCCGTCCTCGGCCACCACCTTCACGTCCAGCGCCAGGGACTGCATCTCCTTCAGCAGCACCTTGAAGCTCTCCGGGATCGACGGCTCGGGGATGTTCTCGCCCTTGACGATCGCCTCGTAGGCCTTGACCCGGCCCACGGTGTCGTCGGACTTGATGGTCAGCATCTCCTGCAGGGTGTACGCGGCGCCGTATGCCTCGAGCGCCCACACCTCCATCTCGCCGAAGCGCTGTCCGCCGAACTGAGCCTTGCCGCCCAGCGGCTGCTGCGTGACCAGCGAGTAGGGGCCGGTCGAGCGGGCGTGGATCTTGTCGTCCACCAGGTGCAGCAGCTTCAGGATGTACATGTAGCCGACCGTGACCTCCTGGTCGTACGGAGCCCCGTTGCGGCCGTTGAACAGCCGCACCTTGCCGGAGCAGCGTGAGCCCAGCGGTGCCTTTTTGTCGATCGTGAACTTCACGGCCTGCTGCTTGTTGTCGTCCTGCCAGTCGATCAGCGCCTGGTCGACGTCCTGCGGCGTGGCGCCGTCGAACACCGGCGTGGCGACGAACTGGCGCTCGCCGTTCTCGCCGCCGTGCGCGGCCGCCCAGCCCAGGTGCGTCTCCAGGATCTGGCCGATGTTCATGCGCGACGGCACGCCCAGCGGGTTCAGGATGATGTCGACGGGACGGCCGTCCTCGAGGAACGGCATGTCCTCCTCGGGCACGATCTTCGAGATCACGCCCTTGTTCCCGTGGCGGCCGGCCAGCTTGTCACCCTCGGCGATCTTGCGCTTGGTGGCGACGTACACGCGCACCAGCTCGTTCACGCCCGGCGACAGGTCGTCACCGGCCCCGCGCGAGAAGGTCTTCACGTCGATCACCTTGCCGCCCTCGCCGTGGGGCACCTTCAGCGAGGTGTCGCGCACCTCCCGCGCCTTCTCCTTGAAGATGGCGCGGATCAGCTTCTCCTCGGCCGTCAGCTCGGTCTCGCCCTTGGGGGTGACCTTGCCGACCAGCAGATCGCCCGAGCCGACCTCGGCGCCGATCCGGACGATGCCGTTCTCGTCGAGGTTGCGGAGCGACTCCTCGGAGCGGTTCGGGATGTCCCGCGTGATCTCCTCGTCGCCCAGCTTGGTCGACCGCGCATCCACCTCGTACTCGTGGATGTGGATGGACGACAGCACGTCGTCCTTGACCAGCCGCTCGGACAGGATGATCGCGTCCTCGAAGTTGTAGCCCTCCCAGGACATGAAGGCGACCAGCAGGTTCTTGCCCAGCGCCAGCTCACCGGTGTCGGTGGAGGAGCCGTCGGCCAGCACCTGCTCCTTGGAGACCCGGTCGCCGGCGCGCACGATCGGCTTCTGGTGGATCAGCGTGCCCTGATTGGAACGGCGGTACTTGACCAGGTCGTACTGGTCGTGGCCGTCGCGGGTGGCCACGATGATCTTCTCGGCGTCCACGTACTCGACCTTGCCGGGTCGGCGCGTCAGCACCACGTCGCCGGTGTCCACGGCCGCCCGGTACTCGAGCCCGGTTCCGACCAGCGGCGCCTCGGTCACCATCAGCGGCACCGCCTGGCGCTGCATGTTGGAGCCCATCAGGGCGCGGTTGGCGTCGTTGTGCTCGAGGAACGGGATCAGCGCCGTTGCGACGGACACGATCTGAGCCGGGTCGACGTCCATGTAGTCGACCTTGGTGTTGTCCACCTGGACGGGGACGCCGTCACGGGTGCGGCACAGCACCGGCGAGACCAGCTTGCCGTTCTTGTCGATCTCGGCGTTGGCCTGGGCGATCGTGTACTTCTCCTCCTGCAGCGCGTCGAGGTACTCGATGTCGGTCGAGACCTTGCCCTTCTCGATCTTGCGGTAGGGCGTCTGCACGAAGCCGTGCTCCGACACCTTCGCGTAGCTGCCGAGCGACCCGATCAGTCCGATGTTGGGACCCTCCGGCGTCTCGATCGGGCACATGCGCCCGTAGTGGGTCGGGTGCACGTCGCGCACCTCGATCGGCGCGCGCTCGCGGGTGAGGCCGCCGGCGCCCAGCGCCGACAGCCGGCGACGGTGCGTGAGACCGGCCAGGCAGTTGGTCTGATCCATGAACTGCGACAGCTGCGACGACCCGAAGAACTCCTTCAGGGCGGCGGCCACCGGGCGGATGTTGACGATCGTCTGAGGCGTGATCGCGTCCTCGTCCTCGGTGGTGAGGCGCTCACGGACGACGCGCTCCATGCGGTACAGCCCGATCCGGAAGGCCTCCTGGATCAGCTCGCCGACGGTGCGCAGCCGGCGGTTGCCGAAGTGCTCGTACTCGTCCAGGTCGTGCTCGATCGCGTCGCGCGGGATCGGCGACGCGTCGGCGGCGTAGTCCTTGCTCTCCTCGGGCACGCCCAGCTTGACCGGCAGGTCGACCAGCCGCTTCACCAGCTCGACGATGTCGCCGGTGGTGAGCACGCGGCACTCGGGCGACACCTCGGAGCCGAGCCGCATGTTCAGCTTGTAGCGTCCGACGCGCGTGAGGTCGTAGCGCTTGGGGTCGAAGAACAGCGCGCGCACGAGGTTGCGCGAGTTGTCGACCGTGGGCGGCTCGCCCGGGCGCTGCTTCTTGAACACCTCGATCAGCGCGGCCTCCTCCGACTGCGACGGGTCCTTCTCGAGCGTCATCCGGATGAACGGGTTGTCCCCGAACAGCGCGAGCAGCCCCTCGTCGGTCTTGTCGATGGTGAAGCCGGTGTTCTCGTCGACGGCCGGCAGCGCGCGCAGCAGCGTGGTGATCGGCAGCTTGCGCTTGCGGTCGATGCGGACGTTGACCAGGCCCTTCTTGTCGATCTCGAGCTCCAGCCAGGATCCGCGCGAGGGCATCAGGTTGGCCGTGAAGACCTGCTTGTCGCGGTCCTTCGGCTCCATGATGTAGGCGCCGGGGGAGCGCACCAGCTGCGTCACGACGACGCGCTCGGTGCCGTTGATGATGAACGTGCCCTGGTCGGTCATCCAGGGGAAGTTGCCGAGGAACACGGTCTGCTCGCGGATCTCGCCGGTGTCCAGGTTCGTGAACGCGACCTTCACGTTCACGGGCACCTCGTAGGAGAGGTCCTTCTCGCGGCACTCGCGCTCGGGCACGACCGGGTCACCGATCGTGTATTCACCCAAGGCAACCTCGAGCCGCTCCGAGTAGTCGCGGATCGGGGAGATATCGTCGATGGTCTCGCGCAGGCCCGACGTCTTCAGCGAGTTGGGATCGCTGGGGTCACCCATGAACCATCGGAACGACGCCTTCTGGATGTCGATCAGGTTGGGGACGTCGAGCACCTTCTCGAGCTTGGAGAAGGTCTTACGGACGCGGGGCGAGGTGGTTTCAGGCAAAGCAAAGCCTCCCGGCAGGGCTCGAAGGGGATTCAGGCGGGTCGGATCCGGACCAAGGGCGCAACCGAGAACCCTATCAGGGCTCTGTTGCTCACGCAAACACGGTCGGTCAGCCTCGCCGCGGGATGGGCTTCCGCAACGGGGTACCTGGAGTCACTATACCGAAAGCCCCCCGGCGGTCAAGTCCGCGAGCCGGATCAGTCGTCGCCGTCGAACACGCGGCGGACGGTGCGCACGCGCTTCTTCAGGTCTGCCGGATGCGGCTCTTGCACGACCTTGCCCTGCTCCTTGGAGGCGTGCACGATCTCGCCCGACTCCAGCGCGATGGCGATGTGGTCGCCGTAGCAGAGCAGGTCGCCCGGTTGCACCGACCGCAGCGACACCTCGTGACCGGCGGTCTCCTGCTGGTCGGCGTTGCGCGGCAGCAGCATCCCGAAACGGCGGTGCACGGCCTGCACCAGGCCGGAGCAGTCGATGCCCTCGACCGTGAGGCCGCCCCACTCGTAGGGAGCGCCCAGGAACATCAGCGCAGCCTCGGCGATCGCCTCGCCGCTCGCCTTGCGCCGCGCGGCGGCCAGCGGCTCGGTGCGGAGGCCCGGCGCCGGCAGCCAGGTGCCCATGTAGCGGTCGGCCGCCTGCGGCACCACCACCACGTGCGCGCGCTCCTTGGGCAGCGGCTCGCCGAGCGCGTCGGATTCGAGGTAGCCCTGGTAGCCGTCGGCCAGCACCACCTTCGCCCAGCCGTTGCTCTGCTCGACAACGTCGATGGGGTCGGCGAACAGCGCCTGGGTGCCCTGAGCAGCCGACTGCTTCGGCTTCTCGCGCAGCGCGGCGTAGGGGCGAATGCAGGATGCCTTTTCCACAGCAGGGATTTTACCGGCCCCGGCACCCTCCCCGTCGGGGGAAGGCGCCGGAGCCGCTTCAGCAGCCGTTCGCAGAGTGCTACTTGAGCTCGACAGTTGCTCCAGCCTCCTCGAGCTTCGCCTTCATCTGCTCGGCCTCGTCCTTGGCCGCGCCCTCCTTGACGGGGGCGGGAGCCTCGTCGGCAACGGCCTTGGCCTCCTTCAGGCCCAGGCCGGTCAGCTCACGGATGACCTTGATCACCTGGATCTTCTTGTCACCGGTACCGGTCAGCACGACGTCGAAGGAGCTCTGCTCCTCCTGCTCGCCGCCACCGCCGCCACCGCCACCTCCGGCCGGCGCGGCAACCATCACCGGCGCCGCCGCGGCGGCCGACACGTCCCAGGCCTCCTCGAGCGACTTCTTGAGCTCGACCAGCTCCAGCACGGACAGCTTGTTCAGTTCCTCAACGATCTTATCGACAGGCATCTGTCGCGTCCCTTCGTTCTAGGCAGCAGCTTCTGCCTCTTGGCGTTTTGCGATATAGGAATCGAGCACGGCCACGATGTCCCGCAGCGGTGCGTTCAGCACGTTGACGGTGCCCTGCGTGGGCCCGGCCACAGCGCCCACCACCTGCGACAGCAGCGTGGCGCGCGGCGGCAGCTCGCCCAGCTCGCGGATCTGCTCCGGAGTCAGGGTGTGACCGTTCATGACCCCGCCCTTGACCGCAAGGATGCGGGTGGAGCGGGCCACCTCGGACAGCTTCTTGGCCGCGGGCGCCGGATCGTCCTCGATGAAGGCGATCGCCGTCGGCCCCTGCAGGAACTCGATCAGCGTCGGCCGCTCGGCCTGCTCCGCAGCGATCCGGGCAAGCGTGTTCTTGGCCACGTGGAACGATGCCCCGGCCTCGGTCAATGCTCTGCGCACCTCGGCCGTCTGGGTCACCGTGAGGCCACGGTAGTCGGTCACGATCATCGCCTTGGCCTCCTTGATCTGGGCCACCAGGCGCTCGACCACCTCACGCTTCTCGTCTTGGTTCATCTCCTCACCTCCTCTCGCTCTGCTCGCGTCCACATGAGTGGCGGGCGCAGGCGGAGCGAGAGCTCCAAGACTGGCCGGCCTCGGTCGGGTGGGTGGTTTGAGCCTTGCGGCCCCGACGGTCTCTGGCGCGGTACGCGCGGTTTGCGGTTGAAACTCTAGACGGCCGCAGCCGCAGGCGCGGCGGCGTCCTCCATCAGGTCGCGGATCCGGGTCGTGTCCAGCTTGATGCCCGGGCTCATCGTCGACGCAATCGTGATCGAGCGCAGGTAGCGGCCCTTCGCGGAGGAGGGCTTGGCGCGCAGGATCTCCTCCAGCACCGCCTGGTAGTTCTCGACCAGCGCCTGCTCGTCGAAGGACTTCTTGCCGAGCGCCGCGTGCACGATCCCGGTGCGGTCGGTGCGGTACTCGATCTTGCCCGACTTGACGTCGCCGACGGCCTTGCCGATGTCGAAGGTGATGGTGCCGGCCTTGGGGCTGGGCATCTTGCCCTGCGGGCCGAGGATGCGGCCCAGCCGCCCGACGGTGCCCATCATGTCGGGCGTGGCGATCGCGACGTCGAACTCGCTCCACCCCTCGGTGATGCGCGCGGCCAGGTCATCGCCGCCGACCACGTCCGCGCCTGCCTCCTCGGCCTCCTTGGCCTTCTCGCCCTGCGCGAACACGGCCACGGTCACCGACTTGCCGAGACCGTGCGGTAAAAACAGCGTCCCGCGCAGCTGCTGGTCGGCGTGGCGGACGTTCACGCCCAGCCGGATGTGCACCTCAACCGTCTCGTCGAACTTGGCGGTGTCCAGCGACTTCAGGGTGCGCACGGCTTCGAGCGGCGCGTACAGCCGCTCGCGGTCGACTTCGGAGCGTGCCTCGGTGTACTTCTTGCCGGCCATCAGCGCCCCACCTCCACGCCCATCGAGCGGGCTGTTCCGGCCACGATGTTCATGGCGGCCTCGACGTCGTTGGCGTTCAGGTCCGGCATCTTCCGCTCCGCGATCGCGCGCAGCTGGTCGCGGCTGATGGTGCCGACCTTCGTGCGGTTGGGCTCGCCGGAACCGGACTGCAGGTTCAGCGCCTCCTTGATCAGCACGGCCGCCGGCGGCGTCTTGGTGATGAAGGTGAACGAGCGGTCCTCGTAGACGCTGATCTCGACCGGCGTGATCTGCCCGTTGTTCGGCCCCTGCGTCTCGGCGTTGAACGCCTTGCAGAAGTCCATGATGTTGACGCCGTGCTGGCCGAGGGCGGGGCCCACCGGCGGCGCCGGGTTTGCCTGTCCGGCGGGGATCTGCAGCTTGATGACCTTGATGACCTTCTTGGCCATGTACTTCCTCCTTAGTGGTGCATGCGCCGGACCTGCGCCCGGCTCCCACGCTCGTGAGTGTGGCTAGATCTTCTTGACCTTGTCGAACTCCAGCTCGACCGGCACCTGGCGCTCGAAGATCGAGACCAGCACCTTCAGCTTGCCCTGGTCCTCGTTGATCTCGGCGATCTCGCCGTCGAAGTCGGACAGCGGGCCGGAGATCACCTTGACGCTCTCGCCCAGCGAGAACTCGGCCTTCTGCTTCGGCGCCGGCGCGGCCGACGCGGTGTGCAGCATGCGGTCGACCTCTGGCTGGGACAGCGGCACCGGCTTGTTCTGCGCGCCGACGAACCCGGTCACGCCGGGGGTGTTCTTGACCAGCGTCCACGCCTCGTCGGTCAGGTCCATGTTGACCAGCACGTAGCCGGGCCACAGCCGCCGCTCGGTCTGCACCTTCTGGCCGTCCTTGGTCTCGACGACGGACTCGGTCGGCACCACCACGCGGCGCACCGTCATCTCCTGGTTCATCGACTTGACGCGGTGCTCGAGGTTGGCTTTGACCTTGTTCTCGTGCCCGGAATAGGTGTTGATCACATACCAGCGAAACATGTGGGCTCCGTCATTTCTGGAGGTTGAGGAGGTCGGAGACGAGCCGTGCGAAGATCTGGTCGAGGCCGTACAGGTACAGGCCCACCAGCACGCACGCGCTGATCACGACCGACGTGGACTGCCACGTCTGCTGCCGGTTGGGGAAGTCGACCTTGGCCAGCTCGCCGCGGACCTCGCCGACGAACCCGCGCGCCCTGGCGAACGTGCTCTTCTTGCGCTGGACGGGGTCGCCGCCGGACTGGCTCTTGGGCTTGCCCGCCAGCGGCGCGGTCACGCTCCGCCGACCTTGCTGCGCCGGCTGACGGCTGCGACGTGCCATCGGGCTAGCGAGTCTCCTTGTGCGGCGTATGCTTCCCGCACCAACGGCAGTACTTGGAGAACTCGATCCGGTCGGGCGAGTTGCGCTTCGATTTGTTGGTCTGATAGTTACGCCGCTTGCACTCTTGACACGCCAGCGTAACGAGCACTCGGACACCTGTGGCCACGCGAAAACCTCTCGTCGGTTGAGCGCTTGGACGGTATCACAGGCCCTGCGCCGATCGTGCCGCCGAAACCCGCTCAGACGGGGCCGTCACTGCCCGCCAGCTCGAGCAGCCGCTCCACCGTGTTCCAGTTGCGGGCGGTGGCCGTCACCTTCAGCTTACGCTCCCAGAAGGAGTGCGTGAGACGGGCGTTGTGTGCCCCGGCCGGCCACCACATGAACAGCTCGCGCCCGTGCAGCGCGAACATCTCCGGCTCGTAGTCGGCCGGGTCGACGGCGGCCACCAGCTTGGGGTCGGGCCGGGCCGACAGGAACACCACGTGGTGGTGTTTGGGATTGTCGGCGTGCTCGCCCAGGGGGTTGCGCTTGACGACCGCAGCCAGCTCGGCGCGCGTGCGCACCAGCACCTTGATGTCGAGCCCCGTCTCGGCGTGCAGCCGCTTGGCGATCCGGCGCTCCGAGGTCGCCGCCGGCTGCTTGCTGCCGAAGACGACGTTGCCGCTCTGCAGCAGCGTCTCCACGCCCGTGTAGCCGAGCGCCTCCATCAGCTCGCGCAGCTGCGCCATCGCGACGCGGTTTCTCCCGCCCACGTTGATGCCCCGCAGCAGTCCCACCTGGCGCGTCACCCAGACAGCGTGTCACACCGGGCCGACCGGTGGCTGGGGTGGGCGAGTGGCACCAGGCCCTGCCACCCGTCGCGCAGCAGCTCGACCAGCGAGGGCGGCGTCAGCAGCTGCGCCCGTCCCCGCCGCGGCCGCGGCGCCCGCCGGTGATAGCCCGAGGCCGACCAGCGCAGCAGGCCGTCACCCCAGACCAGCCAGGGCGCGCCCTCGGCCATCACGTAGGCGCCGTCGGGGAGCTCGTCGTAGGCCGCCGCGTGCAGACGCCGCGCATGTCCGTCGAGGCGCTGGTCGTGTAGCCGCAGGTCGATCTCGTCGGCCCCGTGGTCGCCCGGGTGCAGCCGTCCCCACACCTCCAGCAGCCGGTTGTAGTCCTCCCGCCGGCACAGGGCGCAGGGCCGGTGGCCGGCCGCAAGCGCCGTGGCGTCATCCAGGAAGAACAGCTCGGTGAACCGGCCGGGCTGCATCTTCGGTCCCCGCTGCCAGCCCCGGAACTCGAGCCGGCAGGCGATCCAGCGCCGCACCGCGAAGTCGCGCCGGATCCGGCCGCCGGCATCGTGCAGGCAGCCGCGGTTGCCGTAGACCAGCCCGCGGGCCGGGTCCGCGATCAGCTCCCCGAGCGGGGTCACGCGGTTCTGCAGGGTCACCGCCTAGCGGGGAACGCCGACGATCGCCTGCTCCAGCCAGGCCGTCCACGCCGGCTCGGCCGCCTCGCGATCGGCGTCCTCTGCGAACAGGTGGTGTCCGGCGAACACCGGCATGCCCATGCCGCCGCGGCCGTAGAACCGGTAGAGCGCATCGTCGCCGCGGAGGCCGATGAAGATGTCCTCCAGGTAATCGACCTCGGCCTCCACCCGCCCGGCACCCGCCACGTCGATCCCGACGCGGTCGCCGACGGCCGCATCGGGCCCCAGACCGAGCGCGGCCCGGACGGCCGCGAAGGCGCTCGGCTCGAGCGCGTCCTCGGGGCCGCTGGCGCCGACGTAGGTGACCGTCCGGCCGGCGAAGTGGCCGAGGTACTCGCCCAGCGAGTGCAGATAGAAGTCGGTGTGGCGGCTGGCGCCGTCGTACTGGGCGTCCCAGTCGCCGGTGAGGATCCCGCTGTGCACGTAGCGCAGCACCGCGCCGCCCGGTGCCGCCTCGATCTGGTACTCGAGCGCGTTCGTGAACTCGTCGCTCTCCGCGCGCACGGCCAGGTGGCGCGGCGGGTCGAACACGGTCACGGTGTGGCCGGCCCACACCTCGCCGACGGCGCTGGGCGCGCCCTCACCGGTCGGGAACATCCAGCCCGCGGCGCCGTTGCCGGTGGCGACCGCGTCCCACACCTGCTCGGGGGTCCCGGGCAGTTCGACCTCACGCCTGATCTCGAACTCGCGGCTCATGGTGCGTCCTTTCGATTGATGTGCGTCAGGCTGGGGTGCAGAGCCACCACCAGCCGATGGCGGCGCCCGCTGCGCGCGCCCTCCGTGTGGTACCGGGCGGCCAGCGACGAAACGGCACCGGCCAGATCGTCGGCGAACGCCGCCCTGTCGGCCGCCGACGCGAACGTGATCTCGCTGTCGATCGTGAACGTGGCGAGCGGCTTGCCGGCCCGCAGCGCTCCTGCCATCAGCTCGCCCAGCTCACGCACCAGCCGCGCCCCCACCGCCAGCATCCACGCCGCCGACAGCTGGTCGGGCGCGCGTGCCGGGTCGGGCTCAAGCGGCGACAGCGCCGCCGGCGAGATCACGTAGGACGCGGCCGTTGCCTGCATCACCCGCTCCGTGCAGTTGCCCCTGCGGCGCTCCTCCACCAGCTCCAGCAGGCCATGGCGTTCGAGCGCCCGCAGGTGGTAGTTGACGCGCTGGCGGGACAGGCCCTCGCGCGCCGCCAGCGTGCTGGCGGAAGCCGGCTCGGCCAGGGCCGCCAGCAGCCGCGCCCGCACGGGGTCGAGCGTGACCTCTGCGGCGGTGGGATCATCGATCACGGCCACGTCGAGCATCCTCAGCTCCGCTTCGGCCGCAGGATCATCAGCGTCACGTCGGCCGACGGCCTGGCCTCGACCAGCTCCAGATCGGCGGTCGCATCGGACTCGGGGAACAACCGCTGTCCGCGGCCGAGGATGGTCGGGAACACCATCAGCCGGTACTCGTCCACCAGGTCGTGCTCGACGAGGCCGGCCACCAGCCGGCCGCTGCCCGCCACCAGGATGTCGCCACCATCGCGGGACTTGAGGCCACGGACGCCCTCCGCGAAGTCGCCGCCGATCACCGTCGTGTTGTTCCAATCGGCCCGCTCGAGCGTGCCCGACACCACATACTTCGCCATCGAGTTCATCCTGTCGGCAAACCCGGCCTCGTCCGTGCGTTCCGGCCAGGCGGCGGCAAATCCCTCGTAGGTGCGGCGGCCCAGCAGCATCGCGTCGCTGCCGAACACCTCGTCCACCTTGAAGGCATCGCCGTCGGGACCGCGCTCGAACTTTAAGGCCCAGCCGCCGCGGTCGAAGCCCTCGGCGCCACCCGGGTCCTCCATCACGCCGTCCAGCGTCACGAACTCCGAAACGATCAGCTTGCGCATCGTGCTCCCCCAGCCTCGTGATTGATGGCGACATGATGGCACCGAAAAGAAAGATTGTCAAGAACGATATCCGTGTCGGCCGACGGCGGGTCGGCTTCGGCGGATATCGTTCGCGGGCGAATCCGGCCGCCACCCGTCAGAAAGGCAGACCGCATGCAGATCGGCAAGCCCGGGGACCCCGTCAGTCACATCTGTCAGGCCTACCCCGACCGCGTCGAGGTGCGCGGGCGCGACCTCTGCGATGACCTGATGGGGCGGCTCAGCTTCACCGAGTACTTCCACCTGCTGCTGACCGGCGACGAGCCGACCGAGCAGCAGCGCTACTTCCTCGACCTGCTGCTGATTGCGATCGCCGAGCACGGCATGATGCCGACCAGCGTGGCCGCGCGGATGACGCTGGACGCGGATCCCGGGTCGCTGCAGGGGGCCGTCGCCGCGGGCATCCTCGGATGCGGGCCGGTGGTGCTGGGCACCGCCGAGCCCTGCGCTCAGCTGCTGAGTGACGCGCAGGCGCGCGTGCGCGCGGGCGAGGACGCGGCCGGCGTGGCCGCTGCCATGGCGGCGGCCATCCACGCGGCCGGAGACCGGGCGCCCGGGTTCGGGCATCCGCTGCACCGCCCGGTCGACCCGCGCGCCGAGCGGATCCTGGAGCTGGCCGACGAGCGTGGCGCGTCCGGGCCGCACGTGGCCATGGCACGGCACTTCGGCCAGGCCGTCCCGGAGGCCTGGGGCCGCCCGCTGACCATGAACGTGTCGATGCCGATCGCGGCCGTCATGCTCGACCTCGGGTTCCCAGCCTCGAGCGTGAAGGCGGTGCCGCTGCTGGCGCGCACCGCCGGCCTGCTGGCGCACCTGGCGGAGGAGCGCGAGCAGCCGATCGGCTTCCTGATGGCCGGCAAGGCCGAGGAGGCGATCGCCTACCGGCCGCCGGAGGCCCCGTGACGCTGCTCGATCCCGAGGTCGAGGCGCGCCCGTGGGACCAGCAGTTCGCGCTGGACGACATCGCCTACCGGGCGCAGCTGGCCTATCTGCTCGAGCGGTCGCCCTTCTACGGCGAGAAGCTGGCTGCGGCAGGGATCACCGAGGCCGGTCAGGCGGGCGGCCTGGCCGACATCTCGCGGCTGCCGCTGACCGAAAAGCAGGAGCTGCGGGCGAGCGTCACCGCCGCCAACCCGATCGGCGCGCACCTCTGCGTCGAGCGGGAACAGATCGTACGCATCTACTCCACCAGCGGTACCACCGGCACTCCCAGCTACATCCCGCTGACTGTTTCCGACCTTGACAACTGGGTGACCGGGTCGGCCCGGAGCTACGCCGCGTCCGGCATCGCCGCCGGCCAGCGAATCGTGTCGACCTACAACGCCGGGCCGTTCGTGGCCGGTGCAGCGCTGGCCTCGTTCGATCGCATCGGCCTCTCCCACATCCCGGTCGGCACCGGCAATAGCGAGCGCCTGATGCTGGCGATCCAGCTGCTCGGGCCGGAGGCGGCGGTGCTGACGCCGTCTTATGCCGCCTACCTGATCGAGTGGGCGGCCGATCGCGGCATCGACCTGGCCGCCCAGAGCGTGCGGCGGGTGCTGGTCGCGGGCGAGCCCGGTGGCGGCGAGCCGGCCTTCCGCGAGCTGCTGGAGCGGGGCTGGGGAGCGCGGGTGACCGAGGCGATGGGCATCGGCGATCTGGGCGTCTCGCTGTGGGGCGAGTGCGAGCGGCAGGACGGCATGCACCTGGGCGCACGCGGTTTCATCCATCCGGAGCTGATCGACCCGGAGACGGGGGCGACCGTTGCGATGGATGACGGCGCCAGCGGCGAGCTGGTGCTGACACACCTCGCTCACCAGGCCGCCCCGCTGCTGCGATTCCGCACGCGCGACCACGTCTTGGTGCGCACCGGCACCTGCCCGTGCGGCCGCACCGGGCCGAGGGTGCGCTGCATCGGCCGCACCGACGACATGCTGATCGTGCGCGGCGTGAACGTGTTCCCGTCGGCCGTGCGCGAGGTGGTGAACCAGTTCGTGCCACAGGTCAGCGGCCACATCCTGGTCACGCCGGCGACGCCCGGGGTGAAACAGGAGCCGCCGCTGCCGGTGACGGTCGAGGTGGCCCGAGACGTGGCAGTCGACCCTGCGCTAGCGGGGGCAATTCGCGACCGGCTGCGCAGCGTGCTGGTCGTGCAGACGCGCGTCGAGCTGGTGCCGTGGGGGACGCTGCAGCGCAGCGAGTACAAGGCAAAGCTGGTCGAACACTAAAAGGCCGGAGACACGAGGAGACCGAATGCGCAAGCTTCAGAGCCAGGGCGTGCACCACATCACCATCACCGGCGCCGACCGCCAGACGTCGATCGACTTCTGGGAAGGCGTGCTCGGCATGCCGTTCGTCTTCGAGCAGCCGAACCTCGACAACGCGGCGGAGAGCCACCTCTACTTCGACCCCGGCGACGGCCGCCTGATCACCATCTTCACCAACGAGGAACGCACGGCCGACCCGGCCCGCACCCCGATCGATCCGGGATGCGTGCACCACGTGGCGTTCTCACTCTCGCATGCGACCTTCAGCCAGGCGGTGGAGCGGCTGGACGAGCGCGGCATCAGCCACAGCGGCGTCAAGGACCGCGGATTCATGGACTCCATCTACTTCACGGATCCGCTGGGCCTGCTGATCGAGCTCGCGTCCTATCGGTTCGAGCCACCGTTCGGTTACGCTCACGCCGACGTGCTGCTCGAAGCGCACAAGATCCGCGTCGAACGCGGCGACCGAAACATCGGCGAGGTGCACCTGGCGGATGCCATCGAGATCCTCGTCAGCCGGTCGCGCGAGTCGCTGTCGAGCGACCGATCGCCCAAGGACCCGTACTAGAGACCACGGAGGACGCAAATGGCCGAGATCAAGCTTCACATCCTCAAGCCCAGCGTGAACAACCTCACGGCCCGCATCTTCGTGCGTGCGGCCGGGCTCGACTTCGAGGAGGTCGACGTGTGGGGCCAGACGCAGTCGCCGGAGTTTCTCAAGGCAAACCCGGCCCGGCTGACGCCGATGCTCGAGGAGGAGGGCCTGCCGCGGACGACGCTGTGGGAGAGCTGCGCGATCATGCAGTACCTCTGCAACAAGCACGGGCTGGAGCAGCTCTACCCCAGCGACCCGGCCCAGCGTGCGATGGTCGACAGCGCCATGTTCTATCTGATCGGCACGCTCTATCCCCTGGTCGCGCGCGCCACCTATCCGGTGCTGCACTTCCCGCAGTACCCGGGCGAGGTGGGCTGGTCGGAGGCCGACGAGGCCAGCAAGGCGGAGGCGCAGGCGGCGGCCGAGGCCGCGCTGGGGCATCCGCTCGAGGTCTACCGCGAGTTCTTCATGGACGGCAAGCGGTTCATCGGCGGCGAGCATCCCGTGATCGCCGACATCCGGCTGGCGGCCACGCTCGAGTTCCTGGACGCCATCGACTACGCGCTGCCGGACTGGGCGCGCGAGTACATGGCGGCGATGGAGTCGGAGCTGGGCGACGCCTACGCCGAGCCGGCCGCGGACGTGCGCGGCTACATCGCGTCGGTGAAGACTCCGGCCTAAGCGCCGGGCCGGCTGAAGAACAGGTGGGTGGCGGCCGGCGCGGCCACGCTCCGCCGCGGCTCCAGGCCGTGCAGGTCGTCACCGAGCCCCTCGAACAGCCGCTCGCCCGCGCCCAGCAGCGTCGGCGCCAGGTTGATCACCATCTCGTCGACCAGCCCGGCCCCCATGTACTCCCGGCACGCCTGCGCGCCGCCGGCCAGCGACACATCCTTGCCGCCGGCCGCCTGCCGCGCCTGCTCGAGCGCCGAGACGATCCCGTCGGTGACGAACGTGAAGGTGGTGCCGCCCTCGCAGACCAGCGGCTCGCGGGCATGGTGGGTGAGCACGAACACCGGGTGGTGAAACGGCGGGTCGTCGCCCCACCAGCCGTTCCAGGGCGCGTCCGCATCCCATCCGCCCGGGTGCCCGCCGAACATGTTGCGGCCCATGATGGTCGCGCCCACGTTGGCGACAGCCTCCTCGACCACGGCGGAGCTCTCGTTCACCTCGCCGCCCTCGAGGCCGTGCGGCGCCCGCCAGGCTTCCAGCTCGACGGCCCACTCGTGCAGGCGCGTGCCGCCCACGCCGAGCGGGTTCTCGACGCTCTGATCGGGGCCGGCCACGTAGCCGTCGAGCGACATCGAGATGGTCAGGCGCAGCTTCGACATGGCCTGCACCTTACCCCGATCGAGCCCGGTGCGAGCGAGCCGAAGGCGGGTAGCATCCGAGGCCAGACCACCCCCTTGCAGAAGGAGCATCCGATGGCAGGACAGATCGTGCACTTCGAGATCCCGGCCGATGACACGGGCGCGAGCCAGACGTTCTGGGGGTCGCTGTTCGGCTGGCAGTTCCAGGCCTATCCCGGCCCCTTCGAGTACCACATGACCCGCATCGGCGAGCAGACCGGCGCCGCCATCACCAACATGGAGCCGGGCAAGCGCGGCACCCGCGCCTACTTCAGCGTGGACGAGATCAACGCCGGATCGGCGCGCGTGCGCGAGCTGGGCGGCCAGGCCGCCGATCCGATGCCGGTGCCGGGGATGGGCTGGTTCTCGACCTGCACCGACCCCCAGGGCAACGAGTTCGGCCTCTGGCAGAACGACGAAGCCGCGCCCACCCCCGAGATGTAGCCGTGGCCACGTTCCATGTGGTGATACACCGGTCGGGGCCCGACTACGACCTGTCGCTGCCGCTGGAGCGGCAGTCGGGCTGGGACGAGCACGCAGCGTTCATGGACGGACTCGTGGACGCAGGCTTCATCGTTCTGGGGGGACCGCTCGGCGACGAGTACCGCGTCGTCCACGTCGCTGAGGCGGGGTCGGCCGACGAGGTGCGCGAGACGCTGGCACGCGATCCATGGAGCGGCACGCACCTGGTCGTCGACAGCATCGATACCTGGACGCTGCGCCTGGACGCGCGCCGTCCGGCCGGCGCCTGAGTCAGACCGCGTCCAGCACCCGTCCTTGCTCGGCGGGGACGGGGCTGGCCGCGACGGCGCGCTTCGGAACCAGCAGCGCCGCGGCGAAGCCGAGCAGCAGCATCGCGGCAGACAGCCAGAACGCGTTCACGAACGCACCCTCGGTGGGTAGCCCCCCGACGACCACGCTGGCGGTCAGGATGCTGGCCGAGATCTGGCCGCCCAGCGAGCCGCCGACGTTCCGGAAGATCACGTTCATGCCGGTGGCAACGCCGGTCTGGTCCGGCCGCACCGACTCCACGATCACGTTCACCATCGAGGCGAACGCCAGGCCGATGCCGAGGCCCATCACGAACGTGGCCGTGTAGATCTGCCAGCTCTGGTCGTGCAACAGCGCCAGCTGCGCCCAGGCCAGCGCGCTCAGCAGCCCGCCCAGCGCCAGCGGCACGCGCGAGCCGACCGTCACCGACATGCGGCCGGCCACCGGGCCCATCAGCAGCATTCCGATCGTGGCCGGAAGCAGGAAGATCCCGGCCTCGGTGACGGAGGCGCCAAACCCATAGCCGGTCGATTTCGGCATCTCCACGAACTGCGGGATCAGCACGAACGATGCGAACATGCCAAAGCCGATCAGCGTGGCCGACAGGTTCGTCGCCCAGACCGGCCGGTCGCGCAGCATCGTCATGTCCACCAGCGGCTCGATCATCCGCGACTCGACGGCCACCCACGCCACCACGGCCAGCACCGCGAAAGCCAGCAGACCCAGCGTCAACGCCGACGTCCAGCCCCAGCTGGGTCCCTCGCTGACCGCCACCAGCAGCGCAACCAGCCAGGTGGCGAGCAGCAGGCCTCCGGCCCAGTCGACCCTGCCCGGAGAGCGGATCGGCGACTCGGGGATCATCACCATCGTAACGATCGCGACCGGCACGATCGCCGCCAGCGGCAGCCAGAACAGCCAGTGGTAGTCGAGGCGCTGCACGATCGGTCCCGACAGCACGATGCCGAGGCCGCCACCGATCCCGACCAGGGCCGAGATCATCGCGATGCCCTGCGCGATCCGCTCCTTCGGGAACTCGTCGCGGATGATCGAGAAGGCCAGCGGGAACACGGCGCCGCCGATGCCCTGGATCACGCGGGCCGCCGTCATCAGCGCGATCGTCGACGACAGCGCCGCAAGCAGCGTCCCCAGGGCCAGGATCCAGAGCGTGATCACCAGCATCTTCTTCTTGCCGAACATGTCGCCCAGTCGGCCCACGATCGGCGTGGCCACGCAGGCACTCAGCAGGTAGGCCGTCAGGATCCAGGTGGCACCGGTGGCGGACGCGTGCAGGTCAGCCTGGATTGCGGGGAGCGCCGGCGCCACCAGTGACTGCAGCAGTGCATAGACGATCGCGGCCATCGCCAGCATGGCAAACGTGATGCCGTAGTGCTGGCGATCTTCGTGCGCGGCCTCCATCAGGCCGTCCGCCGCCGGGCCGGGGCGGCGCTGATCGCGGCCAGGCCGCCCTCGAGGAACGCCGCCGCCTGGTCGAGCACCGCCACCGCCTGCGTGCGAGAGGCCGTGGCCCCGTGCACGCTGCGTGCCTGAGCCTTCGCGATCGAGATCGCGGACAGGGCTGCGGCGGCGGCGAACCGGGGGCGCGGCCCGTCGGCCGGCTCGCCCAGATCGGCGGCGATCGCCTCGGCCAGCGCATCCTCGACCTCGGCCAGGCGCGCGCGGTAGTGCACGCGCAGCTGCTCGTTCTCTGCGATCAGCCGCTCGCGAAGCGCCTCGCGCGGCCCGGGCGTAATCATGTGGTCGGCCACGAAGGCGCGCAGCGTGTCCACCGCCGACAGGTCCTTGCTGCGGTGGCGGAGCTCGTGGCAGAGCTGCTCACGCAACGGCGAGGTGTCGGCGAACACGATCTCCTCCTTGGAGGGGAAGTACGCAAACAGCGTACCCTTGGAGACCTCCGCCGCCTCTGCGATCTCGGCCACAGTCGTCTGCTGGTATCCGCGCTCCGCGAACAGGTCGAGCGCCACCGTCGCGATCGCCTCGCGCGTGCGCAGCTTCTTGCGCTCCCGTAGCCCCAGCTCGCCCATGGCAGACCAGGCTAGCAGTATTTATGAACTCAGTCCAGTTTTGTCCTCGGTACGAAGATCAGCCGCGGCCAGGTCGAGCCGCCAGTCGTTGCAGCGCATTGGGGTTCCGGGTGGGTACTCGATGTCGACTGGCCCGCCCAGTTGGAAGCCGAGCCGCCGGCAGATCGCGTTCGACGGCCCGTTGTCGACCGACGGGTAGGCATGCATGTACCGCGGCTCGCGCTCGGCGCGGGCGAGCGCGATCACGAGCGCGGCGCCGGCCCGGGCCAGTCCACGGCCCTGGAACTCCGGCGCCACCGACCAGCCGATCTCGAACACCTCGCTGCCCTGCCAGTCGCGGCGCCAGTAGCCGACCCAGCCGGCGCCCTCACCGGTGTCCGGGTCGACGATCCGGTACTGCCGGGAGCCGGGCTGCCGGTACTCGGCCTGGCGCTTCGCGATCCGCTCACGGCTCTCGGGCCCGCCCAGATGGGCCATCATCGCGGGATCGGACACCAACCGCTCGAGCAACGGCAGATCGCCGTCGCCCCAGGGTTCGATGCGGGCGGAGCTGTGATCGCTGCTCATCGGTCTCGGAGCGTACCGGCGCCACTCGAGCGGTAGGCTCTGGCCGTGCTGCACACCGTCGTTCTGATGGCCCAGCTGGACATCCTCGGCGACCTGGGCGGCTGGTTCGAGGAGGTCTGGGACCAGATCCGGTCGATCGACGTCAAGTACCTGGTGCTTGGCTGCACACTGCAGACGATTCAGACGGTGCTCAACGGCCTCGCCTGGCGCAACATCCTGGCCGAGTCCTACGGCCGGGAGCGGACGCCGGCGCGGCAGCTGGTCGCGGCCTACTCCGGTGGCATCGCGCTCAACTCGTTCCTGCCCGCGCAGGCCGGGACATTCGCCTACTTCGGCATGTTCCGGGTGATCATCGTGGGATCGGCCTTCGCCGGGATCCTGGCCGCCGGCGTCGTGCAGAACCTGTTCTTCGGAGTGATCGGCACGCTCAACTACGTGTTCCTGTTCCTGTCCCGGCCGGACGCGGAATCGACCGCCGAGCACCAGATCACGGAGGACGGCGGCATCAAGCTGGTGTTCCTGCTCTTGGCGGCGATCCTGCTGATCGTGGTCGCCCGCTTCCTCTGGAAGCGCTACCGCAAGGTCTGGGACGACGCCAAGGCGGGTGCCGTGATCCTGCGCACGCCGAGGCTGTACGTGACGCGGGTGCTGGCGCTCCAGGTGGCCTCGTACGTCGCCCGGATGGGGGTCAACGCCACCTACATGTCCGCGTTCGGCATCCCGGTGACGATTCGCAACATCTTCCTGATCATCGCGGCCAACTCGATCTCGTCGACGTTCGCGGTCACGCCGGGCGGGGTCGGCACCCAGCAGGCGCTGGCGTCGGTGGCCCTCCGTGACGTCGCGCCGGCCAGCACCGTCACCGCCTACTCGCTGGCGCAACAGCTGATCTCGATGGCCTGGAACATCACCTTCGGCCTGATCATGATGATCTCGACGTTCGGCTGGTCGACCACCAAGGGCATGATCCAGGAGAGCCGCAAGGAGGCCAAGCAGAAGCGGTCGCTGAGCGACCTCGAGAAGGAGGACGAGCCGGACGCGGCGGGTGCAGACGCGGCGGCCGGGGAGCCCAGCTAGGGAACCGGCGCGGCCGGGTAGTGTGCGGGCGTGACCGCGCTGTTCGACGCCGCCAGCCACGAGCCGCTGACCACGGAAGCGTGGGACGAGGGCCGCGCCGCCGCCGCAATCGCCGCGATCGTGGACGACGCCGAGCGGGCGTTCGATGGACACGGGCTGTGGCCGATCCACGAGCGCGACGTCGACGGCGACGAGGGCCGCGCGCTGAGCGGGCTCTACCTCGGCGCCGCCGGCGTGATCTGGGCGCTGCACGAGCTGGGATCGCAGCGCGACTTCGCGGAGGTCGCCGACGGCCTCGACCGGCGGTTCCTGGACGAGCCCGATTTCGAGCCGGAGAAGCGCGAGGCGGCGCCCGGCCTGTGGATGGGCCGTTCCGGCATCCTGGCCGTTGCAGAGCGCCTGTCGCCCGATCCCGCCCGCCGCGACCTGCTGCTAAACGTGCTCGAGCAGAACATCGGGAACCCCACCGTCGAGGTGATGTGGGGCGCCCCCGGGTCGCTGCTGGTCGCGTCGGAGATGCTCGAACGCACCGGCGACCCGCGCTGGGCGGATCTCTGGAACCGGCTGGCCGAAGACGTCTGGAGCGGCTTCGTCGAGGACGAGCGGCTGGGCTACAGGATCTGGACGCAGCTGCTCTACGGCACCGTCGCGCAGTACATCAGCCCGGCGCACGGGTTCGCCGGCAACGTCGCCGCCCTGGCGGGGCGGCCGCAGCTGCTGGGGCCGGAGCGGACGGCTGAGCTGGAGCGCGAGGCGGTGCGCACGTCCACGGCGACCGCGGTGGTCGACGGCGACCTGGCCAACTGGCAGCCGCTGGCCGGCGAGTCGCTGGACGGCAGCCCGGGCCGGGTGCGGTTGATCCGCACCCAGTGGTGCCACGGCGCCCCCGGGCAGGTGGCGACGCTGGCCGGCGTCGCCCCACACGATCCGACGTACACCCGGCTGCTGGTCGCCGGCGGCGAGCTGACGTGGAAGGCCGGCCCGCTGCGCAAGGGGCCCGGCCTCTGCCACGGCACCGCGGGAAACGGCCTGGCGTTCCTGGCTTTGCACCGGCGCACGGGCGATCAGCTGTGGCTGGACCGGGCGCGCCGATTCGCAGTGCACTGCATCGAGCAGGTCGAGGCCGGACGGGCGCAATACGGGCATGGGTGGCACTCGCTGTGGACGGGCGACCCCGGCGCCGCGCTGTACCTGCGCAGCTGCATCGACCCCGAGGCCCGGATCGGGATCGACCTCGGTTGCTGGTAGCTCAGCTCGCCTGGGCGCTCCCGTGTGCGTCGCAGGGGATCGGGACCGGCCCGACGATCTTCAGCTCCTGATCCATGATCCGCAGCGTCCGCTGCATGGCCACCGGTTTCAGCCCACCCACGCCCGTGTGGAACGGCGTGTCCAGGAAGTGCAGCAGGAGCAGCATCAGAACGATCACCGATGTCACCGATCCCATCAGCATGGCCTGGGTGAACGGCCCCTCACCGCTGTCGGCGAAGAACAGCATGTACAGGAAGATCACGCCGGAGATGAAGAACAGCACGATCCAGAGCGGCGTCGGGATGACGCCAACCGCGCCGTGGATGCGATCGCTACGAGCCGCCTCGCGATCGGACGTCTGATCCAGCCACTTCGAGTACGCGGCCTGCTCGGAGTTGCTCTGCGGCTGCACGGTCCTGAGCGTGCGGAACAACGAGACGGCCCAGGGATTCATGGCGTCGCCCAGCGTGTTGGCCTCCATCTGCGGCCACGCTTTATAGACCACGTAGCGGGCGTAGCAG
>Ga0207657_10002045_pt1 | contig 21830 bp, 24 predicted proteins | sample KBSC33metaG_FD_184316 | JGI IMG/M metagenome (GOLD analysis project Ga0207657, IMG submission 184316) | Corn rhizosphere microbial communities from Kellogg Biological Station, Michigan, USA - KBS C3-3 metaG (SPAdes) (version 2) | ecosystem: Host-associated > Plants > Roots > Rhizosphere > Soil ... | reverse complement strand
GACCCGGCGGCCGACCTCGCGGTCGCGGCGGCGCTGGTCTCGGCGCTGTCCGAAAAGCCGATCCCGGGCGAAGCGGTCGTGCTCGGCGAAATCGCTTTGTCGGGCGAAATCCGCCCCGTTGCTCACGCGCCGCTCCGCCTCAAGGAATCCGCGAAGCTCGGCTTCGAGCAGGCGTGGGTGCCGAAGGAAGTGAAGGCGGTGGACGGAATTTCGCTCGCCCATTTCGGCAATTTGCGGGCGCTGGTGGATCACATCTTGGGGCGGTGACGATGGCTATAGGACACTGGCTCCAATGGCTGCTGCTGTTTTGCTCATTTGCGATCAGCTCCATCGTTCTGACGCTCGGGCTTTCTCACGGATTCCACTCCGATGCATTCTTGGCAGGTAAGGGTTTCGGAGCAGCGGCGGCTGTCTTTTTGGCGGCAATTCCGATTTATATCAGCGCCAAACAGCGTGATCTCAAACCACGCATTGGGTTTAGAGTCTTTGCGGTCTTCACCTGCGTGCTGCTGGTCGTTTACCTGGTTTAATGCTCTTCTCTCACCTGCGCTCGCAATCGTGAAAAGACTCCGCTAGCCGCAGCCGCGATGAGTGGGCTCGACATCTTCGTTATCCTTCTCCTGCTCCGCGGCGGTGTGGCGCCCACTTTCGCTCCGCAGTTCGTTCGGATTCTCGGGCGTTAGCTTAGGCGAGGAACCAGACGGGGATCAGCACGAGACAGGCGACCTGGCCGACGGTTGCATAGAAGCTGATCAATGCGCAGACGAACTTCAGGAAGGTGCTCGCCGTCGGCCACTTGCCGGCATCCTTCGAAGCCACCCACCGCCTCGTGGATAGGTCGATCAATCCAGCCGCGAGCACTGTCGCCGGAATCCACAAATGGCTTTGGTGAAAAATCAGGCCGACGATCAGAGTCGCGCCGGCAATCACCGTTGGCGCGTTCAAACGCACAAGGTCCCTCCCGCTGCGAACAGTGCGTCTGCGCCATCCCGTCGTCAAGAACGGGGCAGCCGGACACACTCGCAATGCCGCCACTTGTTCGCTAGCCACAGCCTGGTGAGCGCGTTCATTCAATGATCCGCGACGCGACACCGCCCGATTATCCTGCGGTCGGCGAGCTGATGCGCGCGTTCGTCCGCTGGCACTACGAACGCCACGCCTCCGATCGGGCGATCATCGACAGCTATTTCGATCCGGAAGCCTTCGATGCAGAGCTGCAATCGCTTCCCGGTCCATATGGACCTCCCGGCGGCGCGCTGCTCGTTGCTGAATCCGAGGGCCGCGTGATCGGCTGCGTCGCCTTGAAACCGCTTGGGGATGGCGCGTGCGAGATGAAGCGGTTGTTCGTCGATTCCGCAGCCCACGGCCACGGCTTCGGCGCGCGGCTTGCCGCGGCAATCGTCGAGCGGGCCAAGGCGCTCGGCTATTCGCGGATGATGCTGGACACCGGTCCGCTGCAGGTCGAAGCTCAAACCCTCTACCGCAAGATGGGGTTTCGCGATGTCGGACCCTATTATGAATTATCGCCAGAGCTGCGCGAATGGCTCGTCTTCATGGAGCTTGATCTGCGCACCTGACGCGGGACTGGCGCGCTCTTTCTCGGTCCGCTAGCCGAACCGCAATGAGCGCGCTCGACATCTTCGTTATCCTTCTGCTGCTCGGCGGCGGCGCGATCGGGTTCGTGCGCGGCTTCGTCTACGAGATCCTGTCGCTGCTCGCCTGGGCTGCCGCGATCGCGATGATCAAGCTGTTCCACACCCAGCTATCGACCGGCCTCGCGCACCCGGTCGGGACCGCGGAAGGCGCGTCGGTCCTCGCTTTTGCGCTTCTGTTCGTCCCGACCTTCATCCTGGTGAAGCTCCTCGCGCGCTCGATCGGCGGCAAGACCCGGCGCTCGCTGCTCGGTCCTGTCGACCGCTTCCTCGGCGGCGGCTTCGGCGTTGTGAAGGGCTTGCTCGCGGCGACGATCTTCTTCCTGTTCGCCAATCTCGCGACCGACCTCATCTACGGAGCCGAGGCGGAGCGGCCTGCGTGGATGACCAGCTCGCGGACCTATCCGCTCCTCAACGCCAGCGGCCGGGCGATCGTCGACTGGGTTGAAACCCGCCGCCACGCCCGCGAAGAGATCAACGCCAAATGATCCGCCTCTACGACACGATGGCGCGCGAGAAGCGCGAGTTCCGGCCCGCCGATCCGAAGCGCATCACCATGTATGTGTGCGGGCCGACGGTCTATGGCCGCGCCCATATCGGCAATGCGCGTCCGGCGGTCGTGTTCGACACGCTCGCGCGCTTGATCCGGCACGAATTCGGCCCCGACAGCCTCGTCTATGCGCGCAACGTCACCGACGTCGACGACAAGATCATTGCCGCCGCCGAAGCGGAGGGCGTCGAGCCATCGGTCATCACCGACCGCTACGAGCGCTTCTACCTCGAGGACATGGGCGCGCTGGGGGTCGAACCGCCGACCATCGCCCCGCATGCGACTCAGGAAATCAGCCCGATGATCGCGATGATCGAGACGCTGCTCGCGGGCGGCTATGCCTATGTCGCGCAGGGCCATGTGCTGTTCGACGTGACCAGCGACCCCGCTTACGGGATCCTCAGCCACCGCGACCGAGAGCAGATGATCGCCGGCGCGCGGTTCGAGGTCGCGCCCTACAAGCGCGACCCGGCCGATTTCGTGCTGTGGAAACCCAGCGACCCGGACGTGATCGGCTGGGAAAGCCCGTGGGGTCGCGGCCGCCCGGGCTGGCACCTCGAATGCTCGGCGATGATCGCCACCCACCTCGGCGAGACGATCGACATCCACGGCGGCGGGCTCGACCTCGTCTTCCCGCACCACGAGAACGAGATCGCGCAGAGCCGCTGCGCGCATGGCGGGGCAGCGCTCGCCCGATACTGGGTGCACAACGGCTTCGTCGATATGGGCACGGAGAAGATGTCGAAGAGCCTCGGTAACATCATCACACCGGCCGAGCTTCTTGAGAAATATGACGGCGAAGTTCTGAGGCTGGCATTGCTGAGCGCGCATTATCGGTCGCCGCTGCCCTGGACGGAGGCGCTGATCGAGCAGTCGAAGGCGATCCTCGACCGACTGTATCGATCGGCGGGCGACGCAAAGTCCGGCGAGATCGACGCTGAAGTCGTCGAGGCACTTTCGGACGATTTGAACACACCGGCGGCGCTGGCGCGGCTGCAGGCGATCGACGATCCGGCGACTTTGAAGGCCAGCGCGTCGCTTCTGGGATTGCTGACGGGTTCGGCCGACCAATGGTTCCGGGGCGGGGCCGACGATGCGGCGATCGAAGCGAAGATCGCCGAGCGCTCGGAAGCGAAGAAGAACCGCGACTTCGCGACCGCCGACCGGATCCGCGACGAGCTGAAGTCCGAGGGCATCGTGTTGGAGGACGGCCCTTCCGGCACCACATGGCGGAAGGAATGAACGCGCCGCTCTACACGCTGGACATATTGCGGCTGGCCGCATCGCTGCCCGAGCCGGTGAAGCTGGAACGTGTCGATGCATCGGCCTCCGCGCGCTCGCCAACCTGCGGGAGTACGATCGCGACCGAGGTTCAGCTGAAGGATGGCCGGGTCGAGGCGCTGTCGCAGACGGTCACCGCCTGCGCATTCGGCCAGGCATCGGCGGCGCTGGTTGCGCAACAGGCGCCCGGCCGCGGCGGCGAAGATATTCGGACGGCGCTCGGCCAGCTGACTGCCTGGCTGTCGGGCGAACGCAGCGACCCGCCCGACTGGCCGGGTTACGAAGCACTCGGCCCTGCGCTCACCCGGAAGAGCCGCCACGGCGCCATCCTGCTCCCGCTGCGTGCGCTTGCCGCGGCCCTGGAGTCGACCGGGTGAACGGCGCGGCGGCCGAGACCGCGCAGGCGACCAGCGCGATGCTGGAAAGCGGCGCGATCATGCTCGGCGCCGCGCTTGTCTTCGTCACCTTGTTCCGCCGCCTGAAGCTTGGAGCGACGCTGGGCTATATCGTTGCCGGGGCTCTGATCGGGCCGCAATTGCTCGGGTTCATCCGCGACCCTCAGCAACTGGTCAGCGTTTCCGAAATCGGGATCGCGCTGCTGCTGTTCATCGTCGGGCTGGAGCTTCGGCCCGCTCGCCTGTGGCGGCTTCGCAACGACATATTCGGCCTGGGGCTGGCGCAGGTCGTCCTGTGCGGGTTGGCGATCGCGCTTCTGCTGAACCTGACGATCGGCCTGTCGCCGGAAGCGGCGCTCGCGATCGGGCTTCCACTCGGCCTCTCCTCGACCGCGCAGGTGCTTCCGATGCTTCGCGCGGACAATGAGTTGAATACGCCGCAGGGCGAACGCGCCTTCTCGATCCTGCTGTTCCAGGACCTGTCGATCGTCCCGCTGATCACGATTATCGCGGCCATGGCGCGAGTTCCCGACCCCAGTGCGCCGAGCGGCTGGACCCTCGCGCTTTATACGCTGCTGGCAATCGCCGGACTGGTCCTGGTCGGCCGGCTGGTCCTCAATCCCCTGTTCCGGCTGGTCGGGCGGCTGGGCGAGCGCGAGTTGTTCGTCGTCGCCGGCCTGTTCACCGTGGTCGGCGCGGCCGCGGTGATGCACGCGTTCGGCCTGTCCGTCGCGCTGGGGGCATTCGTCGCCGGAATGGTGCTCGCGGAATCGCCGTACCGGCACGAGCTGGAAAGCGACGTCGAACCGTTCCGTTCGATTCTCCTCGGTCTGTTCTTCCTGTCGGTCGGGATGCTCCTCGATCTTCGAGTGATCGCCGAACGGCCGATGTTCGTGGTCGGGGTGGCGGCGGGCGTCATCGTCACCAAGGCGATCCTGATCGGCCTGCTCGCGCGCCTGTTCGGCAACAACTGGCCGCGAAGCATCCGCCTTGGCCTGCTGCTCAGCCAGGCGGGCGAGTTCGGCTTCGTCCTGTTCGCCCAGGCAACCGGCGCGGGCCTGATCCTGCCCGAAGCGGCGTCGCTGTTCGGCGCCGTCGTCACTCTGTCGATGGCAGCCACCCCGTTCCTGATGCGGGTCACCGACTGGCTCGAACGGCGCGAGGGGAGGGGCGGCGACGGCCTCGACGGGCCCGAGCTGTCGCCGGAAACCTCCGCGATCGTCGTCGGCTACGGCCGTTTCGGCCAGACGGTGGCGCAGATGCTGATGGCCAAGAGGATCGGCGTGACCCTGATCGACAAGAACCCGAGCATGATCGAGACGGCCCAGGAATTCGGGACCAAGGTCTATTATGGCGACGGGGTTCGGCTCGACCTGCTGCGGGTGGCGGGCGCGGAGAGCGCGAAGGTCATCGCCTTCTGCAACGACAATGAAGGCGGGGAGATGAGCCGCGAGGCGGTCAAGGCGGTGCTCGAGGCGTTTCCGCAGGCGTCGGTCATGGTCCGCGCTTTCGACCGCGTTCACCTGATGGAACTGAACGGGCTGGACCTGACGCTGGCCGAGCGCGAACTGTTCGAAAGTGCGGTCGTGATGGGCAAGGCGGCGCTACGCGCCAGCGGCATCGCGCCGGGCGAGATCGAGCGGGTCGAGCGCGAATATCGCCTTCGCGATTGCGAGCGGCTCGAGCGGCAGGCGGAGAGCGGCGACCTTCACGCCGGAGAGGAGCGGTCCTTCGCTTCCGGTCCGCTTCCGGACGACGACGGGCCGCCGGGCGAACCCGGTCCGACATAAGTCTCGATCGCCTGGACGATCGCGTCGACGACGTCCTTGTGCGCGCCTTGGCCGCTTCGGATCCGGATATGGGCCTCGGCATAGGCCGGGCCGCGTTCTTCGCTCAGGCGCTCGAGCGTTCCCTTGCGGTCGGCGTTCCGAAGCAGCGGGCGTGTGTCCCTGCGGCCGGTGCGGTCCGTCAATATGTCCACGGGGGCGTCGAGCCAGACGGTGATCGCCCGTTCGTTCAGGAGCTTGCGCGTGCCCGGATCGACATAGACTCCGCCGCCGGTCGCGATCACCCGAACCGATCCGTCGACCAGTCTTGCAACCAGCCGCCGCTCGCCGTCGCGGAAATCCTTCTCGCCGTATCGCTCGTAAATCTCCGCCGCCGAATAACCCGCCGCGTCCTCGATCGCGTCGTCGCTGTCGACGAAGGGAAGGCCGAGGCGCTTGGCCAGTCTCCTGCCGACCGTCGACTTGCCGGCGCCCATCAGGCCGACCAGCACAATCGGACGATCCAACCGATCAGCGAGCCTGCCCATCGCGGGGGCTATACATCCGCCCCGAAGGTCGGGCAAAAGCCCAGCGTTCCCAGGATAAGAGCGGAAGGCCCGATGTCGCGAGTAGTAGTGGTCGTTGTTCTCATTGTTGTCATACTTGCAGGAGCGTTGTTCTTCTTGTCCAGCCAGGCGCGTGAGGTGCAAACCAAGCCGGTCCAAGTGGACGTCACCAATGCAATTGGCCACTAAGCGCCTTCTCCTTCTCGGAGCGTCAGCTGCGGTGGCGGTTGCGATTCCAGCGATCGCCCAGGTGCAGAATTCGGCAGCGCCCGCGATAGCCGCGCCCGCGACGAGCCAGCCGGCTGCGCAGGCGCAGCCCGTACCGGGGCAGGTCGAAGCGCTTCAGGAGAGCGATTCGACCGACAATGTTGCGGAGGCGGTCGAAACCCAGGCACCCGCGCCGCCGGTCGAATATCCTGCCTTCGCACGTCGTGACCCGTTCACCGCGGGAGCGCTCGACCCGGTTCAGCTCGGGATCGGCGCGGAGCCGTGGGGACTGGCCAACGGGACCTTTCTCTCCGGCCTGATGCGGCGGATGGATACGCCGATCGCGTCGCGCTGGGCGCATATCGCACTTCGCGATGCGCTTCTTAGCAGCGCCCATTCGCCCCACGGCGTCAATCCCGTCGACTGGGCCGCCGAACGCGCGTGGCTGCTCCTTCGGATGGGCGAAGCGGATGCTGCGCGGATGCTGGTGGCGAAGGTCGACACCGACCGGTTCACGCCCAAGATGGTGCAGGTCGCCGTGCAGGCCGCGCTGGCAACGTCTGATCCTCTCGGCCTTTGCCCGCTCACTGATGGAATTCGCAAGGCGGAGCCGCGAATCCTGCCGCTTGTCCAGGCGATGTGCTCGGGCCTCAATGGAGAACCGGATTCGGCGGCGGCGGAAATCGATGCCGCGCGCCGCCGCGGGCCGATCGGCGGAATCGACCTCGCGCTTGCGCAGAAAGTCGTCGGCGCAACGGCCGAAACCGGGACCGCGGCGACGATCGAGTGGGACCCGGTCGATGCGCTTACCGCCTGGCGCTATGGACTTTCGACGGCGACGGCGATGAGCCCGCCCAAGCGGCTGCTCGATTCCGCTTCTCCGCAACTGCGCGCCTGGTTTGCCCGCTCGCCGCTGATCCCGTTCCAGGACCGGCTCGATTCGGCGCGGATCGCGACCGGCCTCGGGGTCTTTTCATCGCAGGCCCTGACCGATTTCTATTCCTCGATTTACGATGCGACCGACCCCAACGATCTTGGCGGGACGGACGCGTGGCAGCTCCGGCTCGCCTTCGCTGCAAAGGACGAACAGACCCGCCTCGATGCGATGCGGCACCTGTGGACGCTTGGCGGCGACCGGCTGCAACGCGAAGCATCGCGCGCCCTGCTCGCCCGCGCAGCATCTCGGATCGAGCCAAATTCGGATCTCGAGGCCGATGCGCCCGACCTGATCGCATCGATGCTCGCGGCAGGGATGGACACGGAGGCGGCGCGCTGGGCGAATGCCGTCCGGCGTATGGGCGACAAGGCGTCCGACCGGGCCTGGGCAATGCTTGCGCTCGGCGCCCCCGACGGCACTCCAGTCGACCTTAGCGTCGGCCGGATCGATTCGTTCATCGGCCGCGACCAGAGCGCCGGCCACAAGCGCAGCGCCTTGCTCGTCGCCGGCCTTGCCGCTCTCGGGCGCCTCGACGCCGGCTCCGCCTCCAGGCTCAACAGCCGTTATCGGCTGCACATCGAGCGCGGGTCCGAATGGACTCAGATGGTCGATGCGGCGGCGCGCCGCCATCAGTCCGGCTCGGTACTGGTCCTTGCCGGAAGCGGGCTCCAGGCGCCGGGCTTCGAATCGGTGCCGTCAGCGCATCTGTTTCACATCGTCATGGCACTTCGGAACACCGGCCAGGAGTTCACCGCGCGGATGATCGCCGCAGAGGCGCTGTCGCGCACGTGAGCGATCTCGCTCTCGTCGACCGCTTTCTCGACATGCTGGCGGCGGAGGCGGGGGCGTCACCGAACACCCTGGCCGCATATCGCAACGATTTGAGGCAGGCGGCCAACGATCTCGGATCCGATTTGGAGACCGCGAGCCATGATGCGCTTTCGAAACTTGGCGCCAAATGGGCTGGGCTGGCGGCTTCGACCGTTGCGCGTCGGTCGTCGGCGCTTCGGCGATTCTATCGCTTCCTGGTCGATGACGGGCTTCGCTCCGACGACCCGTCCTCGGCACTTCCCCAGCCCAGGCTTCAGCGGCCATTGCCGCGAGTCCTGAGCGAGCCCGACGTCGAGGCGATATTCGAGGCCGCCGGCAACAAGGCGGCCAGCGGCGAGCCGCTTGCGCTGCGCAATCTCGCGCTCCTTGAACTCCTTTACGGCTCGGGCCTCAGGGCAAGCGAAGTGATTTCGCTTCCGAGGGGGGCGGTTCGCGAAGGGCAACCATTCCTCATCCTCAGCGGCAAAGGCTCAAAGGAAAGGATGGTGCCGATCTCGAGCCGCGCCGAAGCGGCCGTGAAGGCGTGGCTGACCAATGTCCCGACATCGAGCCTGTGGCTGTTTCCCGGAGGGCGGAAGCACATCAGCCGGGTGCGACTGTTCCAGCTCGTGCGGGAAATGGCCGCCGATGCAGGCATGGCGCCGGAGCGGATCAGCCCGCACGTCCTTCGCCATGCCTTTGCGACGCACCTGCTTTCGGGCGGTGCCGACTTGCGTGTGCTCCAGGCACTTCTCGGCCATGCCGATATCGCGACGACCCAGATCTACACGCACGTTGACGCAGCGCGACTCGTGAAGCTGGTGAACGAGCGGCACCCGCTCGCCTCGCGGGCGCGTTGACGCTCGCTGTTCCCGCTTCTACCTCCCCTCGCGAATGTTGACCTACCTCGATTTCGAAAAGCCGATCGCAGAGCTCGAAGCCCGGGTGCGCGAGCTCAAGGAAACAGCCGGTAGCGGCGAGATCGATATCCAATCGGAAATCGACAAGCTCGAGGCCAAGGCGTCGAAGCTTCTCAACGACACCTACTCGAAGCTGTCCCCCTGGCAGAAGGCGCAGGTCGCGCGTCACCCGGAACGACCGCATTTCAAGGACTATGTCGCGGGGATCGCGGACGAGTTCATTCCTCTGGCTGGCGATCGCGCGTTCGGCGAGGATTCGGCGATTCTCTGCGGTTTCGCGCGAATCGATGGCCGGCGGGTCATGCTTATCGGGCATGAGAAGGGCGAGGATACCGCCTCGCGTCTCAAGCACAATTTCGGGATGGCCAAGCCGGAGGGCTATCGCAAGGCGATCCGGCTGATGCGGCTTGCCGACCGGTTTCGCCTGCCGGTGGTCACCCTCGTCGACACTCCGGGCGCGTTCCCGGGCGTTGAGGCGGAAGAACGCGGGCAGGCGGAAGCGATCGCGCGATGCACGGAAGAGTGCCTGGAAATCACGGTTCCGCTGATCGCCGCGATCGTTGGCGAAGGCGGGTCCGGCGGAGCGGTCGCGATCGCCACCGCCAATCGTGTGCTGATGTTCGAGCATGCGGTCTATTCGGTGATTTCGCCGGAAGGCTGCGCCTCGATCCTGTGGCGCACCGCCGACAAGGCCGCAGACGCGGCCGAGGCGATGCGGATCACCGCGACCGACCTCCAGGCCCTGGGGGTTATCGACCGGATCGTTCCCGAGCCCGTCGGGGGCGCGCAGCGCGATCCCGATGCTGCCATCGCGACCCTGAAATCTGCAATCGTCGAGGAGTTGGCCGGCTGCTCGACCATGAAGCCCAGGCAAGTGCTGGAGCAGCGCAGGGCGAAGTTCCTCGCCATCGGCTGAGTCGGTTCAGGAACCCTGCCCAGTCATCTCTCGTTCAAAAGCGCACCCTAACCTTTCCAAAAAATATGAGAGAGGAGCGATGCGCAGAGCGCTGTTGTTAGTCTCCGCCGCAAGCTTGGCGCTGTCGCCTGCCGCGGTACCGGCTCAATATTCGGCCCGGACTCTGGACCCGGCGCTGGTCGCCGAGGCGGCGAAGGAACATGCCGACGTCGTCCAGGAGTTCGGAGGCGCCGAAACCGGACCGCGAGCGGCTTATGTCGACGGGGTTGGCGGCAGGGTTGCGGCTTATTCCGGGATTGCCAGGCCCGGCTCCGCCTATCACTTCACCTTGCTGAATTCCGCGGTCGAGAACGCCTTTTCGGTGCCGGGCGGCTACATCTACATCACCCGCCAGTTGCTCACGATCATGGACGATGAGGCGGAGCTGGCGTTCGCGCTTGGGCACGAGGTCGGCCATGTCGCCGCGGGGCACGCGCAGCAGCGAGAGGCAGTCGCCCGCCGCAATACCATCAACAGCATTCTCGGGGCGATCCTGGGCAGTTTCATCGGCGGCGGCTTCGGCAACGCAGTCGCGAAAATGTCGCAGCGCAGCGCGATCCTGCAAACCCTCAGTTTCTCGCGCGAGCAGGAATATGAGGCCGATACGCTTGGCCTTAAATATATGGTCGCGGCAGGGTACGACCCGGCTGGCGGTCCTGAAATCCTCTCCGCGCTCAGCCGCAACAGCGCGCTCGAAGCGAGGGTCCAGGGCCGCGAGAACCGCCAGCTGCCCGAATGGGCAAGCACCCATCCGCTCAGCGAAAACCGGATGCAGAGAGCTTCGGCGCAAGCCCGACAAACCGGGCGGCTCGGCACCGGCATTGTCAATCGCGACCGCTTCCTGAGCGAGCTCGACGGCGTCTTCGTCGACGACGATCCCGCGCAAGGAGTCATCGACGGGCGCAGCTTCACCCACCCTGACCTCAGGATCCAGTTCACTGTTCCCGTCGGCTACCTGATGCAGAACGGGACTACGGCGGTTTCGATCTCGGGTTCGGCGGGGAAGGCGCAGTTTGGCGGCGGCCGCTACACCGGAAGCCTCGACAGCTACATCGCCGCCGTGATGCAGGACCTTGCGGGGGACCGCAGGCTCGCCATTCCGCAGCCGCAGCATACGGTGATCAACGATATTCCTGCCGCCTATACGGTCAGCAGGGCAGAAACCGAGTCCGGGATCGTCGATGTGGCGGTCGTCGCCTACCAATGGGCCCCGGGAACCGTCTATCATTTCATTCTTCTGACGTCGGGCGGCTCCGGATTCGGGCCATTCGGTCCAATGGTGAACTCGATCCGAAAGATTTCGGTCGCCGAGGCAGCGGCAATTCGGCCGCGCGTCATCGACGTGGTGACGGTCGCGCCGGGCGACACGATCCAGTCGCTTGCTGCCCGAATGGCCTATCGCAATTTCAAGCTGGACCGGTTCCTGACGCTCAACGGCCTCAATCCCGGCGCGAAGCTCGCGCCAGGGCAGAAGGTCAAGCTGATCGTGTACGGAGTGCGCCGGAGCTGACGCGCCGGTTACATTGCGCCGGAGACCTGGCTATCGAGCTGGCCCCACATCCCGCCCACGCCGCCTCCAAGCGACGCGAATGCACTCAGCATCACAATGACGATGAGTGCCGCAATAAGCCCATATTCGATCGCGGTTGCCCCCCGGTCACCGGCGAGCAGCCTGCGCAAATTGCGTCGGATAGCGCCCACGCCACCCTCCTCTGGTCCACGTCCACCCTCGCATCCATAAGGGACCTGAGTTAACAACTCCTGCGCCGGACGCGGTTAACGGCGGCTCAGCCATTCACCGGCTGGATTGCTTGCGTGGGGGTCCAGGCGGCAAAATGCAGGAGTTCGAACAGCTCCGTAATCCGCGACTCCGTCGCTGCAGCCCCGAACTCGGCCTCCGCTGCGCAAAGTGCTGCCCGCGTAAGCGGCTTGCGGGAGCGGGCGGTGAGGATGTTCGTCGCCGCCATGCCGCGCAAATCTCCAACCAGCTGCCGGAACTCCCGGTAGGAAACCCGGACCCGTTCGACGTCGACGACCGGCATCGCGAAGCCTGCCGCCGTCAAAAGCTGTGCCAGCGCGGCGGGCTCGACGCGCGGATGAACGTGCGGGCTCGCGGCGCCCATCGCGCCATCGGCAGCGCGCATCGCCTGCCGAAGCCGCGGAAGCGTATTCCCGCCGGACATGACTCCGATCAAAAACGAATCCGGAGCGAGCAGGAATCGCAACCGAAGAAGCACGTCCGGAAGGGCATTGACGGTGTCGAGCGTTCCGGCGGCGACGCAAAGATCGAACCTGGCCGGCTCGAAATCGAGCGACTCCTCGAGCGACCTGGTTCCTCCGGCGGCAGTGGCGAATTCGGCTCCGGGGTCGACCGCGATGACCTGGTCCACGACCGAAGCGAGGCGACCGGTCCATGACGGATCGGGGACTCCGAGCAGGAGCGCGGATCGAAACCGCCTGCTGATGCACGACAATCGCTCCAGGATGTCGTCGAACTCGCGCTCGAGGAGGAAGGAGACCGGACGCCGCGCGGCGCGGTCGCGCCTCAGCAATCGGGCGTGCATGTCGAACAGGTCGGATACCATGATCGCGGCGCTTGTGCGCTGGCTGGCCGTGCGCGACAAGGAGCGCCGTGGTGGTGGTAGGATTCCTGCGTCAGTTGCTCGACTTCGCGCTTCCGCCGCGCTGCGGCGGCTGCGGCACGATCGTCGACGAGGTCGACAGTTTCTGCTCGGATTGCTGGCGGAAACTCGAGTTCCTCCAGGGCGGCTGCTCCAGGTGCGGACTGCCGCTGAAGGCAACCGACTCGCAAGTTTGCGGCGCTTGCCTTGCAAAGCCGCCTCGGCTGGATCGAATTCGCGCCGCCGTCGCCTATGACGACATCAGTCGATCGATAGCTTTGCGCTTGAAATATGGGCGAAAAATCGCACTTGCACGAACGATGTCGAGATATATGCAACCGCTTGTCGGCGATTACTCCGGGCAGGCTGTGCTGGTTCCGGTCCCGCTTCATCGCGGCCGGCTTTGGCGACGGGGGTTCAATCAGTCGGCGATCGTTGCTCGCGAGCTGTCGAAGCGCACGGGGCTTCCGATTGCGGTCGATGCGCTCCGGCGGGTCAAGCGGACTCCGGCGCTCAAGGGGCTCAACATGCGCCAGAGGCGGCGCACTGTCGCGGGCGCATTTCGGGCCAACCCCGCGGTGTCCGTCGAAGGACGCTCGATCATCCTGATCGACGACGTGCTGACGACGGGGAGCACCGCCAATGCCTGCGCGCGGGCGTTGAAGCGGGCGGGGGCGGCGCAAGTCGACCTCATCAGCTGGGCCCGAGTGGTCCGGCCGACCCAACTCACCTACTGACGGGAATGTGTAGTATCGTGGCCAGAGTGGAAATCTATACCAAGACCTTCTGCGGATATTGCTGGCGAGCCCGCGGCTTGCTCGAAGCCAAGGGCGTCGAGTTCGAGGAATATGTGATCGACGCCGGCGGCCCGAAGCGCGAGGAGATGATCCAGCGCGCAAACGGGCGGACGACGGTTCCGCAAATCTTCATCGCCGGGCGGCATGTTGGCGGTTGCACCGAGTTGCTCGAGCTCGACCGCGACGGCAAGCTCGACGCCTTGCTGGCCGCCTGATGCCGCGGATCGCCATCTTCCAGTCCCGGACGGGGATCGATCCGCAGGCCAATGCGGCGGAACTGGTGAAGCGCATCGACGAAGCCGCCGCGGGCGGCGCGGAAATGCTCTTCACGCCGGAAATGTCCGGCCTTCTGGACCGCGATTCGGAGCGCGCCAGGCGCAATGTCATGCGCGCTGACGAAGACCCGATCCTCGCCGCCTGCCGCGAAGCGGCGGCCCGCGCCGGGATCTGGCTTCATCTCGGCTCCCTCGCCGTCAGCGCGGAAGGGGACAAATTCGCCAACCGCGGGTTCGTCATCGATTCGGCAGGCGAGATTCGCGCCACCTACGACAAGATCCACCTGTTCGACGTCGATCTTCCGACCGGCGAGAGCTGGCGCGAATCCAACGTCTATCGAGGCGGCTCCGAAGCGGTGGTCGTGCATGGGACTCCGGTCGGAAGGCTCGGCCTCACCATCTGCTATGACCTTCGCTTTCCTGCCCTGTTCGAACGGCTGACGGAAGCGGGGGCGGAAGTGATCGCCGTTCCCGCCGCTTTCACGGTTCCGACCGGGCGCGCGCACTGGCAGGTGCTCCTTCGCGCTCGCGCGATCGAGGCGGGCGTGTTCGTTATCGCCGCCGCCCAGTGCGGCAGCCACGAGGACGGGCGCCAGACCTACGGCCATTCCTTGCTTATCAACCCCTGGGGCGAGATAATCGTCGACATGGACGAAACGGTCGGGCTTGCGTTCGCGCAGATCGATCTCGGCAAGATCGCCGAGGTCCGGCGGCGCATTCCGGCGATCGAACATCGCCGCTCGGTCGGCGAGGCGGTGGCGCGATGATCGTCTTCGACCTCCAGTGCCGGGATAGCGGCGATGTGTTCGAGGCCTGGTTCCGGTCGGGCGCGGAGTATGAGGAGCAGTCTGCAAACGGACTGGTCCAATGTCCGGTCTGTCAATCGACGCGGATCGCAAAGGCGCCGATGGCGCCGCACGTTCCGGCAAAGTCGGCCGCCGCAACGTCGCCGCAGGCAAGGCTGGCCGCGCTCCAGGCGGCGATGCTCAAGGATTCGGAGTGGGTCGGCGAGCGCTTTGCCGACGAGGCGCGGGCAATGCACCTGGGCGAAAGCGACCCGCGGCCGGTGCACGGGCAAGCGACTGCCGCGGAAGCCAAGTCCCTGATGGATGACGGAGTCCCGGTCGCACCGCTTCCGCTACCGATTATCCCGCCGAACCAAGTCAATTGAAGAAGCCTTTCCCTGCCCCTATCGAGTGCGCGGAATGGCCTCGTAGCTCAGCAGGATAGAGCGACGGTTTCCTAAACCGCAGGTCGGGGGTTCGAATCCCTCCGGGGCCACCACAATTGGGGAAGATTCGATGGAGCCGACCACCCGCACAGACAATTGGGCCAACCGCCTGTTCTTCGACCATCCGCGCAGCCTTGGAATGACCTGGGCGCAACATGGAGCCGGCGCTGTAAGTGTCGGATTTCAGCTCATAGGTGCCGGCCTCGCCGCGATTGTCCATGCCGCGGTTCCCGGCATCTTCGGCGAAACGGCGAGCCGCACGGTGACTGAGGTTTACGAGCATATCCAACGAACGCGCGGCAATCGGCCTGATGCCAGCTGAGGCACGCGCGCCAGTCGCGATAATCGGTGGCGGCTTCTCGGGGACGATGGTCGCAGCGCAACTCGCCCGGCTTGGGATCGCATCGATAGTCGTCGAAGGCGGGGGGCGGGCCGGCCTCGGCACGGCCTTCTCGACGCGGGAGCCGGCGCACCTGCTCAACGTCCCAGCAGGAAATATGAGTGCGTGGCCCGATGCGCCCCAGGATTTCGCGGATGGCGAGGGGGGCCACGCCCGGCAGTTCGCCGAGCGGCGGCGGTTCGGCCGCTACCTTCGTTCTATCCTGGATCGCGCCATCGAAAGCGGCCGCACCGAGCTCGTCGAGGATCGGGCCGTGGGAGCTTCGCTCGACGGCGGATCCTGGACCGTGGAGCTGGAGAAGGGCGGGACTTTGATGGCCGACGCCCTCGTTCTGGCGATCGGCAACCAGCCGCCTGCTCCGCTTCCCTTCGCCAGCTCCGCCGGACACCGGATGATCGACAATCCATGGGGCGAACGCGCGCGCGCGGCCATCGAGGATGCAGCCGGACACGAACTCGACGTGCTGATCATTGGAACCGGGTTGACGATGGTCGACGTCGTTCTGTCGCTCGATTCGGCCGGCCACAAGGGACGAATTCTGGCGCTGTCGCGGCGCGGCCTCGTTCCCAAAAGCCATGAATCCTATGAGCCGGTCCCGGCAGAGATGGACGAGCTTCCGGGCGGCAATGTCCGCCAGCTACTCGACTGGCTCCGGCAACGCAGTCATGCTGGCGGCTGGCGCGCGGCGATCGATGCGCTGAGGCCGCATAGCCATGCCCTGTGGCAGTCGCTCGACCTCAAGCAGAAGCGGCAATTCCTGCGCCATGCCCGGCCCTGGTGGGACGTCCATCGGCACCGCATCGCACCCGAAGTCGCGCAGCGCCTGTTCGAGCTGATCGGCGAGGGACGGCTCGAAGTGATTGCGGGCCGCATCGCCGGGGCCGAGAGCGACCGAGATTGGCTCGAGGTCACCTTCCGCAAGCGGGGCGAACGCGAGGAAAGGAAGACGACACGGCGCTTCGGATATGCGTTCAACTGCACCGGTCCGTTGCACGAGATCGGCCGTACGCGCGATCCCCTGCTCCGCAAGTTGCTCGACAACGGCCTTGCTGTTTCGGACGAGCTTGGGATGGGGCTCGCGGTCGATGAACGTTCGCGGGCGGAAGGGGACGGCCGCCTCTGGGCCCTCGGCGCTTTGACGAAGGGGCGTTACTGGGAAATGATCGCGGTTCCCGATATTCGCGACCAGGCCGCGCAAGTCGCCGCCGATATTGCAACGGAGCTTGGCAAATGAGTCCGACGCCCGACAATGGAGACCTGTACCAGTCGCCGCCGAAGCTGCCGGTGCCGGACGACGTGCAGGACGCTGTTCGGACACTGATACGCTGGGCGGGCGACGATCCCGACCGCGAAGGGCTTCTTGAAACCCCCAAGCGAGTCGCCCGGGCCTGGGCCGAATATGCGGCGGGATATGCGCAGGACCCCGCCGTTCACCTCAGCCGCACCTTCCATGAGGTCGGCGGCTATGACGAGATCGTGCTTCTCAAGGACATTCCGTTCCAGTCGCATTGCGAACATCACATGGCCCCGATCATCGGCAAGGCGGCGATCGCCTATCTGCCCAAGGACAAGGTGGTCGGAATCAGCAAGCTGGCGCGCGTCCTGCACGGCTATTCGCGCCGGCTGCAGGTTCAGGAGCGGCTGACCGCCCAGGTCGCCGACTGTATCTGGACACATCTCGAGCCCAAGGCGGTCGCGGTGGTGATCGAGGCGAGCCATTCCTGCATGACCGCTCGCGGCGTGAACACGCCCGGAGTGATGATGACGACCAGCCGGATGATGGGAACCTTCCGCTCCGACGAACGAAGCCGGCGCGAGGTGCTTGCGCTGATGGGATACTGACACCCAAAGCGGCGTTTCACCCCCGCGATGAGGCAAAAGCGCAAACTGAAATTGAAGGTCTATCGAACGCCAATCGGGTTTCACGACGCATTGGTCGCGGCGCCGAACCAGAAGGCCGCGCTGGACGCCTGGGGCGCGTCAACGAACCTGTTTTCGCAAGGCTCGGCGAATGTCGTCACCGATCCGAAGCTGACCAGGGAGCCGCTCGCGAACCCCGGAGAAGTCATAAAGGTGCCCCGCGGGACCAGGGCCGAGCAACTCGCGGCGCTCGGGAAGGCGCATAAGTCCGGTTGAGTTTCCAATTGGCCCAATTAGGGTCGGGAACGATGCGCCAATATCTCGACCTGCTGCAGCTCATTCTCCACGAAGGCGTGCCTCAATCAGACCGCACCGGCACCGGAACCCTCACCCGCTTCGGGGCGCAGATGCGCTTCGACCTCGGACAAGGCTTCCCGCTGCTCACGACCAAGAAGCTTCACCTGCGCTCGATCATCGTCGAATTGCTGTGGTTCCTTCGCGGCGACACCAACATCCGCTGGCTGAAGGAGCGCAACGTCAAAATCTGGGACGAATGGGCGGACGCGAACGGCGACCTCGGGCCCGTCTACGGCAAGCAGTGGCGCGACTGGGAGACGGCTGACGGACGACACATCGATCAGATCGCGAACCTCATCGAGCTCATAAAGAAAGACCCGTCGTCGCGGCGGCAGATCGTCACGGCCTGGAACCCGGGCGAGATCCACAAGATGGCGCTGGCGCCCTGCCACTGCCTGTTCCAGACCCAGGTTGCGGCAGGCCGGCTCAATCTCCAGCTCTATCAACGCAGCGCCGACATGTTCCTGGGCGTTCCGTTCAACATCGCCAGCTATTCGCTGCTGACGCACATGCTTGCGCGCGAATGCGGGCTTCAGCCCGGTGTGTTCGTGTGGACCGGCGGCGACTGCCATATCTATTCCAACCACATGGAGCAGGTGCGGCTGCAACTGACCCGCGAGCCGCGGGCTCTTCCCCGGCTGGTGCTCAAGGACCGCGGCCAGGCGATCGACAGCTACGAGCCCGAGGATTTCGCCTTCGAGGATTACAACCCGCACCCGCATATTTCCGCGCCCGTCGCGGTCTGACGTGCTGACGGTAGAATCCGGCGCGTTCACGGAGCGGTTTCGTTGCTGCCGCGTTTCGTTCAGCCGTTAGAAGGAGAGAAATGATGCTCCACAGGATTGCTACCGTCCTCATTGTCGGCGCCGCGCTTGCGACGGCGGCCTGCAACACGGTCCGCGGGGCTGCCCGCGACGTCAATTCGGTCGCGAATTGCACCGAGAATACGATGAACGGCCATACCTGCGGCTAGACAAACGGCAGTTTTACCAGCCATGGTCGTTCCGCAGGGTTAACGGAGACACGACCATGGTCCGTACGTTGATAATTGCGGTGACGATCGTCGGCAGTCTGGCGATTGCGGCATGCAACACGGTGCGCGGCGCAGCCGCCGACGTGAACTCGATCGCGAACTGCACTCAGAACACGATCAACAGCGGCCGCTGCAAGTAGCGGCATCGCATAAAAAATAGCCCCGCCGGTTTGGGCCGGCGGGGCTTTTTTCGTTTCCTCGGCGAGGAGCGGCGGCGATCAGTCTTTCAGATAGTCGCCGGCGTCCGCGTCGAGGCCGTGGCCCGAAGGTGTAACCTTATCCAGCGGATCGGCATGGATGGCCGCTTCCGGACCCTCGGCCAGCTCGGCCGCATGTTCCTCGGCAGCGGTTTCCGGAGCAATGAGCGACTCCTGGATCTTCCGCTGCTGGGCGCGAAGCGCCGCGTCGCGGGCTGTCGCCGAGACGCGCAGCCGGTTCATGCCGGCGCCGGTTCCCGCCGGGATGAGGCGTCCGACGATGACGTTCTCCTTGAGCCCGTTGAGCGTATCGACCTTGCCCTGCACCGAAGCCTCGGTGAGGACACGCGTCGTCTCCTGGAACGAGGCAGCCGAGATGAAGCTGCGGGTCTGCAGCGACGCCTTGGTGATGCCCAGGAGCACCGGCTTGCCCTCGGCATGCTTCTGCTTCTTCTCGAGCCGTGCGTTGATCTCGTCCATTTCCTCGCGGTCGACCTGCTCACCGGGAAGGAGGGTGGTGTCGCCGCTATCGGTGATCTCGACCTTCTGCAGCATCTGGCGAACGATCACCTCGATGTGCTTGTCGTTGATCTTCACGCCCTGGAGCCGGTAAACTTCCTGGATCTCGCTGACGAGATATTCGGCCAGCGCCTCGACTCCGAGGACTTCCAGGATATCATGCGGGTCCGGTGAGCCGCCGACGAGATTGTCGCCGCGCTTCACATAGTCGCCCTCCTGGACCTCGATCAGCTTTGCCTTCGGGACCAGATATTCGACTGGCTCGCCACCATCCTCAGGAACGATCGCGATTTTCCGCTTCGCCTTGTAGTCGCGAAGGAAGGTGACCCTGCCGGACACCTTGGCAATGATCGCATTCTCCTTTGGCTTGCGCGCCTCGAACAGCTCCGCCACCCGCGGCAGACCGCCAGTGATGTCGCGCGTCCGGGCCGCTTCGCGTGGAAGGCGGGCGAGCACTTCGCCGGCCTCGACGGACTGCCCGTCCTCGATCGCGATGATCGCTCCGGCCGGAAGCCGGTAAACGCCGGCTTCCTTGGCTTTCGCGCCCATCAGGGTCAGCCGGGAATGCAGCGAGTCCTTCTTCGAGCGGCCGGTATCTTCCGTCACCACGCGCTGCGTGATTCCGGTTGATTCATCGACCTGCTCGGTCATGGTCCGGTTCTCGATGAGGTCCTGGTACTTCACCGTGCCGCCCATCTCGGTAATGACCGGGCTGTAGGCCGGGTCCCACTCGGCGATGCGATCGCCGCGGCTGACGATGTGGCCGCTCTCGCACAGCAGGTGCGCGCCGTAGGGGACGCGGTGCGTGGAAAGTTCGCGCCCGTCCATGTCGACGATTGCGATCTCGCCCGAACGCGACAGCGACAGGTGGCGGCCGCGTGGATCCATGATCGTCGGCATGTCGCGAAACTCGATCGTCCCGTCGACAGGCGCTTCCAGATTCGACTGCTCGTTGAGCTGGGCCGCGCCGCCGATGTGGAAGGTCCGCATCGTCAGCTGCGTACCCGGTTCGCCGATCGACTGGGCCGCGATGACACCGACCGCTTCGCCGATGTTCACCGGCGTTCCCCGGGCAAGATCGCGTCCATAGCACTTGCCGCAGACGCCCTGCTTGGAGGCGCAGACCAAAGGAGATCGGATCTTCATGCTCTGGACGCCGGCTTCCTCGATCCTGGCCACCATCAACTCGTCGAGCAGCGCGCCTTCGGGAATCACGATGTCACCCGACTTGGGATCGACGATGTCCTCCGCCGTCGTGCGGCCAAGCACGCGGTCGGCGAGCGAGGCGATGACGGCGCCGCCCTGGACGATTGCGCGCATCTCCAGCGAGCGATCGGTTCCGCAATCCTCCTCGACGATGACGCAATCCTGGCTGACGTCGACGAGGCGGCGGGTCAGGTAGCCCGAGTTCGCCGTCTTGAGCGCCGTGTCGGCCAGGCCCTTGCGGGCGCCGTGGGTCGAGTTGAAATATTCGAGGACGGTCAGCCCCTCCTTGAAGTTGGAGATGATCGGCGTCTCGATGATCTCGCCCGAAGGCTTGGCCATCAGGCCGCGCATTCCGGCCAGCTGCTTGATTTGCGCCTGTGAGCCGCGGGCGCCCGAGTGGGCCATCATGTAGATGGAATTGACGTCCGCTTCACGACCGTCGGGACCCTTCGGCGTTGCCGAGATTTCCTTCATCATCGCGGTCGCGACCTGGTCGCCGCAACGGGACCAGGCGTCGATCACCTTGTTGTACTTTTCCTGCTGGGTGATCAGGCCGTCCTGATACTGCTGTTCGTAATCCTTCACGAGCGTGCGGGTATCGTCGACCAGCTTCACCTTCTCGGTCGGGATGACCATGTCGTCCTTGCCGAACGAAATTCCGGCGGCGAAGGCGTGGCGGAAGCCGATCTGCATGATCGCGTCCGCGAATAGCACCGTCTCCTTCTGGCCGGTGTGGCGATAGACGATGTCGATGACGTCGCCGATCTCCTTCTTGGTCAGCAGGCGGTTGACGGTCTCGAACGGCACCTTGTGACTCTTCGGCAAGGTCTCGCCGAGAAGCATCCGGCCAGCGGTCGTCTCGAACCGCTTCATGTAGGTATTGCCGTCCTCGTCGGTCTGCGGGACGCGGCTGACGATCTTCGTGTGCAGCGTGACCGCTCCGGCCGCGAGCGCGTGGTGCACTTCGGCCATGTCGGACAGCATCATGCCCTCGCCCGGCTCATTCTCCTTCTCGATGCTGAGATAGTAGAGGCCGAGGACCATGTCCTGCGATGGGACGATGATCGGCTTGCCGTTCGCGGGCGACAGGATGTTGTTGGTCGACATCATCAGCACGCGGGCTTCCAGCTGGGCCTCGAGGCTCAGCGGGACGTGGACGGCCATCTGGTCGCCGTCGAAGTCGGCGTTGAACGCGGCGCAGACCAGCGGATGCAGCTGGATCGCCTTGCCCTCGATCAGCACCGGCTCGAAGGCCTGGATGCCGAGGCGGTGCAGCGTCGGCGCGCGGTTCAGCA
>Ga0207657_10002044_pt1 | contig 21836 bp, 17 predicted proteins | sample KBSC33metaG_FD_184316 | JGI IMG/M metagenome (GOLD analysis project Ga0207657, IMG submission 184316) | Corn rhizosphere microbial communities from Kellogg Biological Station, Michigan, USA - KBS C3-3 metaG (SPAdes) (version 2) | ecosystem: Host-associated > Plants > Roots > Rhizosphere > Soil ... | reverse complement strand
CCTTGCACCCCCACACGCTGGATTTCCCATTCCAGCTCGACGCCTGAACTTGCCTTCACCCGGCGGCGGACTTCCTCGCCCAGCGCCTCGATGTCGGCGGCACGAGCATTGCCCAAATTGAGCAGGAAGTTGCAATGCTTTTCAGAGACTTGCGCATCGCCGATGGTGAGGCCCCGACAGCCGGCGGCGTCGATCAGTTGCCAGGCCTTGGCGCCGGGCGGGTTCTTGAAGGTGGAGCCGCCGGTGCGGCTGCGCAAAGGCTGGGACGCCTCGCGCTCGGCGGCGATGCGGTCCATCTCGGCGGCGATGGCGGTGCGCTCGCCCGGGACGCCCTCGAACAGCGCCTCGACCACCACGGCCCCCGCCGGCACCGCGGAATGACGGTAGGTGTAGCCGAGCCGCTCCTTCGCCCAGGTCTCGACGCTGCCGTCGCGCAGGACGAGGGTGGCCTCGACCAGCACGTCCGCAACCTCGCGCCCGTAGGCGCCGGCGTTCATCCGCACGGCCCCGCCGGCGGTGCCGGGGATGCCGCGGAGGAATTCTAGGCCGGCGATAGAGGCGTCCCGCGCCTTGGAGGCGACGGTGATGCCCATTGCCCCGCCGCCGGCGCGGACGCGGTTCCCCGGCTCGACATGGACGTGCGCCATCGCCTTCGGGAGGCGCACCACCACGCCCGGCACGCCGCCGTCGCGGACGATGAGGTTCGAGCCGACGCCGACCGGGAGGACGGGGACGGAGGGATCGAGGTCGCGCAGGAAGCCAGCGAGGTCGGCGATATCCTTCGGCTTCACCAGCCACTCGGCAGGGCCGCCGGTTCGGAACCAGATGAAGTCGGCGAGGGAACCCTGCGCCACCACCTCGCCGGCAAGAGTGGGGACACGTACTTTTTCGCGAAAAAGTACGTGTCCCCTTTTCTTCACCGCCGCGCTCATTTCGCCGCCCTCGCGCAGCGTATGCCGTCGGCCAGGGCGGCGGCCCACTTTGTGATGTCGCCGGCGCCGAGGCAGATGACCATGTCGCCGCGGGCGGCGAGGTCGCGCAGGTTGGCGCAGAGGTCGTCGATGTCGGCGACGGACTTCACCGCGCGGTGGCCGCGCTGCTTCAGGCCCTCGACCAGGGCGTCGGCGTCGACGCCCTCGATCGGCTCCTCGCCGGCGGCGTAGACCGGCGCGACATAGACGACGTCGGCGTCGTTGAACGCCGCCTGGAACTCCTCCATCAGGTCGCGGAGGCGGCTGTAGCGGTGCGGCTGGACGACGGCGATGACGCGGCCCTCGGCGCCTTCGCGGGCGGCGGCGAGGACGGCGCGGATCTCGGTCGGGTGGTGGCCGTAATCGTCGATGATGGTGGCGCCGCCGATCTCGCCAACCTTGGTGAAGCGGCGCTTGACCCCGCCGAACTTCTCGAAGCCGCGGGCGATGACCTCGTCGGAGATGCCGAGCTCCGCGGCGACGCCAATCGCGGCGAGCGCGTTCTGGACGTTGTGGCGCCCGGGCATCGGAAGGGCGACATCCGCGATGGTGCGAACGTCGCCCCCGCGGTTGCGAATGGTGACGTCGAAGCGGTTGCCCCCGGCCTCGGGCCGGACGTTGTCGCCGCGCACGTCGGCATGGGCGGCGAAGCCGTAGGTGACGATGCGCCGGTCGCGCAGCCGCGGGACGATCGCCTGCACCTCGGGATGATCGACGCAAAGCAAAGCGGCGCCGTAGAAGGGCACGTTCTCGACGAACTCGACGAAGGCGTCCTTCACCCGCTCGAAGGAGCCGTAATGGTCGAGATGCTCGGGATCGATGTTGGTGACGACCGCGATCTGGCCATCGAGGCGGAGGAAGCTGCCGTCGCTCTCGTCGGCCTCCACCACCATCCAGTCGGACGACCCCAGCCGCGCGTTGGAGCCGTAGGCGTTGATGATGCCGCCGTTGATCACCGTCGGGTCGATCCCGCCCGCGTCGAGCAGGGCCGCGACCATCGAGGTGGTGGTGGTCTTGCCGTGGGTGCCGGCGACCGCGACGGTCGATTTCAGCCGCATCAGCTCGGCGAGCATCTCGGCGCGGCGGACGACCGGGATGCGCCGCTCGTAGGCGCAGACCAATTCGGGATTGTCCTTGCGGATGGCGGTCGAGACGACGACCACGGCCGCGTCGCCCAGATTGTCGGCGCGCTGACCGATCGTCACCGGGATGCCGGCCTTGCGCAGGCCCTCGACGACATAGCCTTCCGCGACGTCGGAGCCCTGCACCTTGTAGCCGAGGATGTGCATCACCTCGGCGATTCCGGACATGCCGATGCCGCCGATGCCGATGAAGTGGATCGTGCCGATGTCGGTGCCGACTCCGCGCATCAGGCGAAGGCTCCGTTCGGGATCGGCCTCAGGACGATCTCCTCGGCGGGGAGCGGGTCGGCGCCGAGGTCGCGGCCGCTGCGCTCGACGAGGTCGGCGAGGTCGGAGGCGGCGTTGGGCCGGCCGACGGCGCGGGCGCGGGCGGCGGCGTTGGCGAGCGCTTCCGGATCGAGGCCTAGCTTCTGCATCTGCTTGGCGAGCTCGACGGGGGTGAAGGCGGCCTGCGAGATCATCCGCGCGCCGCCGGCCTTTGCCATTTCGCGGGCGTTGGCCGTCTGGTGGTCGTCCGTCGCGGAGGGGAGCGGGATGAGGATGGCGGGGCGGCCGGCGGCGGTGAGCTCGGCGATCGTCGAGGCGCCGGCGCGGGCGATGACGAGGTGCGACCAGCCCAGCTTCTCCGGCATGTCCTCGATGTAGGTGGCGAGATCGGCGGGGATGCCGAGCGCGGCATATTTGGCGCGCACCGGCTCGATGTCCTCGGCACGGCATTGCTGGGTTACCTGGAGGCGGCGGCGGAAATGCTCGGGCAGCATGCCGAGCCCGTCCGGCACGACGCTGGAGAGGATGGAGGCGCCCTGGCTGCCGCCGGTGACCAGCACGCGGAACACGCCGTCGGCCGAAAGCGGCGGGTAAGGCTGGTCGCGCAGCGCGAGGACCTCGTCGCGAACCGGGTTTCCGACAAGGTGGCTCTTGGCCGCGTCGCGCTTCGAGAGGCGCTGGACGGTCTCGTAGGCGGTGGCGATGGCGGCGACGCGCCCGGCCATCAGCCGGTTGACGCGGCCGAGCACCGCGTTCTGCTCGTGGATCAGGGTCGGGATGCGATCGCGGTTGGCCGCCAGCAGGGCCGGCAGCGCCGGGTAGCCGCCGAAACCGATCACCGCGGAGGGACGGAAGGTCTCGTAGAGGCGCGACGCCATGGCGCGGCCGGTGAAGATGTTGCGCAGCGCCTTCAGCCAGCCGGCGGGGCTGCCGCCGAGCCTGCCCGCGGGAAGGATGTGAACCTGGACGCCGTCGAACAGCCCGGGGATGCGCGCGCCCCGGTCGTCCGTGACCAGCGCCACCCGGTGCCCGCGGCGCATCAGCTCCTCGGCGAGCGCGTGGGCGGGGATCATATGCCCCCCGGTCCCACCGGCGGCGAGAACGTAGTGGCGGGCGAACATCATCGCCCGCTCCACTTCACGACGTAGGGCGAGCGGTGGAGGTAGGGGTTGCGCCGGGTGAAGGCGAGCAGCAGGCCCATGCCGATCGACAGCGCGATCATCGACGAGCCGCCGTAGGAGATGAAGGGCAGGGTCATGCCCTTGGAGGGCGCGATCTGGACGTTGACCGCCATGTTGATCAGCGCCTGCATGCCGAACTGGGTGACGAGGCCGGCGGCCGCCAGGACGACGAACTGGTCGTCCTCGTGGAGCAGGCGGATCATCACCCGCGCGACGATGGCGAGATAGATGATGGCGATGGCGAGGCAGGCGATCATGCCGAACTCCTCGCCGATCACCGAGAAGATGTAGTCGGTGTGCGGCTCGGGCAGCAGGAACTTCTTCGAGCCCGCGCCCGGGCCGGCGCCGAACAGGCCGCCGGCGGTCAGCGTCTTCAGCGCCGACGCCGTCTGGTAATTGTCGCCATGGTCGAACAGGAAGCCGTCGATACGGGTGTGGGCGACGGGGTAGAAGAAATAGGCGAGCACCACGACCGCGACCGCGCCCAGGCCGAGGAAGGCGAGGAAGCGCAAGGGCGCGCCGGACAAGGTCAGCAGCATCACCCAGGTCGAGGCGAAGATCACCGTCTCGCCGAAATTGGGCTGCTTCATGAGGAGCAAGGCGATGAGGCCGGTGATGATGCCGGTCAGCGGCACCATCGGCAGGTTCGGGTCCTCCTTTTTGAGGCTCAGCAGCCACGCGATCGAGACGATGTAGAGCGGCTTCAGGAACTCCGACGGCTGGAATTGCGTGAAGCCGACGCCGAGCCAGCGGCGCGCGCCGTTGATCTGCGGGCCGATCACGGGGACCAGGAACAGGCATCCCGTGAACAGCACCGCGCCGATGAGGCACAGCCGCCGCGCCTTCAGCCGCGGGAGCATCGAGATGCCGATCATTACCGGCAGCGACACGGTGAGAAACACCAGCTGGCGGTAGAAATAATAAAGCGGCGGGAAGGTGACGCCGTTGCCCGAATAACGCTGGCCTGCCGCGGGGGAGGCGGCGGCGACGGCGATCAGGCCGATCGCGATCAGCACCGCCACGAAGAGGAGGAGGACGCGGTCGATCTCCCAGAACCAGCGGCCGAGCGCGCTCCTGTCCGAGCGGCCGAGCCGAGTCCCGCCCTTCGCCTTCAACTGCCCCATGACGCTCATGCCAACGCCTCCACGCACGCGCGGAAACTCTCCCCCCGCGCCTCATAATCCCTGAACTGGTCGAACGAGGCGCAGGCGGGCGACAAGAGCACCACCTCCCCCGCCTTCGCCGCCCCCGCCGCCGCGATCACGGCCGCGTCGAGCATTCCGCATTCGCTGACCGGCACCGACGGGAGCAGCAGCTTCGCGAACATCGGCCCCGCCTCGCCGATCGTGTAGGCGGCGCGGACGTGATCGAGATGGTCGGCGCAGGGGCCGAGATCCTCGCCCTTGGCGCGGCCGCCCAGGATCCAGTGGACGGCCGGGTAGGCGACGAGCGCCGGCGCGGCGGCTTCCGGGTTGGTCGCCTTGGAATCGTTGACGAACAGCACCCCGTCCTTCTCGCGCACCCGCTCCATGCGGTGGGGCAGGCCGGGATAGGTTTCGAGGCCGCGGGCGATCGCGTCGTCGCTCACGCCCAGCTCCCAGCAGATGGCGGTCGCGACGGCGACGTTCTGGGCATTGTGCGGGCCCTGCAAGGCCGGCCAGCGGGACATGTCCGTCATCAGCGCCGAGTTGACGCCGATCCTGCGGCCGCCGACCAGCTCCGAGACCGATATGGCGCGGGTATAATCGTCGTCGGTCGCGATGACTGCCGCGTGGGCCGGCGACTGCATCGTGAAGAGCCGCGCCTTGGACGCGGCGTAATCGTCCATGCCGTCATAGCGGTCGAGATGGTCCGGCGTGACGTTGAGCAGAGCCGCCACGTCGCAGTCGAGGCTCCGGGTGAGGTCGATCTGGTAGGAGCTGAGCTCGAGCACGTAGACGCCGCCTTCGGGGAGCGGGTCCTGGGCGAGGATGGGGAGGCCGATATTGCCGCCCATCGTGGCGGGGAGGCCGGCGGTCCTCAGGATATGGTGGACGAGGGCGGTGGTGGTCGATTTGCCGTTGGTGCCGGTGATGCCGACCACCTTGTGCCGCGGGAGCGACGCGCGGGCCTGAGCGAACAATTCGATGTCGCCGATCAGCGGCACCTTCGCCTCCCGCGCGCGCGTCGCGATCGGGTGGCGGTTTATAGGGACTCCGGGCGAAACGACGAGGCCGGCAAAGCCGGTGAGGGCGGTGGTCAGGGGGTCAGCGATGCGCAACCGATCCTCCCCGGGACGGGGAGGGGGACCAGCCGCAGGCTGGTGGAGGGGGGGGCGTGCCAGGCTCGGAGCCCCCTCCACGACGCCGCTTCGCGGCGCGGTCCCCCTCCCCGTCCCGGGGAGGAGCTGCGCGCGCGCCTCCGGCTTCTCGTCCCAGGCCATCACGCTCGCGCCGCTGGCGAGCAGCGCCTCGACCGTCGCCAGGCCGGAGCGGGCGAGGCCGTAGACGGCGTAGCTCTTCCCGGAAAAGGCGGGGCTGGCGATCACCTGAGCTTCAGCGTCGAAAGGCCGGCGAGCGCCAGCACGAAGGCGATGATCCAGAAGCGGATGACGACCGTCGGCTCCGACCAGCCCATCTGCTCGAAATGGTGGTGGATGGGCGCCATCTTGAACACGCGCTTGCCGGTGCGCTTGTAGAAGAAGACCTGGATGATGACGCTCATCGCCTCGACGACGAAGAGGCCGCCGATGATGCCGAGCACGATCTCGTGCTGGGTGGCGACCGCGATCGCGCCCAGCGCCCCGCCCAATGCGAGGCTGCCGGTGTCGCCCATGAAGACCGCGGCGGGCGGCGCGTTGAACCAGAGGAAGGCAAGGCCCGCGCCGACGATCGCCGAGCAGAGCACGGTGAGGTCGCCGACGCCGGGCACGTGCGGGATGCCGAGATAGGTTGCGAACTTCGCGTTGCCGACGAGGTACGAGATGACGAGGAAGGCCAATGCGGCGATGATCACCGGCATGGAGGCGAGGCCGTCCAGCCCGTCGGTCAGGTTCACCGCGTTGCCGAACGCCACCACCACGAAGGCGGCGAAGAAGGGGTAGAAGATCCACAGGTCGACGACCGGCCCCTTGTAGAAGGGGATGTAGAGCTGGGTGCCGGCGCCGTAGGTGATGATCGCGCAGCCGATGCCGGCGACGAGGAACTCGGCGAGCAGCCGGACGCGCGCCGAGACTCCCTTGTGGCTGCGCTTCGTCACCTTGTCGTAATCGTCGAGGAAGCCGATCAGGCCGAAGCCGATGGTGATCTCCATGCACGCCCAGAGGTAGCGGTTGGAGAAGTCCATCCACAGCAGCATGGCGACGGTGAGCGAGGTCAGGATCATCAGCCCGCCCATGGTCGGCGTGCCGCGCTTGGCGAGGTGGGATTGCGGGCCGTCGTCTCGGATCGGCTGGCCCTTGCCCTGCCGCACCCTGAGCCAGCCGATGAACTTCGGGCCGATGAGGAGGCCGAGGAAGAGCGCGGTCGCGGTCGCCGCTCCGGCGCGGAAGGTGATGTAGCGAATGAGGTTCAAGACGCCCGGAAAGTGCAGCTGCTGGGCAATCCACAAAAACATCAGCTTTTCCCGCCCGCCAGCGCCTCGACGAGGGCGGCAAGTCCGATCGAGTTGGATCCCTTGACGAGTATCGCGTCGCCGGGCCGGACCTCGTGCCGTACGAGCTCGATCGCCGCCGCCGTTTTGGCGACATGCGCGATTTTAACCTTTTGGCCAAGCGCTTTCGCGAGGCTCGCCATCTCTTCTCCGACCAGAATGGCATAATCGACACAGGCCGCCTCGATCGGTCCCGCAAGGGCGGCGTGGAAGGCGTCCGACTCGGCGCCGAGCTCCTTCATGCCGCCGAGCACGGCGATGCGGCGGCCGGCGCGCCTGACGTCGCCGAAGGTGCGCAGGGTGGCGGCCATCGAGGCGGGATTGGCGTTGTAGCTCTCGTCGATCAGCAGCGCCTCGCCGCCCCCGACGGCGATGCAATGACGCTCGCCGCGGCCCTTGAGCCCGGCCATGTCGGCGAGGGCGAGCCCGGCCGCGGCCAGGTCGCCGCCGAGCGCCTCGACCGCGCCGAGCACCGCGAGCGCGTTCGAGACCCAGTGAGCGCCGGGCTGGGAGATGGTGAAGGTGAGCTCGGCCTCCGGCAGCACCGCCGTCACCAGTGACCCGCCGCTCGGCGCGGCGACGACCTCGCGTGCCCTTATGTCGGCGCCTTTTTCCAGGCCGAAGGTGAGGACCGTGTCGGCATGGCGGCGGGCGCGGTCGGCGAGCAGGTCGCGATAGGGGCTGTCGAACGGAACGAGCGCAGTCCCGCCTTCCTCCAACCCCTGGAAGATCTCGGCCTTGGCCTCGGCGATCTCCTTCTCGCTCGCGAAGAATTCGCGGTGGGCCGAGGCAATGGCGGTGACGATGGCGACGTCGGGGCGGACGAGGCGGGTGAGCTGCGCGAGCTCGCCGGCATGGTTCATCCCCATCTCGAACACGCCGAACCGCGCCTCGCGCGGCATGCGGGCAAGCGAGAGCGGCACACCGGTATGGTTGTTGTAGCTCTTGACCGAGCGGTGCGCCTCGCCCGGCGCGGCGCGGTCGAGAGCGGCGTAGAGCGCCTCCTTGGTGCCCGTCTTGCCGACGGAGCCGGTGACGCCGCAGATGCGGGCGGAGGTGCGGGCGCGGGCGGCGCGAGCGAGGGCGTTGAGGGCTTCGGTCGTGTCGGGGACGCGGACGTGCGGGTGGGCGATGTCTTGGGAGACCAGCGCGCCGGCGGCGCCGGCGGCGAAAGCCTTGTCCAGGAAGCGATGCCCGTCGGTCGCCTCGCCCTTCATCGCGATGAACAGGTCGCCCGGTCCGACTTCGCGGGAGTCGAAGGTGACGCCGGAGACTGAGAACGCGGCGGAGGCGGTTCCGCCGGTTGCCGCGGCGATCTCATCCGAAGTCCAGAGGGGGTGTGTCACAAGCCCTTCTCCCTTGAGGGGAGAAGGATACGAAGCCTTAGCGAAGCGCAGCTGAGCTTAGGCGGCGTTGGATGAGGGTGACGGCGCCGGGCGTTCAGGCGCAGATATCCCCTCACCCTCCCACCCGGCTCCGGGCGGGCCCCTCCCTCTCCCCAAATGGGAGAGGGGTTGTTCAGCGCAGCCCCCCTCACGCCGCGCACTCCCGTGCCACCGTGACGTCGTCGAACGGCAGCACCTGGTCGCCGACTACCTGCCCCTGTTCGTGGCCCTTGCCGGCGAGGAGGACGATGTCGTCGGGCCCCGCCTCGTCGATCGCGGCGGCGATGGCGTCGCGGCGACCGCCGACTTCGCGCGCGCCGGGAGCGCCTTCCAGGATCGCGCGGCGGATCGCGGCCGGGTCCTCGCTCCTGGGATTATCGTCCGTGACGATGGCGACGTCGGCGAGGCGGGCGGCGACCGCGCCCATCTCGGCGCGCTTGCCGACGTCGCGGTCGCCTCCCGCGCCGAAGACGATGATGAGGCGGCCTCTCGCATGCGGGCGGAGCGCGGCGATCGCGGCCTCGATCGCGTCGGGCGTGTGGGCATAATCGACGTAGACCGGGGCGCCGGCGCGGGTGATCACGGCGCGCTCCAGCCGGCCGCGGACCGGCTGGACCCGGCCGAGATGGGCAAGGGTCCGGGCGAGCTCGCCGCCCGTCGCGAGAACGAGCCCGGCGGCGGTGAGCGCGTTGGCGGCCTGGTAGGCGCCGATCAGCGGCAGGACGACCTTGTGCGTCTTGTCCTCCGCCTCGATCGTCAGCGTCTGGCCCAGCTGGCTCGGCGCGCGGTCGACGAGGCGCAGGGTCTCGCCCCGCGTGCCAACCGTGATCGCCTTCAGCCCCCGCGCTTCGACGCGGCGGAGCACTTCGGCGGATTTCGGATCGCCCATCCACACCACCGCCGTGCCGTCCTCCGCCAGCACCTCGGTGAAGAGCCGCATCTTCGCCTCGAAATAGGCGTCCATCGTGCCGTGATAGTCGAGATGGTCGCGGCTGAAGTTGGTGAAGGCCGCCGCCTGCACCGGCAGCCCTTCGGTCCGGTACTGGGCAAGGCCGTGGCTGGAGGCTTCGAAGGCGGCGTGGGTGACGCCTTCGCGGGCGAGGCCGGCCATGTTGGAGAGGAAGGTGACGATGTCCGGCGTGGTGAGGCCGGTGGTCACCTGTTCGCCGGCGGTGGTGACGCCCAGGGTGCCGATTGAGGCGGCGTGGTGGCCGCCCATCCGCCACAGCTGGCGGGTCAGCTCGACGTTGGAAGTCTTGCCGTTGGTGCCGGTGACGGCGACCACACGGGCAGGGAAGGGGGCGAAGAACTTGGCGGCGAGCGCGGCGAAGGCGCGGCGCGGCTCTTCGGCGGCGATCCTGGGAGCCCCCTCGACCGGGACGTCCGGCCGGGTGACGATCGCGGCGGCGCCGGAGCGCACCGCTTCGGGAATGAAGTCCTCCCCGTTGAAAAGGCTGCCGCGGAAGGCGCCGAAGACATTGCCCGGCGCGACCTTCCTATGGTCGATGGCGAAGCCCGTCACCCGAGAATCGGAATCGATCCCGGCGAGGTCGCGGAGAAGCATCGGTCAATGCGCCGCTTCGGGCTTGAGATAGGCGGCGACCTCCGAAAGGTCCGGCTCGCGGGTCGGGTCCGGGGCCACGCCGAGCAGGGCGCCGACGCGGCTCACCACGTGGGAAACGACGGGGCCGACGTTCCAGGCGGCGGTGTGGAAGCCGAAGGTTTCGGCGGTGGCCTTGGGATCGTCGAGCATGGCGACGACCACATAGCGAGGCTCGTCCATCGGGAAAACGCCCGCGAAGGTCGTCACAACGGCCGATCCCGTATAATGCCCGCCCTGCAGCTTCTCGGCAGTGCCGGTCTTGCCGCCGACCCGGTAACCGGGGGCGTCGGCCTTCTTGCCGGTGCCGGCGAGGACGACGAGGCGGAGCAGGCCGCGCATCCGCCGCGACGTTTCCTCGGTAAAGACGCGGGTGCCTTCTGGGACCGGGTGGCCCGGGCCGACCTTGAACAGGGTCGCCGGCCGGCGGATGCCGCCGTTGAACAGGGTCGCATAGCCGAGCGCGAGGTGGAGCGGCGTGACGGCGATGCCGTGGCCGAAGCCGACCGTCATGGTCGCGACCTCGCCCCAATTGGCGCCGGGGGTGAGAGTGCGGCCGCGCTCGTGCAGCTCGATCTGCACCGGCTCCAGGAAGCCCATGCGGCGGAGGAAATCCTGCTGGTGCTGCGAGCCGACCTGGGCGGCGATCTGCGCGGTGCCGATGTTCGAGCTCTCGCGCATGATATCGGCGACCGAGCAGGGCCCGCCGAACGGGTGCGTGTCGGTGATGACGTGGCCGCCGGCGACGGGAAGGCCGCGCGGGCAATTGTACATCTGGCTGAACGTCTTCACGATGCCAAGGTCCATCGCCATCGCGACGGTGAACGGCTTGAAGGTCGAGCCCAGCTCGTAGACGCCGAGCGTCGCCCGGTTGAATCCCGCATCGACGGCGCCCTGGCCGGGCTTGTTCGGGTTCAATTGGGGTAGCGAGGTCATCGCCAGCACTTCGCCGGTCTTGAGGTCGAGCACGACGCCGGCCGCGCCGATCGCGCTGAACTTCGCCATGGCGGCGGCGAGCTCGCTCTCCATCGCCGCCTGGACGCGCGTGTCGATCGACAGCTCGACCGGCGCGCCGCGGGTGGCGGGGTTGGTGAGCTGGCGGTCGAGCACCTTCTCCATGCCCGAGACGCCGTGGCCCTCGCTGTCGGTCCAGCCGAGGACGTGGGCGGCGAGGCCGGTCTGCGGGTAGAGCCGCTCGGGCTCTCGGCTGAATTCGATCGCCGGCTCGCCCAGCGCGTTCACTGCCGAGACCAGCTCCGGGAGCGCGCGGCGGCTGAGATAGGCGAAGCTCTTCCCCGATTTCAGCAGCTTCAGATATTCGTCGGCCCTGTGCTCGGGCATCAGCTCGGCGAGCTTGACCGCAAGCTCCTCGGGCTTGCCGAGCAGCTTGTCCGGGTGGATGGCGATGGTCCAGGCATCGATCGAGCGGGCGAGGGGGACGCCGTTCCGGTCGACGATGTCGCCGCGCGCCGGGATTAGCGGGTTGAGGCCGGTATCGCCGGCGCTGCGGTCGGTCGCGACCTGGAGGTAGAGGAGCCGGCTCGCGATCAGCATCGTCACGCCGGCGAAGACCAGCATGATCAGCATCAGGCGATGATAGGTGAGCGCGAGGCCTTCGGGCCGCGGCGCGGGGGCGGCGATGCGCGGCTCGATGGCGACGTAGGCGGTCATCAGTCGGCGTCGCTTTCCTGGGCGGCGGCGGGGTGATGCGCCGGCTTGCCGCGCGCGGCGAGAGTTTTGGGCGCGGGCTTGGCGGCCGACGCGAGCTTCTTCTGCGGCGCCGGCTTGGCGGCGGACGCGAGCTTCTTCTCAGCCGGCTTCTTGCCGGTCTCGGCCTTGGCGTGATGCTCCGGCTTCTTCCCCTTGTCCGCCGCCTTGGCCTTCTCCGGCGCGGAAGCTTCGGTCAGAGCGGGCTTGGCCGCGGGCGTGTAGCTCGCCTGGTGCAGCACCGGGTGCGCGGGCGCGGGATGGGCCACGGCGGCGACCACCTGCGGCGGCTTCGGCGCCTCGGCGGCGGGCGCGGCGGACGGCGCGGCGGCGCCGGTCTCCGCGGACGCCATCCGGACTTCGGCCGACGCGCGATCGGCGACGGTGGCGTCGCGGCGCTCGAGCCGGGCCAGCGTCACGTCGTCGTGGACGAACTGGGCGGCGCTCGGCGCGGAGAGGGCGAGGACGTTGGCGTTCCAGTCCTCGAGCTGGGTCATGCGGCCGCGCGTGCCGAGCTCGGTCTGGAGCATGCGGATCTCGCGCTTGGCGGCGATGATCTGGCGGTCGACCTTGGCGAGCTCGGCCCGCTCGGTCGCGACGCGCAACGACACCATGTAGCAGGCGAGGGCGGCGCCGCCGACGGTCGCCACCCAGATGACCGACTTGAAGCTTCTCGCGATCATGCCGGAGCCCCTTCCTTCCAGGGAGATGCATGGGTGCGCCGCGCGACCCTCAGGGTCGCCGAACGGGCGCGCGGATTGCGGGCGATCTCGTCCTCGCCGGCGCGGACCGGCTTCGCCACCGCCTCGAAGCTCGGCGCGGGACCCGACGCGGCCTGGGCCGGGAGGTGGCGGGAACCGGCCGGCACGTCGCCGCTGCGTTCCTTGAGGAAGCGCTTCACCATCCGGTCCTCGAGGCTGTGGAAGGTGACGACGGCGAGGCGGCCGCCGGGCCGCAGCACCTGCTCCGCGGCTTCGAGGCCGCCTTCCAGCTCCTCCAGCTCCTCGTTCAGGTGGATGCGGATCGCCTGGAAGGTGCGGGTGGCCGGATCCTTCTTCATGTGCGGCTTCCAGCCGACCGCCTTGCGCACCACCTCGGCAAGGGCGCCGGTGCGCTCGAGCGGCCGCGCGGCGACGATGGCGCGGGCGATGCGCCGCGACTTGGGCTCCTCGCCGTAGCGGTAGATGACGTCGGCGATTTCCTCTTCCGGGGCATGGTTGAGGAAATCGCCGGCGCTCCGGCCTTCGCGGCCCATCCGCATGTCGAGGGGCCCGTCGGCCTGGAAGGAGAAGCCGCGCTCGGCGCGGTCGAGCTGCATCGAGGAGACGCCGATGTCGAGCGCGACGCCGTCGACGGCGTCGACGCCGCGGTCGGCAAGCGCCTGACGCATCCGGGAGAAACGCTCCGGAACAAGCGTCAGGCGCCCCCCGCTCGAGGCGGCCAGCGCCTCGCCTTCCTCTATCGCATCGGGATCGCGATCGAAGGCGTAGACGCGGGTCGCCCCACACTCGAGAAGGGCCTTGGTGTAGCCGCCGGCGCCGAACGTGCCGTCGACATGGATTTCGCCGGGCGTCGGGGCGAGGCCGGCGATCACCTCGGCGAGGAGCACGGGAACGTGCGGGGCGGCAGCGTTCTCGGCGCTCACAGCGAAATCCCCTTTTCCTCGAGGCGCCAGGCGGCGATCTCCTTGAGGTCGCGGTCGCCCTCGGCAAGCGCCGTGCGCGGGTTCCAGATCTCGACGGTGCCGCCGACGCCGACGAACAGGGCGAAATCTTCGATGCCGCCCTTGCGGCGCATCATCGGGGGCAGGACGATGCGGCCGCTCGTGTCGTAGGGGACGTCCTCGGTCATACCGAAGGCGCGGCGGGCGCGGGCGTAATGCTCCTCGGCGGCGGCGCCCTTCTCCTCGTCGGCGAGGCGGCGGCGCTCCATGTCCTCGTAAAGCTTGCGGGCGTAGCCGCGGCCGTAGGCGGTGAGGCAGGGCGAGATTTCATGGGCGCCGACCACGATGGCGCGCGCGTCGGAGCGGCGCTCGATGACCGAGCGGACGAACGCGGGCACGGAGAGACGCCCCTTGGCGTCCACCGCGTTCAGCGCGCTGCCCTGGAAGAAGTCGTCGATTTCCACGACCCGTCCGCTCCACCAACACGGACCTTCCCCCTTCGCAAGGGTGCGTCATCCGCGCCCCGCGTGACCGTAACGTCAGCTGGAGAAGTGCCCCGAAACTCTAGGAGGGCGTGGATAACATCGCCGGAGACGCGATGGAAGGGGATTTCATGCCTTTTTTGGGGATTTCATGCCCACAAGTGCCGAACGCATAGTATTTCGCGGTCTGTTCTTGATCATGTTCGATGCGCGTTCATGGTGGGCAAGGCTGTGGATAAATATGTTGGCAGCGGTTCGCGGCGGCTGCGAGGCGAATGCGGCGAGCGGAGTCGCTGCGACGGCGGAACGACCGGCGCGTTCCGCCCGCTACCGGCGCGGCGCGGGCGGCGGGGCCGCCGGAGCCGCGGCCGCGACGTTCTCGTCGGCATTGCCCGGCGCGACGCCGAGCTTGGCGAGCGGCTCGGTCGGCAGGGCCTCGTTGCCCGGCGCGGACGGGGCCGGGGAGCCGGTGATCTGGCGCTTCACCGCATTGGCGGCGGATTCCTCTGCGCTCGGGCTGGCGAACACCGCGCCGAGCAGCACGAGGATGAACACGAAGGCGAGGCCGGTCAGGCCGATGCGGACACGCTGCACGCGAAAGTCGCTCTCTCACCCCATCCGAAACGGAACTGAAAAGTTAAACCATCAAAAGGGCTTTGTCGAACGGCTTGCGTGACACCGGTTACGACGGCCGGCCGGCTTCGCATCAAAGCCCTTGACGCCCGGTGCCGTACTTACGAAGTGAGATCCATGCACAAAGCCCTCTCCCCCGCCCCCTTCGCCCTGGCCGCCCTTCTCGCGCTGGGCGCCTGTAACAGCAAGCCCACGACGATCACCTCGAACGGGCCCGACGATCCCCAGGCTGCCCAGCTGAAGGACGCAAAGCCCGTGGCGCCGCCCCCGATGATCCAGGCGAGCCACACCTATCGCTGCGCCGACAACAGCCTCGTCTATGTCGACTTCTACACCAACAACACCGCCGCGGTGCGCACCCAGAAGGGCGGCACGGCGACGACGCTGACCGCCGAGGGCGGCAAGCCGCCCTACAAGGGCGCCGGCTATTCGCTCTCCGGCAGCGGCACCAAGGTGAGCTTCGACGCACCCGGCAAGAAATCGCAGACCTGCGACGCCTGAGGCCTTTTCCCAAGGCTTTAAATTTCAAAACGAAACTCTATCTCCGGTTCGGCCGCTTCCTCCCTTTGGCGGCCGGGCCGGGCGGGGCTCCCCCCGCCGGTCCTTACGGCCCCGCCGCGTGCCCCCCTTGCGCGGCGGGGTTTCGTTTGTCCGGGCCGGGCTCAGCCCTCGTCGCGCTCCAGCCGCTGCATCGCCTTCTCCCAGTCGCCGAGACTGGCGCGCGCGTCCTGGACGAAGCGCGAGCGGCGCACCCCGCCGAGGAAGAGCGAGCCGACCAGGCGTCCGAGCCACCCTGTCGGGCGCCGGAACTGGAGGAGCAGGACGACCCGCATCTCGTCCGTATCGTTCCAGACCTCGTGATAATCGGTGTCGTCGAAGACGAGCACCTTGCCTTCCTCCCAGATCAGCATCTCGTCCGCGACCTGCATCCGGCAGGCCTCGCGGCGGACAGGCACGATGAGGCCGAGATGGGCGGTGAGGATCGCCTTGGTGACGCCGCGGTGGCGCGGAATGTGCGCGCCCGGCGCGAGGATCGAGAAGAAGGCGCTGTTGAGGCCGGGAATGCCCGCCACCGCGGCGGCGGTCTCGGGGCAGCGGCGGCAATTTTCCTCGAGCCGATAGCCGTAGCCGATCAGGAAGAAGCTCTTCCACTTGCCGGGCGGCGCGATGCGGCGATGGTCCGGTGAGATTTCCGCGAGCGGCGGAATGCCGGCCTCGTGGGCGAGGAGCCGGGCCGCCTCGTCGCGTATCGCCCCCCACCGCGCCTCCAGCGGCGCGATCCAGGGGAACAGCGCCGGATCGTAGACCGGCGTGTCGCCGACCTTCGACGAGCGGGCGATGACGCGGCTGATCCGGTGCCGCAGCCTCTTGCCGACCCGGTAGAGCGGCGGCAGCGGCGGGACCTGGCGTTCGGCGGCTGTCGGCGCGTCCATGCCATGCCAGCTAAGGCGGAGAAGCCGGAAAGGAAAGGGAGGGCTTCGACAGGCTCGGCCGGAACGGTATCAGGGGAGAGTTCCCTCACCTGCTTCCACCACCGTTCGGGCTGAGCTTGTCGAAGCCCTGCCCTTCTTCCTGTCGCCTCAGCCGGTGATCTTCGCTCCCAAAGGCCGGGTCGCCGGACCGTGGATCACCTCGCCGTCGAGGGCGAAGCGGGAGCCGTGGCAGGGACAGTCCCAGGTCTTGTCGGTGCGGTTCCAGCCGACGATGCAGCCCATATGGGTGCAGACCGCCGACACCGCGTGCACCTGCCCTGCCTCGTCGCGATAGGCGGCGCCATTGTCGCCGTCGATCTTGAGGATCGCCGCGTCGCCCGGTGCGAGCTCGTCGAAGCTCCTGGGCTTGCGCGACAGGTAGCCGGAGACGAGGTGGGCGGCGACCTCGGCATTCTCCTTCACGAACTCGCCGGCGCCCGCGATCGGCTTGATCCGCGCGGCGTCGAACATCTCCGTCCAGCGATTCTCCTTGCCGGTGGCGAGGTCGGCGATGATCATCGCCGCGGCGGTGCCGTTCGAGATGCCCCAGGCGGCGAAACCGGTCGCCACCAGATAACCGTCGCCGCCGTGCGAGGACCAGCCGATGAAGGGCGCCGAATCCATCGCGCTGTAATCCTCATTGACCCAGCGATACCGGACGGGCCCTGCGTCGAAATGCTCCGCGAGCCAGCGCTCGATGTCGGCGATGTAGCGCTGCTCGTCGTCGACGTGGCCGGGCTTGTAATGATTGCCCGCGACGATCCCCCAGACCTTTCCGTCCGGCCCCTTGTGGGTGCGGATCGAATGGCCGGGCTGCTCGGCATTCTTGTACATGCCGGGCGGCACGCGGCCGATCGGCGCCGCGATCACCGGCTCGGCCATCGGGTAGGCGAGCGCATAGTACATGCCGATCTGGCCGAGCGGCAGGTGGGTGGCCATGACGACGTGGCGGGCGGTGACGGTGCCTCCGTCGGTCACCACGCGGGTCGGCTCGTAGTCGACGGCGCGGCTGTTCTCGAAGACGTGGGAGCCGTCGCCCGGGACCGTCGCGGCGAGTCCCGCCACATACTTGGTTGGGTGGAACTGCGCCTGGTCGTCCCAGCGCATCGCCTGCAGGACGTCGAAGGGCAGGCCGGTGTCGCGGGTGAGGCTCGCGGGAAGGCCGAGCCGGCGGGCGACATCCACTTCCTTCTCGATCTCCTCCACATAGCTTTGGTCGTTGGTGTAGACGTAGGCGGGGCGCGGCTCGATGTCGGCGTCAATGCCATATTGGATTGCGAGGCGCTTGATCTCGCGGATGCCGGCCTCCTGAGCCTCGGCATAGAGCCGCGCCTTGCCCTCGCCGAATTTTCGCACGAGCGTCTGGTAGAGGATGCCGTGCTGCGAGCTCATCTTGGCGGTCGACTTCCCGGTGACCTGCCGCCCGACTCGCCGCGCCTCGACCAAGGCGACCTTGAGGCCCCGGTCCTTGAGCAGCCGCGCCGCCGTCACCCCGACGATGCCGCCGCCGACGATCGCCACGTCCACCGTCACGTCTCCCTCAAGCCGCGGGAAGCTCGGTCCGATGCCGGCGGTGGCGTTCCAATAGCTGTGGTCCTGGGTGTCGCTGGCCATGTCGATCTCCGTCGCTCGTGCGCCCTGAGCCTGAACAGCGAGCCTTGGCGCCTGTTCCCGCACCGGCGCGAAGCGGCAGCGAGGTTCAGCCGCGAGTCAGGATCGGCGCCGTAACGAGACGCCACTCTGGAGGGAGGACAGACATGAAGAAGATCGTCGCCGCCGCGGCCGCCGCGGCCCTGCTCACCGCCGCATCGACGCCCGCCGAGGCGCGCTGGCACCACCGCCACCATGACGGGTTCGGCGGCTTCCTGACCGGCGCGCTGGTCGTCGGCGGGATCGCGGCGATCGCGTCGTCGGGCAGCCGGACCGCGCGCAACAAGCAGGATTATGCCGTCCGCGCCTGCACCAGCGAGGCCGAGGCCCGCACCGGCGGGCGCCTGCTCGACGTCGGCCACGTCTCGAAGCGGGACGGCTATTTCACGGTCGAAGGCCTGCTCGAGAACGGCCGCGAGGCGCCGCGCGAGACCTTCTTCTGCACGGTGCGCGACGGCACGATCTACAGCTTCCGCGCGGCGCCCGCCGCCGGCTGAGCGCCGCGAACGGAGCGGCTTGGCGCTCCGCCAAAGCTCCTATACGCTTTCCGAATCGGCCTGTTGGGGGGAGCAGACCGGTTCGGCAGAGCTCCCACCCGGGCCCGGCGGCTGACGGCAGCGGCGAATTCGCCGTGCCGCCCGCACCAGGAGGGAGCAGATCATGGCGACTTTCACCGGCACCCCCGGCCCCGACACCTTCATCGGCACGCCCGGCGCCGACCAGATTAGCGGCCTCGGCGGCGACGACCAGCTCCAGGGCCGCGGCGGCGACGACACGATCGACGGCGGCGACGACAACGACATCCTCTACGGCGACGGCTCAGCGCCCGCGGTCGACGACGGCAACGATGTCGTGCACGGCGGCAACGGCCACGATTATATCCGCGGCGGCGGCGGCAACGACCAGATCTTCGGCGACGGCGGCGACGATTATCTCGACGGGGGCACCGGCGACGACCTGATCGACGGCGGCGCCGGCATCGACCGCGCCGCCTTCCATTCCTCGACCGTGGGCGTCCATGTCGACCTGAACCTGCAAGGGGTCGCGCAGAACACCAACCAGGGCATGGACACGCTGATCGGCATCGAGAACGTCTCGGGCACCGTCTACGACGACACGCTGATCGGCGATTCGGGCAACAACTGGATCTGGGGCGAGGGCGGCAACGACACGCTCTCCGGCGGCGATGGCGACGATATCGTCGAGGCCGGCCCCGGCAACGCCACCCTCTCCGGCGGCAACGGCAACGACACCGCGTCCTTCCTCGACCAGGTGAGCGCGGTCGGCGCCGCCGTCACCGTCTCGCTCGCCCTCCAGGGCGGTGCGCAGAATACCGGCGAGGGGACAATGACCCTCACGGGATTCGAGAATCTCTCCGGCGGCACGGCCAACGACGCGCTGACCGGCGACGGCGGCGCCAACGTCCTCGCCGGCGATGCCGGGAGCGACACCCTGGTCGGCGGCGCCGGGAACGACGTGCTCTACGGCGACGGCCGCATCCTCGTCGACACCCACGACACCGGCACGTCCGGCCCGTTCGTCACCTATGCGGATGTCGCCGCGCTCGGCGACCCGACGCTCACCGACGGCGACGACGTGCTGGAGGGCGGGCTCGGCGACGACCAGCTCTACGGCGGCGGCGGCAACGACACCGCCTCCTACGCCCACGCCTCGGGCGATGTGCAGGTCGTGCTCGGCAACGGCCCCGCCTTCGGCTCCTCCTCCGGCGCGGACGGCGAGGACACGCTCCACGACATCGAGAACGTCATCGGTTCGCCGTTCAACGACCAGCTGCTCGGCAACAACGCGAACAACGTCCTGTCCGGCCGCGACGGGCACGATTTCCTGCGCGGCGGCGGCGGCGACGACACCTTGCTCGGCGGCAATGGCGACGATTTCCTCAACGGCGGCCCCGGCAACGACGTGATCGACGGCGGCGCCGGCTGGGACCGCGCGACGTTCGCGACAGGGGCGACGGCCGGCGTGACGGTCGACCTCAACATCCAGGGCAGCGCCCAGAATACCGGCCAGGGCAGCGACACCCTGATCGGCATCGAGCATGTCTCCGGCACGAGCTTCGGCGACACGCTGACCGGCGACGGCGGCGACAATTGGATCTGGGGCGAGGGCGGCAGCGACACGCTGATCGGCAATGGCGGCAACGACCTCATCCAGACCGGCTTTGCGGGCGACGTCACGGCGGACGGCGGGTCGGGCACCGACACCTTCTCGGTCAACGACAACGGCGCCGGGAGCCCGGGCCTTTCCGTGTCGCTCGCCCTCCAGGGTGCCGCGCAGGCGACGGCCTGGGGCAATTACACCCTGACCGGCTTCGAGAACCTCAGCGGCTCCAGCGGCAACGACACGCTGACCGGCGATGGCGGCGCGAACGTCCTCGCCGGGGACCAAGGCGACGACAGCCTCGCCGGCGGAGCGGGCGACGATGTCCTTTACGGCGACGGCCAGATCGCCGCGGATACCCACGGGACCGGCTTCTCGGGTCCGATCGCGACCTTCGCCGACGTCGCGGCCCTGGGCGGCATCGACGGCAACGACATCCTCGAAGGCGGCGTCGGCGACGACGTTCTCTGGGGCGGCGGCGGCACCGACACCGCCTCCTACGCCCATGCCTCCGGCGCCGTGCAGGTCGCCCTCGGCAACGGCGCCGCGGCCGGCTCCTCCTCGGGCGCAGACGGCAACGACACGCTCCACGATATCGAGAACATCACCGGCTCCGCCTTCGACGACGATCTGTTCGGCAATAACGGCGCGAACGTCCTCGCGGGCGGCGACGGGCACGACCAGCTGCGTGGGCTCGGCGGGGACGACACGCTGCAGGGCGGCAATGGCGACGACTTCCTGAACGGCGGCGTCGGCAACGACCTGATCGACGGCGGCGCCGGCTGGGACCGCGCCGCCTTCGCCACCGGTGCCACCGCCGGCGTCACCGTCAGCCTCGCTGTCGCCGGCGCGCAGAATACCGGCCAGGGCATGGACACGCTCGTCAACATCGAGCACGTCTCCGGCACCAGCTTCGCCGACAGCCTGACCGGCAATGGCGGCGACAATTGGCTGTGGGGCGAGGGCGGCAACGACACGCTCTCCGCCGGGGCAGGCAATGACCTGGTCCAGGTCGGCCCGGGCAATGCGACTGCCGACGGCGGCGCCGGCGTCGACGCCATCTCCTTCCTCGACCAGATCAGCGGCACGCCGGCCGGGGTGACCGTCTCGCTGGCGCTCCAGGGCGCGGCGCAGGCGACCGGCGAGGGATCGATGCTGCTCACCGGCTTCGAGAACCTCTCCGGCGGCACCGCCAACGACACGCTGACCGGCGATACCGGCAACAATGTCATCGCCGGCGACAGCGGTAATGACACGCTCAGCGGCGGCGACGGCGACGACACCCTCTACGGCGACGGGCGCATCCACATCGACAGCCACGGCACCGCCGGCTCCGGTCCCATCGCGACCTTCGGCGACGTCTTCGTGCTCGACGGCGAGGCGGACGGCAACGACGTGCTGAACGGCGGCAAGGGCAACGACCGGCTCTACGGCGGCGGCGGCGACGACGTCCTGACCGGCGGCACCGGCAACGACGCCTTCGTCTTCGGCGCCGGCTCGGGCCACGACACGATCACCGACTTCGCCAAGAAGGATTTGATCGAGTTCTACGCGACGTCCGGGGTGCACAGCTTCGCCGATCTCACCCTCACCGCCAGCGGCAAGGACACTTTGATCAGCTGGGGCACCGGCGATTCGATCCTCGTCGAAGGTTTCAAACCGAAGCAGCTCTCGGCGTCCGACTTCCAGTTCGACGCGCCGGCGGCGGCGCCGCACTTCGCCGGCTCGGACATGATCGATCACAATGCCGCCGGCGCCGCGGCGGGGATCCACGTCGCCTGAGCCGGGGCGCTTGCTGGACAGGGATGCGTCGCGGCCGTAGGGCCGTGGCGCATCCCCTCCCGCCGAGCCGAGGCCGATGAGCGTCCAGCCTTCCGAAACCATCCTCATCGTCGATTTCGGGAGCCAGGTGACGCAGCTCATCGCGCGGCG
>Ga0207657_10002041_pt1 | contig 21838 bp, 21 predicted proteins | sample KBSC33metaG_FD_184316 | JGI IMG/M metagenome (GOLD analysis project Ga0207657, IMG submission 184316) | Corn rhizosphere microbial communities from Kellogg Biological Station, Michigan, USA - KBS C3-3 metaG (SPAdes) (version 2) | ecosystem: Host-associated > Plants > Roots > Rhizosphere > Soil ... | reverse complement strand
CGCAGCCGCCTCGGGATCGCTCGCGCTGAAGAGCGCGCGAATCACCGCCACTCCGCGAGCACCCGCCGCGATCACCGCCGCGGCGTTCGACGCATCGATGCCGCCCACCCCCACCGCCGGTCTCGCACACAGAGCCACGAGCCGCTCGAGCTCACCGACGCCGATCGCATCGCCGGCATCGCCCTTCGAAGCTGTCGCGTACACGGGGCCGATGCCGATGTAGTCCGCGACGCTCGCGTCGACCGCCTCCGCATCGTTGCCAACCGACAGTCCCACGATGCGGTCCGGTCCGAGCACGCGCCGCGCCGCGGCAACGGGAAGATCCTCGGGCCCCACGTGCACGCCCGCCGCGCCCGATGCGATCGCGAGATCCGCTCGATCGTTCATGATGAGCGGAATGCCCGACGGCAGTGCTGCCACCAGCGCGCGCGCTACTTCCACCTGCGTTCGCGCATCCGCATCTTTGAGCCGCAGCTGCACCATCGTCGCGCCGCCGCGCACGCACGCGAGCGCGCGCTGCACGATGTCCTCGGTGCTGCGCTGCGCGCCATCGGTAATGGCCACGAGCGTCAGCGAGTCAGGATCCAGCATACAGGAGCGTCATGGGTGACCGGCGAGCGCGAGCCATTCGCGGTGCGACCACCGTCGAGAGCGACTCGCCCGAGCAGATTCGCCGCGCCACGCGCGAGCTGCTCGAGACGATCGTCGACCGCAACGGCATCACGAGCGCCGACGTCATCAGCGCCATCTTCACGGTGACGCACGATCTCACGAGCGAGTTTCCCGCGCACGCGGCGCGCGAGCTCGGGTGGCTCGACGTGCCGTTGCTCTGCACGCTCGAGATCCCCGTGCCCGGCTCGCTCGCCCGCTGCATTCGGGTGCTCCTCCACGTCGAATCCGACGTGCCGCGCACGGGCATCCGGCACGTCTATCTGCACGACGCGCGCACGCTGCGTCCCGACCTCGCGCGGGAGAGCTAGCGCGCGCGCTCACTCGCGCGACGAGTGCTCGCGCCGTTCGCGCCGCGCTTCCTGCACTGCTTCGGAGTGTGCCTTGAAGGTCGTGCGGAACTCGTGGTGGCCGTCCGGACTCGCCACGAAATAGAGATACGGCACCGCCGCTGGGAAGAGCGCCGCTTCCAGGCTCGCCTTCCCCGGAGACGCGATCGGCCCCGGCGGCAGCCCCGGATGCCGATACGTGTTATACGGCGACTCGACGTCCAGATCCTTGTAGAACAGCCGGTCGCGGTGCTCGCCGAGCGCGTACTCCACGGTCGGATCGGCCTGGAGCGGCATCTGCAGCCGGAGCCGGTTGTGATAGACGGCCGAGATGACGGGGCGCTCTTCGGGGCGGCGGGCTTCGCGCTCGATGATCGACGCCAGCGTGACGATGTCGTTCCTGCTCATCGCGAGCTGCTGCAGGCGGTCGTTCCACGCGGGATCCCACACGTGCTCGAAGCGCGTCACCATCTCGCGCACGGCCACGCGCGGCGAGGTGCCGTACGCGAAGATGTACGTGTCGGGAAAGAGATAGCCCTCGAGTGTTGCGGTCGGGATGTCGAGCTCGTGCAGCAGCGCCGTGTCGCGCACCGCGACGGACACCGACTCGGGTGGCGCGCCGAGCGCCGTGGCGAGCGCGGGGACGATGTTGAGGAGGTTCCAGCCTTCGGGAATCGTGAGACGGCGCTCCAGCCCCTCGCCGTCGCGGAGCGCCGTGATCAGCTGCGACCACGATTCGCCGTTCCGCAGCGAGTAGGTGCCCGCCTTGATGTCGTGATCCTTGCCCGTGATCTTCGCGTAGTAGCGAAAGACGCGCGGCCACGCGACGAGCCCCGCGCGGTGCAGGCTGTCCGCCGCCGTGCGCACGCTCGCCCCCGGAGGAATCGTCACCTTCACGATCGATCCGCGCGCGCCGTTCCCGCACGCGGCGAACAGCGCGCACGCGGCGACGAGCACGGTGCGGCGCACGCGCGCGAGGCGGAGGCTACGGAGCGAGGCGGAGTGCATGCTGCAGAAGTATGGTTGCGGCGAGGGCGTCGACGTCGCCCTTGCGCCCGCGCGTCGTGCCACCCATCTCGCGCACCGTGCGCAGTGCGGCGGCCGTCGTGTAGCGCTCGTCCACCAGCGTGACCGGAAGTCCCGTCCGCTTCTCGAGCTCGGCCGCGATCCGTCGCGTCTCGACGGCGCGAGGCGTGTCGTCACCGCGATCGTCCAGCGGGAGCCCGATCACGAATGCCGTCGCTTCCGCCGCCTCCGCCCTGCGAACGATCTCCGCGATCGGCGGGCGCTTGCCCGCGCGGCGCACGATGAAGCCCGCCGGCGCCGCGATCGTGCGGGACGGATCGCTCACCGCGAGCCCGACGCGCTTCTCGCCGTAGTCGATGGCGAGAATCCGTCCCGGGTACGCCTGCACGCGCGATTCGCCGGCGCCGGCATCGCCACGCTCCGCATCCGCCGTCACGATCACCCCTGCGCCATCGACACGAAGAACTCGCGATTGTTCTTCGTGCGCGCCATTCGCTGCAGGAGGAACTCGATCGCTTCCGTCGACGGCATGTCGCTCAGGAAGTTTCGCAGCAGGTAGACGCGATTGAGCTCCGCCTGGTCGAGCAGCAGCTCCTCCTTGCGCGTACCCGAGCGCCCGATGTCGATGGCGGGGTAGACGCGCCGGTCCGCGATCTTGCGATCGAGCACGAGCTCCATGTTCCCCGTCCCCTTGAACTCCTCGAAGATCACCTCGTCCATGCGCGAGCCGGTCTCCACGAGCGCGGTCGCGATGATCGTGAGCGAGCCGCCCTCGTCGATGTTGCGCGCGGCGCCGAAGAAATGCTTCGGCTTGTGGAGCGCGTGCGCGTCGACGCCGCCCGAGAGGATCTTTCCCGAGTGCGGCACGATCACGTTGTGCGCGCGCGCGAGGCGCGTGATGGAATCGAGCAGGATCACGACGTCGCGCCCGTGCTCCACGAGCCGCTTCGCCTTCTCGATCACCATGTCCGCCACCTGCACGTGCCGGTCCGCCGGCTCATCGAACGTCGAGCTGATCACCTCCGCCGACTTCACCTGCTCCTGCATGTCGGTGACCTCCTCGGGCCGCTCGTCGATCAGCAGCACGATGAGCGTGACCTCCGGATGATTCTCGGCGATCGCGTTCGCCATCTTCTGCATGAGAATGGTCTTGCCCGCGCGCGGCGGCGCGACGATGAGCCCGCGCTGTCCCTTCCCGATCGGTGCGATGAGATCGACCACGCGCATGCTGAGGTCTTCGCTCGGCGTCTCGAGACGCAGCCGCACATCCGGATAGCGCGGGCGCAGATTGTCGAACGTGATCCGCTGGCGCGCCGTGTCGGGATCCGTGCCGTTGATCGTCTCGACCTTGAGGAGCGCGAGATAGCGCTCGCCTTCCTTGGGCGGCCGAACCTGGCCCGCGACCGTGTCGCCCGTGCGGAGATCGAAGCGCTTGATCTGCGATGGCGACACGTAGATGTCATCGGGACCGTACAGATAGTTCCAGTCCTGACTGCGCAGAAATCCGTAGCCCTCCGGCAGAATTTCGAGCACGCCGTCGCCGCGCAGCACCGCATCCGCATCGAGCAGATTCTGCTCGATGCGAAAGATGAGATCCTGCTTTCGAAGCCCTGAGAAGTTGGAGATATTGAGCTCGTCCGCCATCGACTGCAGCTCTGCAACCGACTTCTGCTTCAGCTCGGAGATGTCCACGACCGTGCGGTCTGGGAAAGGGAGTACGAACTCACTCGCTGCGGAGATGCTGGCGAGGATGTGACGGCCCGGCGCAGGCGATCAACTGGATCGGGCGCCGCGGAGCACGACACGAGGGCGAGTGAGAAAAGACGAGGCGGCGGGGCAGGGGGCAACGACCTGCGGGAAGTGCCAAGCTAACGTGGCAAAAAATGGTGGTCAAGAGTGACCGAGTTACCCGTCACGACATACTTTACGCAGTGGCGTGAGCTCCCGTTGGGAGATCGCGAGATCATCGAAGGATTCGTCGATCCCGTTCACGCCGCGCCCTCGCCCGTGCTCGCACGCGCCATCGAGCGCTGGCCGGGGGCGCACTACTGGGAAAACACGCCGGACGGCCGCACGCTGGTGCTGGTGTCCGAGGATCGGCCGCCGCGGGAGCGATGGTGGCTGCACGTGCTGCTCTTCGCGCTGACTCTGCTGTCCATGACGGTTGCAGGCGCGACGTTCGCGGGCATCCCCGCGGCGTGGTCGCTGCCGTCGATGGAGGCGATGCGCATCGGACTCACCTTCTCGCTGCCGCTCGCCGCGATCTTGGCAGCGCATGAGTCCGGCCACTATCTCGCGTCGCGGCGCTACCGCGTGAACGCGAGTCCTCCGTTCTTTCTTCCCTTTCCACCGCAGCTCGGCCTGCTCGGGACCATGGGCGCGTTCATTCGGCTGCGTTCACCGATGTACGATCGTCGCACGCTCTTCGACATCGGCGTCGCGGGACCCTTCGCCGGAATGATCGTGGCCATCCCGGTGCTACTGCTCGGACTGGCACACAGCGGCACCGTCGCACTCCCCGGAGTCACGCTGGCGCACCAGGTGATCGTGGTCGAGGACTGGCACCTTCTGCTCGGCGATTCGCTCCTGCTCTCGCTGTGCAAGGCCATCGTGGGCGCGCACGGAACGATCGCGCTCACGCCGCTCGCCATTGCGGGATGGACGGGGCTCTTCATCACGAGCCTCAACCTGCTGCCGCTCGCGCAGCTGGATGGGGGACACATCACGTACGCGCTCTTCGGAGATCGGCAGCCGTGGATCGCCCGCTTTTTCTGGCTGCTGCTCATTCCGATGGGGCGACTCTGGCAGGGGTGGTGGCTGTGGGCCGTGCTCGCGCTCGTGATCGGCCGCGGGCAGCTCGGTCATCCCATGCTGATCGCGCCGGAGCGGCCGCTGGATGGCAGGCGGCGCATGCTGGCGTGGCTCGCGATCCTGCTGCTCGTGGTGACGTTCGCTCCCACCGCGATCTTCTTCCCCGCGTAGCTCGCAGCTTTAGAAGGGCGAGTAGCGCTCCGGGCGCTTCGAGAAATCGGCGAGCGTGCGCCGGATCTGCTCCGAGAGACTCTCGAGATCGCGCTCGAGCGCGTCGTCGCTCACGAATCGCCCCGCGGCGCCATCCTCGCGTGAGATGCGCAGGCGGAGACTGTCCAGATCCGCGCGCGTGCGCGCGAGGGCGGCGGGAAGCCCGGTGTCCGCCTTGAAGCGCTTCATCGTACCCAGCTCCTCCGTGACTCTGAGCAGGGAGTCCGCGCGCGTGATGACGAGCGACGCACGCTTCGCGAGCAGGTTGTCGTTGGCGAGCAGCGCCAGCATGCCCTTCTTGCCGGCATTCCGTTTCGCGAATTGCGCGACGTGCGTCTTGATGAGATGCAGCCCCGAGGAACGCTCTCCCAGACTGCCGAATTGCGTCTGCGTTTTCGAAAGATCGGAGCCGATCGCGCGCAGGCTGTTCACGATCTCCGGAATGTCCTGTCCCGCCTGCGTGAGCTCACTCGATCGCTCTTCGGGATCGATCACGGACACGCGCGTGAGCGTGTCGCCGGCCTCGAGAACAGGCGCCGCATGCGACCCGATGCGGAGTGCGACGACCTGCGCGCCGAGATACGTGCCACCGGGCTTGAACTCGACTCGGGAATCCTTGCGGATGTATTGCTTGTACTGGCTCAGCACCTCCACCTGAATCACCGTCTGCACCGCGGTATCCGTGGGGAGCGCACGAAAGCCGACATCCTTCACGACTCCGACCTTCTGCCCCTGGAGCCACACCTCCGTGCCCTTCAGGATTCCATTCGCCTCGTCGGCGACGATGTACGCCCGATAGGTGTCTCCGCGGAGCGATCCGACGCGCGCGAAGGCGACGATGGCGAAGGCTCCGCCCACGATCGCCACCAGCGCGATGATGCCGCCGGTGAGCTTTCGCCACGGAGGAGGGCCGGATGCCATGGCTCGTTACGCTCGGCCGCGACGGCGGCCTGCGAGGAGATCGCAGCTCATGACGAATTCTAGGGGCAAGGCGCGGGCCGCGGAGGAGGCGGGTACCGCGCGTGGCTGCCGATGGTAGCTTGCGGCGTGACTCGACTCCTCGATTCGCTGGCGGGCGACTCGTACGATGTACTGGTGGTCGGCGGCGGCATCGTCGGCGCCTGCGTGGCTCGGGACGCGGCGCGCCGGGGGCTCCGGGTGGCGCTCATCGAACGGGGGGACTTCGGTAGCGGCATCTCCTGGAACAGCCTCAAGATCGTGCACGGCGGGCTCCGATCGCTGCAGCGACTCGATGTTCGCCAGGCGCGCGCCTTTCTGCTCGAGCGGCGCGCGTGGCTCCGAATCGCGCCGCATCTGGTCGAGCCGTTCTCGTTCGTCGTGCCCACGCGCGGCGCGGGCTCCGAGTCCGCGATGCTCATGCGCGCGGCGCTCGCGCTCAACGACCTCGTGTCACGAGACCGCAACGACGGCGTTCTGCCGTCGCGCCGAATCGGGAACGGTCGCACGCTCTCCCGCGCCGAGCTGCGCACGCTCGCTCCGGCAGGCGCCGAGGATTATGCGGGCGGCGCGCTCTTCCACGACGCCCAGCTCTATTCGGCCGAGCGGCTCGTGTACGCGGTGCTCGAGGACGCGGAGCGCTCGGGCGCCTCGATCGCGAGCTATGCTGAAGCCGTCGCCCCGATGCGGGCGCACGGCGCACTCGCGGGCGTCGTCGCCCAGGATGCGGTCACGGGCGAGCGCCGCGAGATTCGCGCAGCAATGATCGTGAACGCGGCCGGCGCGGGTGCAGCGACCGTCGCGGACATGCTCGCCGGACACCCCGGTGCCGCGCAGCCGATGTCGGGCATCGCGCTCAATCTCATGCTCGCGGGCGACGGGCTCACCGCGGGATTCACGCTCCTCGCGAAGAGCGGCGGTCGCGCGCGACGGCTGTTCGTGGTGCCGTGGCGCGGCCGAACGCTGGTCGGCACTGCGCACTACGCGTGCGAGCGGCCTCCCGAATCGGAGGCGGAGCTCGAGCCATACGTCGAGCGATTCGTGCGCGAGGTGGCGAGTGCGTGGCCATCGCGCTCCCTCACGCGCGAGAGTGTCCTGCTCGTCTACTCCGGCATGCAGCCGTTGCCTCACGGCTCGGAGGGCGCCCCCGCGCATGGTCCGCCCGAGCACGAAATCGTGGACCACGCGCGAACGGGCGTGCCGCAGCTGCTCACCGCGATCGGACCCAAGCTGACGATGGCACGTGCGATCGCCGAGCAGCTGACCGATCTCGTCGTCGCGCGACTCGGGCGCCAGTCCCGCGCATGCGACACCGCGCGTGTGCCCCTCTGGTCGGCGCCGGTCGAGGACATCCCGGCGGTGATCGCGCGTGCGATCGCGGAGCATCGCACCGCGCTGCCCGACGACGTGATCTCGCATCTGGTCCGCTCGTACGGAAACGGCGAGTCCTACGCGGCGATCGTGCAGCTCGTGCGTGGTGATCCTGCCCTGGGCACACGTGTGGATCCGGCGTCACCGGTGATCGCCGCACAGCTCCGGTATGCCGCGCTCTGCGAGCACGTGGAGCGGGCCGAGGACATTGTCATGCGGAGAACGGAGCTGGGCGCGACGGCGCGCGTGTCGCCCTCCGTGCTGGCGGCGGCGCAGCGCGCGATCGACTTCGCGGCGGGAGCGAAATCCGCCCGCGGTGGCGATCAGGAGCTGCGCGCGGACTCGCTTCCGGGCGTGCGCGGCTCGCGGAGTCTGTAGCTCCGCCTGCGCGACGCGTTGAAGTGCACGATCATCTCGCCCACGAGGCCCAACGCGATCGCCTGCACACCGAGCGTCGCGAGGAGCACCGCCAGAAGCAGCAGCGGGCGATCGCCGAGTGGTTGGCCAAGCAGGCGCTGGACGAACATCACGAGGAGCGCGACGCCGCCCACTCCCGCGAGCACGGCTCCGATGAGTCCGAAGAAGCGCAGCGGCTTCTCCGTGAAGCGCAGCAGAAAGTAGAGACCGAGAATGTCGATGAGCCGCCGGACGTAGACTCCCGGGCGATACACCCGCGACGCCAGGTCGCTCGCGTGCTGCTCGCTCGCGACCTCGACCACGTTGTAGCCGTTGTAGATCGCGAGGAGCGGAAGGAATCGCGCGAAGTCGCCGTAGAGCGGAATGTCCTGGAGCACATCTCGCCGTGCTGCGCGCACACCGCAGGCGACGTCGTGCAGCGTGCCGTTGGCGAGTCGGCCGGCCGTGAGATGCAGCGCGAGGTGCTGCAGCCGGTTCACTCTCGCATCGACGCGCGGCCACCGCCGCGCCACGGCCAGATCGACACCACCGTCCACCGCCGCCAGCAGCTCGCGGATGGCGGAGGGCTGCACCTGCCGGTACGCCGGGACCGTCACGACGATGCTCCCACGCGACTCCGCGAGCCCCATGCGCAGAAGCGCGGTCTCACCGATGCTGCGCGGCGACTCGATGGTGCGCACCGGAGCGCCGTCCCGCGCGAGCGCAAGCAGCGGCTCGAGCATCTCGCGGAAGAACGGATGCGCGACGAAGATGAACTCGTAGCTCCGGCCGCACGATTCGAGCACAGCGGCGTATTCGCGATAGAGCTCGTCGAGAGGCTCGGGCCGCTCCACGACGGTCACGATGACCGTCACTTCGGCGTGCACGCCCCCGCGCGACAGGCGCGTGCTCGCGTGCTCGCGGGCTGCGATCTCGGTCATGCGTGTACCTCGCGTGCGCCGAAGCGCTCGAGCTGCTCCTCGGCGCGCACCTTCTGGAGCGCCTCTTCCGCGATCAGCCCGAGCATCGTGAGAAAGACCGCGAGCGCGATGCAGAGCAGCGCGCTTCCGGGAAAGACGTAGGCGTTCATGGGCGATGGGTCGGCGGACGCGCCCCGATCCACGAACGACCAGAGCCACGCCGAGAGGAATCCGGTCGCGATCAGGCCGGAGAGCAGCGCGCCGAGTCCGAACATCGCGAGCGGGCTTTCGCGGAACGACGCGATCATCTTGATCGTGAGGAGATCGGCGAGGAGCTTCGCGACTCGCGTCAGCCCGTACTTGCTCACGCCGAACCGGCGCGCATGATGACGCACCGGCACCTCGGCGATCCGCGCGTTGGCCGTTGCCGCAGCGAGCGCCGGCAGGAAGCGGTGCATGTCGGAGTAGAGATGGAGCTGGTCGAGCAGATCGCGGCGGTACGCCTTGAGCGAGCATCCGTTGTCGCGGATGCGAACGCCCGTGAGCCAGATGATCATGCGGTTGGCCACCCACGATGGGATCTTGCGAGTGACGATCTTGTCCTGGCGGCGCATGCGGTAGCCCGCGACGAGATCGAAGCCCTCCTCGAGCTTGGCGACCACCAGCGGGATGTCGCGCGGATCGTTCTGCAGATCGCCGTCCATGCTGACGACGATGCGTCCGTTCGCGCGATCGAATCCCGCCTGCATCGCCTGCGTCTGCCCGTAGTTGCGCGCGAGCTGCAGGAGCACGACGCGCGGATCCGCGGCTGCGAGCGCTCCTGCAACCTGGGCAGTGGAGTCGCGGCTGCCGTCATCCACGAGCACCAGCTCCCACGCAGGCTGCCCCGCCAGCGCCTCGCGCACGGCGTCGACGAGTGGGCCAACGCTCTCCTCTTCGTTGTAGAGCGGGACGACAACGGACAGCTCGGGGAGTGCGAGGGGCGGCATGCCGGGAAGTTAGGGTGAGTCGGGCCACTGGAAAGACGAGTGTGTACCCTCGCCGCTACATTGACAGTCTATGCAGGAGGGCAGGGTACGATGGTTCATGTCCTTTGCCCGTCTAGAGATACGGCACGCCAGTCGCGTGCGTGACCGACCCTCATCCACGTTCATGCGCACTCCGGGACCCATGGCTCGCCAGTGGTCATGGAACGATATCGCCAGAGCGCCTCGCAGGCTGTGATGCGCATCCTGCTCATCGCCCCACAGCCATTCTTCGCGCAGCGCGGCACGCCGATCAACGTGCGGCAGATGGTGCAGACGCTCTGCGAGGCCGGGCACGAGGTGCATCTCGCGACGTATCCGATGGGCGAGGCGGTCGAGATGCCGAATCTCACCATCCATCGCGCATGGCCGCTCCCCGGCGTGCGCACGGTGCCGATCGGCTTTTCGTGGCGGAAGGTGGCCCTGGACGCGATGCTGGCGCTCCGCGTGTGGACGCTCCTCGCGGGCCGGCGATTCGATGTGGTGCACGCCGTGGAGGAGTCCGTGTTCTTCGCCCTCCCTCCCGCACGCGTGCGCGGAATTCCAGTGATCTACGATCTGGATTCCTGGCTCTCCGACCAGCTCGCGTACGGTGGCCGCGTGCGGAGTCCTTCACTCCTGAAGCTGCTGCAACGCATGGAGCGCTCGGCACTCCTGCGCTCGCGCCTCGCGATCACCGTCAGCGCATCGCTGTCGGAGGCCGTGCGCGCCATGCATCCCGGCATGCACGTGGCGCAGATCGAGGACAGCCCGATCGAGGAGGCGCTCCGCGAGCCCGACCCCACACGCGTGGCGAGCCTTCGCGAGCGCTTCGGCCTCGGCACGCGCCCGGCGATCGTGTACACGGGCAATCTCGAATCGTATCAGGGAATCGAGCTGCTGCTCCCCGCTTTCGCGCGCGTCGCGAGCGCGCGCACCGAGCCCATTCTGGTGCTCGTGGGTGGATCGCCCGCACAGATCGATGCCGTGCGCGCGCGCGCCGCCGCCCTCGGCATCGATGCGGATCGCGTGGTGCTCACCGGGCAGCGCCCCGCCGAGGAGATGCCAGAGTGGATGGCGATGGGAACCATGCTCGTGTCGCCGCGGCTGCACGGCGGCAACACCCCGCTCAAGCTCTTCTCGTACATGTGGTCCGCCATCCCGATCGTCGCGACCAACCTGCCGACGCACACCCAGGTGCTCGATGCGCACTGCGCGGTGCTGTGCGAGCCGGACGCCGAGCAGCTGGCGAGCGCGATGATCGCGGTGCTCGATGACCCGTCGCGCTTCGCATCGCTCGGCGCGATGGCCCGCGCGCGCGTGGTGCGCGACTACTCGCGCGACGCGTTTCGCCGCAAGCTGCTGGCCGCCTACGAGACCTTCACGCCCGCCGTGCGCTCGAGGGTCGCCACGAGCATGTAGCCGTGCGTGAACGGCAGCAGCGCATCGAGGGAGGCGAAGCCGCGCATCACGGGATACATCATCTTCACGGCGCGACTCACGGGCTTCTCGTCGCCCGCGTTCGCGGACACCGTGCCCTTGGCTGTGCGCATCGTCGTTCCGGCCTTCGCGCGCCCGCTCTTCGCATTGAGCGACGTATCCAGCGCGTACGAAAAGAAGCGCAGATATTCGTGCGTGGTGGTGAGCCGGAGTGTGGTCGGGAGCAGATGACGGAGCGCGCGCGCGTCGTAGCCGCTGTGCACGTGCCCGTGCCACGCGTCGGTGAGCCCGATCGCGCGCCGCAGCGGGTGCAGCATCCCGAGCGGCTTGAGGCGCGGCACGTTGAGCACCGCGCGCCCGCCCACCTTGAGGCAGCGCGCGATCTCCGCGAGCAGCGCGCGATCGTCGGCCACGTGCTCCAGCATGTCCGCGACGACGATCAGATCGAACGTCGCGTCCGGGTAGGGGAGGCGCGCATCGCGGATCTCCTGCACGGGCTCCCCCAGCGTGCGGGCGATCGCGCGCGCGGCATGCGCGGTGAGATCCGCGCTTTCCCAGGTGCCGCCCTTCTGCCGAAACAGAAGCGAGATGACCCCGTTGTCGGTGCCGAGATCGAGCGCGCGCTTGCCACGGGTGTCGCCGGCGGCGCGGGAGAGCTCGTGCCACTTCGCCTGCTTGAGCACCGACACGCGAAAGCGCTGGAGCTGCACCTCGCGAAAGCATTCATCGGCGGCGGGCACGTCGGTCATGCAGGAACCTCTGCAGGCGGGGAGACGGGCGTGATGCAAGCGACATCCGGGCGGAGGCACGCGCGGTGCCCGAGGGGGTAGTAACGAAAATCCCGTCTGGGCTCCAGGCCCAAACGGGAGATCGCATGCGCAAGGCGGGATTCGAACCCGCGACCTTCGGCTCCGGAGGCCGACGCTCTATCCAGCTGAGCTACTCGCGCGGAGGCGCTGGGCGGTCGCGGATCGCTCCGTGTCGCGCCACGCAATATGCCATTTTGCGCCCCGCAGTGGAAGGGCGCCCCAGGAGCGATGCACGATGATCTGTGCCACTAGGATGCGTGCCACTAAACGCCCGATCGCCCTCACGCGTTGATGAGAGAGTGAAGCCGAGCGCACCAGCCGCCGAGGCAGCGGAGCCGTCGGACGCCGATCTCGTTGCCCGGGCGCAGGGCGGCGACAGCGGGGCGTTCGAGACGCTCGTCAAACGCCACATTCGTGCGGCGCACGCGGTGGCGCTGGCCGTGCTGGCCGAGCAGGCCGACGCGGACGACGCGGTGCAGGATGGATTCCTCTCGGCGCTGCGGCATCTCGACTCGTGCGCTCCGGCCGAGAAGTTTCGCGCATGGCTGCTGACCATCGTCCGCAATCGCGCGCTCGACATGCGGCGCCGGGGGCGCGTGCGATCGGTGGATGTGCTCGAGGAGGAAACGGCGCACACGAACGAGCCGTCGCCCCTCGAGATGGCGGAGCGATCCGAGCTGAACGTTCGGCTCGAGATCGCGATCGGGACGTTGACGGACACGCAGCGAGAGGTGCTCATGATGCATGATGTCCAGGGTTGGAAGCACGCAGACATCGCCCACCTGCTCGGCCTGGCCGAGAGCACGGTGCGGGTGCATCTCCTGCATGCGCGACGGCGGCTGCGCACGCTGCTGCTGGCCGTCGCGCCAGATGGCCGGCAGGGGGAGGCGCTCCGATGACCGACGAGAACGACCGCGACGACCCGCTCGATTTTCCTGCGCCCATCTCCGAGCTGTCCAAACTCTATCCCGAGCGCGCAAAGGGCGAGTGGGACGCGCTCGCGGCGGGGATCATGAAGGCGGCGATGCCGGAGCTCGAGCGGCGACGCGAAGAGCGCGGACTCGTGCGCTCGATTCTCCGCGTGGCGCGGCCGGTGAGCGTTGCCGCGGCAGCGCTGCTGCTGCTCGGCGCCCTCGGGCTCGCCGTGACGAGCGATGCCGCGGCGACGGTCCCGGCCGCAGCTCCCTCCTTCGCCGAGGTCGTCGATCGCGAGCCTGCATCGACGCTGCTCGCGAACGATAGCCCGCCGAGCGCGAACGATCTCGCGAGCGTGCTCGAAGGCGACTCTTTCACTCAGGTGCAACCGTGAGCGATGCCTCGGGACCGTGGCGCGGCAGAATTGCCGTCGGTCTGCTGTTCCTGATGGTCTTTGCGGCTGGAATGATCACCGAGGCAGCGGTGCGTCGTCTGCGCATGCGACACATGAACGCATCGATGGAGCATCGGCGTGCGCCGTTCGGCGCTGAGCGCGATCGTCACTTCGGCGAGGAGCTCGGACTGGACTCGCTGCAGCGCGCACGTGTGGACAGCGTGTTCGCGCGCCGGCGCGTGCAGATCGACAGCTTCTGGAAGGGTCCTGGCCGCTCGCTGCGCGCCATCATGGACTCCACGCGGCAGGAGGTTCGTGCGGTGCTCACCCCCGAGCAGCGCGCGCGCTTCGATCGCCGGCACATGGAAGGACGGCCCCGTCATCCAGGGGATGCGGGGCCGCCCATGCCTCCTCCGGAATAGCGCCGGTCGCGATCAGGCCGGTGGTGCGGGCGGAGGACCGCCCGTGCTGTCCGACGGAGGCCCGTCGCGATCACCATGACGATCGTAGTCGCCGCCCTGGCCGTTCTGCCGCCGACGCTCGCGCATCTGCGCCATCCTGTCATCGAACTGCTGCTGCTGGTCCGGCGTGAGCACGCCGCGGATCTCGCGCATCTCCTGCATCATCAGCGAGCGGAATTCGGAGCGGTTCGAGCTGTCGTGCGACTCACCGCCCATGCGCAACGAGTCTGCCTGCAGCCTGTAGCGATCGCGAATGACCCTGATCTGATCGCGCTGATCCTGAGTGAGATTCAGCCCTTCGAGCATGCGATCGCCGCGCTGCCCGCCGCGGTGGCGCATCCGTGAGCCCTGGCCATCGTCCTGCGCGCGCGGCGATGCGGAATCCGCCGGCGGCGTCTGTTGCGAGTGCGCGCACGCGGTCACGGTTGCCGCTGCCACGCACACCAGCGTGCCGAGCGTGTAGCGACGCGCTCGTGAGATCGAGTGAAACATCGATTGTCTCCTGCAAATGAGTCTGGAAACCACCGTCGCGCGAGGTGCGCGCCGTCCTCCACTACACGCAGGGATCGAGGCATGTGTTTATCTCTTTGTGCCTTGAACGTCTGGCAGGCCCAATGCGTATCAGGTGACACGCGCACCGCCACTTGCCACGCTCAGTCCGCCAGCCCGCCTGCCACCGTGACACTCGTACGTGCCCTCGTCCGCACCACGCTTCTTCTCCTGTTCCTGACGTTCGCCGCCAGCGCGCGCGCGCAGGTCGGAAGCACCACGGACATCCTCACGGGCGTGATCACCGGCCCGGATGGAGAGCCCCTCGCGGGCGCGACCGTCGATGCGACGGCGCTCGATGGGCAGATCACGCGTCACGCCACGACGGGCAACAACGGTCGCTACACGATTCTCTTTCCCGACGGCGGCGGACAGTATCGTGTGACCGTTCGCTTTCTCGGCATGGCGCCGATCACGTTCGTGGACACGCGCCAGTCGGACGAGGACCGTCTCGTGCGCGATGTCGCGCTCTCGCCCACGAGCACGCGGCTGCAGGAGGTGACGGTCGTCGCGCGGCGCCGCACGCCGCGGGAGCGCGTGACTCCGGGCACCACGGGGCGCGCGATCTCGGGCGACCAGGCGGAGCGACTTCCGGTGGACGCGAGCGATCTCGCCGCGCTCGCGGCGCTCGCGCCCGGCGTCGTGCCGATCGGCGCCACCGACTCCACGAGCACCGCGTTCTCCGTTGCCGGGCAGCGGCCGACGGCGAACAACATCACGCTCGATGGACTCACGTTCGGCGGCGGCTCCATTCCGCAGGATGCCGCGCGCTCGACGCGCATCATCACCAACACGTACGATGTCGCGCGCGGCCAGTTCAGCGGCGGCCAGGTGGCGACGACCACGAAGGGCGGCTCCAACACGCCCGCCGGATCGTTCAGCTACTCGCTTCGCGATCGATCGCTCGAGTGGGGGCAGTCGGCCAACGGCGCGTTCGGCGGCGCGAGCACGCAGAACCAGCTCGGCGGCGGATTCGGCGGTCCGATCGTGCACGACAAGCTCTTTCTCTTCGCGGCCGCGCAGGGACGGTGGCGCAGCGATGACCTGGCGTCGCTCCTGAGCGCGAATCCCGCGACGCTGCGAAGGCTCGGCGTCGCCTCCGACTCGGTGGCGCGCTTCCTCGCACTCGTGGGCTCGCAGGGTGTGCCCACGCTCGAAGACGCCGTGGGCGACGAGCGATCCACGAATGCCGGATCGGCGCTCATGCGGATGGACTACATCATCAACGATGCGCACTCGCTGATGATTCGGGGCGACTGGCGCCGCAATTCGCAGGATCCGACTCGCGTCTCCGCGTATTCGCTTCCGATGGGCGGCGGCACGATGCAGGATCAGGGTGGTGGGCTGATGGCCGCGCTCACCTCGCACTTCGGCAGCACGGTCATCAACGAGGGGCGCATCTACGGATCCGTCGATCACCGGCGCTCCTCGCCGTTCCTCGAGCTTCCTGCCGCTCGCGTGCAGATCGCGTCGAGCGTCGCGGACAGCGCGCTCGGGATCACCACCCTCGGCTTCGGCGGCAGCCCGTCGTTGCCGCAGACCTCGAATACGAAGAGCCTCGAGGTGAGCGACGAGCTTTCGTGGCTCCCCGGCGATGCCTCGCATCGCATCAAGCTCGGCGGTCTCCTGAATGCGTCGAGATTCGATCAGGACGTCACGAACAATCGCGAAGGCGTGTTCACCTTCAACTCGCTGCAGGATCTGGAGAACGACCGGCCAGCGTCCTTCTCGCGCACGCTCGCGCCGGCCGAGCGGTCGGGGAGCGCGGTGAATCCCGCGCTCTATCTCGGCGACACGTGGCGAAAGAGCAGCGCGCTGCAGCTCAACTACGGCGTGCGTCTCGAGGGCTCGACGTACGGAGGAGCGCCGGCGGAGAATGCACAGGTCGACTCGGCGTTCGGCTTGCGCACGAACGACTTTCCGTCGGAGGTGCACCTGAGCCCTCGCGTGGGATTCACGTGGACGCTGGGGCAGGGAGGCTTCGGCGCGCCGGCGACCATCATCCGCGGCGGCGCCGGCGAGTTCCGGAGCCTCACTCCATCCGCGCTCTTCTCGGCGGCGGAGGGCGCGACCGGCGTCGACGGCTCGGAGTCGCAGCTCGTGTGCATCGGGAGCGCCGTGCCGGTTCCGGATTGGAGCGCGTACGCGCAGGATCCGTCCGCGATCCCCACCTCGTGCGCGTCGGCCAACCCACTCGCACCGACAATGGCGCTTCCCAACGTCGCGGCGTTCAACTCGAACTTCGGCGCCCCGCGTGCATGGCGCGCCTCGCTCGGCGTCCAGCGGCGCATTCTCGATCGCTTCGGCGTGAGTCTCGATGCGAGCTATGCGCGCGGGGTGAATCTGTACGGATTCCAGGATGTGAATCTCGTGTCGCAGCCCAGCTTCACTCTGGCAAACGAGAACGACCGCCCGGTCTACGTGCCGACGAGCTCCATCGTGCCCGGCACCGGCGCCGTCGACTTCTCCCAGTCGCGCGCCGTGCCGTCGCTGGGGCACGTCATCGAGATCGGGTCGAATCTGCAATCGGACAACAAGCAGATCACGCTCGGCGTGAACGGGGTGACGGTGAGCGGCTTCACCTTCCAGGCGTCGTACACGTACATGCGCTCGCGCGATCAGTCGTCGTTCTCCTGCTGCTCGGCGATCCAGGGCTTCGCGGATGCGACCACTGCGGGAAATCCGAACGTGCTCGGCTGGGCGACGAGCGATTACGAGCGGCGGCACTCGATTCTGCTCACCGCGAGCTACGCGATCTCGCAGAGCGTCGAGCTCACGACGGTGACGCGTCTGATGTCGGGAACGCCCTACACGCCGATGGTGAGCGGCGACATCAACGGCGATGGTGTGGCGAACGATCGGGCGTTCATCTTTTCACCCAGCTCGGGTGATACCGCCGTGGCGAACGGAATGTCGCGGCTGCTCGCGTCCGCACCGTCGAACGTGCGCTCCTGCCTTCTGAGCCAGACGGGGTCCGTCGCCAACCGGAACTCGTGCACCGGGAGCTGGCAGCCCTCGGCGGATCTGCAGCTGAACTTCCGTCCGGCGTGGTGGGGACTCGACCGGCGCATGACGATCATGGTGTCGACCGTCAACATGCTCGCCGGGCTCGACCAGCTGCTGCATGGCAACAACGACCTGCACGGCTGGGGAGGATACACGAGACCCGATCCGACGCTGCTGTTCGTGCGCGGCTTCGACCCCGTGTCGCAGCGCTTCACGTACGCCGTGAACGAGCGATTCGGCTCGACTCGCGGTTCCGCGAACGCCTTCCGCGTTCCGTTTCAGCTGGCGCTGCAAGCCCGCTACGTGATCGGACCGGATCAGAACGCGGAGCGGATGCGCGGCCTGTTCGGTGGCGGGCGCGGCGGCCGGAATGGTGCCGGTGCTCCGGGCGAAGGCGCCGCCGCGAACAGCGAGGATCTCGCGGACCGTCTGCAGCGCATGCTGCCGAATCCCGCGGCGCAGATTCTCGAGCTCAAGGACTCGCTCGCGCTCACGGACACGCAGGTGGTGAAGCTCACCGCATTGCGCGACTCGGCTGCGGCGCAATACGCGGACATCGCGGACTCGATGCGCGCAGCGGTGGCGAAGGTCGGAGCGAACGCCGATCCTCCGCGCATTTTCGCCGCGATGCGCCCGCAGCTCATGAAGGGACGTGCGATGTCGCGAGAGGTGCTGGAGGAGGCGCACGCGATCCTCACACCCGAGCAGTGGGCGAAGGTGCCCGAACGGATCAGGACTCCAGGCGGTGGGCGACGCGGCTTCGGTGACGGACCGTGATCGCGCGCGGGCTCACTCTCCGAGCGCGGTGACCTCGACTTCCGCTCCTCCGTCGATTCCGTACTGCACCGAGACGCGCCACGGCTGGCAGCACACCTCGCAGTCCTCCACGTAATCCTGATGCGCGCCGCCGCCGGGGTCGAGCGCGATCTCGACGGCCTCCCCGCAATAGGGACAGCTCACGGTCGCTTCGCTGTCCGCCGTGCCATCGCCGAGCGGAAACTCTTCGTCCAGCTCGGGACCGTCATCGTCGTCGAACGGCGATTCGCCGTTCTCACTCATTCGCATGTGCCGCTCCGATACCTGCAGCGCGGCCCGTAGCCCACGCCCAGAGAAAATTGTAGCCCCCGATCGGGCCGAATGCATCCAATAGCTCGCCGCACAGGAAAAGGTTCCGGTGTAAACGAGATTGCATGGTGCGCGGATCGATTTCGGCGAGAGCCACGCCGCCGCCGGTCACTTCGGCCCTCGCGTAGCCTTCGTCGCCGCTCCAGGGAAGGGCGCCACTCGTCAGGATCTCGATGAGCGTCGTGCGCTCTTCGCGTCTGAGCTCCGCGATCGTTCTCGCGGGATCGATGCCGGCTGTCCAGAGGAGAACGGCGGCCAGCCGATCGGGAATCGTCTCGCGCAGCACTCCCACCACGCTGCGGTTTCCGGACCGTCTGAGTGCGCGGAGCCAGTCATCGGCGCTCAGAGTGCTCCAGCGCACCGTGAGACGAGCGGGCTCGGTGTCGTGGCCCCTGGAGCGCACGGCCACGTGCGACACGTCCAGCACGGCTGGTCCGCTATAGCCGCGATGTGTGAAGAGAAATCCACCGGATGCCCTGGCCGAACGCTCCGCCGACTCGGCGGTGAGCGTCACGGCGAGCGAGACTCCCGCGAGCTCTGTGTACGCGGGTGATTCCGAGGTCAGCGGTGTGAGCGCGGGATACGTCTTGTGAATCGTGTGACCGAGCTTGCGAGCGAGCTGCAGCCCGAATCCGTCGCTCCCGGTCTTCGGCACGGAGAGGCCTCCGCTCGCGAGAATCACCGCGTCCACCTCGAGCGACGACTCGTCCTCCAGCGTCACTCGCCAGCGGTGGGGCGCGAGCGGCCGCACGCCCGTGACACGTGTGCCGCCCCGGAAGCGCACGCCGTCGCGCGTGGCGAGCGCGATCAGCCCATCGCGCACATCGCGCGCACGGTTCGAGGCCGGAAAGAGCTTCGCGGACTCGGTCTCCTCCACGAGCGAGAGTCCCAGCTCGTCGTTGAAGAAGTCGATCTGCTCCGCCAGCGGCCACGTGCGCACGATCTTGCGCAGCGTGTTGGGCGACGAATCGGTGACGAAACGGGTTTCTTCCAGCCGCGCGGGGAGAATGTTGCAGCGGCCGCCGCCCGAGATGAGGATCTTTCGTCCGCCGTCGGCCGTGCGCTCGAGCAGCACGACGTCCGCGCCGAGCCGGGCGGCGAAGATCGCTGCCATGAGGCCGGCGGCTCCGGCGCCCACGATCGCGATGCTTCGTCGCACACTCGCGGACGCGAGGGGACTCGAGGCGTCCATTTCCGGGGGCGGGCTCACGTCGCAAGGTAACCGTCACGAATGCGCCGTGCCCGCGCGGGCGAAACCATGGAGACCATGTTGCCGTAGTGATGGCGTCCCTCCCGGAGTCACCGCTGATGCTCGGATCCCTGCTGCGCCTGATCGCCCTTCGCCCGCTGCTCTCGATCGCCATTTTCGGCATTCCGCTGCTCGTGCTCGTCGCGGTCGGACTGTTCACGATACTGGCGCTCAAGCTGCTGGTGTTCGTGGTCCTGCCGGTGCTCGCCGTCGTGTGGCTCTTCCGGAAGCTCTCCAGTTCGGGTGACTGGCCGGCGAGCTGAACGTGACGGCACCTCGCTAGCTTTCAGTCATGCAAGCAAAGAAGGCGGCCGCGCTTCGCGAAGCCTGGGGTGAGAAGCCCTGCAATCATCCCGCGTTGGCGAAGGAGTACGCATCGGGCGTGCGCACGGGCGACTACGTGTGCACGCAGTGCGGAGCGAAGCTGACCTTTCGCCAGCGCGCGGAGATCCTCGAGGCGCGGCGCACCTGATGGCACCAGACGCATCCACGCCTCGGGATGCGCGCGCCGATGCTCCACCTGCCGCGACCTTTCTCGTTCGCGGCATTTTCATTCTCGTCACACGCTCGCTGTTCATCCTGCGCGGAACCGTGATCTCCGGAACCGTGCGCGCGAGACAGCGTGTGATCGGCCCGTCGGGATTCGACGCTGCCGTCGAGAGCGTCGAGGAACGATTGCTGGACGTGAACGGCGGTGCGCCGCAGACCGCCCTGACCTTTCGCTACACGAAACAGGCCCAGCTCGCGCGCTGGAAAGCGCTCATCGACGAGGGCACGGTGCTCTCGCTCGCGTCGCCCGCGTGAGTGCGCGCGCTCACGCGGGCTGCATCCCCACGCGCGGCCGGCCGTCGAGCAGCTCGCGCACGCGCGTCGCGAGCTTCGTGGGAGTGAACGGCTTCTCGAGGAACGCGTAGCGCTCGCTCGCAATTCCGCGTCGAGCGGCTTCATCGCGCGTGTACCCCGACATGAGCAGCACCTTGATCTCGGGATAGCTGAGCGCGATGCTCTCGGCGAGCTCGATCCCGCTCATCTCGGGCATCACCATGTCGGTCACGACGAGGTGCAGCCCTCCCTCGTGCCGCGAGCACTGCTCCAGCGCCTCCGCGCCGTTCGAGGAGACGAGCACCTCGTAGCCGCACTGCTGGAGCGCGCGGCACGCCACCGTGCGAAGCGCATCGTCATCCTCGACGATGAGCACCGACTCGCCCCCGCTGGTCGTGTGCATCGTCGCGATCTCGTCGGCCGCCGCAGCATCGGCCATCGAATCGACGCGCGGCAGATAGATCTTGAACGTGGTGCCGTGTCCGATCTCGCTGTACACCGTGATGTAGCCACCGCTCTGCTTCACGATGCCGTACACCGTCGAGAGGCCGAGCCCGGTGCCCTCGTTCATGCGCTTCGTGGTGAAGAACGGCTCGAAGATGCGTGCCTGTACCTGCGCCGACATGCCGGAGCCGTTGTCGCTCACCGCGATCACGACGTAGGCTCCCGCGTCGAGCTGCGCCTCGGATGCGCGCACCTGATAGGGGCTGTCGAAGCTCACGTTCGCCGTCTCGATCGACAGGCGTCCGCCGCTTGGCATCGCGTCGCGCGCGTTGACCACCAGGTTCATGACGATCTGCTCGATCTGCCCGGGATCTGCAGCCACGGCGCCCAGCTCGGGATCGAGTGTGAGCACGATGTTGATGTCCTCGCGCAGCAGGCGGCGGAGCATCTGCTCCAGCTCACCGATCACGAGATTCAGATCGAGGTTCTGCGGGCGCAGCACCTGCTGCCGGCTGAATGCGAGCAGCTGCTTCGTCAGCAGTGCCGCGCGCTCGGCGGCCCGCTTGATCTCCATGACGTCCGCGCGCGAGCTCCCATCCTCGGCGATATCGGCCAGCAGCATCTGGCTGTAGCTGATGATCACCGTCAGCAGGTTGTTGAAGTCGTGCGCGATTCCGCCGGCGAGCTGTCCCACGGCCTCCATCTTCTGCGCCTGCCGATACTGCGCCTCGAGGCGCTTGCGGTCCGTCGAATCGGAGATGATGCTCACCAGGCCGCTCAACCTGCCATCCTTCTTCAGCGCGCACTTCGAGATGTTGACGTCGCGCACGCTCCCGTCTCGACGGACGCGCTGCGTCTCGAAGTTCGTGACGATCGCTCCCTCCTCGAGCCGCCGTCGCTGCTCGAGAAACTCCTGCCGATGCTCCTCCGG